>Ga0185299_10000050_pt1 | contig 352900 bp, 310 predicted proteins | sample PaiPotPPA55metaG_FD_128002 | JGI IMG/M metagenome (GOLD analysis project Ga0185299, IMG submission 128002) | Iron sulfur acid spring bacterial and archeal communities from Banff, Canada, to study Microbial Dark Matter (Phase II) - Paint Pots PPA... ...
TGTCGATCAAACACCAAAGAGCCAGTCGTAGGTGTCTTGTCGCCTGATCGCGGTCCAAACGGGCAAAACTTTAAGAAAATACTTTTTTGCAGCGCGGCCTTGACAAGTTCGGCTTCATAGAAACCCCACGCTTAGTCCTTTAATCCCTTCCTCCTTCGTCATCCTGCACTGCGGCGGACAAGTCGGGATAGGTTCGGGTCGGACATTCAAGCCTCATAATTCCGGCCATTCCCGACCCTCCGGCGGCGGTTTTCCGGCCATTTTGCCCCCTCTCCTGGGCGAGGTTCCTCCCAGGCAAGAATATCTTGTGCTTTAAGTCATTTTTTCTTGATGAACACAACATATAGTGTTCATATTGGAGACGCTGCTCTACAGGCTGGGGTTATCAGCAAATAATCACCATTAGGGCACAGGATATTGACCATGCGAAACAGAGTTATTGACAACTTGTGAGCAGATAAAAAGACAAACCCCCCTAGCAAGTACTGCGATGATCAAATTAAAGTCAGGTATGCATGCCAGCGATTTCAAGGTGCGTGGGCGCGGATCGCGTTCGGCACGGCAAAAGGGACTGACCTTTCAGAGAGTTTTCAGCACAAAAGGAAAGGCTCCTCTGGATGAAGTCGAATGGGAACGGCGGACGGCGGAAATCACTGACGACAGCGGCAAGGTCATCTTCCGGCAAGAGGACGTGGAGGTACCGAAAAACTGGAGTCCTTTGGCGACCAAGATTGCGGTCTCGAAGTACTTTTACGGCGATATAGCACACGGAACCAACCCGCTGGCGGGTGGTCGAGAGAACTCGGTCAGACAGCTCGTCCATCGTGTGACCAGAACCATCACGGATTGGGGCATTCAGGACGGCTATTTTTCCAACCCGCAAGCCGCGGAAACCTTTTACGATGAACTGACCTGGCTATGCGTGAACCAGCATGGAGCGTTCAACAGTCCCGTTTGGTTCAACGTCGGGCTTTACCAACAGTACGGCATTGGCAAAGACCGCGGGCAGGGCAACTTTTATTTCAACCCAGAGGCGGGTCAGGCCGAAAGAGCAGCGACTCAGTATGAACATCCACAGGCATCGGCGTGCTTCATCCAGGCGGTGGATGACACCATGGAAGGCATCATGCGCTTGGCCACAAGCGAAGCGATGCTTTTCAAATACGGAAGTGGTACGGGCAGCGACCTGTCGACGTTGCGTAGTACTCGGGAAAAACTGAGTGGCGGCGGACGTCCTAGTGGGCCGCTTTCGTTCCTAAAGGTCTATGATCAGGTAGCCAACGTCGTGAAGAGCGGCGGGAAAACTCGGCGAGCGGCCAAGATGAACACGCTCAAAGATTGGCATCCGGACATTGAGGAGTTTATCGAGGCCAAGACGAGAGAAGAGAAGAAAGCGTGGGCGCTGATCGAGCAGGGCTACGACGGTAGTTACAACGGAGACGCCTATGGCTCGATCATGTACCAGAACGAGAACTTGTCGATCCGGGTCAGCGACGAGTTTATGCAGGCGGCGATCGATGGCAAAGAATGGTGGACCCGTCGTGTCTTGGACGGCAAACCGTGCGAACAGAAAGACGCCAGAACCTTGCTGCGGAAGATCGCGGAAGGCACCCACGTGTGTGGTGATCCAGGAATGCAATTCGATTCCACGATCCACCGTTGGCACACTTGCAAAGGAACCGGGCGGCAGAACTCCACAAACCCATGCTCGGAGTATCTCTTCCTGGATAATACTGCGTGCAATCTGGCGTCGCTAAACCTGATGAAGTTCAAGGCGCCGGATGGGAGCTTCGATGTAGAAAAATTTAAGGCGGCAGTGCGGATCTTCATCACGGCACAAGAGATCCTGGTGGACAATGCCAGCTACCCAACCAAAGAGATCGCGGAGAATAGCCATATCTTCCGGACCTTGGGATTGGGGTTCGCGAACCTGGGAGCGCTGGTGATGAGTTACGGCCTGGGGTATGACAGTGATGGGGCACGAGCTCTGGCAGGTTCAATTACTGCGATCATGACCGGGCAAGCCTATGCACATAGCGCTCGGATCGCCGAAGTCATTGGATCGTTCCCCGGTTATCACGAGGCGCGGGCGAACGGAGTGCCGAACCCGGTGGCGAAGGATAATGTGGAGCCAATGCTCGAGGTTATCCGCCTACACCGCGAATACTGTGATCGAATTCAAGGTTCAATCGACTTTGCCGACTTGAAAGCCGAAGCGATCAAGGCTTGGGATAACGCCTTGAATCTAGGCGAGAAATTTGGGTTCAGGAATGCGCAGGTGACCGTACTCGCGCCAACGGGAACGATCGGGTTCTTAATGGACTGCGATACCACGGGAATCGAACCGGATATCGCGCTGGTGAAATACAAGTTACTAGCCGGCGGCGGCATGTTGAAGATTGTGAACCAAACGGTACGACCGGCGTTAGAAAAGCTTGGCTATACCGAGAGCTCGATTGAAGGCATTCTCGCTCATATCAACGAGCATGACACGATCGAAGACGTGGTCATTCCAGAAACGAACCAGGTAATTGCCAGCGGACTTAAACCAGAACATTTGCCGGTCTTCGATTGCGCGTTTAAGCCGTTCAAAGGCAAACGAAGTCTGCACTATCTTGGACACCTGCGAATGATGGCGGCCTGCCAGCCATTCTTGAGCGGTGCAATTTCTAAGACCGTGAATCTTCCAAGCGAGGCCACGGTTGAGGAGATCGTGAATACCTATATCGAAGGATGGCGATTGGGGTTAAAAGCGATCGCGATCTATCGAGACGGTTCTAAGCGTTCAGCGCCGTTAAATACCAAGAAAACCAAGGACATGGGCAGCGGCGAAACTGCCGCCGCTGAACCGTCAGAAGAGACAAAACGTTTGTTGGGCCGGATCGGCGAGCTCGAACGCGAGATGTCGACTCTGCAACAGCCCTCTCGCCAACGGATGCCGGATACGCGGGTGTCGTTGACGCACAAATTTGAGATCGCTGGTCACGAAGGTTACATCACGGTCGGGCTATACGAGAACGGCCAGCCGGGTGAGCTCTTCATCCAGATGGCAAAGGAAGGGAGCACGATCGGCGGCTTGATGGATACCGTTGCGACACTGACATCACTCGCGCTGCAATACGGAGTTCCGTTAGAAAGCCTGGTTAAGAAGTTTGCTTATCAGCGGTTCGAGCCGAGTGGCTTTACCAAGAACCCTGATATCCGGAATGCGACGAGTATTACCGATTATGTTTTCCGGTGGTTAGGTTGTCAGTTTATCAATGGTTACAAGGAAGCAATCTCACCGAACCGTACGCAACCGGATCTGCCGATGCGCGAGATCAGCGATATCGAGAAGAAGGCGGTAAACCGGCCGGTGGCAGAATTGCTCAGGACGGCGGAGAAAGAGATTATAGATGTGATCACCAATCGGACCAACTCCGAGGGATTACCGATTCGAGCGAGCAACGGCCACGCCCACACGCATGCGGAGCGAGTGCGCGAGGCGCTGGGTAACATGTATATGGATGTTACCTGTACTCACTGCGGAAGTTCGAAGGTGATTCGGGCCGGCGCCTGTGGCGTGTGCACCGAATGCGGGACTTCGCAAGGATGCAGCTAGTAGAACGAGAAGCGGAGCCGCGAAGCGGTGGAAAGAGTTTAGCCTAGGCTGAGTCTGCGAGGCCTAGGAATTAGACCGGGTGGATGAGCGCAAGCGTGGGCAACGACCGTCGGGTGGCGGTCGTTGCCCACAGAAACAGTTAGCGGTTCACAGTTGGGTTGGCAGTTCACGGTTGGTCAGCGATTGATCGTGTCCAGGGCATACCAGCGCTGATAAGTGCTATCGCGGCCAACACTTAACGGCTAACCGCCAACCGCTAACCCAACTGTGAACGGTGAACCGGGAACGGCGAACGGCGACCTCTACTGGACCAGCACCACGATCGAGCGCGGGCCTACCGTGCATTGAGCGCCGAACATTTGTTGTTCTTGACCGGGCTCACAGATGTCATGCGGCGAGTTTTGAGCGGTGTCGATGATCCGGTACCACGGCTTGTATGAGCCGTCGATGACAGTGAATACCAGCGGTTCGGTGAAAGCGTTGATCATGACGTACAGATCTTGATCACCCCAGCTGCCTCCTTTCAGGTAGTAGGCGAGGCTGTGTGAGTTGTAGGAAAGATCAGCCGCCGCACCTAATCCGCGCCAACGGACGTCATCTCGCCAGAACCGGCTCCGACTAATACTGGGGTGCGCTTTGCGAAACGCGATCATCAACCGGCAAAAGCGGAAGAATCCAGCGTTTTCATGCAGCCGGTTCCAATTCAGCCAGGTAGTCGCGTTATCCTGATTATAGGGGTTATTGTTCCCTCCTTGGGTGTGCAAGAACTCGTCACCGGCCATGAACATAGGAAGGCCGTTAGAAAGCATCAGGAGACAAAACAGATTTTTAGCCTGACGCTGTCGCAGAGCAGCGATGTCCGGGCTAGCGCCCGCGTCGCCTTCTATCCCGCAATTCCAGCTAAAATTATCGGGGGTTCCATCCTCGTTGTCGTGACCGTTCGCCTGGTTGTGCCGCTCGCTGTATGACACTAAATCGTAAAGCGTAAACCCGTCATGGGAGATCACGTAGTTAATGCTGTAGAACGGTCGCCGGGCCTCTTCGATCCGGTCCGGAAACAGATCGTCGCTGCCGTAAAGCCGCTGCATGAGCTTCGGGACCATACCGGCGTCACCGCGAACAAACCGGCGCAGATCATCCCGAAACTGGCCATTCCATTGATGCCAAAACATTCCCGGGAAGCCAGTCCCTAGTTGATAAGCGCCGGCTGCATCCCAAGGTTCAGCGATCAAACGGGTTTCCGCCAGAACCGGATCGGTGCGGATGGCCGAAAGCAGAGGGGGATCTTCCCAATCGATTGAACCGTCCTCAGATCGAGTCAGGATCGACGCAAGGTCAAACCGGAACCCGTCAACTTGCATCTCGGTTGCCCAATAACGCAAGCTGTCGAGGATCAGATTCCGGACGAACGGATCGCTGACATTCAGAGTGTTCCCAGTTCCGGAGAAGTTGGCATACGGTTGCGCCGGCTCCTGCGTCATCAAGTAGAAGCTCGCATTGTCGATCCCTTTAAAAGAGTAGTTCGGCCCGCTGTGATCGGCCTCAGCGGTGTGGTTATAGACGACGTCCAGGATAACCTCGATACCGGCAGCGTGCAGCGCAGCGACCAACTGTTTGAACTCAGCGATGGGAGCTTCTTGGTTTGCCGCGTAACGCAAGTGCGGGCAAAAGAAGTTCAGGGTCATGTAACCCCAGAAATTGTTCTCTTGCGGATCGAACTGATGAACCGGCATCAACTCAACGATGGTGACTCCAAGGTCCTGCAAGTAAGGAATCTTCTCGATGAGTCCGGCGAAGGTGCCGCGTTTCTCGGTCGCAATGCCGCTGGACTCGGCGGCGGTGAAGCCTCGCACATGTAATTCATAAATGATGGCATCGGAATAATGACGGGGCCGCCGGCCGGATAACCGCAGAGATGAGCCTGGTTCGGGCCGAATCGCGCCTAAAGGTGCACGTCCGGCGTTGCTGCCGGCGTGACAAGCGGCAGCGCGACTAAAGCCAGGAGGGAAGAAAACCCGCTTCGCGTATGGATCCAGAAGGATCTTGTCCGGGTCGAATGCATGCCATTGGTTTGGTCCCTGGGGCGCGGGACCATTCACGCGGTAGGCGTAATAGGTCGCGTTCACCAAATCCGCTTCCGGTAACCGGCAATGCCAAACCCGTTTTGTCTTATGGGCCAGCGGCTCCAGCCAATGCTCTGCCAGCGGGGTGACGAAATCGTCGGCGCCATAAAGCAAAAGCGTCACCTCCCGAGCGTTTTGTGAATACAACGCAAAATTAAATGCTTTCTCCTCAGCAATGTAGGTAACACCCAGTGGCGTTGGAGAGCCTTCGATGGTCGGCCAAGCAATAGTCTTCGGTTGCCAGGAATTTGGATTCACGGGCGCAAAAAAGAAACCAGAATGCCAACTTATGGCTTTTCGTCCGCCATGCCGAACGTTTTCAAAATGAATGCATATTCGGCCGCAAGTTCATTCAACCGGTCGAACCGCCCACTCTGTCCCATATGGCCGGCGCCGAGATTGGTTTTCAGTAATACCAGCCGATCCTGATGAGTCAGCGCGCGCTGTTTTGCTACCCATTTGGCCGGTTCCCAATAACTGACCCGGCTGTCGTTCAGACCGCCGGTAACAAAAAGGTTCGGATACGGTTTATCGACAACATTGTCGTATGGCGAGTAGGAACGGATGTAGGCAAAATAGATTGGGTTGTTCGGATTCCCCCATTCTTCGTACTCGGTCACGGTTAAGGGTAGGGTAGGATCCGACATTGTGTTCAGCACATCAACGAAGGGTACGCCGGCAATAATGGTCGTAAAAAGATCCGGCCGCAGGTTCATCACCGCGCCCATTAACAGCCCGCCGGCGCTGGCGCCGCCAGTAGCGAGTTTTTTAGGAGAGCCATACTTCTCTTTTATCAGGTATTCGGCGCACGAGATGAAGTCCGTGAAAGTGTTTTTCTTATTTAGCAGTCTCCCCGCATGGTACCAAGTTTGCCCATACTCGCCGCCGCCCCGGATGTGGGCGTGCGCTACCACAAATCCGCGGTCGGCTAAACCCAGGTGGTTCGCATTGAAGTCAGCATCCTCCGTGAGGCCATAGGCTCCATAACCTTCGAGGACGATGGGCGCCGAACCATCCTTAATCAGTCCTTTCCGATAAAATAGCGAAATGGGGATTTTGGCTCCGTCGGCAGCGACCGCAAAAACGCGTTCTTCGGTATAGTCATCGGTCGAAAAGCCTCCTAACACCGAAGTCCGTTTCTTTACGGTCTCAGCTCCGGTCTTTAGGTCAACGTCGATCACCGATCTGGGCGTTATCAATGAACTGAATTCCAGCCGAAGCTGGGTCGGATCAAAGGAGGGATTATCCCCAAAAGCGACGTCATAGGTAGGCTCTTGAAGATCCACGTAACGACTGCCTGACTCCAGGTCGTATACTTTAATGGCCGGGAGACCATCGCGCCGGACCAACACAGCCAGGTAATGGGCGAACGCTTCCAGTTCGTCGATCGGTTCGTTTGGATCATACGGCACGAAGTCAGTCCAATTCCGATGACTTGGGTTTGAAACCGGTGCAGTTACGATCTTGAAGTTCTCGGCCTGATCATTGGTCACGATGAAAAAGCGGTCTCCGGAATGATCCACCTGGTAGAGGACGCCTTGGATGCGGGGGCTAAACAGTCGGAAATCGGCCGTCGGCTCATCTGCGTCCGCATAATGCACTTCGGTCGTGGTTTCGCTCTCCGAGGCCAGGAAAATAAACTTTCGGCTTCTCGACTTCTGCAGGTTCAGTTCGAATCGTTGATCCTTCTCCTCGAATAGCAAAGTGTCTTTCTTAGGATCTTGTCCCAGCACATGCCGAAATAGCCGGTACGGCCGGCTAGCATCATCGAGCGTAAGATAATACAGCGTTCGACTGTCATTACCCCAGGCAATCGAAGCGGCTGTGTTTTTTATGGTCTCCGGCAAAAGTTTACCGGAAGCCAGGTCCTTGATTCGCAAAACGAACTTTTCGCTGCCGCTAGTGTCAGTCGAGTAAGCAAGCAGATGATGGTTCCGGCTAACACCCAAGGCGCCGAGATGAAAATATTTCAAACCCTCAGCTAGCTGGTTCCCGTCCAGGAGAGTCTCTTCTGGTCCTTCCACCGATCCCGAGGCCGGCCCAGGCGTCAGCGCTTTTCGACAATAGATCGTGTACTGCTTTCCCGCTTCAGTTCGGTCGTAGTAATCGTACTGATCGATTTGACTTGGAACCGAAGAATCGGCTTCTTGAATCCGGCCGCGCATCTCCTGATACAGTTTCTGCTGCAGGCCGGCCAGAGGCTTCATCACCACCTCGGTGTACTGGTTCTCGGCGTTCAGATATTTCAGCGTAGCCGGATTATTCCGGTCGCGTAGCCAAAAGAACGGGTCATCCCGAGTCGTCGAATTCTGAGTGATTTCATGAGGATGCTGCGGTGCCTGAGGAGGGGTTTGGGGTCGAAGGTTGGATTGAAGAACCATTAGGAATGCTATGGATACAAGAGATTCACGATACATGCGGGACTCGGTGCGATAAACAGAGCCCATCCTGCGGGCGGTTGCGAGCAGCAATTGGGCTTTTTAGGGCCACGCAAAGGGAAGCAAAGAGAGAGGAGCCTCGCGCAGAGGACGCAAGGGACGCAACGCGAAGCGGGACAAGAACCTGGAGGGGAGCCGCTTTGGCCCGTGACCCAAAGGGCACCCGCGAGATCGTCCCAGCGCGCATGCCGTCGCAAATCGTATTAGACAAGCGGCTCCCGCGAACAACCCAGAGCGTCGCAGGTCTATCTGCTATGTGATCGTTGACGGACGGAGGCGCTGGCGAAAAAATTGCGCTGGGTAATTCCCGGGAGCCGCCTGTTTAAGACCTCTTTTGGCGGCAATCGCGCTGTGAAGAAAGTTGCAAGGTCTTTACGCCACGCGCCAAAGCGGCTCCCCTCCAGGGTTCGGCCCTTCATTTCGCCTGCGGACTAATGCGATTGCTCTCCTGGTCCTGATTCGGGTTTCGGTGCGCTCGGCCCCTCTCCCGAACCAGCCTCAGTTTTGTGCTCTGTTAACGGCGGCTCTACCGGAGTAAATTCCGGCTTAGGCGTTGCGGGTGGTGGCTCGGTCGGCCCGGATTCTGGTTTGTGCCCGGCCGGTGGTTCACTCGGTCCAGGTGTAGGTGCGGGCGGCGGTTGGGTAGGGTTCGGACCGTGAGCTGGAGGCGCAGGTGGCGCTGGCGGTGGTGGCGCAGTTGGACGAGTGGAAACGACTTGAGTGTTGGTGATCTTATCGTGCCAGGTTTCACGCTCCGGATCGAAGAGAGTCCAGAAAAACCCAAGACCCAATGGCATCAGGGATAGCAAGCTGCTCAGAGCGCGAACCACGGCGGTGCCATAATCTCCGGTGATTAAAGTACCGTCGAATCGCTGTACCCGGAGACTGAGAGCGAGTTCACCGATCGTGGCACTTCGCCAAACATACATCGCAAAGCGATACAGAACCCAGGCCGGCAGAATCACTCGATGCACATGGAATAAGGAAATCAGCGCGAGAATGACCAACAAATCAATCGCATTGGCGCCGAACCGTGGCCAGAAAGGAGCGGATGGCGTCGTGCGAGCCACCGCTAAAGCTGCAGCCGGCCGTGAGGCCGGGGCTGCCGGCTTGGGCGATTCAGCCGCCACAGGAGTACCTGCCGACAGCTGAGCAACCGGGACGCGGTTTTTAGTGCGCTCAACCAAGTACAAGCTGAAGGATCCCAGGCCGGCCATAAGCACGATGCTGCCGGCCAGGAAGCCGATCACCGGGATACAATAAACCACCCAGCATATGAGTGCTCCCAAAGCGATCCAGATCAGAGCCGGATATTTCTGATTACTCATTTGAGGAGCGACACGCTGGCCGATCATTTGAAAGACCACCGCATTTCCCACCACAGCCAGAGCGAAAACTGCTGCCAGGACCAACGGTATGGCTAGTGCGCCGATGACGGTCATGAGCAACAGGAAACAGAGGAGGGTTGCGGCCGGCACAATGGCTAAGCCGCATAAGAACGAGGCGGGCGCTCGTCCTCGGAGGATGGCGCCGGTTTCGGCGACAGGTTTCGGAAAGAAATGGCCGATCGCCAGACAGAGCCCCAAGACTAGCAGGGCCCAGAACCAACTAATAAACGAGTCAGGAGACATAGGTCGTAGAAGAAAAATGGTGCCGCTCAGCCATTGACCGAGATTGACGGCGGTACCGGTAGGCAAAAAATCGAGATTACAACGGCTGCCGTTAACCTGAGCGTCGCTATCGTGTTCGACCGCGGAAACGACAGAACTGAAATCTCCGTTGACCACTGCCCCCTCCTCGAAACGGGCGTGCGACGCAATCGCCACCATATCGCCGTTAATTGTACCTCTGATTTCTGCATCGCTGCCGACTAACGCTAAATCGCCGTTTACAACTCCGTCGATGCGAGCATGCCCATGAATCACGATAACATCGCCCTCGGCTGACTCACCAGCTCGCAAGGTATAGGTTCGTCCCGTGATAACCTGGTCTCCGGAACGATCATGATGCTTGATCTTGGTGAAGATCGCGTGCCGCTGGCCGGACGGATTCAAGCCAACGATTTGCTCAAAGGTCATTGTGGCGACGTTACCTAAAATGCTTGCCGGTACTTGTCCGACGTCGCCGGCGTCTGACACAGAGGTTGCACTGATCATCGGCTGGTGTGGCGGGACTGCCGGAGACGCCGGCTTCGGCTCAGCAGCAATTAGCGACTGGGCGGTGAATGTAGCCGCTAACAAAAGTCCAAGGCAAAATGGGCTGCCAGGGAAACGGAATTTGGTTTTCATAATCGTTTAGCAGTCGCCAATTGCCGAACCGTCGACGCGGCGAGAATGCAGGTTAAATAACTAAGGCCGGCCACAAGGGCGATCAGCCATCCTAACGGCAATTGAAAGATGCGCAGACTGGTTAGAATCGTGCGCCCGACATCTAACATGTCTTCGAGGCAATGGATAAGGGGTGAGCGGACTAAGAAATCGACAACCGCGCCTCCCGGGTTAAAGAGTGGCACCAACACCATCATAGCTAAGGCAAAGCCCAAACAGGAGTTCTTTATAAATGGTAGATGCTGCCGGAAAATCGACAGTAGCCAGCGTTGAACAGAACGTCGCTGAACCGAACGCATCACTTTCGGCAAAAACTCCGGAGGCGCTTCCAAATCGGGGAGAGCCTTAAGCTCTTGATCTAACCAATCTTCGTTTGGTTCCTTCATGATGTTTTAACTAGAATCTTGCGAAGGCTGCCTCGGCCTCGATGGATGTCGGTCTTGACCTTAGCCAAGGAGATCCCGAGTTTGTCGGCGATCTCCTCATAGGACAGGTCTTGAAAATGGAAGAGTACTAGCGGGACTCGCTGAGCATCGGGTAGTTTTTGGATAGCAAGCTCAAGTAACTCGCGGCGATCGTCAGTTGGTGGATCCGATATCGGTATCTCGACCTCTGTCTCTTCTTCAGAGAAAAACCGCCACCTCGCCCGGTAACGATTCAGATGATTGATTGCCAGGTTGGTGGCGACGGTCTTTAGCCATCCGCCGACCGTGCCGCTCGCGTTCAATTCATCGAACCGTGCATACGCTTTAATAAAAACTTCTTGAGCGATATCCTGGGCATCGATCGGGTTTCCGACAATTCTTGCTGCTACCGAGAAAACCATGTTCTGGTAGTTACGGACGAACGTCTCGAACTCCTGGACTTCAGCCATTCTAGCATCGAGACCGCTGGCATCCTGGTCATCGATTCCGATGAGCGGAAAGGGCGCGGCGTTTACCATTGAACTGCATGTGGCCAAAAAGGAGGCCGGTTAAAGTTAGTAGACTCTAAGAAATCCGAGTTGGCCAATGCATTCGACCGTGGCGTACAACGCCCAAACTCCCAGCCAGAGGGCGAGGAACCAGTCGGCCCCGTCCGCATGATCCAGGACCGCCCCGCGCAAAGCGATTCGCGAGGTTGTTGATGTCCCCGGTGAGAAATCGATAATTTTAGCTTTCATATTTACTCCTTTAAAAATTGGTTTCATCGGCAGTACACGGCGTTGCGGGGAAAAGTTGCAGAAAGAAAGGAGTCAGGAGCCAGAATCCAGGAGCCAGGAGGGGCCGCCTCTTGGAGCGTGCCTCGCTTGCGAGGCCGACCGGTCGGAGACTGGTAGGGCGAGGCTCCCGAAAGACCTAACGGTTTACCGGAGACGACGTCCTCAACGGGGTCGCTGCGCGTGCTTACATCTAGACGCTTGCCGAGCCGTGGTTCTATCGTGTCTGCCCGCTGTATGGGCTGCCACGCCTGGACCGCGGCTCGGCGAATTTCTGGCCTAATGCGGCGCAGGGCGTCCAATTCATTTCTCGACGCTGGTTGAGCGTATCGGTTGTTCGGAGCCTCGCCCTACCAGGTTTAATTTGACGTCCGAACCCGGTCGGCATACTCTGGCGGCTCGTGCTTGGTGAGGTGGCTGAGCGGTCGAAAGCGGCGCTTTGCTAAAGCGTTGTACCCCAAAAGGGTACCCAGGGTTCGAATCCCTGCCTCACCGGTTTTTCTGAGCGGATTCCCGCTCTAGGACTTTGTCCTGCGGAAAAAAGCTTGGAGAAAAGAGCAAGCACGTCTGCCGATGTCGGAGAAAGCCCGGATCGTTGAAGTCTTACGCGAGCGCTCGGGCGTTTTCCGGAAGGTTCGAGCCTACCGGAAACAAGCTCATTCCTGATCCAGCAAGGGTTCGAGCTTTGCCCACTTTTCTTGCAGTCCGAACCGGTGGATCCAAATCCAAGAACCGATCGGAATCAAACTCGTCACCCACCGCACGGGCTACGGCATAATCCTCGACCACACGAGCCCGCTTCAGGTCTTCGACTATCTGAAAAGTCTCTTTCATGGGGTGGCCGCAGTTGCACGACTATATGACATGTCCTTCGATTTCAGACTAGTACGCAGCCGTTGAGGCGGGGTACGAATAATCGTTTAAGCGAAATCTCGTACCGCGGTTCTTGCCGAATAGCCGCATCGTAACTGTCACTTAGACAGTGACTTACGCACGCTAAAACGAGGTTGGCATGGAACCTGTAACTGTAGCTTTGTAACAGGGCTAACACCAGCTATCACGTGAGCTGATACGTAATCAGGACAATTTATTATCTTTTTGACGAAATTGTGACCACTGTGGTTACAGAAAAGGATTTCTTATGAAGACATGTAAAGTCGCCGGGATGCTCTTGGCCGTTGTCCTGGCAATTGCGCCGGCAGCATTCGGCGGCGGGCTCGGGGACGTCAACCTTCCCGACGGCCGATTTCATGAAGGCGGCAATGCTAGCAACAGTGAAGTCAAGGGAACTCATCATAGCCTCTCGACCAACTTCTATGCGCCGTCGGATCAATCCGACGCGGCCCATTGGTATGTCGCCCCATATTGGTGGGGTTACCCTTTTGGGTTAGCCGTTTTCCATAAGGAATGACGATTGTTAGCTAGGCTTGGTGGGAGAAGTTCTAGCTAAGTTTAAGCCACTCTACTCCCCATTCGCTCTTATGAAGTCTATGACCGTACTGAAAGCAACGAACCCGGACGAGCAGGAGCTCGTCCCTACCAAAAAGTTCCTATTCCGTTACATTCGGCTCCTGCTGGTGGTGGGAGCCTTGGCCCCGGCATTTAGCGTCAACGCGGATCCGATTACCGATCTCCGTTCGCTATCGGTGTTTAAGGATGCCGATCTATCGAAGTTGGCAGGAGGCAGTATTTCCGCAACGGCAGTACCTAATATGCAGCTGGCGCGCGACATGTCGGTGCAAAGCGCCTATGTGGTGCGCGCTCCGGTCAGGACCACGGTCGGCCTTATTCAACGGTGGGATCCAACCCGGCATGCAGAATTAAGAACTTATTTGGAGGGCAATCTTCCGCAGAGAACCAGCGCTAACGACTTTCAAAGCCTGGCATCTGCTCCCGTCAATTCTCCAGTTCGAGCGTTGGTAGCTGCGACCGAGAAATTGCCGGGCGACGCGTCGACCCTGCAGTTGAGCGGGCCTGAGGCGAACCAATATAGTTCTGTGGGATCGAATGGGCGTAGTGTCCCTGGGCCGGTAGTTTCATTCTGGAGCCGAGTGTTGGCGCAACGGGTCGACAGTTTCGTTTCGGGCGGTCTCGGTGCAGAGGCACCCTACCAGACAACCGGCGAAACGATTTCTCCGGCAACGGAGGTAAGGCAATTGATCGAAAGCAGCGGCAACGCTCGCTCTTATTTTTCTTCCGTGATCTCCGCAACTCCAGCTGGTGGAGGACGCGGTTCGCTGCCCCCATCCCTGTCCTGGCAACTTTTTGACGCGGACGGACAAGCCGTTGTGAGCCTGGACGCATTTTATGCGAGACCGGTTGGTGACGGTTATCAGACCGTCGATATCGGGTATTACTCGAGCGGCCGATATTACGCGGTCGTGACTCTCCAGCAACTATGGCCGGTTCAAGTGGGTGGCCGCGATGCTACCTTGATCTGGCGCGTGGATCTGGTCTCCTCGCCGGAGTATAGCGGGCAACGTGGAATTAATCGGCTCGGCTCAGGCGCCGCTACGATGCGTCAGATCCAAGCTAATATCGGAGCTTTCCTTAAGGACCTGGCCGTGATAGGCAACAGTGACAGACAGATGGTCGGATCAATACAAGAATGATGAGGCCGCTTTCACAACGGAACTTTGTGAAAGCCCTTTTCGTCGCTGCGGCGACTTTAGGGTGGTCAGCTACTAACGCACAGACGCTGGCCACCTCACCGACATTGACGGGTCAGACCACCCTAGGAGGGACGCTGTCTCCCTTTTCCTACCAATTCTCGAGCGATGCCGCATTCATTGGCAGAGGATCGGCTGATCTAGGTAGTAAGACGGTTGGTGTTTTCAAGGAAATCACGAGCTCGGCTTCCTTCGTCATGTCCAATCAGCTCTCTAATGCTTTTATTCTGCGATTGGGTGTGGACTGGAATCGTTTTGCCTTCGACACGAGCAACCGGTTAACTCCCTTACCGGCTTCAGTGGACGCGTTGGCCGCAGTCGTCGGATCCGATATCCAGCTCACCTCGGCATTGCTCGTTAGGATCGAGGCGTCTCCCGGGATCTACGGCAGTTTCAATGAAGTCTCGGGTCGCGATTTCGATGTGCCGGTTAGAATAGGCGCCTCCTACTTTCAGAGCGCCGATTTAATTTATACTGCCGGTCTTAGCATCGACGTGAACGCAAATTGGCCGGTGATTCCCGCCGTCGGCGTTTATTGGAAGGTTTCTGACCAATGGGTTATCAATGGAGTCGCGCCACGGCCGCAGATCCGATATATCCTTTCCAATAAAGCCACGTTATTTGCGGGAGCCGACCTGCAGACGGATGTCTTTCGGGTCGACGATCAATTTGGCAGTTCGCGCGGTATCCCAAAACTAAACCATGCGCTCATGGATTTTTGGGAGGTCAGAGGTGGGGCCGGTTTCATTTGGAATCTGACCGACACGGTTAAACTCGAGCTCGAAGGGGGGACGGTACCCTATCGCCGGTTCGATTTTTATCGAGCGGACTTTAAAATGACCTCTTCAAGTTGGTCGCCATATATTCGCTTAGGGTTTGAAATGAGCTTTTGACCGAGCCGCTGGGTGATTTCAGTGATGCCCGCGTTGAATTACCTTTCTAGGCGGCTGCTTTGTTTGGCGGCGGTTTCAATAGGTTGTGCTTGTGTCCCTTCTGCTCATGCTCAAAATTGTGGTGCTGAAGGGGTTGCAGTTCAGGTGCTAGGATCGGGCGGGCCGGAGTTACAGGACAAGCGCGCTTCCAGCAGCTATCTCGTGTGGCAAGGTGGACAGGCGCGAGTTTTAGTCGATGCCGGTGGTGGCAGCGCCCTTCGATTCGGAGAAAGCGGCGCGAAAATGTCCCAGCTCGACGTGATCTTGTTCACCCACTTTCATATTGACCACAGCGCTGACTTTCCTTCGCTGATCTTCTCGTCCTGGTTTGAAGGGCGCTCCCGGCCATTACCGGTGTATGGTCCAGCGGGCAACAGCGAATTTCCATCGGCCGTCGATTTTGTCCGCGCTTTCTTCAATGGTCGGACCGGTGTTTATCGGTATTTGGGTTTAGTATTAGTCCCTCAAGAGGAGGGTGGCTACGAGCTACAGCCTCACGACGTGGTGGGGGATCCGTCCTTAGCGGTATTTCACGGCGAACATTTGTCGGCGTACGCCGCACGGGTCATCCATGGCTCTGTGCCGGCGTTAGCTTGGCGTGTCGAGATTGCCGGTAAGTCCATCGTCTTTAGCGGTGACACGAATGGAGAAGGTGCCGGCCTGGTGCAGCTAGCGAAAGATGCGGATTTATTTATCGCTCACAACGCTGTCCCCGAAGGAGCTACCGGGGTTGAGCGGCGACTGCATATGCCTCCTTCGGTCATCGGACAGATCGCGCATGAGGCGCACGTCAAGCGACTGGTGTTATCTCACCGCATGCTCCGGACTTTGGGCAAGGAAGAGCAGAGCCAAGCAGAAATCAGTAAGAACTTTTCGGGCCCGGTCACATTCGCAAACGATCTCGATTGCTTCCCGGTACCGTAGAATCCAGTTGCATCCCTACAGATTGGAAAGTTATCTCCGCTGTCTGAGTGTCCAGCTCAAAAGAAAGCTCGTTTCCCAGGGGTTCCGGCGAGGTCTCCTGAAGATTTTCCCCTTCTTTTCCGTTTAATTCGACCTGGAATTTGCCAGTCCAGATTTTCCCGGTCCGTTCGGCGATCTCTAACATCCAGAGATCGGTAATTCCGTTTGCCAGTGAATGAGAACCGTTGCGGCGCTGCTCTTCTGGAGGTGGCTGGCTCGCTTTCTCTATTACTGCCGCCGTAAGCCAATCCTCGAAGTTAGAGTCTTCGAGGCGTTCCAGTGCTTCGGGAATGATCATTGAGTGCGGGAAAATTAAAAACATAACAATTGTTCGGTAGGCAATCGTATAGGCAAATGGCGTGCCATGCCGGAGCAAATGGACTTAATCGACTCCGGGCAAGGCAGTTACAACCGAGGCGTTGGATAACTTTGTGGGTACGATTTTTGGGCCCTAGCAATCCATCGTACGGAGTACGTCGAGCTTACGTAACCTTTGATGATGTGCGGAATCGGCAAACGCTGGTGCGACAAATCCGTAACTGTTACAGGGAAGGATTCTCTCCTTACCAGCGTGCGGTACTACTTAGCTAGGAGAAGCTCACCGCGAATGCACGCGAATTAAGGGCCTCTTAACCGCAGATTTGCGCAGCACGATGAAGTTTTGCCGGAATACGGGCAGCGCGGACCGGAATGAGTTCGTCCGAATAAACGGCTCCAATCGTAGGTCCGGCCTACGGGTGAGTCCTTCCCCCCAACTCAAATCGAGAAGAGGGTCAGGCAGACTTTTCACCACCCGCTAACCTTGGTCCATTCAACACCGGCTAGGCCGTCGCCCTGATCGATATGGTATCGATCGAAGGGCGCTACGGTCATGCAAGCGTGGTTCGGCAATATGTGCACTTTGGCGCCGACCGGTAGGTAGTCCCATGGCAGATCACCATCGGCGGCAGCGATCAGTCCATGTTCTTGGTGAACCTCAGCGACGAATAGGCGTACGGGTGGCAAAACGGCTCCACGCGCCGGGCGGATCAAGCCGTAACCGACGTTGCCGGTAAACTCCGAAGCACCCAAATCCTTCGAGAGAGCGAGCGCACCGGCATCGATCAGGATCCGGTTACTTCGCCGATTGTGACCAATCACGGTGGCGAGCACCGAGACTGCGATGTCGTCCTCGTTACAAACACCGAGTCCATTCTGTTGAAGATCGAAGAAGGTGTAGACTCCAGGACGGATCTCGGTAACACCGTCTAATCGTTCGACGTATACCGCCGTTGGGGTAGAACCAACGCTCACCGTCTCGCATGGCAGCCCGGCCGCGATAATGCGTTCGGCCGCTCGGACTACACCGGAACGTTCCTGTTCCGCGATACGCCGAATCTCATCCGAACCGTGAGCATGGTAACTGTGTCCGGCATGAGTTAGTACTCCCGAAAGTTTTAACGACTTCGAGCCGGCTACAGCCTGTGCCGCGGTTAGCAGTTCTGGACTATCGGGATCAACTCCGCCTCGGCGCCCGCCGCTGTCTATCTCGACTAAGACGCGGAAAATTGATTGTTCCTTGGCAGCGCCGGCCGCTGCAGCAGTTGCCGACGAAACGCTGTCCACGATCAGATTGATGACGGCGCCGTGTGCGCGCTGAATCGCTGCGAGCGCCGGAATCTTGTCGGGTGCAATACCGACCCCATAAGTCAAATCACGGAACTGATGGGCTGCAAAGTAACCTGCTTCGGCAACCGTCGAAACGGTAATGCCACCAAACTGATCCCGAGTCGCGATTGCCGCGACCTCAGCGGATTTCGCAGTTTTGAGGTGCGGCCGTAAACGTACTCCGTGGTGTTTAGCTCGTGCGGCCATGGCAGCGCAGTTCCGCTCAAGCACTGCCAGATCAAGAACTAAGGCAGGCGTTTCCAGATCAACGATACGCATAGATCTATTCTGCCCTGTGTATGGCGAGCGGACCAAAAGACTGCGTTACCGGCATCAGCTCAATCGTGTTGATGTTCATCCGAGGCGGTAAAGTCGTCACCCAGTGCACGGTTTCTGCGACATCTTCGGCTGTAAGCGCATCCGCCTTATCGTAGATCTTTGCCGCCCTGTCTGCATCACCCCCAAAACGCACGACTGAAAACTCGGTGCCGCCGACCAACCCAGGTTCGACGTCCGTTACTCGCACCTTAGTTCCGAGCAAGTCAGCCCGCAGGTTGAGCGAGAACTGGCGAACGAAAGCCTTAGTAGCGCCGTAGACGTTGCCGCCCGGGTAGGGATAATTTGCCGCTGTCGAACTGATATTCACGACGTGACCACGGTTGCGAGCAACCATCCCCGGAAGTACCGCGCGAGTAACAAACATCAGGCCCTTCACGTTGGTGTCGACCATTTGTTCCCAGGCTTCGATATCGGCTTTGTGGGCCGGCTCGAGTCCAAGTGCCAGACCCGCGTTGTTTACCACAATATCAAGTTCCGCAAATTCACTTGGCAAGGCGCCAACGACGCGTTCGACCGCAGACCGATCACGAACATCGAGCACCAGGGTATGGAGCCGATCGGTCTCAAGGTCGCCGGCGAGCGCTTTAAGCCTTTCCTCCCGGCGCCCCGCAGCCACCACGCGATGTCCTTCACCGACAAATTTTTTCGTGATCGCAGCACCGAACCCGGCGCTCGCACCCGTGACGAATACGGTCATCGACATGCCCCAGTATGGATGCGAATTATGTTCAGGCAACCTGCCTATAAAGATGTAACTCCTACGGAGCCCCGCCCTCCTAGCTCCCAGATTCTAGCTCCTCTCTTTTGAGTCCTTAACGTAGGAAGCGAGGCCGTTCCCGAATGACCAGTCCTCCCGAGTGTTCGGCGAGAGGATTACCTGCACGTCTTCAGGCCGTAATCCTGCGTTTGCCGACACTAATTCCGCTAAACGTTGGTAAAGCCGCTGCTTAGCCGCTGTCTCCCGCCAATTGCTAGCCGTGATGTGGATGAACACAACGTCTTGGGAACGTTGGATACCCAGGTAGTTCGGATCATAGATAAATTCTCCCGGTTCATACTGATCAACGAACTGGAAACGGTCATCGGCTGGGACCTCATAGGTCTCGGTCAATGCTTGATGAACACTATCCGCGATGGCCCGGATGTGGCTGTTGGATTTCCCTTTGAGCAATGAAATTCGAACGAGTGGCATAGGTTTCTAATCCTGTGGAAACGGTGTCTCAACTTGGAGCGTGCCTCGCTTGCGAGGCCGACTCCTTGACGACGAAAGCCTAATGCCTGAGGATAGTTCCACAATTTGAAAGTTTAGCGATAACCTATCGGCAAAATCGAACGATGGCTCCTCGGGTTAATCTCAATATGGATGTGCTGCGCACATTTGTGTCTGGGTTAGAGCTGGGGAGTTTCGCGAAAGCGGCGCAACGTTTAGGCCGGTCGCAGTCCGCCGTCAGCACTCAGCTTCGCCGTCTTGAAGAACAGGCGGGGAAGCCGCTGTTTAAGAAGTCTGGTCGAGGTTTAGCGCTGACTACCGCAGGAGAGAGTTTGCTGAGCTACGCGAAACGAATTCTCGAGCTCAATGATGAGGCAATCTACGGGTTACAAGATGGTGAAGTTGAAGGATGGGTACGGCTCGGGATTCCGCAAGATTTCGCGGAAGGATGGCTTACCGGCGTGCTTGGTCAGTTTGCGCGCGCTCATCCTAAAGTGCGGGTTGAGGTGCGAGCCGAACAAAACATAGCGGTTATTGAGCGACTGGTTCAAGGAGAGCTCGATTTGGCGCTCGCCTGGGGCGCCGATGATAAGGTGCGAGCCGAACGGCTAGTCGACCTGCCGATGGTCTGGATTGGCCGGCCGGACTGGGCCGGCACGAAACGATTAGGCTCAGAGCCGCTACCCTTGGTCGCGTTTGAGCCTCCTTGTGTGTTCCGCTCCGCAGGAATCGCGGCACTGGATGCGGTTGGGATTTCCTGGCGGTTAGCATTTACCAGCCCTAGCCTGGCGGGTTTGTGGGCGGCAACGGAAGCAGGCTTAGGTGTAACCCTGCGCACCGCTATTGGTCTTCCGCGTTCTCTGACCGTTTTGAAACCGGCCAGCTCAGGACTTCCGGCGTTGCCGAAAGTTCAGCTGACCTTGTGTAGAAAGGAACGGGGTGGGCCCGTCGCAGTGAACCGCCTATCTGAGATCCTGCGGGAAACGATCGCCGAGCGGACTGGCGAGCGAAGTGAGAAGTGAGAGTTTGGGACCCTGGAGCGCTGCCTCGCTTGCGAGGCCGTGGTGAGCAGCGAGATGACGTTACAAAAGCCCTCCTTTTTGCTACGCTCTACCGCGCGCCGATTGAGTTGAGGATTTCTAGGTGCTACTAAAGCTTCCGGTTACGACAAACCGAATGTCGGCATCGGTTTCGAATGTTAGACATAGAGCACGGCACGGGGAAGGGAATTATGTCACGATGTCTCGCTGTTCACCACGGCCTCGCAAGCGAGGCAGCGCTCCAGGGGTTCGCTTGATCTTGACGTGCATCGGCGACTGCGGGACTTAGGCGGGTGATCTTACCCACCGAAGTTTTTGTTGTTAATTTAAGCCTTTCTTCGCGATTTTGGATTAGAAATACTGCGCTATGACTTCGCTCAAATTCGTTGTGGCTACGGCCGTCGGCGCGTGGTTGCTCGCAGGGATCGGCGCCGATAGCATGGCGGATTCTCAGGCGGCCGGCGGAAGCCTGACCAAAATCCGGGTCGGCTATATCGGCATTACGTGTGAGGCGCCCATTTTCTGTGCGGTCGAGAACGGTTTCTTTAAGGAGGAAGGGCTGGATCCAGAACTGGTCAAATGCGAGTGGTCGAAATACAAGGATGTGCTCGCACTTGGTGGGTTCGATATCACGCACCATTTGATTATGTATCTGTTGAAGCCGATCGAGCAGGGGCTGGATGTGAAGTTCACTGCCGGTATCCATACGGGTTGCCTCCGGGTGCAGACGGCGACGGACAGTAAAATCAAGACAGTGCAGGATCTTCGCGGGAAACGGATTGGTGTGCCGGGGATGGGGACGCCGCCGTTCATATTCGCTAATCGAGTCCTGAGCGCTAATGGGATTGACGGGAGCCGCGACGTTACCTGGGCGGTCTACCCGGCTGGAGAACTTGGTTTAGCTTTAGAGAAAGGTCAGGTGGATGCGGTTGCTGACTCGGAACCAATTGGCACCTTGTTAATGGCTGATGGGAAAGTCCGTAGTGTCGCTGACCAAGCGACTGATGCTCCGTATAAAGATGAGTATTGTTGCGCCGTCGTAGTGAGTGGAAAGTTCTTGGCTAACAATCCGAAGGCGACAGCAGCAGCTACCCGGGCACTGCTTAAAGGTGCGAAGTGGGTACAAGAGAATCCGGCGGCGGCGGCGCGGCTGTCCGTCGAAAGAAAGTATCTCGCATCAAATCCCGAGTTGAACACACTGGCGCTCTCTCATCTGCGTTATGTTCCTAGTGTTTCCGGTGCTGAGGCGGCAGTGAACTCTGCTGCCGTGGAGATGAAAGCTGCCGGGATGCTCAACTCCTCGACGGACGTCGCTGCCTTAGCGAAAAAAGCTTTCGTGCACTTGGATGGCGTGTCGGACGAGTGGCTGCAGGGTCTGCAGGTAAATAAGGTTGCTAACGGTCAAGTGCCAGCGGATGAAATCTTCCGGGTGAAGGCAGAATTGGCAGGGAATGGAAGTCACCCGACACTGGCGTCATGTTGTTCACCGGACGAGAAGTGAAGGAATTAACAGACGCAAACGAGCGGGCTCGGGCCGGCAGCGTGGTTGCGCGGCCGCCTGAGCTGCAAAAGCGAGAGGAAGCAGACTTCGCCCCGTCGCCCCCTTTAGCTACGTCGGCCAAGCGCCCCGCAGAGAAACTGCGGTGGTCGACTCTGTTGGCTGTGCCGTTCACCGGAGTGGCCGCGCTTGCCCTACACGGATTCGCGACTGCAAGCCAGTCTCCAGCAGAAGCTCTTTTATATACGTACTTCTTGATTGGTCTGCTCATTGCCGCCCTTATTGCCGTCGCCGTGCAACCGGTGTGGTCTGGCCTCCGCAAGTGGATGCGAGACTCGTTTCCGTTGATCGCTGCCGCCGTTTCCTGTCTCGTCGTTTGGGAACTGGTGACGTCGGTGCTGCACTGGCTCCCGTTGCCTTACTTTCCGGGTCCTTCCGGCGTCTTATCAAGTCTGGTGAACGACGGAGCCGTTCTCTTCGATAGTACGTGGCATTCGCTGCTCCTGCTTTTGGGCGGTTATACCTTGGGCGTGGCGGCGGGGCTAGTCAGCGGGATCTGCATTGGATGGTTTCCGCATGCCCGCTATTGGGGAATGCCGATATTAAAGATCGTTGGTCCTATTCCGGCGACAGCATGGATTCCTCTCGCCATGGTTCTATCTCCATCCGCGATGTTTTCTGCAATCGGATTGATTGGGTTAGCTGTGTGGTTTCCGGTGACGATGTTGACTGCGTCCGGAGTCTCCAATACTCGTGCTTCCTACCTCGATGTCGCGCGCACACTTGGGGCCGGGCGAGCCTATCTGATCTTCAATGTCGCGATTCCAGCGGCGATGCCGAGTATCTTTATCGGCCTGTTTATGGGGTTGGGGGCTTCTTTCTTGACCTTGGTGGTCGCTGAAACCGTGGGAGTAAAATCCGGTCTAGGTTGGTATGTGAGCTGGGCGCAAGGGTGGGCGGAGTACGGAAAAGTCTATGCGGCGTTACTGATTATGGCGGCTTTTTTCTCGACCATTATGACGGCTCTGTTCAAGGTCCGTGATCGCGTGCTCGCCTGGCAAAAAGGCGTAATCAAATGGTAGCGACACTCTTGAGCGGCGTTGCTAAAGAGGGGTCTTCGGTGCGCGTGACCAACGTGACCAAGGATTTTGCTGCCAACTTGTCCTCCGTAACCAGGAGGGCGAAGGAGGAGGACCGCACGAATCAGCGCACGGTCGCATTGGATGACGTCTCATTTTCTGTCGCCGCGGGCGAGTTTGTTTCCATTGTTGGTCCGAGCGCGTGCGGGAAATCTACTCTGCTTCGCCTGATCGCTGGACTCGATTTTCCTAACTCCGGCGAACTTCTCGTGGGGGCCGAAGTGATCAGCGGAGCAAACGCCGAGCGCGGATTGGTCTTTCAGGACCCAAGCTTGTTCCCATGGCTGACGGTCCGGCGCAACATCCGGTCCGGTCTAGTGGCACTCGGTGTCGTGCGGGAGAGGAATCACGAAGTCGACGATTTTATCCGTCTGGTAGGGCTCGAAGGTTTTGCTGACGTTTATCCTCATCATCTTTCTGGCGGGATGGCCCAGCGGGTCGCGTTAGCACGGGCGTTAATCACCCATCCCAAAGTCCTTCTCTTAGACGAGCCCCTCGGTGCGCTTGATGCTTTTACGCGGATGCAGATGCAGGACGAAGTGTTGCGCCTATGGCAAGCCCACCTCACTACCATGCTACTGGTTACGCATGACATCGACGAGGCCATCTACATGAGCGATCGCATTTTCATAATGACGCCGCGCCCCGGCCGGATTGATCGGGTCATTCCATTGGATATGGAGCGGCCCCGAGACCGGAGCCACCCGGATTTTCTGCGTCTTCGCAGTGAGATCCTTCAACTACTCGATTTCGGCCGGCGGTAACGAATGAGCCAAAGAATTCGGGCGACGACGGGGTCGTAGGAATGGCAGAGCGGGGCCCAACGATCGCTCTCAGCCGTGGTGTGCCGCCTGAATTGCTGGCGATCGGTTCGATGCTGAGTGTCCAACTCGGTGCGGCTCTCGCTGTGCCGGTGATGTCCGCTATCGGACCCGTGCCAACAACAGCACTACGGCTTTTCTGGGCGGGAATTTTATTGGCCTTCTTCGCGAGGCCACGCATCAGCCGCATGACCCGGTATCAATGGTTCTGCGGCGCCAGCTTAGGAATCGTGATAGCAATTCTAACGCTGTGTTACTTCGTTGCGATCTGCCGGATCCCAATGGGTCCGGCAACTGCAATCGAATTCCTTGGACCGTTAGGAGTCGCATTGATTGGCGCGCGGAGGCTCTTGCATTTGGTTCTGGCCATGGTTGCCGCCATCGGAGTGTTCCTTTTGACTCGAGAAAATTCGCACTGGAGTGTCGACGCTCTGGGAGTCGGTTTTGCGGTTGCGGCTGCGCTAGGATGGGCTGCCTATATCCTGTTGATGAAGAGGGTAGGAGCTTCTTTCCCGGGGCTGCAAGGCTTGTCGATCGCACTCTTGGTTGCTGCCATTGCCGCAATCCCAGTCAGCTTGGTAGTCAGGAGCGATGTTTTCGCAATTACGCCGTTTCTATCTACGATTGGCTTGGCCGTGCTCACCCCTCTACTCCCATATGCGCTTGAGATGATGGCGCTCCGTAAGATGAGCACGCGGGCATTTGGGATCTTCATGAGCATGGAGCCCGCTATCTCTGCCGTACTTGGTTATGTGATCCTGGCTCAGCGACTGAGCCTGCGGCAAACCGCCGGTATCGGGTGTGTTGTGCTCGCCAGTGCGATCACCGCGGTAAGAAACCAAGAGGAGCTTCGGAAACAGAGTCCCGATGTTCACGGCGATCTCGGCGCTTCTTAAGCGTCGCGGAGAGGGCAGCCGCGGGCCCCACGGGCTGGGAGGGATCGCGTCCTCGCGATCCGCCGTTCCCGAAGCCCGGAGCCTTCCCCTAATCAAAGCGAAAATACACCGTTGGCTTCGAGAACGCCTTCGCGGCGCGCGGGGATCCAACTTCGCCGAACGCAACCACAAATGGCCGTAAGACCACAGGCTACGTCGGACAGGCAGCGCGCCCTCCCTGTCAGGGGCTCCTCGGTCGCTCATGTTGACCCGCATGCGCGGCTGCGGCCGCGTTCACGGCGTTTCTCCAGTCTTAGAGTGGTTTTCTGTTTTCCATCTAAGCAGAGTCCGGGCTTGGTTTTGCGGCGGCGCATTCTATGATCGTTTAGTGACGGATTTGCGCTAACCGGTTCTGTCAAATGATCCCTCAAAATTTATTCCTCTCCATCCGCTTTCTTTGCGGTCTGATGGCGATCTTATCGGCCGCTCGTTTGGATGCCGCTCAACAGGCGGTAGCTGCGGCTCCGGCGTCAACCGGGTTCGTCGACGTAGATGGAGGCAAGCTTTACTACGAGGAATCGGGTCAGGGCGCTGAAACCGTGGTTCTGATTCATGACGGAGTAGTCGACTCGGCGGTTTGGAACGATGTCTGGTCCGAGTTTTGTCAGCATTTCCATACGGTTCGCTATGATCGGCGCGGATTTGGCAAGTCGCCGGCTGCCACTTCCTGGTATTCAGAGATCGATGACCTGGCCGCAGTGCTTCAGCATCTCCGTCTAGGGCACGCAGCGCTGGTAGGTAGTTCCCATGGAGGAGGACTGGCGATCGACTTTACTTTGGCTCATCCCGAAATCGTCCAAGAATTGGTGTTAGTCGGGCCGGTACTAAGCGGGATGCCTTACACCCAACATTTCCTCGATCGAGGTCGAGAGGCTTTTTCATTGCTTCAGAAGAACGACGTGAAAGGCGCGATTGCCGAGTGGTCGAAAGACAAGTACCTCACAGCGCCAGCAAATGATGCCGCCCGCAAAAAGTTGTTGAATCTGCTAACCGCGAATCCGCAAGACCTGACGCACGCAGGGGGCGACATGATAATGGCAGAAAAACCGGCCTTTGGCAGATTGAATGAAATTAAGACGCCAACGCTAATCGTTACTGGCGACGCCGATATTCCGGATGTGCACGCTCACGCCGGAGCTATCGAAGCCGGAATTCCGAGAGCCCATCGAGTGGTAATGGAGGGAGCGGGCCATCTCTTATATCTAGAGAAGCCTGGCGAATTTGCTCGCCTGGCTATCAGTTTTCTAGAGGCTAATCACACGATCGAACCGCGTCAGGAACTTCGGAGTGAGGGCGATTGAGGTGGGGATCGGTAGCCGGAGCTAAAATCTATAAGCGCTAGCTTCGACCCGCTGCGCGGGTGCTCCAACACTCCAATACTCGGCTCGCAAGGATTCGAGGACGAGTAACTCAGAAACGCCAGAGCGCTTGAAGGATGGGAAAGGAACACAGAAGGGTTGCAAACACGCCGCAGGTTGAGCGGACCGAACGCCTGGAGGGGAGCCGCTTTGTAGCATGGCAGCTCTATGGTGTTGCTAGCAGGCGGCTCCCGGGAATGTCTCGAGGTGTGGCAGTTCTATGGGCCGTTGTATCCACCGCACAGAATAGGCGCGATGGGCAAGACATTGCGTTGGGTCGTTCCCGGGAGCCGCCTGCTACTAACCGATAGAGCTGCCAGGTTGTAAAGCGGCTCCCCTCCAGGCCGGTGGGCTTACGATCAGCCCGTGTTCCTTATGAGAACGAAGCGGGGTTGAAATCCCAGGCTGAGTCCTATTGCCCCCTTCCTCCTTCGTCATCCTGAACCACGGCGGACAAGTCGGGCCAGAGACCGAACGCGGCCAGGAGTCGATCCCCAGCGCGAAATGGGGCTCGTGCGTAGACGAATCCTCGCTGGCTTCTTTATTCGTCGCCGCTAAGATTCGGCAGCTTTGAATAACCTGCCTGAATCCGTGAAGCGCTGGACGAGAAAAAGCCGTAAAACATTAGTGAAAGATCGATGGATCTCACTCTATGCAGATGAGTGTGAGTTGCCGGGCGGACAGCTTGTGGAACCGTTCTACGTTCTAGAGGAAAAGGAGTGGATCCACGTTGTCGCTATCGATGGCGATGGGGCGATATTGCTGACGCGGCTATACCGTTATCCCGCGGATTGGCTCGGTTGGGAGCTGCCGTGCGGCGGTGTTGATCCCGGTGAGGACCCGCTTACCGCCGCCCAGCGGGAACTTAAGGAAGAAACTGGATACGTTGCCTCTCAGTGGCGACAGGTTGGGGGACCCTTATACGCTAACCCGGCTCGCCAAACCAATCGCATATACTGCTTCATCGCCACGGATCTGGCCAAAGCCGGACCACAGTCGCTAGACATCTCTGAGGACATTGAATTCGAGTTTGTCTCTCCTACGGAGGTTATGAACCGCATGGCTAAAGGCGATTTTTGCCACGCCCTCCATGTTGCGTGCTACTTTTTGGCCGCCAATGCGATGGGGAACGGACGAGCGGAGTAATGGAGTGGTGGAGTAATTGAGTGGTGGTGGAGTAATGGAGTGGTGGTGGAGTAATGGAGTGGTGGAGTAATGGAGTGGTGGAGTAATGGACCCAGTACCCCAACACTCCGCTCGGCCGGATTCGAGGACGACGACGAGAACGAAGGACGATATTCGCCCTACAGCGTCCTCTTTCCTTGCATCGAACGAATCAGCCGATCCAAAGCGGCCTCATAGTCGCGCCTCCAGCGATTTGCGCGAACGGTATCTGAAGCGACTAGCAAGGAACTGATTATCAACCAGATCAAATCCAGCAAGATTCCGGTTTCCGGTATCAGCAGCAATGCTACGCCGACACCGACGACAAAGCAGTAACCAAGGACCCCTTCTCCCAACATCAATTTCGGCCGCCGTCGCCACATCCATTCGGCGCGGGTACACTCAGTGGGGTCGACCGACGGACAACCCAGCAATTCCTGCAGACGTGCCGGAGCGACGTCGGGGAACCGCCAATCGTTTTCCCTATTAAAATCCGTCCAGAAGTTGGTCCACATATTGGCTCACCTATCTGTTCTGCAGTGTACGCTTTTAACGCTTTGTTTGAAAGCCTCTCAATTCATATTCGTGGGTTGTCGGGGCGGGGACGTGTTCTTATATCCGTGTCGAGCTGCACTTTCCTCTCCTTCGTGCGTTGATACACGTCCTCCGCCCCCGGTTCCCCCCCAAATTCGAAAATCCTGCTGGTTACGATGCGTGAAATCATTTCCTGACTGCTGAGAACAGCGGGATGAGCCCTTCTAACATCGTGGGATGCGTGAATATCGCGTCTCTTAGAGCGGTATAAGGCAGGCCGGCCAACATGGCGACTTGAACCGTGGCGATAATTTCTCCTGCCTCTATTCCCAAAGCAGTGAAACCGAGAATGCGATCGCTCTCAGTATCAATCAGGGCCTTTAAGAATCCCTGCGTCTCCGATACCGTGCGGGTACGCAAAATTGCGACCATGGGCAGTTTGGTTAATCGGTAGGCGATTCCACGTTCCTTGGCTTCGAGTTCGTTAAGACCGATCCGAGCGAGCTCGGGATCGGTGAACATGCAAAATGGTACTTGGCGTCCAGTCGTAACTCGGCGTCCACCGGCGAGGTTGTCGGTGACAACGCGATGGTCATCAAAGGCGATATGGGTAAAGTGCGGGCTGCCAGCACAATCTCCAACTGCCCAGACTCCGGAGGCGGTCGTTTGTAAGCGTTCGTTCACCTTCACGTGTTCGCTACCCGTGGTTTCAACTCCGGCTAACTCCAGGCCGATATTCTGAGTGTTAGGAGCGCGTCCGCTCGCGACCAGAATGTGAGTTCCTTCCAACTCGATCTTTTCTCCGCTTCGCCCGGCGTGAAGTCTGACCCGGGCACCGGACTTTCCTTCGATATTGGTAATCGTCGCGCCGGTCACGATATCGATGCCTTCCCCGCGAAAGATGTCGCTCAGCGTCTCTGTCACGTCTTCATCCTCCCGGTGAGCCAGACGGGCGTTACGTTCAATGATGGTTACTCGGCTCCCGAACCGGCGCATGGCCTGGGCTAATTCGAGACCGATGTAACCGCCCCCAATAATCAAGAGGTGCTCGGGAAGATGATCCAGATCTAGCGCTTCGATATGCGTCAACGGACCCGACTCGAGGAGTCCGGGTATAGGTTCGATCGTTGCACGTGATCCAGTGCTGATAATCACGTTTTCACCGCGCAAGCTGCGAGCGCTACCGTCTGGGAGCGTAACCTCAATCGTTTTGGGTCCGGTAAATCGCCCTGATCCGATCAATAATTCCGCACCACTCGCTTTGAAATTAGTGAGGTGCATATCAACCAGACCGTCGACCATGTTCCGCTTCCGATCGCGCACGCCGGACATGTTGATCCGCCAGTTATCCTTGGTGATGCCGAACTCTTCGCTGCGGACGAAGTACGAGGCGATCTTTGCGCTATGGATTACGTTCTTGCTCGGTAGACAAGCGATGTTCGGGCAGGAACCTCCGATGTACTTTCGTTCCACCACGACCGCTCGCATTCCTTTCTTAGCCTGAGTCCAGGCAATATATTTGCCAGCTTCGCCGCTGCCTAGCACAACGACATCGTATTCTTCGGTTGGCATAGGGTTAGAGGTTTTAGGTTATAAGTTCCAGGTTCTAGGTGGGGGTAACCTGTGAAAAATAAATTTACAGGTTGCTGATGATGGTTTGGATTTCTCCGTCGGTGACATGTCCGAACGAGGAGCGATACCAAGCGAGCTCAGCTTCCAATTCGACAACGCGGATTTTCAATGCTTCGGTCCGCGTGGCCAGATCCACGGCGGTGAAGCGAGGTATCATGTCTTGGGAAATCCAGCTAGTTTCTTCAGGCGCTGGCAGGATCTGTGGGTATTTATCGATCATAGCTGGGATCCTGTTTCTTTTGTCATTCAATTATCCTGACGCTCTGGGCGCTCTTACTTGCGCTTTAAAGAATCGATAAAGAGAAGCGCTCGACCTTGTAATGCGAGCATCTGCATTTCGTGCTGGGTCGGTCGATAATCGAAAGCTTCCTGGTCAAGGAAGTAGTCGCCGATGTCGGCCTGTGTGTGCAGAAATGCATCCCATTCTTCGCTCGATCTATCGTCGCTTTCGTACATCTGAATGCTCCAATTGTTGTCCCGGGACTCGCTAGATCAGGTTGCGTGCCAATCGCCTGGGCTTGTTTGCAGTAGCCTGACAACCAGGCACTTGTGACTGCGCGAACCTGAGAGAAGTCCGGTACGAGAATTCATACTTTACGGTTTTCCGTTCCCTTTTTTTATTACTGGAAACAACTGCAGTTCATTCCTGATTCGGGTAAACGCCGAAGTGTTTCACTTTTTGGCGAATGGCTGACACTTTCGGCGAAACTGGTGGTCCGTAGGGAATTATCCCGAAGGGATTACAGGACTCAGCCTGGGGTTTTGACCCCAGGTGCCCAGTACCAAAAACGCCCGCCCTGAAGGGGCGGCAGATCAAAGGTTGCGAGGCGACGGTAGGCGAAAGGTATTTGCAAACCAATCATTCTTCCGCCCTTTCAGGGCGGTTGGTTATCTGGATATATCCCGGGGTTAAAACCCCGGGCTGAGTCCTCAAGTCCCTTCAGGACAAAGCCAAACGCAGCCAGGCATAATTGACGAACAATCACTCCTAACGGAGGATAGCCGGGTCGCAAACACAACGAGTGATGCGGCTCAGCGGGAGTTCCCGCAATGGCGCAACTGTCAAGATATGTTCTGGAGACCCTTTGGGATGACGGGAATTTCGTACTATCCCGATGGATACTTGCTGGAGAGAGATCTCCGATCCTGGCGTTAGCAGCGTCTTCGGATAGGCCGGCGCCTTGGGTTATCCAAAGGCTTGAGCATACTTACGCCCTTCGCGAGACGTTAGACCCAACTGCCGTGCCTCAGCTCGTGAGGCTCGTGCAAGAAGGTGACTTGCAGGCGCTGCTTTTTGAGGACCCGGGAGGTAACCTGTTAGCCGGTCTGGTGGGGCAGCCGTGTGAGTTAACTCAATTCTTGCGGGTGGCAGCCGGCACCGCGGTTGCACTAGGCGGGCTGCATGCACAGGGCCTGATCCACGGTAATGTTAACCCGGCAAATATCCTGATTGACCCGGCCAGCGGCCGGGCATGGTTAGTCGGCGCGACCTTCGAATCGCGCGTGGCCCGAGCACAGACGGTTACCCCCTGGGAAACCGCTGGAACGTTAGCTTATATGGCGCCCGAACAAACCGGCCGTATCAATCGGGCCGTCGATACGCGGAGCGATCTTTATTCACTGGGTGTAACCCTCTACGAGCTGTTGACCGGGATGCTTCCATTTACCGCTACCGATCCGATGGAATGGGCTCACGCTCATATCGCCAGGCAACCAATGCCTCCATCCGAGCGAGTGGCTGGTATCCCGGAGCAACTTTCGGCCATCGTCTCGAAGCTGCTCAGTAAGACCGCGGAGAGCCGATATCAATCGGCGGTGGGGCTGGAGGCCGATCTTCGCGTTTGCCTCGCTTCCTGGGAAGCGGATCGGCGGATCGATCGGTTTAGCTTAGGCGCAAAAGATATCTCCGAACAACTGCTGATTCCGGACAAGCTCTACGGCAGGGATCGGGAATCTCGAGAGCTGCAATCGGCCTTCGATCGGACGCTTGATCTCGGTAGACCGGAACTGGTGCTGGTCAGTGGTTATTCCGGCATCGGGAAGTCTTCGGTCGTGAGTGAGGTGTGCAAACATTTCGTCGCGCGCCGGGCTATTTTCGCTTCAGGCAAGTTCGATCAATACAAACGCGATATCCCGTACGCTACGCTGGCGCAGGCGCTTCAGAGCATCATCTACCAAATTTTGAGCAAGAGCGACGCAGAGGTAGCGGGTTGGAAGCGGACATTGCAAGAGGCGGTTGGGCCCAACGGGCAGCTCATTATCAGCCTGATCCCTGAGCTGGAGTTCATCATAGGAAAGCAGCCGCCGGTTTCCGATCTGGCACCGCAAGAGGCTCAAGCCCGGTTCCAAATGGTATTCCGTCGATTTTTGGCGGCGTTCGCTGGGCCGGACCACCCGCTTGCTTTATTCCTCGACGACCTGCAGTGGGTAGACAACGCGACCCTTGAACTCCTAGAGCATTTCGTATTTGAGCCGGAACTCCATCATGTCCTGCTGATAGGTGCTTACCGCGACAATGAGGTTGGTCCCTCGCATCCGTTAGCACGAGTGCTTGCTGCCATGCGTCAGGGCGAAGCGAATGTCCGCGAGATTGCGTTGAGGCCGCTTACTTTTCAGGATGTCGCGAATCTCGTGGTCGATTCGCTTCACTGCCGTTGGGAACCGGCCGAGCCGCTTGCCCAGCTGGTACACGAAAAAACGGGGGGTAATCCCTTCTTCGTTATCCAGTTTTTCACCGCGTTAGCCGAAGAAGGATTGCTGTGGTTCGACCCGGCGAACTCCGCCTGGAGCTGGGACATGAGCCGTCTTCGGGGCAAGGAGTACACAGATAATCTAGGGGAGTTTATGGCAGGCAAATTGCATCGCTTGCGGCAACGCACGCAAGAGGCTTTGGGACAGTTCGCCTGCCTGGGCAACACGGCGGAACTTGGTGTCCTGGCCCGGATTCGTGAAGAAACCGAGGAAGAGTTACACGGCAGTCTCAGGGAGGCGGCTCACGCTGGACTCGTGGTCCGGACGGATAAGGGCTATGCTTTTTTGCATGACCGGGTTCACGAAGCTGCTTACGCATTAATTCCTGGAAACAAGCGGGCAGCAGCTCATCTCCGGATCGGCCGGTTATTGGCGTCCCAGATTGGGCCCACCGAGACCGAGGAGGATATCTTCGAGATCGTCAACCAACTCAATCGCGGCAGCGCGGTGGTCGAATCGCCGGATGAGCGTGAGCGGATTGCTGAGCTCAACCTCATTGCCGGCAAGCGGGCCAAGGCCGCGACGGCTTATGCCTCCGCGCTTATCTATCTGGTGGCGGGTCGCGCGCTTCTTGGTGAGGAGTGCTGGGAGCGGCGATATTCACTTGTCTTCGGGTTGGAGTTTGAGAGGGCTGAATGTGAGTTTTTAACGAGTGACTTTTCTGCGGCTGAAGAACGGTTATTGATGTTGGGCCAGAAGGCAGTCGGGCTGGTTGATCGAGCCGCGACGGTTCGCTTACAGATCGACCTCTATGCCAGCGTAGACCAAAGCGATCGAGCGGTTGAAGCTGGTCTCGAATATTTGCAAGGCGTCGGTGTCGTCTGGCCAACTCATCCCACCGACGAAGAAGTGCGGCAGGAATACGAACAGATCTGGCGGCAGCTGGGTAGTCGCCCCATCGAATCACTCGCGGATCTACCCGCCATGACCGACCCGGATTGCCGGGCAACGCTGGACGTGCTTACCGCGCTGGAGGAACCAGCTTACTTTACTGACCAAAATCTGCGCTGTTTGATTGTCGCGCGGATGGTGAACCTGAGCCTGGAAAATGGTAATACCGATGGGTCGTGTGTTGCCTACGTGCAGCTCGGATGGTTCGTCGGACCGCGCTTTGGCGATTATCAAGCGGCTTTCCAATTCGGCAAACTCGGCCTTGATCTGGTGGAGAAGCACGGTTTGGAGCGTTTTCGGGCTCGGGTCTCACAGTGCTTCGGGTATTTCATCAGCCCTTGGTCAAGACATCTCCGCGGGAGTGTCGACCTACTGCGACGCTCATTAGCGACAGCGCGACAAGCGGGCGACCTCAAGTACGCCGTGTATGGCTGCGACCGCTTGACCACAGTCCTTTTGGCTGCCGGTGAGCCATTGGTTGAGATACAGCGCGAAGCGGAGAACGCTATCGAGTTTGCCAGACGAGCCAAGTTTGGCTACGTCGTTGATATTATTGTGGGCCAACTCCGGTTCATCCGGACGCTTCGAGGCCTCACCCCTGCTCTCGCTTCCTTTAGCGACGCCGAGTTCGACGAGGACTTATTCGAGGAACGCATGGAGGCGAATCCTCACTCGCTTTTCGCTATTTGTTGGTACTGGATTCGCAAGCTGCGAGCCCGTTTTTACGCCGGAGATTATGCATCGGCTTTGGAGGCCGCCGCAAAGGCTAAGCCGATACTGCTACCTGGGGTTCAACATTTCGAGGTAGCGGAGTATCTCTTCTACGCTGCCCTCACCCACGCGGCGGCTTACGACCGCGCCTCGCCGGAAGATAAAATCCGGCACCAGCAAGCGCTCACGGCCGCTCACCAACAGATCTTAATCTTGGCGGAGAACTGTCCAGAGAATTTTGGAAATTGTGCGGCTTTGGTAGGGGCCGAGATCGCCCGGATCGAGGGCCGTGAGTTGGATGCCGAGCTTCTGTACGAAAAAGCGATCGAATCAGCGAGAATAAATAATTTCGTGCAGAACGAGGCGATCGCACATGAGATCACCGCCCGCTTCTACGCAGCGCGAGGCTTGCAAACGGTCGCGCGAGCCTACCTGCAGAACGCCAGGAACCTGTATTCGCAATGGGGTGCGCTTGGCAAAGTCAAACACCTGGAGCAGAGCTTTCCAAGTCTACGCGAATCCCGCCGCCTAGCCGGGCCGCTGCTGGAACAAGTTGACGTGCAGGCCTTAGCCAGCGCCTCACAGGCGGTTTCGAGCGAGTTGGATCTTCCTAAGCTCGTCGAGACTTTGTTAGTAATTGCTCTTAAAGACGCCGGCGCTCAGCGGGGTGTTCTTCTCCTACTCCGAGACCAAGAGCCACAAATCGAAGCTGAAGCTCTTACGGGACCCGACTCGGTTATCGTCAATTTTCGGCAGGCGCCACCGACGCCGATAGAACTTCCTGACTCAATCCTCCGTTACGTTATTCGAACCCAAGAAAGCATTATTCTGGATGACGCTTCCGCTCCGAATCAGTTCTCGCCGGACGAATACATCCGAAAGAGCCAAGCCCGATCCGTTCTCTGTTTTCCGCTGATCAAGCAAGCCAGTTTGAAGGGAATCCTGTACCTCGAGAATAATCTGGCTTCCCACGTATTCACTCCGGAACGGATCTCTGTGTTAAAGGTCTTGGTTTCGCAGGCTTCAATCTCATTGGATCATGCTCGGTTGGTTGCCGAGTTGACCAAAGAGATTACGGAGCGCAAGCGGGCGGAAAAGGAGCTGCGAGAAAGTGAGGCTTCGTTACGGGAAGCGCAAGCCGAGCTGGCCCATGTCACTCGAGTAACCACCATGGGAGAATTAGCCGCGTCGATCGCCCACGAAGTCAATCAACCCCTGGCAGGCATCGTCACAAACGGGAATGCTACGCTGCGCTGGCTAGCCGGTCCTTCGCCTAACCTGGATGAAGCTCGTGAGGCGATTCAACGCATTATCCGGGACGGGAGTCGAGCCGGGCAAGTGGTTGCCCGAATCCGGGCACTCTCTCAGAAAACGCGTGCTGCTAGAGAACTGTTGGATATCAACGAGGCGATCGAAGAAATCGTGGTTCTAACCGGCGGAGAATTGCAGAGAAATCAGGTAGTGCTTCAGATGGATTTAGCCGTCGATCTGCCTTTGGTAGTTGGAGACCGGGTTCAGTTGCAGCAAGTGGTAATGAACCTGATTCTGAACGGTGTCGAGGCGATGAGGACGGTGGCAGAGGATGAACGAAATTTGCTGATAAGAACTGAGTGCGGCGAGGGCGACGAGGTCCGAGTGGCTTTGCAGGACTCTGGAATCGGTCTCGATGCGAAGACGCAAGAACAAATCTTTGATGCTTTCTATACCACCAAGCCCGGTGGACTCGGAATGGGGTTAGCAATCAGCCGTTCTATTGTTGAAAATCATGGAGGTCGCCTCTGGGCTGCACCAAACAAAGGTTCAGGTTCGACATTTCGTTTTACGCTGCACAGGTGAACTAGGGGTTATGAGTTATAAGTTCTAAGTTCTAAGTTCTAAGTTTTAGGTTGGAGGTTGGGGGGTTGGGCGAAAGGCGGCGTTCGGTAGGGACGAGCTCCCGCTCGTCCGGGTTGCGACAAAGAAGAATTGAACCGGTGAGGATGACCCGGACAAGCCGGAGCTCGTCCCTACCGGTAGGTCCAATTCTTCGTACGTTCTGCAATTCGTTCGGCAGGTAAGTTCTGTTACTTGCGATGTAACCCGCTCAACGAAAATGGGTTGTAAATTAGTGACCTAGTGGTCCGGGAATTGATATTGGAGATTCGGGAATAGGAACTAGCTGGCTTCAGTCATACAGGGAGCAATCAATAGAAACTTATATGAATCGAATTCAACACGTCCATCTTCCGCGGCGTTCGGGTAAAACCAAGCATCACTTGACCTGGAAATGGAAGTCTCTAACTCAGGCAACAATTAGACTTAGTTTTGTCGTTTTCGCGCTGTGGGCATGTCTAGCATCCAACAGCAATGCGAGCCGGGTTGTGCCTGAGGATCAAACTCAGCGAGGAGTACAGGTCTGGCTTACGAAGGGTCAACACAAGTCGAACTTGGACAGCAAAGGGGTAATTCTAAGGGGATACGATCCAGTGGCTTATTTCACCCAGAAGAAGGCGGTAAAAGGTAGTCCTAAGTACCAGACTGCGTATCAAGGAGCGACCTACTATTTCAGTTCCGCGGCGGACCTGGCTACCTTCAAAAAGAGCCCTTCAAAATACGTTCCTCAGTACGGCGGCTTTTGCGCTAATGGAATGGCGAACCGGCAAGCCTCTGATATCGACCCGAGCGTCTTCTTTGTTATAAAGGGAAAACTCTACGTCTGCGCTTCACCAGAAGCAGAAAAAGAGTTTCAGTCTAATGTTGAGGGGAATGTCAAGAAAGCGGACCAAAATTGGGATGAAGAGTACCGCTGGTTCTATTAAGGTGCTACGCCGAGCGTAGTTGATACCGTTTCGCCGCCGAGCCTGAACGCTAGATCGCGTGCGCGGTTTAACGGAAGGGCCTGGCGGTAGGGACGAGTTCCCGCTCGTCTGCATTGTCAAATGAGGGGCGAAACCCGGACGAGCGGAGCTCGTCCCTACCACAAACCACTAAATATGACTCAAAAGACGGTAGCAGAAATTTTCGTCGAAACGCTCATCGCCGCAGGCGTTACCAGGATTTACGGCGTCGTGGGTGATTCACTGAATGGCATTCTGGAAGAGGTTCGCCGGAGCAAAAAGCTTGAGTGGATAGGAGTGCGCCACGAAGAAACGGCGGCGTTCGCCGCCGGGGCTCAAGCCCATCTAACCGGTGAGTTGGCGGTTTGCGCTGGCAGTTGCGGGCCGGGCAATATGCACTTGATCAATGGTCTCTACGATTGCCACCGTAGCCGGGTACCGGTGTTGGCTATTGCAGCTCAGATTCCGAGTCAAGAGATCGGCAGCAACTATTTTCAGGAAACCCATCCGGACCAGCTTTTCCGCGAGTGTAGTGATTACTGCGAGTTGATTTCGCAGACGACCCAGGTTCCGCGAGTGCTGGAGATCGCGATTCAAACCGCGCTAGCCAAGAAAGGGGTAGCGGTGGTTGCGATTCCCGGAGACATCGCTCTCAAGCCGGCAACCTATCGTAAGCCTAGTGCTACCATCAAACCGTGTCACCCGGTGGTGACCCCTTCGGACGAAGAGACCAAGAGCTTGGCTACGCTGCTTAATGAGGGCAAAGCCGTCACCATTCTGGGAGGAGCTGGTTGTATCGGCGCGCATGCCGAACTGATGGAGCTGGCGGGCAAGCTTAAATCCCCGATTGTTTCTGCCCTAAGAGGGAAGGAACACATCCAGTACGATAATCCATATGATGTGGGTTTGACTGGGCTGATCGGTTTCTCTTCCGGATATCACGCTATTATGGCGGCCGACACGCTGTTAATGTTGGGCACCGATTTTCCCTATACTCAGTTCTATCCAGAAAAAGCCACAGTTATCCAGGTCGATCTTCGTGGTGAGAACCTCGGTCGTCGCACGCGATTGGACCTCGGAATCATTGGCGACGTAAAAGCGACGTTGCGAGGTTTATTGCCGTTGGTCACCGAGAAGGAGGATGATCCGCACCTGAAACGGTTCGTCAGTCACTATCAAGACGTACGCAAGGGATTGGATGAATTGGCAGCGGGACATCCGGGTCGCAAACCGATGCATCCGCAATATGTCGCGAAAGTAGTGGATGAACTGGCTGCTGATGACGCGATTTTCTCCTGTGATGTCGGCACACCGACAGTCTGGGCTGCCCGTTATCTCACCATGAATGGCAAACGGCGTTTATTAGGCTCGTTTAATCATGGATCGATGGCGAACGCGATGCCGCAAGCCATTGGCGCACAGCTTACTTTCCCTGGCCGGCAAGTGGTTACGTTCTCTGGGGACGGTGGGCTCTCGATGCTGCTAGGCGATCTGCTGTCGTTACATCAGCATAAATTGCCGGTAAAGATTGTCGTTTTCAGTAACAGTTCGCTTGCCTTTGTCGAATTGGAAATGCTGGCAGCCGGCATTCTGGGGGAAGGGACTGAGTTGGTGAATCCTGATTTTGTTGGGTTAGCTCGGTCCGCAGGTATGTTTGCTGTAAAGGTGGAAGATCCGGCCGATTTGAAAGGGGCAGTAACAGAGGCGTTCCAGCACAACGGACCGGCGTTGGTCGACGCAGTGGTTAATCGGTCCGAGCTTTCCATGCCGCCGACTATCAAACTCGATCAAGCGGTCGGGTTCAATCTGTGGGCGCTCAAGGCCGTGCTCAACGGCCGCGGCGATGAGGTCATTGATTTGGCGGTGAGTAATCTGGTTCGGTGAGAGTTCAGGAGTTCAGGAGTTCAGGAGTTCAGGAGTTCAGGAGTTCAGGAGTTCAGGAGTTCAGGAGTTCAGGAGTTCAGGAGTTCAGGAGTTCAGGAGTTCAGGAGTTCAGGAGTTCAGGAGTTCAGGAGTTCAGGAGTTCAGGAGTTCAGGAGTTCAGGAGTTCAGGGTTGGGCGGGCCGCAAAATTGCAAGAAAAAAGGCGCCTACGGCTTGTGTGCGAGACCTGTCCAGCGCTATTGAAAGCAGGCTCCTGAACTCCTGTAACTCCTTTTAGTGATATCACAGCTCGTGATAGCCCATCATAATTTTCAACTATTCATGGGCCCGTTTTGCTGGAACTGAGAAATTTGAAAAATCCAGTGACGATCGTTAAGGAACATCCTCTACGAGCGTCATTTATTTTACTCTTGGCCTTTTCGGCCGCCTTTACCGGGTGCTCGGGTATCAATGGTACCAGCGGTAATCAGCCCGCCATAAAGAGCAGGGTTTCTCCGTGTGTGCGACCGAATCAGGAAAGACCGCCTAGCACAGCGGGTGAGTTTAAAGCGTACCCAGGGTACGAGTGGTGGTACTAATCGCCCTTATGAGAAATCCGAATCAATGAACTCTTCTGTTTTGACTGAGCCGGAAGCAAGGGGGAAAGGGTGCTTAGGAGAGGCCTAGTTGTCCCAGCACTATGATTATCAAGATTATTGAACCGATTGGCGAATCAGAAGATGCGATCCGTTCTCGGGTTGGCCATCTTCTTAATGAAGGCGGTCATCGCCTATTTGTCTGCGACACCCGCGGCATGCCGGATGTCGATTTGATCAAACTAATAGAGGACGCGGACGTTCTTTTACTTAGCAACCGGCCGCTTTCCGGGAATGCGATCAATGCCTGTCCCATGCTGAAATTAATTTGTGTGGCGTTCACTGGTATTGATCATGTGGATCAAGAGGCATGTAAGGCCCGGGGCGTTGTTCTCCATAATGCGGCCGGGTACGCTGTGCATGCAGTTAGTGAGTTAGCCATTGGTCTGATGATCGCACTGCTCCGGCGAATCATCTCAGCCAACGCAAAGACGCGTGCCGGCGGAACGAACGATGGTCTAGTTGGACACGAACTGTTTGGCAAAACGCTCGGTGTGATCGGCTGTGGCCATATCGGGTTGCAAGTTGCTCGGTTAGGGAATGCCTTCGGCTGTCGCGTATTGGGGTTCGATCCACATGTTCTTAAGGTCAATGATGTAACCATCGAGCAGGTTGAGCTGGATGACCTCTTGAGCCGAAGCGATATCGTCACCTTGCATTTACCGCTGATCCCCGAGACCCGCAGCTTTATTGGACGGGACCAACTCACAAAACTGAAACGGTCTGCCATCCTTATCAACACGGCGCGCGGGCCAATTATCGACCAGGCGGCCCTGATAGAAGCATTGACCCAGAACCGGCTTGCCGGCGCCGGACTCGATGTATTCGATTTAGAGCCGCCGCTGCCTGCTAACCATCCGATTTTGACGGCGCCAAGCACCGTGCTGACGCCACACATTGGTTTCGAGACTGCCGAAGCCATGGCTACCAAGGCGAATATCGCGCTGGGCCATCTAGAAGATTTTCTGCGGCAGCAATCGGGGTAGGAGATAGGGAAGGAACACAGAAAAATTGCAAACGCGTAGCCTGTAGAGTGGCCCGACGCCTGGAGGGGAGCCGCTTCGTAGCATGGCAGCTCTATCGCTTAGCAGCAGGCGGCTCCCGGGAACGTCTCGAGGTGCGGCAGTTCTATGGGCTGTTGTGTCCCCAGAACAGAGTAGAGGCGATGGGCAAAACATCGCGCTGAGCCATTCCCGGGAGCCGCCTGCTAGCAACCGATAGAGCTGCCATCTTGTAAAGCGGCTCCCCTCCAGGCCTTGGGCATGCGACGCCGTGTTCCTTAGGAGAACGAGGACGAGGCGCCATCGCCCTATCAAGTCGGCGTATCTCACCAACCAAAACTGGCGATGCTTACGGAGAACGGTTAGAATCGGTCCCGAATGGACCAGGCGAATCCCGATGGGAAGCAGGCTGTAGTGGCTCGCCAACCCCGCTCGCCGAGGATACTCACCGTCATTCGGCGCTATGGCCTAGTAGTGATCGCCGTTTCTCTCGCGCTTGGTGTAGCACTGTTGTTGCACCGATTGCACTTCCGGGATGTTGAGGTCCCTCTTCTCCTTTTTGTAGTCGCAATCGCCGCTTGGTTTGGAGGGCTCGGAGCTGCCGTTCTGGCGTGGGTGCTTTCGTGTATCAGCTTTGACTATTTTTTTGTGGAGCCGATTTATTCCCTTGCCATTGCGCCGGAAGAGATCCCTTACTTTGTCGTATTTGCCTTATTCGCAGCGCTGGTGACCTGGTTTAGCGCGGTTCGACGCCGAGTTGAGCGAGAACTCCGCCAAGCCCGTGACCACCTTGCAAAACGCGGCGCTGATCTCGAGGCCAGCAACAAGGAACTAGAGGCCTTTGCTTATTCGGTCTCTCATGACCTACGGGCGCCGCTTCGTCATATGGCGGGCTTCTCAGAGCTTCTCCAAAAAAATAGCGCCCAAGTTTTAGATGATAAGAGCAAACGCTATGTTGGGGTGATCCTCGAGTCGGCCAAAAAAATGGGGGCGCTTATCGATGATCTTCTGGCCTTTTCTAGAATCGGCCGGGCCGAGACCAATAAGACTACCGTGAACCTGGGACAGCTGGTGGAAGAAGCTTTGGCCGAAGTCCGACGTGACGTTGGCGATCGCAAAATTGTTTGGCGGGTCGACAAGTTGCCGGCCGGTTATGGCGACCGGGCGATGATACGGCTGGCGCTGGTGAATCTCATCTCCAATGCGGTAAAGTTTACGCGCACCCGTACGCCGGCCGAAATTGAGATCGCCCAAATGCCTGCAACCGCTGATCAGGTGGTTATTTTTGTCCGAGACAATGGAGTTGGCTTTGATATGAAGTATGTTGGCAAACTGTTTGGCGTGTTCCAACGTCTCCATTCGACGGAGGCGTTTGAGGGGACGGGCATTGGTTTGGCGACGGTGCAACGGATCGCCCATCGGCATGGAGGCAAGGCCTGGGGTGAGGGTTCCCCGGGCCAGGGAGCGACGTTTTATCTATCAATCTCGAAATCGCAGCAAAGTTAAGTTATGAGTGCCCTTGGACGTATCCTCCTGGTTGAAGACGACCCCCACGATGTCGAACTCACGTTGACGGCTTTGGAGGAGTATCATTTGGCCAACGAAGTGGTAATCGCTCGTGATGGTTCCGAAGCGCTCGATTATCTTTATCGCCGAGGCGCTTATGCCGATCGGACAAATGGTAGCCCGGCGGTTCTGCTTTTGGATTTGAAACTACCCAAGGTCGACGGATTAGAAGTGCTTCAACAGATTAAAGGAGATGAAAAACTCCGAATAATTCCAGTGGTGGTACTCACGTCATCCCGTGAAGAACGCGACATGGTTGCTAGCTATCGGCTGGGTGTGAACGCGTATGTGGTAAAGCCGGTAGATTTTCACGAATTCGTCAACGCCATTAGAGAACTGGGAATTTTCTGGGCCATCGTCAATCAGCCGCCACCGGGAAGCATCAAAAGGCCCGGCGAAGAGTAGTATGCATCCCCAGATATGGAGAAACCAGTAAAGCCGCCTCTCCGTATCCTGTATCTGGAAGATGAACCCAGAGATGCGGAGCTTGTCCAGGAGACACTTGCGGCCGATGGCGTCGAGTCCGAGATAATCAGAGTTGAAACTGAGGCCGGTTTTATCTTCGCGCTCAAAGAGGGCGACTTGGACTTAGTTCTGGCTGATTACACGCTTCCATCGTTCGATGGTCTTTCGGCTCTGGCAATCGTCAAAAAGGATTGGCCGGAATTGCCGTTGATCTTTGTGTCCGGAACCTTGGGAGAAGAATTGGCAATCGAGGCACTCAAAAATGGTGCGACCGACTACGTGTTCAAGACACGGTTATCCAGGATCGTGCCCTCAGTGCAACGGGCTTTAAGAGAGGCCGGGGAACGCAGCGATCTCATCCGGGCACAAGCAGCGCTGCTCCAAAGTGAAGCTTACTTGGCGGAGGCGCAAAGAATCAGTCACGTCGGTAGCTTCGGCTGGGATGTTGCCAGTGGCAGGATTTATTGGTCGCAGGAGACCTACCGTATCTTCGGATATGATCCGGCAATCGAACCGAAGTTGGAATTGGTTTTGGCTAGAATTCACCCGGAAGACCAGGCGATGGTGCAACAATTAGTCGAACGGGTTTCAAACGAGAAAACCGATTTCGATTTCGAACATCGCCTGCTGATGCCGGACGGATTTGTCAAATACGTGCGGGTCGCAGGCCGTCCGTCGAAAGGCAAATCGGGCGGCTTTGAATTCATGGGGCTGGTCTCGGATATAACTGAACGCAAACTGGGTGAGGAAGCATTGCAGAAAGCGCACGCAGAACTGGCCCATGTCACGCGGGTAACCACATTGGGCGAGCTGACCGCATCGATCGCGCATGAAATCAATCAGCCGCTGACGGCGATCGTTAACAATGCCAACGCCGGCCTGCGTTGGTTGTCGGGTGAGGCGCCCGATATCGATGAAACCCGCGAGACGATTCGTCGCATCCTTCGCGACGGCAATCGCGCGAGCGATGTGATTTCGCGAATGCGGGCGCTGTTTAAGAAGGCTCCGATGACGAAGGAGCGATTCGATCTGAATGAGGCCATAGAAGAAGTCGTGGCCATAACTCAGAGTGAAGCCCAAAGGAATCGCGTTCTAGTACGGACCGGGCTCGCCGGGGATCTACCGTTGATTTTGGGAGATAGAGTCCAATTGCAACAAGTGGTGCTCAATCTCGTGATTAACGCGATCGATGCCATGAGTGCGATGAGTGAAGGCCGGCGAGAACTTCTGGTAAGCACGCAAAGAGTGACGGAAACAAAAGTGCCAGCAACCGGAAGCGGTTCTGCAACGGCTGAGCCCGGTTCTGTCTTAGCGGCGGTGCGAGACTCGGGTCCCGGCCTGCATCCAGACAGCCTGAACCAGCTTTTCAACGCCTTCTATACAACGAAACCAAAAGGCCTCGGCATGGGCCTCGCGGTTAGTCGATCGCTTATCGAGGCGCACGGGGGAAAGTTGGAAGCCTTTCCCAATGACAGCCTCGGCGCTACTTTTCAGTTTACGCTGCCTATCTTGCCTGGCTCTCTTCCTTGACCTGGGCAAGTCCCAGGAGGTAAGCGAGGCGAGCATCGTATTCATCACACTTGGGAGAGTTGCCGTTCGCCTCTATCCATTCGGGATGCTGCGATTGTAATGATGCGCGGATCAACGCCCGCAATTCGGCGTAGCTGCGGATTTTTTTCTCTGACTTCACGACCACAAAAAATCTAAGGTTGAGGTCTAGTGGCTAGCCGTATGGGTTCAGGCTGGTGGTGCAGTTCGGTTGTACTGAGCACTCGCCACATGCCGCACCAGGCATTGCTTGGACCGGACCACACCCGTTGCCACATCGCGCGCCGGCGAGCCCGCATCGCGGCTTTTTTGTCTTGTACCGCCAGCAAGAAACCAAGAGCGCCACTTTGGGTAAGGGTCGGGATCGGTGCGGTGTCAGGGTACCGTAGCCGATATTCATGAATAGTGTCGATCGTCCGATACATAGTCTTCCTTTTGTTAGCTGTTAATTACGTTCTAATGGACAGAATCAGTTTTCATGCCAACGGGAGAGATGTAGACGTAAGTTGTTTTTAGCTAGTAACTTACGTCGATGATGCTCCAAGCGCTGATCCGGGTCTAATTCTTGGACGTTCGAAGAATCGTCCGGGGTCCGACGCCTGGTAGGGCGAGGCGGGCCGCTGCGCGGCAATGACAAATAGCAGATAGCAAACTCGCCCGTCGTTGCCTGACCTCGATTGACCGATGGATGCGATTAGGCCGAAAAACTGGTAGGGCGAGGCTCCGGAAAAGAGAATGAGATTCGCAAGGCGACTGGTGTTACCGCGGTCTATAGCAGGCTAGAACTCAAAGCTGCCGAGCCGTGGCCTATCGTTTACCACCTGCGAAGCGATTCTTCTGACGTGGTGCGCGATAGAACCGCGGCTCGGCAGTTTCCCGGCGTAATCACATCAGCCGATGATCGACTCCTGCAGCGCCGCGAAAAATCAGTGGCTGTTCGGGAGCCTCGCCCTACCAGGTTTTCGGCCCAAACGCAGCCGTCGCCATCGACGTCAAATTGCGACCAGCGAATTTGCTATCTGCTATTTGCTATTCGTCATTGCCGCGTAGCGGCCCTCCTCACCCCTTCGTTATCCCCAAAGTCTCCGCCATGTGAACAAGCTCTACCAGCGACTGGGCTCGCATTTTTTGCATTACTTTCGCTCGCTGTATCTTGACCGTGATCTCGCTTGTGCCGAATTCACCTGCGACCTGCTTGTTCAAGAAACCGCGAACTACCCAACTCATTACTTCTCGCTCGCGTTGAGTGAGTGTCTCATAGCGACTACGAAGCTCTGCCGTTTTCGAATACCTGGCTTTTGATTCTGCGTCTTTGGTGATCGCCTCCCGGATAGCGTCAAGCAATTCCTGGTTTTCGAAAGGTTTGGTAAGAAACTCCATCGCCCCTGCCTTCATTGCGCGCACGGTCATCGGAATATCGCCATGACCGGTGATAAAAATAATCGGTATTTGGTTATCGACTGCGGCTAATTCCCGCTGCAGTGCTAAGCCGTTTTGGTCTGGTAGACGCACGTCAAGCACAAGACAGGATGGCGCCTCAGATGGGCTCAGCCCCAGAAATTCTCGCGCAGATGAAAATGTTTCTACCCGCAAACCGGCCGACCGGATTAAGCTGCTAAGCGCCTCGCGGACCGAAATGTCGTCGTCAACGACATAGACCACTGGACTAACCGTTGGTTTAGGGCTGGGCTTCAAGATTTCTCTCTGCTGAGAATAAGATTTAGGCGAAGGGGTTGCAACCGTTGACCGTTCACCTTCCGTACACGTTGTAGGACGAGGCTCCCAAACAGTTATAGGTTTGGAGTTCGATGTTCAATCTTCGATGCCGCCGGGGCCAGGGAGACGTCGTGCTAAGGCGCAGAGACAACCTAAAACGCAAAACTTTGAACTCTGAACCTAGAACCGGTGCGGGAGCCTCGCCCCACCAAATTTGAGGAAACCGTAAACTCCGCCCCGGCTCACCCACGCGACCTCAGCGCTGTTTCCACGGCGTCAAGGAGCGTGTCGTCAGTGAAAGGTTTCAACAGACAATCGATAGCGCCGTCTGCCATCATCCGCTCGCGCAAGGCCTCGGTTTCATGAGCGGTCACAAAAACTATCGGTATCGAATGGCCGGCGGTTTTTAGTTCGCGTTGAAGATCCGGTCCGCTCATACCATCCAGTCTGACGTCAAGAATCAAGCACTCTGCGACGCCGAGTCGCGGTGAGCCCATAAATTCTTCCGCAGAAGAATACGTGTTCACCAGAAAGCCAACTGACTTCAGCAGGCTTTCCACTGATTCCCGGACCGAGATGTCATCGTCGACGACGGCAATTAGGGATGAACGGCTAGCCCTTGGAATCATTTGCTAAGCATGCCGGATTTGACACGACGTTGCTATAATACCTTGGTATAATGGTCAGGAAAGGGGTCCGGCTCACTGTGCGGATCTTTTAGCAATCCTTACGCTTGTTTACCAAGTTCGAAAGGCGCCCCGCAATGAGAGCTGAATTCCACGGGGAAGTCGCTGATCGGTTAGTTCAGTCATACCAAGGTATGATAGATCGTTCGGTCTGGATCGGGTAGTATCGCTACACGTCGTGGTGCTCCATCAATTTGATCATTGATGACAAAGCCAGACGGCCCCAGAAACCACAAAAAACCACTATCGAGTAGATGATAGAAACGAAGTTGCAACCAGTAAGCTAATCAAGTGGCCGAGTGAGTTCATGAAGCTGCTTGCCAGGCTTAAGAAATGGATGACTCATGAATCATGAACCTGTTCCTCAAGTGTACGTCGTGGATGACGACATTTCGGTGCGCGAAGCGCTAAGTAGTTTGATTCGATCCGCGGGCCTCAGCGTTAGAACTTTCGCTTCGGCGAGCGAATCGTTGGGAGGTTTAAAGAGGGAACGACCAGGTTGCTTGGTGTTGGATATCCAACTTCCCGATATTAACGGGTTCGAGCTCCAGCAGCGTCTGGCCACGGACGACATTCAGATTCCAATCATCTTTCTTACTGGGCACGGAGACATTCCAATGTCCGTGCGGGCGATTAAAGCCGGGGCGGTAGAATTCCTGACCAAACCCTTTGACGACGAATATCTTTTGGAGACGATCCGGACGGCGATCGCACGTGGCAGCAAGCGGGATAGCGGTGAAGGAAGCGTGCCGGAGGCGGATAGTGCGAACGACTGGCCGATGGGCACGACCTCAAGAACGGTTCCGAATCACGCGGAAATTGTGATGTCGTCCACCCGGAAGCCGCAGGGGCAAACTACGAATGGTGATTCCGAGATCATCGGCCAAAGCTCGATGTGGCGGCAAATCATGAGACAAATCGAAATGGTGGCGCCCACTGATGCCACCGTCTTGATTTTGGGTGAGACCGGGACCGGGAAGGAGTTGATCGCGAGGGAACTCCATCGGCGCGGGCGCCGCAAGGACAGGCCATTAGTTCGAGTCAATTGCGCTTGTATCCCTAAGGAATTGTACGAGAGCGAATTCTTTGGTCACGCGCGAGGAGCGTTCACCAGCGCAGTGAGAGACCGGATTGGCCGGTTTGAGGCAGCGGCCGGTGGAACCTTATTCTTGGATGAATTTGGTGAGATCCCTTTGGAGTTGCAGAGCAAACTTCTCCGCGTCCTTCAGGAGAAAAGCTATGAAAGAGTGGGAGAGGACAAAACGCGGCGCTCAGATGTGCGTATCGTTGCCGCTACCAACCGGGACCTGAAGAAAGAGGTCGCAGCCGGTCGCTTTCGCGAAGACTTGTATTATCGATTGAATGTCTTTCCAATTAACGTCGCTCCGCTTCGTGAGCGGAAGGAGGACATTCCGCTGCTCGCAGCCCATTTTGTTGAGTTAGCGGTCAAAGAGCTCGGATGTGTGCCGCCAAGATTAACCCGGGCGGGCATCGAAACGCTGCAAAACTATGACTGGCCAGGCAATGTTCGGGAGCTGAGAAACGTAATCGAGCGGGCTGCGATCTTCGCCAGAGGCGGCGCGTTGGAGTTTGACCTGCCTATTTCCGGGACCGATCTGACCCGGCTTGAGTTTGAGCCGGATGATCGTGACGGGATCGAACAAGAATTTCTCACGGACGCAGAAATGAGACGTCGAGAACGAGAAAATCTTTTCGCAGTTCTGCAAAAGACCGGATGGAAAATTAAAGGTGTTGACGGCGCGGCAGAGCTCCTTGGTATAAAGCCGACCACGCTAATTTCGCGGATCGAAAAAATGGGGCTGAAAAAATCTCTTTTGAAAGAAGATGTCGGAGATTTGTGCCAATGAAGTTGGCCGGCATCCATCATGTCACTGCTATCGCTTCGAACCCGGCGGCCAATGCGGCTTTCTACACCCAGGTACTCGGGTTGCGGCTAGTCAAAAAGACCGTCAACTTTGACGATCCGGGCACCTACCATCTTTACTATGGGGATGATGTGGGTATTCCCGGTACCATCTTAACCTTCTTCCCTTGGCCGGATGCGAGACGGGGGACGCCGGGAGTCGGCCAAGTGACCGGATTCGCTTTCCGGGTGCCTGCAGGCAGTCTCTCGTTTTGGCGTAAACATCTCGAAAGTGCAGGTCTGGCAATCGCAGAAGAAGGCACCCGGTTCGGAGAAAGGTTTATCGGGATCCAGGACCCGGATAAATTCGTAGTGGAGTTTATCGAAACCGCGGACGCCGCTTCCACGACGCCAGCGCGAGGCGCAACCATTCCGCCCGAGCACGCATTATGCGGCTTTCACGGAGCGACACTTTCTCTAGAAGCCCAGGAGCAAACCGGCGCAATCTTGACCAAGCTGATGGGTGCCGGCTTGGAGAGCAGCGAGAGTAACCGCTTCCGTTACACTCTAGGAGACGGGCCGGGTCGAGCACGAATCGATCTGCTATGTTTGCCGGCGGGCCGATGGGGCACGGGCGGCACCGGCACTGTTCACCATATTGCCTGGCGGACAGCAGATGATGCTTCTCAGGTGGCGGCTAGAACGGAGTTAGTTTCGGCAGGACTGAATGTTTCACCCGTGATCGACCGCAATTACTTCCATTCGATCTATTATCGCGAGCCGGGAGGCGTTTTGTTCGAAATTGCCACTGATCCGCCTGGGTTCGCTGTGGATGAATCGCCCGACACGCTCGGCTCAAAGCTCATGTTACCGGAGTGGTTGGAACCGCATCGACCGGCGCTGGAAGCCACTTTACCACCGCTTAAGTAAGTACCGAAGAGGTGCAGCGAAAATCGTCCTCGTCCTTCGTCGTCGTCCTCGTCCTCGAAAAAGACGTTTTCCTCCCATCAATTATGAGCTGTGGAAATTCGATTGTTGGAACTACAGCGCCTCCCGCCCTTATGCCAAATCGACGACGAGAACGAGGACGATTCTCATGAGCACGCAGTCCTTTCAGCATCTTTATCGCCCGGCGACGGGAGGAATTCCCTACAGTCTACTCCTGTTGCACGGTACGGGTGGGGACGAACACGACATGGTGCCGCTTGCTGATGCGATCGCTCCGAGTGCCGGCCTAATCAGCCCGCGAGGTCAAGTGATCGAGAACGGATCGCCAAGATTCTTCCGCCGCTTTGCCGAAGGTGTTTTCGATGTAGACGATTGGCGGGAGCGCTCGCAAGCTTTAGCCGATTTTGTCGCGAGCATTTCCGCCCAACATAGTATTTCCCCAAGCAGTCTCTTTGCCGTTGGCTACTCGAACGGGGCAAATATTGTCCAAGGCCTTTTGCTGCTCCGGCCGGAAGTGCTTGCCGGCGCCATTCTGTTTCGTCCGATGTTTATCACGGATGACGTTCCGGCAAAAAATCTCAGTGGACGGCCAATTTTGCTGTTGGGAGGTAGCCATGATCCTATCACCCCACCGGAAGACCTGCCACAGATAGCGCAGCAATTACAGAAGCACGGCGCCGATGTAACCATCAAAACGGTCCAGGCTTCGCACGGCCTGGTACAAGACGACGTCGTTCTGGCGCAACAGTGGCTAGCTGAGCGGTTTAATCTAAACTGACCACAGATTAACACTGATAGAAACAGATGGTTATTATCCGCAGATTACACAGATTACGCAGATTTCGGGACGGGGTCGGACTATTCCCAAGGCTCACGGAGAAGTGATCGAGCTAAAAAGATTTTTTTCTGACGAGCTGCGCCCAAGCCCAAGCCGAAATCCGCGTAATCTGCGGGTTTTCCGGCTTCAGGATCGTGTTTCATCGAGGTGCGTCTTCTAGTTCTTGTATCGATTGAGCACCCTAACTTCATCTGCGTTTATCTGCGTCCATCTGCGGTTCCGGTGTCTCTTCCCGGTTTTATCGGTGTTAATTCGTGTGTATTCGCGGTTTATTTTGTTCGGTTCCGATTTAATCTTGCGGCGGTGGATTTGAGTCTCATTTTTGTCGGCGCGGTCATCGTCGAGGTATTGGCGCTAAGATTTATCTCGCACCCGAAAAGGGTGACCCGGTTTGTGCTGATGTCGGTTTTTTTCGCCGTCGACACTGTCTTAATCGTTACGCTCATTGGGACGCCGTTGGCCCCGGTGTTCCGGCCAAAGGATCTCCCCCGCGAGTTCTGGCTCCAGATCCTGGCTTGTGTCTGGTGGGCGCTGGCTGCCCGGGAGCTTATCGCGTTTTTAAAGCTGTTAACCAGACTGCAAAAAGGTGCCGCCGAAAACAAGCTGTTGTTCGACGTGATCTCGGCTGCCGTCTACGTGTGTGCGGCGTTAGCCATGATGGGTTTTGTGTTTGGATGGCCGCTTCAGGGTCTGTTGGCCACCTCCGGCATTATTGCGATCGTGCTCGGGTTAGCGCTGCAGAGCACCTTAGGTGATCTCTTCTCGGGCATTTCATTGACGATCGAGAAACCGTATCAACTCGGAGACGATATTCTGCTCGAAGGCGGCATTGAAGGTCAGGTGGTTGAAGTTAACTGGCGTTCTACCCATCTACGAAATGGATCGAATGATCGGGTCGTCATTCCAAATAGCGCGATCGCCAAGATGCGTATTCAAAACCATAGCGCCGGCACCAAGCGCTATAGCGCCACGCTTAGCGTGACGGTCGACAGCAGGAATGAGGTGGATCTTACGATGGAGCTGCTTAAGCAGGCAGCGATGACCTGCTCAAAAATCCTGAAACAACCGCCAACTACGGTCGCCGCGACCGACATCAAGGGCGACCGAGTTACTTATGAAATTTCCTTTAATACCGCGACATTTAATGATGCGGGAGAGGCTAAATCGGAGCTCATCTCTCAACTTTACAAAAGGGCTCGTCCCGTGGCAGGAAAACCACCGCACCTGGAAGAGTTGTCTGCGGTTCAGGCAGTCACTACCACTCCAATCCTTTTCTTTCCCGAGACGGAGCTACTCGATCATGTCCGATTTTTCGATTCTTTAAGTCCGCCAGAGAAGGCTGATTTAGCCGCAAAAATGCGACGTCAGCATTTTCAGACGGGCGAGAAGATTTTGACTCAGGGCGAGCAGAGCGACGCGATCCACTTCGTTTTCACGGGGGTCATCCAGGTGACACATCAGGTAGCCGATGGAAGAACATTGGAGGTTCACAAACTTGGTCCTGGTGATACCTTCGGCCAGATGTCGATTTTAACCGGCGGACCTTCTTTGGGCACCTTCAACGCGATGACTTCGGGGCTCTTGTTTCAATTAAAAGCCGAAGATCTCAAGCCGATTGTTGAGGCCAGACCGGAGTTGGCAGACGATCTGTGTCACTACGTTGCGAAGATGCAGGAATTTCTTGCTAGTTTTGAGCGAGCTGCGCTGCGGCCGGCTGCGGCCCAACAGCATGACTTGGTCTGGCGCGTCAAAAGTTTCTTTCGACTGGGCGATCGAGGCTTCATTCAATAGCAGGCGCGTTCACCTTCGGGCCAATTATTCCTGGTGAGGCGCATCGTTCTTGTCCTCCTAAGGAACACGGGCTGATCGTTAGCCCAACGGCCTGGAGGGGAGCCAGACTTCGCCCCGTCGTCTGAAGCTCCCGACTTCGCCCTGTCGCTTAGGCTCCGGGACGCTTCGTCGGGCAGGCCGGGAGGCTACGTCGGGCAGGCCGCTTTACAAGATGGCAGCTCTATCGGTTAGCAGCGGGCGGCTCCCGGGAATAACTCAACGCAATGTTTTGCCCATCGCGTCTATTCCGTGCGGCGGATACAACGGCCCATAGAACTGCCACACCTCGAGACGTTTCCGGGAGCCGCCTGCTAGCAACCCATAGAGCTGCCAGGCTACAAAGCGGCTCCCCTCCAGGCGTTCGGTCCGCTCAACCCGCGGCGTGTTCGCAACCCTTCTGCGTTCCTTTCTCATCCTTCAAGCGCTCTGCGTTTCTGCGTTACTCGTCCTCGTCCCCGAATTCAGGCGGCTTTCCGCCCGGAACTATGGCGGACAGGCAGGGCGGACCCGTTTGAACAATTAACCCAGGGTTGAAACCCTGGGCTGAGTCCAAACAAACGAGGAATTGTCGTCCGAAGCTTCAGGGAAGGAGGAACGAGAAACCGTAAGTATGAATTCTCGTACCTCTGTTGCGCAGCCTTAGGTCGCTCATAACCAACTGATAATCAGGCTGATACGATCAATCTGAACGACTGGCACACTACCTGTTCTAGAGAATTCCGCGCGCTAGATAGTAACAAACCGAGCTAACTGCACGAGGGGTTAGTAAAGGCTTCCTTCGAGCTATGGCGCATAGCAGAACCGAATTATAACCTGGATCAGCCGCAACGCTATGAAACCAACTCAAAAGCTTCACGGTCTCGGCCAGAGTCTATGGCTGGACAATATCACTCGAGATCTCCTGAATAGCGGTACGCTCCGGCGTTACCGTGACGAGCTCTCGGTCACCGGTCTCACGTCGAATCCGACGATCTTTGATCATGCCATCAAAAATAGTACCGACTACGATGAGGCGATCCGCCAGAAGCTGGATGCAGGCAAATCGGGTGAAGAACTGTTCTTCGAATTAGCTCTGGAAGATCTCACCCAAGCTGCTGATCTGTTCCGTCCAATTTATGATAGCAGTTCAGGAGTCGATGGCTGGGTCTCGCTGGAGGTTTCTCCGCTGCTAGCGCATAACACGGAAACGACATTGAGCGAGGCCAAAGACCTGCACGCAAGGGCGGACCGTCCCAACCTGTTCATCAAGATTCCAGGCACCAAAGAAGGCTTGCCTGCGATCGAAGAAGCGATCTTTGCCGGCGTGCCGGTTAATGTGACGCTATTGTTCTCGCCGGTTCAATATGTGGCAGCGGCTGAGGCTTACCTAAAGGGCATCGAACGCCGGATTGCCGCAGGACTTTCGCCGCAGATCGGGTCGGTTGCCTCAGTATTTATCAGCCGATGGGACGGAGCGGTCATGGGCAAGGTGCCGGAAACGCTGAACGACAAACTCGGTATAGCCATTGGCAAATCGATCTACAAAACCTACCGGGACTTGCTGGATTCGCCGCGTTGGCAGCGCGCTTTTAATAGCGGGGCTCGTCCGCAACGGCTGCTTTTTGCCAGTACCGGAACAAAAGATCCGAAGGCTTCCGATGTCCTCTATATAAAGGAACTAGCCGCTGGGCTGACGATTAATACGATGCCGGAAAAGACATTGAAGGCGTTTGCTGAGCACGGTGAAGTAGATCAGGCTCTACCGTTGGATGGCGGTGATAGCGCCACCGTAATAGCCCAGTTCGCGGCTTTGGGTTTTGAAGTCGAGAGCCTGGCCGCCACGCTCCAATCCGATGGGGCAGCATCATTCGTCGCGTCTTGGAACGAATTGATGACGGTGATCGAATCGAAGAGCGCTGCGCTGCAAGCGGCCGGTTGAAGCGACTCCATTCAACCGATCAAAAAAACAGAACAAACCGCGAATGGACGCGAACCAACGCGAATAAGAGGAAAATACAACCGCAGATGGACGCGGATAGATTTTCGAGAGTTATCCTCTGGCCTTCGCGTCCATTCGTGTCCCTTCGCGTTAGGATTTTGATTTCAAGACCAAAACCAGACATAAAAAATGACATCGACTAACCCAACCCTGCGGAGTTTGCCCGCCTGGAAGGCGCTGGAGGCACACTACTCGAGCGTTCGTGAACTACACTTGCGTCAGCTGTTTGCTGAGGATCCGAAGCGCGGTGAGCGTCTCGCGCTTGAAGCCGTCGGCCTCTACCTCGATTACTCAAAGAATCGGGTCACCGATGAAACGCTGAAGCTCCTTTGGCAATTGGCTGAAGAGTGCGGCCTGCGAAGCCGGATCGAAGCGATGTTTGGCGGCGAGAAGATTAATATTACTGAAAATCGCGCCGTTCTTCATGTGGCGCTGCGGGCGCCAAGTGGGACGTCAATTGTAGTCGATGGTGAGAATGTTGTGCCGCAGGTACATGCCGTTCTCGATAAAATGTCTGCCTTTGCAGACCGGGTCCGGGGAGGCGATTGGAAGGGCCACACCGGCAAACGGATTCGCAACGTGATCAACATCGGCATCGGTGGCTCCGATCTCGGTCCCGTCATGGCGTACGAAGCGCTAAAACATACCAGCCATCGCTCCATGACGTTCCGATTTGTCTCCAACGTGGATGGTACCGATTTCGCTGAGGCGGTTGAAGGTCTGGACCCAGCCGAGACCCTTTTCATTGTGTCCTCAAAAACATTCACGACACTGGAAACCATGACCAACGCTCACACTGCTCGTGAGTGGGCGTTGTTGGGCCTGGGCGGTGACACCAAAGCGGTGGCCAAACATTTCGTAGCGGTGTCGACCAATGCGCAGAAGGTATCAGAGTTCGGGATCGATACCGCTAACATGTTTGGATTCTGGGACTGGGTTGGCGGCCGCTATTCCATGGACTCGGCTATCGGCCTTTCCACGATGCTGGCGACCGGCCCCGAAAACTTTCGGGCTTTACTTGCCGGTTTCCACGAGATGGACGAGCATTTCCGTACTGCGCCCTTCGAGCGCAATCTGCCCGTTCTCCTAGGACTGTTGACGGTTTGGTACACCGACTTCTTCGGCGCGGAAACTGTCGCTGTCCTGCCTTACGAGCAGTATTTGAAGCGGTTCCCGGCCTACCTGCAACAGTTGACGATGGAGAGCAACGGAAAACATGTGACCCTGGCTGGAAGGGAAGTCGACTATCCGACGGGGCCGATCTATTGGGGGGAACCGGGGACAAACGGACAACATTCGTTTTATCAGTTGATTCACCAGGGGACACGGCTCATTCCGGCCGACTTCATCGCTTTCGTCGAAACCCTTAATCCGTTAGGGCGGCACCACGACATCTTGTTGGCGAACGTACTCGCTCAGACCGAAGCCCTAGCCTTTGGCAAGACGATTGAACAGGTCAAGGCCGAAGGCACCCCGGATTGGTTGGCGCCGCACCGGGTCTTTGAAGGGAACCGTCCCTCCAACACAATTTTGGCTGATCGGCTGACCCCATCCACATTGGGTAAGCTCATCGCTTTATATGAACACAGTGTGTTTACTCAGGGCTCGATCTGGAATATCGACTCATTTGACCAGTGGGGAGTTGAACTGGGCAAAGTGCTGGCCCAGCGAATCATTCCGGAGCTTGAATCGAAGACCGAACCGGAGCTTCGGCATGATAGTTCGACCAACACTCTGATTCGGCGTTATCGGAACCTCAAAAAATAGAAAGAAACTCTTATGCAGCTCGGAATGATTGGGCTTGGACGGATGGGGGCTAACATGGTGCGGCGACTTCTGTTTGGTGGACATCACTGCGCCGTGTTCGATGTTTCATCGAAAGCGGTGGAGGAGCTGACCCGGGACGGGGCGATTGGCGGCTCTTCTCTGGCTGATCTAGTAAGAAAACTCAGCGCTCCACGAGCCATCTGGTTGATGGTTCCTGCGGCGATCGTGGACAAAACTATCGCTGAGCTGCAGTCTTTACTTGAGCCCGGCGATATCGTCATCGACGGGGGAAACTCCTATTACGTCGATGATATCCGGCGGGCCAAGGAGCTCGCGGCTAACCAGATCCATTATGTTGATGTCGGCACCAGCGGTGGGGTTTGGGGCCTGGAACGCGGTTACTGCATGATGATTGGCGGTGAGACTGCGGTAGTGAAACATCTGGATCCGATTTTCGCCACGCTGGCGCCTGGGAGGGGTGAGATCGATCGCACGCCGGGGCGAGAGAAACTAAATGGCACGTCTGAGCTTGGTTATCTGCACTGTGGACCGAATGGCGCCGGTCATTTCGTTAAGATGGTCCACAACGGGATTGAATATGGAATCATGGCAGCCTACGCCGAGGGCCTCGGGGTCTTGCGCGCCGCTAACGTCGGGCAGCACCCGGACACTATTGACGCCGAAACCACACCGTTACGCAACCCGGAGCACTATCAATATGACTTAGATCTCGCCGATATCGCAGAGGTATGGCGAAGGGGCAGTGTCATCGCTTCCTGGTTGCTGGATCTGACGGCGATCGCTTTGCTCAAGGATCCGGCGCTGGCGAAGTTCACCGGTCGAGTGTCGGACTCAGGTGAAGGGCGCTGGACAATAAAAGCTGCCATTGATGAGGGGGTGCCAGTGCCGGTGTTAACAACGTCGCTCTACGAACGGTTCAGCTCCCGTGGGGAAGCGGATTTTCAAGACAAACTGCTTTCGGCGATGCGATTCGAGTTCGGTGGACACTTGGAAAAAACCGCCAAATAAGGAAGACACCATGACGGATTCTCGTTCGGACGCGCTAGTGTTTTTTGGTGCAACCGGAGACCTTGCCTATAAAAAGATCTTCCCGGCTTTGCACGCGATGGCCAAACGCGGGCACTTGAACGTGCCGGTGATCGGTGTGGCGAAGGCCGGTTGGGGTCTGGATCAACTTAAGGCCAGAGCGCGGGATAGTGTCGAAAAGCATGGAGGTCTTGATCCGGTTGCGTTCGAAAAGGTAGCCGGGCTTCTGCGTTACATTGACGGCGATTACAAAGACCTGGCGACTTTTCAAGCGTTGCGCCGGGAGTTGGGGGCGGCGCAGCATCCGGCGCACTACTTGGCTATTCCGCCGGTGGTATTCGGTCTAGTGGTTGAACAGTTAGCCAAGTCAAACTGCGATCAAGGCGCCCGCGTAATTATTGAAAAACCTTTCGGTCGCGACCTGGCTTCTGCGCAAGACCTGAACCGGATTCTCCTTAGCATTTTTAAGGAGCAGTCGATCTTCCGGATCGATCATTATCTCGGAAAACGACCAGTCCACAACATGGTTTTCTTTCGTTTTGGTAATGCGATCCTGGAGCCCTTTTGGAATCGTAACTATGTGGAAAGCGTGCAGATCACCATGGCTGAGAATTTCGGGGTTCAGGGGCGAGGCGCTTTTTACGATGAGACCGGCGCTATCCGCGATGTGATCCAGAATCATCTGTTTCAGGTTATGACCAACCTGGCGATGGAGCAGCCGCCCAGAACTGACAGCGAGTCGCTTCGGGACGAAAAGGTGAAGGTACTCAAGGCGATCGCCCCGTTGGAACCGAAGAACGTGATCCGAGGTCAGTTTAACGGTTACAAAAAAGAGAAGGGAGTAGCCCCGGATTCGTCGGTGGAAACATTCGCGGCGGTGCAGTTGGAGATCGATTCTTGGCGGTGGAAAGGAGTCCCGTTCTATATTCGTGCCGGGAAATGTCTGCCCGTGACCTGCGCTGAGATCGTAGTTCGGTTGCGCCAGCCCCCGACCATGTATGAAGGGTATCATCTGGCGCCTAACCATTTTCGTTTTCGGATCAGCCCCGAGATAACTGCCGCGTTCGGAATGAATAGAATCGCTGTCGACACCGATACAGATAGCGAGAGCGCCGAGCTAGTGGTAAGCCGGCACCCGAGTGCGAACGAGATGGATGCTTACGAGCGGGTGCTTGGCGATGCCATGGCCGGAGACGCCACGTTATTTGCCCGGGAAGATTATGTGGAAGAGGCGTGGCGAATCGTCGATCCCCTGCTGAAGGCGGGTACGCCGGTGCATGACTATGAGCCTAACACTTGGGGACCAGCTGAGGTCGATCAAATCGTCTCACCGCCGGGTGGGTGGCAGAACCCCGTCGTGGAAAATTGAGCCGCAAACCAAAAATAATAGCCGCAAAAGAACGCAAAACGGGAACCGCAGATTAACGCAGATTAGAATGATCCGCAGATTACCCAGCAGGAAATTCTCGGAAGCGGAATTACGGACATTTGTATTTTAGGGTCGACTACTGCCAACAAGGAAAAGACACCGTTACCGGCAAAATGGCTCCTACAGAATGGTGCTATGATCAAGCCCATAACCAAATCTGCGCAAATCCGCGTTTATCTGCCGTTCGTTTTTTTGTGTTCTTTTGCCCCCTACCGTTATGAAGATTGAAATATTCGCAGATGCTCAAACCGTGGCCGAAGAAGCCGCCAGATTGATCGCCAGCGAGGCGCGATCGGCGACCGCACAACGCGGTCGTTTTGTGTTTGCGGTGAGCGGTGGTCATACTCCTTGGATCATGCTCCAAGCTTTAGCCAAAGAGGACGTTCCCTGGGACAAGGTGCACTTGGCCCAAGTTGATGAACGAGTTGCTCCGGCCGGAGATCCGGACCGAAACCTCACTCACTTGCACGAGGCCTTGCTGGAACATGCGCCTTTGCCTCCGAACCAAATCTACGCGATGCCGGTGGAATCGAATGATCTGGAAAGCGGCGCCAAAGAGTACGCCAAGGTGCTCGAACAAATCGCGGGTGCTCCGCCGGTTTTCGATCTGGTCCATTTGGGGCTTGGACCTGACGGGCATACTGCTTCGCTAGTCCCCGGCGACCCAGTTTTGCAGGTCAGTGATGCGGATGTCGGAGTTACGGGAATTTATCAGGGTCGTCGCCGGATGACGTTGACTTATCCAGTGCTGAATCGAGCCCGGCGGGTTTTATGGCTGCTAACCGGCGCGGAAAAAGTCGAGATGTTAAAGCGTTTGAAGGAAGCTGATCCGTCGATCCCATCCGGGCGCGTTAATCAAGAGAGAGCTTTGGTGTTCGCTGATCGCGCGGCAGCCGGGGGATAAACGACGCGAACAACTCAACCGCAGACAATTGCAGATTTACGCAGATAAATGGGGCGCGAAGCGCTGATAAGATTTTAGTCCGGCAGCTGCCGGATGAGCTTGCGAGCCATAGGAAATCAGGGAAGAAGCAGCAGCGCTGAAGGGGCGAAAGTGACAAAAAATCGAATCGAGAAAATATGCGAATAGGAATCGCGACGGATCACGGTGGCTTCGACTTAAAAGGGGACATGGTCGCCCAATTGAAAGCGGCTGGCCACGAAGTGGTCGATTTTGGTGCGCACAAGCTTGATGAGGGCGACGACTATCCTGATTTTGTGGTGCCGTTGGCTCGGGCAGTTGTGTCTGGTGATGTTGAACGCGGGGTCGCTATCTGCGGTAGCGGAGTCGGAGCATCGGTTGCTGCCAACAAGATTCCTGGCGTGCGGGCAGCATTAATCCACGACCATTTTTCAGCGAGACAAGGGGTGGAGGACGACCACTTGAACTTGATCTGCATGGGCGGCCGGACGATCGGACCTGCGGTTGCCTGGGACCTTGTGCAAACATTTCTGGCTGCTGAATTCAGCCAAGCCGAGCGGCACCTGCGACGCTTAGGCAAAGTTGCTTCGCTGGAGTCGGCGGTAGGCAAGCAATAACTCGAAAGGCAAACCTAATGACGGACCAAGAATTGGATCAGTTGTGCATTAACACGATCCGCACTCTCTCTATCGACGCGGTGCAGCAAGCCAAGTCGGGGCATCCCGGTACGCCGATGGCGCTCGCTCCTTTAGTTTACACGATCTGGAACCGAGTCATGCAGTTTGACCCGGAAGACCCCATCTGGCCGAATCGCGACCGGTTCATCCTCTCGAACGGGCACGCATCGATGCTGCTTTGGTCCACCCTGCATTTGACGGGTACGAAAGCCGTAAACGCTGATTACGAACGGTTAGGACAACCCGCGGTCACGTTGGAAGATATCCGGCGATTCCGGCAACTTGATAGCAAGGCGCCTGGGCATCCAGAATACCACTGGGTTTCAGGCGTGGAGATGACCAGCGGGCCGCTTGGCCAAGGGGTCGCCACCACCGTCGGTATGGCCATCGCGCAGAAATGGTTGGCCAGCCGGTACAATCGGCCCGGCTTCAACCTCTTCGATTATCGGATTTATGCGGTGTGCGGCGACGGTTGTATGATGGAAGGAGTCTCTTCCGAAGCCGCTTCGCTCGCCGGTCATCTCGGTTTAGGCAACCTCTGCTGGGTCTACGATAACAACCACATCACCATTGAGGGAAATACCCGGATTACTTTTACTGAGGACATTGCCGCCCGGTTTCAGGGGTACGGATGGAACGTTCTCCGAGTCGGCGATGCCAATGATATCGACCGAATCGAGACCGCTCTGCAGGTTTTCAAGCGAACAACCGATCGCCCAACCTTCATCGTCCTCGACAGCCATATCGGTTACGGTTCTCCTCACAAGCAAGATACGGCGGAAGCTCACGGTGAGCCGCTGGGAGAGGAAGAAGTTCGCCTCACCAAGCGTAGCTACGGATGGCCCGAAGATGCGAAGTTTCTGGTACCGGAAGGAGTCCAGGAACATTTCGGCGCGGGTATCGGTACGCGCGGTGCGAAAGCGCGCCGTCAATGGGCCGATCTGTTCGCGTCGTACGCGGTTAAGAATCCCGAACTGGCCAACGAAATTGATCTCATGCAACGCCGGGAGTTGCCGCTGGGGTGGGACCAGAATCTGCCGGTTTTTCCCGCTGATGCGAAAGGTATCGCCGGGCGTGAAGCTTCTGGCAAAGTGCTTAACGTTCTGGCACAGAATATACCCTGGTTTCTGGGCGGATCCGCTGATCTCGGCCCATCTAACAAGACGACGTTGAAGTACGAGGGGGCTGGAGATTTTCAGGCTGATAATCCCAGTGGCAAGAATCTGCATTTTGGCATTCGCGAACATGGCATGGCGGCAGTGGTGAATGGACTATCGCTGTCCAAGCTCCGGGCTTTCGGCGCAACCTTCTTTATCTTTTGCGACTACGCGAGACCTTCCATCCGTCTCTCTGCGCTCATGGAGTTGCCAACGATTTTAGTGTTTACTCATGACGCTATGGGGGACGGAGAAGATGGCCCGACTCATCAGCCGGTCGAGCAGCTGGCATCCTTACGCGCCATTCCCGGCCTGGTAGTGTTGCGGCCCGGTGACGCTAACGAAGTTGTGGAGGCCTACCGTTACGTTCTTCAGCTGCGTCACCAGCCGGCGGTCTTGGCGCTGTCCCGCCAGCCGTTGCCGACTTTGGATCGAGCCAAGTACGCACCCGCCAGCGGCGTCACGAAGGGCGCTTACGTATTAGCGGACGCTCCCGGAGCCGATCCGGAACTGATCCTGATTGCTTCCGGCAGCGAAGTCAGCCTCGCGGTCGACGCTTACGAGCAGTTAGTCAAAGAAGGTGTCCGGGCCCGAGTCGTTTCGATGGCATCCTGGGATATCTTCGAGCAGCAGACCCCGGAGTACCGCAATAGTGTTCTGCCAGCGAGTGTAAAAGCTCGGGTCGCGATCGAGCAGGCCTCGACCTTCGGGTGGGAACGTTACGTCGGCGATAAAGGTCGCGTCATCGGCATGCACACGTTCGGGGCATCGGCTCCGCTCAAGGAGCTGCAAAAGAAGTTTGGCTTCGTACCCGATCAGGTGGTGGCCGTAGCGAAAGAGGTCTTAGGAGGTTAGAAAGATGAGCGCCTATCGTAGGGAGGGCGCGCGTCCCCGCGGGCCGAAGACGGTCTCGAAGCAAGGGGCGTAGTTTAACCGCTGGTAAACGAGCGCTATCGGCTCCGGGAACAACGGATCGCGGGGACGCGATCCCTCCCGGTGGTCGTAAACGCTCAAAAATTAACCCGATTGTCTTCAAGAAAATGAAACCGTACACTAACAAAGATGCGATTCGTTTGGTCCTGGCCGATGTCGATGGGACACTGGTTACACAGGAGAAAGTGCTAACCGCTAAGGCTAAAGCAGCGGTAGCAAAGTTGACAGAAGCAGGAATCACCTTTGCTATTACGAGCGGAAGGCCGCCAGGGGGTATGCGAACCGTGATTAAAGATCTGAACCTGACCACGGTAGTCGCCGGGTTTAACGGTGGAGTTTATGTGACACCCAGGCTGGATCCAATTGTGACCCGAGACTTGCCGAAGGATGCCGCTGCGCGGGCGCTTGAATTGATTACCGGACACGGCTTGGTTGCATGGCTCTATACCGATACGGTTTGGTATGTGCGGGATGTCAAAGGGCCGCATGTCGATCGCGAAGCTTGGACGGTTGGATTCAAACCTGAAGTAACTTCGGATTATTCTCCCTACATTGGACAGACGGCGAAGATTGTTGGCGTCAGTGACGATCACGACGCGGTCGCAGCCTGCGAGAAGGTGGTCCAGGAGGAGTTAGGTCACCAGGTTTCTGCGGCTCGGTCGCAGCCTTATTATCTGGATGTGACGCACCCGGCCGCTAACAAAGGGAGCGTAGTCGATTTTCTATCGGCGGTTTATCTCTTACCGACAAGCAGCATCGCTACTATCGGCGACATGCCTAACGATGTCCTGATGTTCGAGAAGAGCGGCATGAGTATCGCCATGGGTAACGCCAGCGAATTGGTACAAGCAGAAGCTAACTTTGTTAGTTCTACAAACGAAGAGGAAGGTTTTGCCCACGCCATGGAGAAGTTTGTGCTGGGACAATGATCAATCCGATTTCACCACAAAGACACAAAGAACCCGAAGTACGAAAATTTAACATGACCTTTTCTGCTGGGTTTGGGTTCTTGGTGTCTTCCTGGTGCCTACTTTAGTCTATAATTTATGCCGGAGAAACTACCCCGCGTTGTGATTGTCGGTGGAGGGTTTGGCGGTTTAGCCGCTGCTAAAGCTCTTGGGAACACGTCTGTCCAGGTTCTCTTGATCGACCGTAACAATCATCATCTGTTTCAGCCGCTTCTCTATCAGGTTGCGACCGCCGTTCTGGGGCCGGCGCAAATTGCGTCTCCCATCCGAAGCGTACTCCGGAACCAGAGCAATTTGACCGTTATCTTGGGGGAGGTGACTGGGGTAGACAAAGATCAGCGGCGTGTATTCGTCGATAACGCCGACCGGCAAGGAGTCCCGATCGAGTACGATTATCTGATCCTAGCGACGGGAGCGCAGCATAACTACTTTGGACATGATGAGTTTGAAAAGCATGCGCCGGGATTGAAGAGCCTGGCTGATGCGGTCGCCATCAGGAACAAGATTCTCCAGGCCTTTGAGCAGGCCGAGGCGGAGGAGGACCCAAGCCGTCATCAAGATTTATTAACTTTTGTATTAGTCGGTGCTGGTCCCAGTGGCGTAGAGATGGCCAGTGCGATAGCGAATCTAGTCCATCACACGATGCGGTCGGACTTTCGCCGCATCAATCCCGCGTCCACCAGAGTGTTACTGGTAGACCATTCGAAGCGGGTACTGGGTTCTTTTTCCGAACATCTGTCCATCGCTGCTCAAAGGAGGTTGGAAAGTCTTGGGGTTGAGCTTCGGCTAAATCAAAGCGTTGAACACGTCGACGAAACCGGGGTCATCGTTTCGGGGCAGCGCATACTCAGTAAGACGGTGATCTGGACCGCAGGTGTCGCTGCCTCGCCAGCGGCAAAGTGGCTAGAGACGGAGAGCGACCACGCCGGCCGCGTGCGGGTACAAAAGGATCTCAGTGTTCCCGGCTATCCGGAAGTTTTCGTGATCGGGGATACTGCATCGATCGATCAATACCCGCTCCCTGGTGTAGCCCAAGTGGCAATCCAGGAGGGACGCTACGCTGGAAAACTGATTCATCGACGCATGGTTGGTGATCCCGCGCCGCAGCCTTTTGGTTATTTTGACAAAGGGAATATGGCAGTAGTCGGCAAAGGTTTCGCCATTTTAGAAACGGGCAAGCTCGCCTTGAGCGGCTTCCTCGCGTGGCTAGCCTGGGCCGGAATTCACATCGAATTCTTGGGCCAAGGGAGCCTGCGGGTGAGCGTCTTGGTACAATGGATTTGGAGCTACTTAACGGGACAAATCGGTTCACGGATCATCGTCAATCACCACGCCTCGGAGCAGCAGAAACCTGCCGGGGAAGCGCAGGTAACTGCAGACGCGACGAAATAACACGTTTCTATGGATACAGCCGTACAAACACAGCAACCCGGCGCGTTACACTCCCGGTATTTCGTACAAATCATCGCTGGGACGGCAGCGCTTGCCGGACTTTTATTCGGCTTTGATACCGGAGTCATCTCCGGCGCTATTCTTTTCATTAAAGGAGCATTCGGGTTAAGTCCGTTTGCCGAAGAACTGTTAGTTAGCGCCGCCCTGGTAGGCGCGGTTTGCGGTTCAACTCTGAGCGGCCGTTTTACGGATATTCTCGGACGAAAACGCGCCATTCTCATTACCGCGGCTATCTTTGCCGTGTGGGCTCAATTCTCTGTGCGGTGGCGGGAAATATACCGTTATTAATCGTTGGCCGCCTGGCGGTGGGTGTCGCTATCGGGGTAGCTTCTTATACCGCCCCTCTCTACATTAGTGAAATGGCGCCGCCAAGGTTGCGCGGCGCACTAGTTACTCTAAACCAACTTGCCATTACCAGCGGTATCTTACTGGCCTATGTGGTCGACGCGATTTTCGCTCCAAGTGATGGCTGGCGACTAATGTTCGCCTGCGGCGCCATTCCCGCCATCGTGCTCGGAGTAGGAATTGCCGCACTACCAGAGAGTCCGCGTTGGTTATTGCTCCATCGGCACAAGGCAGAGGCAATCAAAGTTCTGACCCGGATTCGCGGAACCCCGGATGTGATGCCGGAGGTTAATGATATCTTGGAACATGCAGAGCCGGGACACGGTAGGCTCGCTGATTTGTTTTCGCCCATCGTGCTGCCAGTTCTTTTCTGTGGCGTCGCATTGGCCGTCATCCAGCAGATCACGGGAATTAATACCGTGATTTATTATGCTCCTACCATTTTTCAGGCGGCAGGGTTTCATTCGAATGAAACTGCCATTATCGCCACTGCGGGCGTCGGGTTGGTGAATGTCTTGATGACGCTGGTTTCGATCCCGCTCATCGACCGGGTAGGACGCCGGCCGTTATTGCTAATCAGCTTGAGCGGAATGGCCCTATCGCTTGCCGCACTGGCCCTCGGATTCGCGATAGGCGGCGAAGCCTTGAAGTGGATCGGTGTGCTGAGTCTGGCTGTTTATATCGCCGCTTTTGCGATTGGGCTAGGTCCCGTGTTCTGGCTACTAATTTCAGAGATTTACCCTCTCAACGTCCGCGGTCAGGCGGCAAGCATTGCCACCATGGCGAATTGGCTCAGCAATTTTGTGGTGTCACTCACCTTCTTGAGCTTGCTGAATGCGCTCGGCAGTGTTTGGACCTTTCTGCTGTATGCCGTGCTTAGCGCGGTTGGCGTTTGGTTCTGCCTTCGCTTCGTTCCTGAAACCAGGGGAGTACCCCTCGAGTTGATCGAGCGCGATCTACGAGCCAGACGACCGCTGCGGAAGCTAGGAGCGGGCTAAATGATGAGAGGTGAGAAGTGATTAGTGATTGGTCATTGGTGGAAAACGAGTGCGCTCGTTAGAAGTTAATGACCAAAACCAATTACTGACCGTGAAGACTGCATTTCGGGTTCGGCTCGACCTATGCTCCGACTCGGAACAGCAACGGCTTAACCGAAAGTTCTTTAACGAGCGTCGCTTGCACCGTAGTCAATATCTCCTCAGCGGTCGTGCCGGGAAAGGCGATCCCAAGAAAGGTGCCTGTATGGGCTGCGATCAAGCCTAGCGCATGGAAGTCGTCCGCTAATCGTTTAGCCGTTGAAAAACCTCTTTTCGGTAAGAGCTGATCGTTCAGCTCGGCGCTACGAGTCGAGGCATGGAATAACGCGGCTGAGTCACTGGTTTGCATGAGCGAGTAAAGTTCTTTGTATTCGCGGCTAAAACGACGGCGCGCAGCATCCAGGTGACGAACGGCTTCGGTATCGACGTGTTCCCCAGGGGCAGTGTCCCAGGCGAGAAGAACACAACGGGGCGCGGTTCCCGCAATCGAGAAACTTCCTTCGACCGGGTTAGTTGCAATGATTAGCTCCGGTCGAAAAAGAAAATCGGAGCGTTCGATACGGCACATGATCTGAAAAAGCGCGACCTCACTGAGATCAAGGTTTCGGTGATGTTTTATTGCCAAAAGAGCGGAACTGACATCAACACTGCTGGAGCCCAGTCCTTTGCCAGCCGGTGGGGAGTTCAGAATTGTAATCCGGTAGTTACATTCCGCAGCGAACCCACAGGTAATCGCCATTTCCTTTACCGCCAGCTCGGTCTTCTGCTTCGAGTTGATCGAGTGCGGCTCGGCTACAATCGAAAGACTTGGCGCCGGCTCGATCGCGGTCAGCGTCCGGAATGGAGAGGAAGTCGTGGTGAACGGAAAAACGATCGGATCTCCGTTTTCATCGGCGCCTTGGAGCCATTCACCAACTTTGCCAGTCACCCATTGATATTCGCCGTTTGGCGTTTGGCGCTTGGCGTTCGGCGTTTGGCGCTCGGTGTTCGGTGTTTGGCGTTGCACAGTTGGAGGCGTCGATTGCCAATAGGTCAGACAGGTCACATAAGTCAAATGCCCTATAGAGGGATAAGTCCGACGGGCGCGCGGGCCGATCGCGCAACGCCAAACGCCGAACGCCAAACGCGAACGCGAACGCCGAACGATCCTTGACAGTGTCTCCGATCCATGGTGGACTGAAACCGGTTTTTTGAAAGAACACATCCGTGGATTCATGGAAGACCGTGAGAACCGGTCACAGTAGCGCTGCGGTATCGAGCTACGATTCTCGACTGTGATTTTGATCACAGAAGCCAATCAATCGCGAGATTGGTGAAGGCTGGAGAAAAGGCGTCCCTATAGGGCAAATGCTCGGAGTCCGAATACTTGGCCACGGACCTTTTCACCGGATCGCGTATTAGCGATTACGAGAAAACTTCATCGCATTAATGAAGCGTGAAATGAATGACTACCCAGCCACCATCAAATAAAAACCAGGTTACCGCGGCCGGTCCCGAGGAATTTTCTAACCTCGAAAAAGATCTCATCCACCGGTTAATTCTCGCTCGCCGGGACATCCGGCAATTTCGTTCGGAACCGATCGGCGAAAAGGCTCTGTTTCGGATCCTGGGAGCAGCTCATGCGGCGCCGTCAGTCGGGCTGATGCAGCCTTGGAATTTCATCTTGATCGACTCGCTCGATATTCGTCAGGAAATCAAGAGTAGTTTCGCCGCGGTAAATGCGCGGGAACAAAGCAAGCTCGAGGGCGATCCACGAAACGAACTCTATGGGTCCCTGAAATTGGAGGGTATTTTAGAGGCTCCCCTCAATATCGCGGTTACCTGCGATCATTCCCGAGGCGGACCGTTTGTTCTCGGGCGCGCGCCGATGCCGCGCACGGCGGCCTACAGTGTCTGTCTCGCGATCGAAAATCTTTGGTTAGCCGCGCGGGTTGAGGGAGTGGGAGTTGGTTGGGTCAGCATTCTGGATCCTGAAGCAGTCGCCAAAATTCTAGGACTACCTGCAGAGGTAGAACTGATCGCTTATCTTTGTGTCGGGTATCCAATCGAGTTTCGTCCCAAACCGTTGCTTGAGGAAGTCGGCTGGAGAAATCGAGAAGAATTGCAGCTGTTCGTGTTCGCCAACCGGTGGGGTAATCCACGGAAGTTGGAAGATCGGCGAGCTCCTTTATTGAAAGAACCTCTTCCGGAACCGGACACAGCAATCACAGAGGCAGCTCGCATCAAGATCGCTCGAAAGACCAAGCCATTGGCCTCGCTTGGCGTCTTGGAGAACGTCGCGGTTCGCTTAGCAGGGTTGCAGCGGACTTTGGCACCGAAGCTCAGCCGAAAACGCATCTGCATCTATGCCGGTACGCACGGGATAACCGCCGAGGGTGTCAGCGCTTATCCAAGTGAGGTAACCGGCCAGATGGTACTGAATTTCTTGCAGGGAGGAGCTGCCATCAACGTGCTCGCCCGTCATGCGGGGATCGATCTTCACATCATTGATACCGGAGTCGATGCGGTTTGGCCGGAGGAAATTGCCAATAAGCCGAACTTTTTCGTCCGATCGATCCGGCCTGGCAGCCGGAATTTTCTGATCGAACCAGCGATGTCGCCGAAGGAATGCGAGCAAGCGATTGGTATCGGACGCGAACAAGTCCAAAGGGCGCAGACTGACGGAATAGAAGTGCTGGGAATCGGTGAGATGGGTATCGGTAATACCACGGCGGCCTCATGCTTGCTGGCCGTGCTCTGCGGATTCAGCCCCGCAGAAGCAGTAGGGCGCGGGACTGGAGTTAGCGATGCGGTTCTCTCCCGCAAAATTGAGGTGGTCAGTCGAGCGATTGAGCGCCATTCACCGGCTGCAGCCGGCGAACTCGGGCTTTATTGGCTTCAGGCAGTCGGAGGGTTCGAGATTGCGGCTATGACCGGCACAATCCTGGCGGCGGCAGAAATCAACCTGCCGTTGGTAGTCGACGGGTTCATTGCGACCGCCGCGGCCGCCGCCGCTTTTCAAATCGATCAGACCTCTCGTAACGTCTGTTTCTTTAGCCATCGCTCGGATGAACAGGCACACGGCAAAGCTCTGCGGGCACTCCGGGTCGAAGCATTACTTGATCTGAAAATGCGGCTTGGCGAAGGAACCGGCGCCGCGCTCGCCATGCCGATTCTGGAAGCCGCGGCAAAAGTGTTTTGTGAGATGGCAACTTTCGATACCGCCAATGTTTCCGGCGCAGTCTCCGACCAGGAGCTGGCCAATGAATGAGGTTGGTCTGGTTAAGGTGGCGCGCCGCCAGTTAGACCTCTTTCTGGCCGCGGTGATGTTTCTCACCCGTTTGCCGGTTGGCCGTTTCCATCAATTCCGGGACGAAGACGTCGCCTCTTCTACTATCTATTTCCCTGTCGTTGGAGCAGTGATCGGATTAGCCGGCGGACTCGCTTTGTTATCATCGGCCGTCGTGCCGTCATTCGTGGGGGTCCTGATTTCGATGCTAGTTACCATCTGCCTTACTGGTGGGTTGCATGAGGATGGGCTGGCAGATTCTGCGGACGGACTAATTGGCGGCCAAGACCCACAACGCCGGCTCGAAATCATGAAGGACAGCCGGATCGGTGCGTACGGTGCGATCGCTTTGTGGCTTTCTCTGACCGCCAAACTGGTCTTGGTCCAGTCGCTATTGGCGGTGAACGTGGTCCTGGCTATCAGGACCACCGTGATTGCCCATTGCTTGGGCCGTGCCGCGACCGTTGCTTTGCTAGCCAGCCTCCCTTACGTCCGGATCGAAAATTCCAAGTCCAGTCGTTTCGGAAACAAAGTCACGCCCCGCCAACTCGCTGCTATCGTCGTCTTTGCCGTTATCCTTTCGTTTTTGCTGCTACGTCTTCAGGGAGTGCTTTGCCTGACCGCTGCAATTGCTGTCACGTTTGTCTGTGGCCTCTACTTCAAAAGCAAGATCGGAGGAATCACCGGAGACTGTCTTGGCGCAGCCAATCAGCTGGTCGAATTGAGCGCCTATCTTTCTCTGATCACGCTCCAGCCTGTAAAAGCCTGAACGGCCATGAACGGATTCATCCATTTTGTTTTAGGCGCTAGTCGAAGCGGTAAGAGTCGTCGAGCTGAATCATTGGCTAACGCTTCTGGTCGATCCGTCGCCTACATAGCGACCTATGCTACTGATCCGATGGATGCGGAGATGCGCCTGCGAGTGGAACGCCATCAGCAGCGGCGGCCTTCCGACTGGAGAACAATTGAGAACCGGTTCGATCTCGGGAACATCGTGAGAGAGACCAAAAATGTTCTGTTCCTGCTTGATTGCCTGACGTTATGGCTCTCGTTCCATCTCACGAAAGGACGTTCTTCCGAACAGATTTTGAAAGAGCTGGAGCAGACGCTGCTCCTGATTCGCGAACTGGAGCGATACGTCATCATTGTTAGTAACGAGGTGGGTGCGGGGATTGTGCCTTTAATGCCGGAGAGTCGCGCCTTTAGCGATCTATGCGGGTCAGCAAATCAGTTGGTCGCGGCCTATGCCACCACCGTTGAGTTAATCGTTGCTGGGTTACCGTTGGTGTTGAAAGGGGGCGCCTAACCATGTCACAGGCATTTCACGGCGGCCAAATTCGACAAGCAGCCGAGCGGTTTGGGGTTCCCCTAGAATCCTTTGTCGATTTCAGTTCCAATCTGAACGTGCTGGCGCCGGCGGTCGCTGCCGCCGACTGGGAAAGATGGATGACAGAAATCTACCGTTATCCAGAGCCTGCCGATCTTACCCAACGGCTCGCTAGTTTCTACGATGTCAGGGCCGAGCATATGCTTCCAACTGCCGGCGCGATCGAGGCGCTTTATCTCTCCGCGCGACTGTTTGGCGGCTGCAGGGTTGCCGTAGTCGAGCCAAGCTTCAGCGACTACAGCCGCGCGTTCAGCACCATCCCTTGCTCGGTTGAGAGAATTCTGTTGACGTCCGAGCTTTGGGCTAGCTCTATCCAGGATTGGGCGGATCGGTTAGAACCATTTGATGTAATTGTTCTAGGTAATCCTAACAATCCGACGGGAAGTTTCAGCTCGCTCGCTGATTTAACCGCCTTATTCGATAGGCGCTGGACGCGACCAAAACACTGGATTATCGACGAAGCATTTATCGAGTTTGTTACCGAATCCGAGCGCGAGACCTTACTCAACCGGCTCACGGACTACCCTTCGCTCATCGTTTTACGGTCCCTAACCAAGAGTTGGCGTATCCCAGGTCTTCGTTTCGGTTTTCTGGCCACTGCCGGCCCGATTGAAGAACTTGAAAGGATCCAGCCGCCTTGGAGCGTCAACGGGGTCGTTCATGCTTGGGCCAGCGAGTTCCTTCGTTATGAACGCCGCTCCGAATATCTGGCTTCACTACGGATGTTAGTGACGCTTCGCGAAGATTTCGAAGCCAGACTCCGGCTCATTCCCGGAATTACGGTTCACCCCTCGGCTGCCAACTTCTTGTTATTGGAACTAACGGACTCTGGCCTCCACGCCGAGCAAGTCTACTTTGAACTCGGTTGCCGCGGGATTTTAGTTCGAGTCTGCGACTCTTTTTATGGAATGCCGAAAGGTCGCTTCCTTCGCGTTGCGGTTAGGACCGCGCCGGAAAACCAACGGCTGGCTGACACACTCTTAGTGATCTGCTCTCCACCCGCCGGTCAGATTGCCCACCAATCACCAATTAGAAATCATCAATCACCTTTCATTCCTTACCTCTCACCTCTCACTTCTCAGCAAGACGGGAGGACCGTTTGAGAGCACTGGCCGTTCTGGGTACGTCGTCGAATAGCGGTAAGAGTTGGTTGGCTACCGCTCTCTGCGCTTGGCTGCGGCGTCGCGGAATACGCGTCGCTCCTTTTAAAGCGCAAAATATGTCTAACAACTCATTCGCCACGCTGGATGGCGGTGAGATTGGACGCGCTCAAGCCGTGCAGGCGGCAGCGTGCGGGTTAACTCCCATTGTCCAGATGAATCCCATTCTCCTTAAACCGTCTGGCAGTCAGGGATCACAGCTCGTCTTACTTGGGAAGCCGCAGCAACATCTGCTGGCGACAGAGTATTACGGGCTGGTCGACGAGCTCTGGTTAATCGTGCGCGATACTTTGGAGTATTGGCGAGATCGGTGCGATGTCCTGATCTTAGAAGGCGCAGGCAGTCCGGTGGAGCTCAATCTGATGGGTCGTGACATCGTGAATTTACGACCCATTCACTACCTGGATGGCCGGTCAATTCTGGTTGCCGATATTGAGCGTGGCGGCGTCTTTGCTCAGATTGTAGGCACCTGGACGCTGCTCCCTCCCGCAGATCGAGATCGCTTCTTGGGCGTGATCGTTAATAAATTCAGAGGCGATCTTTCTCTGTTTGCCGATGCGTCAAAATGTTTGGCGGAACGCATCTCACTTAATTATTTAGGTGTACTTCCTTATTTCAACGATCTTCAACCGGAGAGTGAAGATAGCCTTTGCCGGGAAGCCGAAGAAAGCGCTCAAGGAGAAAAGATAGCCTGGATCCGGTTCCCACATCTGGCCAACTCTCAAGATTGTCAGCCTTGGCTATTGGACCAAGGGATTCGGGTACAGTGGATAGATCACCCCAGCCAGTTAGCGAATGCCAGAGTTATTGTCTTACCCGGGAGCAAGAATACGATCGCTGATCTGGACTGGCTCCGTAGGACCAGTATTGATGCTGCCATTCAGCAAGCTGCCAAACGAGGCGTTCCTATTGTGGGTGTTTGCGGCGGTTACCAGATGTTGGGTGAATCGGTTCGTGACCCTGAAGGCGTTGCCGGTGATCGCGGGATTGTACCCGGGCTAAGTTTGCTTCCGGTTCGAACCACGTTCTCTCAAATCAAATCTGTTTCTCAGGTCATGGCGCGTTGGGGAATTGATCGTTGGAGCGCTTATGAAATCCATATGGGGGTTACGGTTCCAACGCAGAGGTGCGACGCGCTGACCCTGGTTGAGAACGGGCAGGGTGCTCAGCCCGAGGGATGTCGTCGAAACCATGTCTGGGGGACTTACCTTCATGGTGTATTCGAATCGTCCGCGGTACGAGCCGAGTTGGCTGATCTAGCGGGCTTAAAGAACTACTCGGCCGCTCAAGTCTCTTGGCGGGCGCACCTGGAGCAGATGTACGACCGCATGGCGGATGCTTTCGAAGAGCATTTGGTGACTCAGGAAATCTGGAAGTATGTGGCTGCTTAATCCTTCCCAAATCCTGGCCGCTATTACCATCGACCTGGTGATCGGCGATCCGCGCGGATGGCCGCATATCGCCAGATGCGCCGGTGCGCTCTCAACTGTTTATGAGAGATGCCTCACCCGGTATTTTCCTCGGAGCATCCTGCTCGGCCTACTGTTCTGTTTATCAGTAGTAGGGACGATGGTAGCCGGATACATGGTTGTTCGCTTGATTTGCTCCTTGGTTAGCCCGGTTGCGACCTACCTCTTCGATATCTTCGTGATCTACCAGGCGGTCGCGGCTAAAGATCTGCACAAGCACGCTAAAACGGTCATGCAAGCGCTTCTTTCCGGAGATATGCGCGCGGCTCGTACACGGCTTTCTTATATCGTTGGCCGCGATACTCGGGACCTCGATGCGTCAGAGATCAGCCGGGCTACGATCGAGAGCGTGGCGGAGAGTCTGGTCGATGGGATCGTTGCGCCTCTGTTCTGGGCTATTATCGGCGGTGCACCGGGGGCGTTAATCTATCGCACGGCTAACACGCTCGATTCGATGGTTGGCCATCGGACACCGGCTCACGAGAAATTTGGGAAACCATCTGCTCGTATTGATGATCTGTTGAACTGGGTGCCGGCGCGCCTCTGCGCGTTGATGATCTGTTTGTTCCGCGTCCCGGCCAGTTGGACGAAGGTTCGACGAGAGGCAGCGGCACATGCCAGCCCGAATGCCGGTTGGCCGGAAGCAGCAATGGCATATGCGTTAGACGTTCGGTTAGGCGGTACCAATTTCTACGACGGTGTGCCCGTTCGGGGGCCGATCTTCAACGTTTCAGGTCGACCTGCCGGTGCGGACGATATCAGGACCAGTTTAACCCGGATCTGGTGGGTGCTGTTTGCAGCAGGGGGAGTTTGCTTATTGCTCTCGTTGATGTCGCCTGGAGGGCGGAGCTTGTCCCGAAGGGACGTAAGGACTCAGCCCGGGGTTTTAACCCCGGGTCCTGATCAAAAGATTGCCCGCCCTGAAAGGGCGGAAGATATCCGTTCCGCTGCGTCTTGCCTGCGAACGAATCGTTTGGTAACAACTTTCTACCGCCCCTTCAGCACCCCAAACCCGCTACGCGGGTCCAATTCGGACTTGGCGCAGTACTCCAACACTCCCGCACTCCATCACTCCGCGCGGCCCGATTCGAGGACGAGGACGACGACGAGGACGAGAACGAAGCGCCTTGTGAGGGCGGGGTCATTTCCGGTCGTTAACCCGGGGTTAAAACCCCGGGCTGAGTCCTTATGTCCCTTCCTCCTTCGTCATCCTGACTACGGCGGACAAGTCGGGACAAAAGGCGCGAGTGAGTACGTAGCATTTCAGATTGTCTCGACCCTATCATGAACACCGACCGCGTACGTCTTAAACAGGGCGCTTTTCAGATCTACACCGGGGAAGGCAAAGGCAAAAGCACGGCGTCGATGGGGCTCATGCTGAGAGCGCTCGGCTGCGGATTCAAAGTGTACTATCTGCGGCTGGTCAAACCCCGCTGGAAGACGGGAGAACTGGCCATGTGCACGGGACTACATCCGAATCTCACTTTCAGAAATGTTGAGCAAGACTGGATCTTATCCAAGAGCCGGCACATTCCTGAGCATGTTGCTGCGATGCGAACTGCGCTGGCCGCCGAAATGGATAATCTGCAGACGATCATGGTCAGTGGGGAATATGACCTGTTCATTGTTGATGAAATTAACTACTGCATCCATCGCGATCTGATACCGCTGGAACGAGCAATCCAGCTCGTGGAAAAGCGTCCAGAGAACGTTGAGCTGGTCTTCACGGGCCGGTATGCGCCCGAGCCCTTGATCGAAAGAGCGGGGGTGGTCACCGAAATGCGGAAGATCAAACATCATTTTGATCAAGGCGTCACGGCGCGGAGAGGAATCGAATTTTGACAACGAGTTGTTATCCCGGATTAATCGTGGCCGGCATGCAGAGCAGTGACGGTAAGACCGCTGTTACCTGTATGCTCTTAGCGGCGCTCCGAGCTCGCGGTGTGCCGGTTCAGCCTTTCAAGGTAGGTCCAGACTTTATCGACCCGGGTTACCATAGCCGTTTCGCTGGGGTCGCTTCTCGAAATCTAGATGCTTGGCTGATGGGAGACGATGGAATCATCGAAGAGGTCTTGGCAGCCGGTCGGGACCGGATCTCAATCGTAGAAGGCGTGATGGGATTGTTCGATGGGAGCGATGCCAGGTCCGACGAAGGGAGCACGATGGCGGTAGCCCGTTTGCTAGACCGCCCGGTTGTACTGGTGGTCACGGCAAAGAAATCCGGACGCTCATTAGCGGTCGCTTTGCGCGGCTTCGTCCAAGAAGCCGGACCTGACCGGATCGCCGGCGTGATCCTCAACGAAGTCAGTGGCAGCAGCCACACGGAGTACTTGCGGGAGGCGATCCAACCGCTGGCTCTCCCCGTGCTAGGCGCACTCCCGTTCTGTCCCGAACTAGCATGGCAGGAACGCCATCTCGGATTACAAGCTAGCCAGGAGTATCAGCTACCGTCATGGCAAGCACTAGCTTCGCTCGCCGAACAGCATCTTGATATGAGCGCGATCCTAGAACTTGCCTGGAGCGTGCCTCGCTTGCGAGGCCGACCCGGTCGGGACCGTGAAGCGCTGCTAGCAGCAGACCGAACTTACTCATCTAGCGACAGGAACTCTTCCTTACAAGAAGCGCAGGTCGGCCTCGCAAGCGAGGCGCGCTCCACAACGTCGCCGCGCAAGCTGCGAGTTGGCGTCGCCACAGATGAAGCTTTCCATTTCTATTATCAGGCGAACCTCGATTACCTAACTAATAGCGGTGCGGAGCTGATCAAATTCTCGCCTCTGCATGATTCTGCTTTGCCGGTCGATTTAGACGCACTTTTCATCGGAGGCGGTTTTCCGGAGATCTTTGCGTCCCAGTTGGCTGAGAACAGTGCGATGCGCGCCGAACTGCGGTCTGCAATCCGGCAAGGACTTAACTGTTATGCCGAGTGTGGCGGTTTAATGTTATTGGCGGAAGAACTGATCACCCTCGATCAAAAAGCATATCCGATGGCCGGTGTTATCCCTGGGGCGGTGCAGATGACAGCGTCACTGAAATATTTTGGTTATTGCATCTGCTCTGAATGGAAGACAGGCTCCGCCTTCGCGAGCTACGGCGCGACAGGCCCGGATCATTATTTTCATGGGCACGAGTTCCACCACTCAGTCTGGTCAGGTGAACCGGAACAGGCAAACCTGTGGAGTGTCCAACGCAAACGGACTGGTGGTTTTCGGCGGGAAGGTTTTTTTATCCCGAACCTGCATGCTTCTTACGTACACGTGCACTTCCGAACCAGCGGCCCGGTTATCGAGCCATTCCTAAACAGAGAAAGGAGCCTATGATCTGCTGTCTGGGCGTGGGGCCGGGGGACCTCGGTTTCTTAACTCGAAGAGGCCAAGAATTGATTGAAGGGGCTGATGTGGTGGCCGGATTCACAGCGGTCGTCGAGCTGGTTCGGTCTTTGGTCAAGCCGGACGCGCGGATCGTCACGATGGGTTACAAGGACCAGGTGGAACGACTGAAGGAAGTCGCGGAGCTGCATCGCACCGGATCGAAGTGTGTCGTTGTTTTCATGGGGGACCCGCATTTCTCCGGGTTCCAATTTCTCGAACGCGTAGAACAAGCTTGTCAGCACCAGGTGGAGACGATCCCTGGGATCAGCTCGGCGCAGATTTTAGCTTCGCGCTGTCGAGTCTGTTTTGATGAAACCACTTTCATCACTTTTCATCGGCGAGGCGATATCGCTCCATTTCAAAGGCATCTGATACATGTCCTAAAAGACAATCGGAACGCTATTGTCATTCCGCGTCCTTGGGATTTCATGCCGGCAGCAGTGGCAACCCACCTAACGGAACAAGGCATATCTCCAAATCATCCAACGGAAGTCTGGGAGCATCTCACGCAATCGGAAGCGGCGTGGAAAGGTTTGCTTTGTGAGTGCAGGTCTGATTTTAGCGACATGAGCATAATGCTGATTCGGGCATTGGCAGGCGATGAGGCGATCGGGCGAGGGGACGAAAAAATGATGGGAAGGAATGCAGAGTGAAGAAGCAATGCTCTCCCCCGAAGGGCGAACAGATCATTGTCCTGGGCTTTAGCCCTTTCAGGGTCTACCGAATCCGTGTGGCTGCTGACGGCCAACACTCCAACACTCCAACACTCCATCACTCCGCTCGGCCGGATTCGAGGACGACGACGAGGACGAGGTCGAGAACGAAGCCCCTTGTGAGGGCCCACACTCCATGACCAACGATTACGCAATTGTCATCGCCGGGCACGGCAGCAAAGATCCCGAAGGAGTTTTGGAGTTTGAACAGCTGGTAAAGCTCGTCCGGGAACGGGCAGGTGAACGGCATGTTCAGCATGGATTCTTAGAGTTCGCGCGTCCGACGATTGATGAGGCGGCGCGAACCCTAATTACGACCGGCGACCAACGCATTGCTATCGTTCCCCTGGTTTTGTTAGCGGCTACTCATGCGAAGAACGACCTCCCTAGCGAGGTGCTCGCTCTTCAACAAGAGTTTCCGGCGACTCAGCTTCACTACGGATCTGCGCTCCATCTTCATCCCAATATCCTGCGTCTGTTCCGTCAGAGGATCGTCGAGGCAGAAGCACGAAGTCCGCAAAAAATCAGGCGGTCTGAGAGTTGCCTGGTAGTAGTGGGGCGGGGAACCACCGATCCCGATGCTAACTCCGATGTTTCCAAACTAGCGAGACTCTTACAGGAAGGAATGGGGTTTGGCGGTTCCTATGTCTGTTACTCCGGTACAGCGAAACCGCTGGTGGCTGACGGGCTTCAACAAGCCGTCCGCCTGGGATTCGCTCGAATTATCGTTGCCCCTTTCTTTCTTTTTACCGGCGTTCTAGTGAAACGCATTTATGAGGCTACGGATGCCTTTGCTATCGATCGTCCAAAAACGGAATTTCTTAAAGCCGAGTATCTGGGCATTCATCCCTTGTTAGCAGATGCTTTCCTGGAGCGTGCCGAGGAAACTATTGCCGGGAAAGCCGCCATGAATTGCAGCTTGTGCAAATACCGGGTGCAGATCATCGGCTATGAAAAAGAGTTAGGTGCGCCTCAACAGGCGCATCATCTGCATTCCAGAGGCGGGATTACCAAGATCAACGGTTTGACTAACAAGAGAGTCGATCAAAATGCCACTCTTGAGGTATTTATAAATTCTGCACCGGACGAGCGGGAGCTCGTCCCTACCGAGTATGTTCCGCACCCGATTGAGGAAGAAAGTTTTCGTATTATCGATGGACTGCGTGACTGGAGGTCAGTCCCGGAGCCTGAAAAGTCAGTGCTCCAGCGCCTGATTCACACGAGTGGCGACCCAGACATTGTCGACGACATTTTCATTTCACCGGGTGCGATCGAGGCAGGTATTAAGGTGTTAAGTCGACGAGTACCGATTGTCACCGACGTTACTATGGTGCAAACCGGGTTGCGGCGTGTGCTCTTACAACGTCTAGGGTTGACGACCGTGTGTACTGTCCATGACGAAGAGACTCGGCTGATCGCAGAATCGGAGGACATCACCCGGTCAGCCGCCGGTATCAGAGGGGCATGGAATCGGTTTGGTAATAATCTTTTGATTGCCATTGGCGATGCTCCGACCGCAGTTGAAGAAACGCTTAGGCTTATCGTCGAACAGAACTGGCGTCCGCACCTGGTTATTGGCGTACCGGTTGGATTCGTCGGAACCCGGGAATGCAAAGAAAAGCTTCGAGCCTGCTTGCGGGTCCCGCGAATTACGAACCGCGGCACACGCGGCGGCTCGCCTTGGGCGGCTGCGATCGTCAACGCCATGCTCATCCGGGCCGCTGAACGCGTGTCGTTAAAATGAAAAGCGATCACGAACTGCAACCGTTTGATTTAGGCGTACTAACAGACGCCGGACTAAGGCGAGGCTATACCACCGGCTCTTGCGCTACAGCAGCGGTGAAAGCGGCTTTGCTGGCATTGCTTTGCAACGAGTTTCCAGAGGAAGTGAATGTCACACTGCCTGATGGTTTATGCTTCCTCACAATACCAATCGATCAGGTCAGGCGTGAAGCCGAGAATACGGCTTACGCGGAAGTGATTAAAGACGGCGGGGATGATCCGGATCAGACCCATCGAGCCAGAATCTTCGCGCGGGTCCAACGAAACCACCAGGGTAGCATTGTCTTTCAGCGGGGTGAGGGGGTTGGGCTCGTTACTCAGCTAGGGCTGCAAGTGGCAATCGGTGAGCCGGCGATTAATCCGGTTCCCCGTCAAATGATGATCACTGCGGTGCACGAGGTCCTGAGCGAAGGTGATCGGGAGGCCGATACCGGGTTCGATCTACAGATTGGTTGTCAAAACGGCGAACAAATTGCCCGACGCACGTTTAACCCGCGCCTCGGGATTGTCGGGGGGATATCGATTCTGGGAACTACCGGAATCGTTGAACCAAAATCGATGGCCGCTTTCCAGGCATCGATCCAAGTCTACATCCGAGTCGCGGTGGGAGACTCGCCTGATTCGATTGTTTTAGCACCGGGCAATCTTGGCCAACGCTTCGCACGCAGCCGGCTTGGAATTGCGACCAAACGCGTCGTCCAGATGTCGAATTTCATCGGACTTTCGCTGGAATACCTGCAACAAACGCTGGAGGAAAAACGGCAAAACCTCCCTTTGTTGTGGCTGGTTGGTCATCCAGGCAAACTTGCCAAAATTCTCGTCGGCGATTGGGACACGCATTCGGGCCGAAGTCCTAGCGCCATCAACTCGGTCAAACAATTAGCTCACGAATTCGGTGTGCCGCCGTCCGCGTTGGACGTGCTTGGTAGATGCCGAAGCATTGAGGAAGCGATTGAATTGCTGCCAGTAGAAATACTTTCACCTGCTTTCTGGACCTTGATGGAACACCGCATCGCCGGAGTGGTAGCCCCGCGCGTACCAAACGTTGAAAGGATCGAGGTGCGGCTGTTTCGGATGGATGGGGGAGGGCTGGGAAATAGCCGATAGCCGATAGCCGATAAAAGATGGGCAAATAACTAACAACCGTCACGAACAATGAGTACGGAACTTGCCGATAACCTAACTACTCCCGCAACTGGCTCCTTCTGTGGAATCGGCGTGGGACCTGGTATGCCAGGGCTGATACCGGTGGTAGCCTGGCAGTTTGTCCAGGAAGCAGACATTATATTGTTGCCGCGATCTAAATCAGCCAAACGATCGGTTGCGCGCAGTTGTCTGCCACCGCACCAGATTCCGGAGGATCGGTTCCGGGAGATCGAATTCGCCATGGAATCTGATCGTACTTTGTTAGCCGGACATTATTTGCGTCTGGCAGACGAGATCGGACCGGAAGTGCGTGCCGGTAAGAGGGTGGCCTATCTTACGATCGGTGATCCGCTCACTTATTCGACTTACATTTACATTCTTCGGGCTCTGCAAGAACGTTTTCCGGAAATTCCGTGCCGGACGTATCCCGGCGTAACCAGTTATTCCGCGTTAGCCGCCGCCGCCGGCTTTTCACTGGGAGAAGGTAAAGAGCGAGTACTGATCTCACCGTGTCCGGATGCCAAGCTCGAATTACGTCGCCTCATCGAGGCGCACGATATCGTAGTCCTAATTAAGATCGGCGAACGGTTGCCAATGGTGCTCCGCCTGATAACCGAGATGGAAATCGGTGATCACTGTGTCTTCGGGGCACACGTTGGTATGGAGAATGAGATGCTCAGCGTCGGAATCTCGGACCTCAACGCAACTGATGCCAGCGGCTATCTGTCCACCATGTTGATTCGAAGGAAACCGGTGGACTCTCGTCATCCGACTGCAGCGAGCGCAGATAAACAGGAGCCGGTGGCCAATCGGGAAGTATTTAAGAAAACATCGGCATGAAAGTCTATTTCATCGGAGCGGGCCCGGGAGCAGCCGACCTCATCACTATTCGGGGGGCAGCGATCCTCGCTCGAGCGCAGTTAGTATTGTACGCGGGCTCGTTGGTCAGCGAAGCGATGTTAAGCCATTGTCAGGCAGATCCGCTGATTGTGAATACCGCCAAACTTAACTTGGATGAACAGGTAGAATACTATCTTCAGGCGAAGGAGAAAGATTGGGATGTGGCCCGGCTACACTCAGGGGACCCGTCGATTTATGGGGCAACGGCAGAACAAATGCGTCGCTTGCGCGAACTCCAGATAGGTTATGAAGTTGTCCCCGGCGTTCCGTCCTTCGTTGCCGCGGCTGCGGTTCTCGATGCCGAGTTAACCAAACCGGACATTTCCCAGACTATCATCCTCACACGCACCTCCGGGCGCGCGTCTGCAGTACCAGTTAAAGAAAGCCTTCAATCGCTAGCTGCTCATCAGGCGACCCTAAGTATCTTTCTGTCCGGTGCTAATCTCGCCGAGGTCATCGAACAGCTGTTGCGCCACTATCCGCAAAGCACTCCGGTAGCACTTGTACAACGGGCGAGTTGGCCGGAGCAACGGATCCATCGGGGGCGCCTCGGCGAATTGTTAAACGAGATCGAACCGAATTCATGGGCGCTCACCACAATGTTGTTGGTTGGGCAAGCGCTGGATGAAAACATCGTATCAGATTCCCGATTGTACGCGGCTGATTACTCCCATCGATTCCGGCGAGCGGTGCAGAAAGATCCTGAATGAAAACCGCGATTGGTATTTGGATAGTGCGGCAGCAAGCTCTTGGTATCGGGCGCTATCTCGCGACTCAGCTTGAGGCTGACTGCTACGCTCCGAATGAGATTGGATCTCCGTCGAATCGGGAGGCGTTTTTTGTCCGTTTCTGCGAGCATCAACAATGGGTTCTGATCATGACGACCGGGATCGCAGTCCGCTATGTGCAGGGATTGCTAACCGATAAAAAGACCGATCCGGGAATAGTCGTACTTGATGAGGGTTGTCGTTTTGCCGTTTCGCTCAGTGGCGGGCACGAGGGTGGAGCCAATCAACTCGCTTATCGCCTCGGGAATTTGGTGGGTGCTGTCCCGGTAATCACCACCGCCGCAGAAACGTTGAGACCACTGGTGATCGGCGTTGGCTGTCGCCGCGGAGTTAGCACCGAGCAGATCGATTCCGCGATCGAGCACGGGCTGGTGCGTATCCAACGCTCTCGTTCCGAAGTGCGGGAGATTGCCACCATCGACCTCAAACAAGATGAACCGGGTCTCAACGGATGGTGTCAGCGGAATGGTATTGCTCTGCGAGTCATTCCTCGCGAGCTCGTACAGCAACGACCTTGGGTAACCGAGCCGTCCGACTGGGTCCGGAAGAACATCGGCGTTGCTGGGGTCTGTGAAGCCTGTGCCTTGCTGGCTACGTTTCGCGGCCGATTGGTGCTTCCGAAGACGATTTTGGACGGTGTTACGGTTGCCATCGTCGAAGAAAAAAACGAGATCCCGCTCAATCAAAACGCCAGCTCGGTTGAAGTGTGAGAAATGAACACTGAAAAGTTCGCAAAAATCCAGCGTAGAAGATCGGCCCAAGGCCTGGAGGGGAGCCGCTTTGTAATTCGGCAACTCTGTAATTTGGCAGCAAGCGGCTCCCGGGAACGGCTCGCAATTGGGCAGTTCTATCGGTCGGCCGTGCATCCGTCATTCTCGAACCAAAGGCGATTAGTAAAAACATCACGCTGGGTTGTTCCCGGGAGCCGCCTGCTGCCATCCGATAGAACTGCCGCACTACAAAGCGGCTCCCCTCCAAGCGTTGGGGCGTGCAATGCCGTATTCCTTAGGAGAACGAACTAACGAGTTAACATGGAGAGCAAAGGTAAACTAAACCTGGTTTCAGTGGGGCCCGGCTTTATCAGCCTGGTTCCCCCTCTAGCGGAGGTGGCTCTCCGGGAAAGCGATGTGGTTGTCGGATATCAGCTCTACTTCACCTGGATACAGCCTTTGATCGAAGGGAAAGAGATCCATTCTTTTTCGCTGACCCAAGAACGAGAGCGAGCGCAAAAAGCGATCGCCTGCGCCCGAGCTGGACAAACCGTCAGCTTGGTCTCGAGCGGCGACATCGGCATTTACGGGATGGCTCCTCTGGTTCTCGAGGAAATGAGAGCAGAGGAAGAGTTTCAGCTTCAGATCATCCCCGGTGTTTCAGCGGCAAACAGTTCTGCCGCACTGCTCGGTTCGCCGCTCTCCCACGATTTCGCGACCTTATCGCTTTCGGATCTTTTATGCCCGTGGGAATGGATTGAGAGTCGCGCCCGTCATCTAGCGAAGGCAGATCTGGTGATCGCTCTTTACAATGTCCAGAGTCGATCCAGACCGGACGGTATTTACCGGATTCTGCGCATTTTATTGGAAGAGAAGAGAGCAAACACTTGGTGCGGCGTGGTACGAAACGGGTTTCGTCCGGATCAGAGCGTTTATCTCGGTTCATTAGCAGAACTGCAGGAACGACAGTTCGATATGCTGACGACGATCATCGTTGGCAATCGCTTCACGCAACGGAAAGGCACGTTTATCTACACGCCTCGAGGTTACCAAGGGTGGCCTCCGGTTGACGAGCAAGCGGCTTGTCCGACGAAGCTGCTGAAGTCCTGGACGACAGCGCGAAGTCGGAGAGCGAGCGAGAACGCCGTGAACGCAACGAACGGCCTGTCCGCAGGGGCGGCGACTGACGACACGCCCAACCGTCAACGGCTAACTGCTAGACAGCAACCGATCTGGGTATTCGCCGGCACTGCTGACGGTAACGCGCTGGCCGCCGAATTGTCGCGCCGGGGGTATCGCCTGATCGTTTCCACGGCTAGCGATTATGGGGCCGAACTAGCCTCAATTGCGCTGCCGGGCGTTGAAGTTCGTTCCGGAAGGCAAGGGGTGGCTGCACGACGAAGCCAACTCCAGCAGTCGCAAGCGGTTGCCATTGTCGATGCGACTCATCCGTTTGCCATCGAGATTTCCAACCAACTCACTCAACTGTCGGCCGAACTAAACATTCCGTATGTCCGCTATGAACGTCCGGCGGCGGTCGTTCCAAGCTTCGCCCGCCAGGTACCGGATATGCCGGAAGCCGCCCGGCTCGCCCTCGAGATCGGTCACCGTATTTTTTTGGCTACGGGGATTAAGGATGTCGACGCGTTTTTAAAACAATCAGGCGCCGAACATCGCGAATGGTGGTTGCGGATAACTCCGGATACCGGCTCTCTAGAGCTTGCGCTCAAGACCGGGGTTCCCCGATCGCATATCTGTGCGATGCAGGGGCCGTTCTCTGCTGACTTCAACATTGCTCTTTGGTCGGCTTGGAAGGTGGATTGTGTGGTTACCAAGGAGTCAGGCGAAGCTGGCAGTTTCGGTTCCAAGGCTGAAGCCGCTGATAAATTGGGGATTCCGCTCATAGTAGTGAAACGGCCGCAGATTTTCTACCCAGTGGTCGCATCGGATTTCAATACCCTGGCCGGCCTGCTCGAGCATTCGTTATCGCAAAGAGGAAATGCTAACGACCTGACTATATCTAATTTATGAAGATACCTGTTACGATTGTCACCGGGTTTTTGGGTTCCGGTAAGACCACGCTAATCAGTGGGTTATTGAAGAAGAATCCGAGCCGCCGTTTGGCGGTGTTAGTGAATGAATTTGGTGAAGTCTCTGTCGACGGAGCGTTGTTACGGGCGGCCGGAGAAGAATGTGGAGTCGAGATCCACGATTTACCCAATGGCTGTATCTGCTGCACCATAAAAGATGATTTTTTGCCGATCATGAGCCAGCTCAGAAAACGCAAGGAAGAAATCGATCATGTATTGATTGAGACATCCGGCTTAGCGTTGCCCACGCCGGTGATGCGAGCGTTAGCCTGGCCGGAAGTTCGAAACGACTTTCAACTCGACGCGGTGCTTGCCGTAGTCGATACGCCGCAACTGTTAGCGGGTAACCTGGAGAAAGGTAAACCTATCCCAGGCGCCGATGGTGCCGAGATTCCTGAACATGTAAATTCGGTGGATGTAATTCTCAATCAGCAGCTCGAGAATGCTGATGTGGTTGTTCTCAACAAGATAGATGAGCTGGAAGAAGAGCACTTATTGAAGGCGGAAGCTATCGTTCGCGAAAAGGCAGCGAAGGTTAGATTCCTGGAGCTCGCCTATCATGCGGAACTAGATACCCGGCTCTGTATGGGGCTCAGCCTACACGATGAGCCTGAGGTGTTTCAGCCTGACGATGACCACGATCATCACCATGGTCCGGTACATTCAGCGCCTCTTGATGTCGATCGCCCTCTCGTGGATCAGCATCAATTCGACGGCCACGCGCATACGGGCTTAGCGTCGCACGAGCACGGCGAGCATAGTCACCTGCATTTCCACGAACATGATCCTGGCTGGCAATCCTTTGTGTTGCACAGCTTTCAGCCCCAAGATCCAGAGAAATTAAAAACTGCAGTCAAAGAAGTGAGTATCGATCAACCGGTACTTCGGGCCAAGGGATTCGCTTCGATCGAAGGCAAAAATCATCGCTTGGTTGTTCAAGCCGTTCGCAACCGCGTACAAGCGTATTTCGAAGAGGCGCATTCGCATGATCATGAATCGCAGCTCGTGTTCATCGGGTACCACTGCCGGAGAGATCGAACGGCTGAATTAATGAACAGACTAACCGGCACGGAGTGGAGGTGAGTGAGAGGTGAAAGGTGAAAGGTGAAAGGTGATCGGGCGCCGTACTCCAACACTCCAACACTCCAACACTCCACGCCGCAGAATCCGAGCACGAGGACGACGACGAGAACGAGAACGAAGCACCGGGCGAGGCTAACCGAGCCCATTTACTATGCATTGGACAGCCGCGGAACCAGGGCAACTAGATGCTGAGCGGGCGTTGACGTTGATCGAACAGACGCCGGGCGAGATCGTCTTTCTTAGCGCGGCAGATACTGAGCTCTACGCGGTCGCTTCTATTTGGAAGGAACAATTCGGTTCGCGTCTACGAGTCGCCAGCGCTTTTCCACTTCGCCAACCGGTTGCCGCCGACCATTACATTGATCGGGTAATCAGCAGGGCCAGGTTGGTAGTGGCCCGGCTTTTGGGAGGCAAGGCATACTTTGGCCATTTCTTGCAAGGATTGTCCGACCTAAAAGAGGAAGGTTCTCAACCACAGCTTCTGATTTTGTCCGGCAGCGATCTGGATGAACCGGATTTGGCGACTATCAGTGATTTTTCCGGACCAGTCCGAGACAAGCTCTTTGCCATGTTTCGCCATGGCGGCCGGGAAAATATTCGGCGGGCGGGAACAGCTGTTGAGCAGTTGCTTCAGGATCCTTCGTCCGAGCTTCCTGATCCCGAACCGATGCCGCAGTTTGGCTTTTATAAGGTAACGGCGGAGGCTCCACGGTTCCGACCGGTCGGCCTCGCGAGCGAGGCTGCGCTCCATGGCTCCGATCGAACCGGCCTCGCAAGCGAGGCAGCGCTCCATGGCTCCGATCGAACCGGCCTCGCAAGCGAGGCAGCGCTCCATGGCTCCGATCGAATCGGCCTCGCAAGCGAGGCAGCGCTCCACGGCTCCGACCGAATCGGCCTCGCAAGCGAGGCAGCGCTCCAGCGTGTCTGGATCTGTTTTTATCGAGCATGGTTTCAGACGGGTGACTTGGCTGTAATCGATGCTTTGCATGCGGCTCTGGAAAGCAAAGGGTTTCAGGTCTATTCATTTTACTCTTTTTCCCTCCGGAGTGCGGCGGCGCAGGCTGAACTGCAGCGATTGGCTGAACTGAATCCTCCAGACGTCATCCTTTTGACCCAGAGTTTCTCCATTTCGTCGGGAGGCTCGGACCGCCTCTCATTCTTCGAACAGCTGGGATGTCCGGTTTTGCAGGTGCCAATCTCGTTGGGTAACAGGGAAACCTGGGTAACTAACCAAGCCGGCCTGGCTCCGGCGGAAGTCGCCATGAATGTGGCCTTACCGGAGGTCGATGGCCGGGTCTTTACAACCGTCATTGGGTTCAAAGAACAGGATTTCTTTATCCCGGAGGTCGAATACCGAGCTAAACGACTGGTACCGGATCTTGATCAGATTGAGTACGCTACGACCTTAGCGCGCAACTGGGCTCGGCTGCGAACTGTTCCAAATCGCGACAAGAGGATAGGAATTATTCTTTCTAACTATCCAAACCGCGATGGACGCATTGGGAACGGGGTTGGCTTGGATACTCCCGCCAGCACAGTGCGATTGTTAGAAACACTGAGCGCGCGCGGTTATTTGGTCGATCCGTGCCCAACGAGTGGCCAGGAATTGATGGAATGGCTGCAAACCGGGGTTACCAATGATCCCGAACATTCTTACGGAAAACCTTGTTATCAAAGTGTTAGTCCGACTTACTTGAACCAATTCTTAGAGTCCCTCCCGATCTCGCGCCAGAACGAGCTAAGAGAGCAATGGACGGTTGACTCCAGCGATTTCGTCCCCATCCCCGGAATACAGTTAGGGAATATCTTTGTGGGAATTCAACCGCCACGCGGTTATTCACTCGATCCGCAGGCCATTTATCATAGCCCAACGCTTCCACCGCCACCGGCTTACCTCGCGTTTTATTTTTGGCTCCGGGAAGAGTTCCGGGCGGCTGCAATCGTCCACGTCGGAAAGCATGGGAATCTCGAGTGGTTGCCGGGTCGAAGCATCGGTCTCGGAAAGGAAGATTATCCGAGGCTTTGTCTGGGTCCGATGCCGCTAATTTATCCCTTCATTGTTAATAATCCGGGAGAAGGCGTCCAGGCTAAGCGCCGTTCCGCAGCTGTCATTGTCGATCATCTGACACCGCCGCTCACCCGGGCTGGGCTCTATGATGATCTCGAAAAGGTTGAACGCCTACTGGAAGAACACGCGCACAGTATCACTCTTTATCCGAGTCGCGCCGCGGAGCTGGAGAAAGAGATCGATAATTTGCTGAGCCGGGTTTCTTGGAAAGACGAGCTGCCGGACAAGTCGCTTCAGACCGTCACGAATTATCTTTGCGAGATCAAAGAAAGTCAGATCCGATCCGGATTGCACGTTCTGGGGGTTAAACCGACCGGCGAACAGGGAACCGACTTTCTTTTGAGCCTGTTACGATTACCGTCTGCCGGGCGACCGGGTCTACTTCAGCTATTGGCGGAGAATCGCGCGTTAGAAACATTGGCTCCGGCCGAACGCGATAATGTGGAATCGAAAGCCCGGCGCTGGATAGAGGAAGTGACTCAGCAAAGGAAAAGCGAAATCCCGGAGTCGAGCGCGTTGGACGAGCTAGCAAGCTTTCTTCGCGACCAGCTCATCCCGAGGTTGGCGCGATGCGAAGACGAAATCAAAAACGTGGTGAGCGGCCTCAATGGACAATTCGTTCCGCCTGGACCTTCCGGGGCTCCCACCCGCGGCCGCATCGATGTTCTTCCTACCGGCAGAAATTTTTTTGCGATCGATCCGCGGGCCATTCCGACGCAGACCTCCTGGAATTGTGGAAAGATTCTGGCGGAGCGGTTACTAGAGCGGTTCCGACAGGACCAGGGGGAGTATCCGCGAAAAATAGCTCTGGTTATCTGGGGGACGTCTAACATGCGGACCGGCGGAGATGATATCGCTCAGGCGCTATGGCTTTGGGGCTGTGAACCGGTCTGGGAAGACTCATCCGGACGAGTGGTCGACTTCCGGATATTGCCGCTCAGTTTGTTAGGACGGCCTCGGGTTGATTTATTGTTGCGGGTATCAGGGCTGTTTCGCGACGCGTTTGGAGATACGATGCGTTTGCTGGCGACCGTCCCAAAGCGTCTGGCGCAACAGGATGAACCTCCGGACATGAATCCGATCCGCGCTTCCTGGTTGCTCGAACGGGAGACGCTAACCGGCCGGGGGTTAGATTCCGAAGAGGCTTCACGACGAGCAACGCTGCGAGTGTTCAGCTCAGGCTTCGGATCTTATGGAACCGGCTTACTCCCGCTCATCGACGCGGGTAACTGGGATTCAGCTGAGGATTTAACCGAGGTATTCTGTCGTTGGGGCGGCTATGCGTTTGATAGTGATGGTTCGGCTAACGAAGATGTCAGTTTATTTAAGGCCCGCTTGGCTGAGATAGAAGTCGTTCACCAGAATCAAGACAATCGAGAACACGATATTCTGGATTCGGACGATTATTTCCAATTTCAAGGGGGTCTACACGCCGCGGTTAAACAACTTCGAGGCAAGGCTCCGGTTGTTTTCCACGGAGATTCCAGCGATCCCGAGCAGCCACGGATCCGTACCCTTGAGCAAGAAATTATCCGGGTGATCCGCAGTCGGGTATTAAATCCGCGATGGCTGGAGGCGATGCGACGCCACGGTTATAAGGGTGCTTTCGAAATAGCGGCGACCGTCGATTATCTGTTCGGCTACAGCGCGACCACTGGCTTGGTTCGGGATTCTCATTACGAAGAAATCGCGCATCGGCTTTTACTGGACACAATTCAGAAGGAATTCTTCCGCAAACACAATCCCGCCGCGCTCAAGGAATCAACCCGCCGTTTACTCGAAGCTGCCGAACGCGGTCTGTGGTCCGCCCCATCTGATAACGCGATTGCGGGACTCGAAGAAAATCTACTCGAATTAGAAGGCCAACTTGAATGAAGCAATTTCCTTTTACTGCGGTAGTCGGAATGGAAGACGCCAAACGCTCTTTGATTTATCATGCGATTGATCCAAGGATCGGCGGCAGCTTGTTGCTGGGACACCGCGGCTGCGCCAAGACTACGCTGGCACGGGCCTTCGCCGAACTATTACAAGCTGCATCCACAGAGACAATTCCGTTCGTGGAGTTGCCGCTCGGAACGACCGAAGATCGGCTGCTCGGTTCGGTGAATGCGGAGGCATTAGTTGAACAGAATAAATGGGAGACCCGCACCGGCCTGATTGAAGCGGCAAACGGAGGCGTCTTGTATGTCGACGAGATCAATCTGTTGCCGGATAATCTCGCGGACCAACTCTTGGACTCGGCAGCCTCTGGCAGGCATCATCTGGAGCGCGACGGGATCACGCGTCGCATCGAAAGCCGTTACATCCTCATCGGCACCATGAATCCTGAGGAAGGAGATCTGCGGCCGCAGCTATCGGACCGATTCGCTCACGGCATCGTGATCCAAGACGACTTCACTCCGGATCAACGGGTGGAGGTCGTGCGACGCCGTATCCAGTTCGACGATGATCCGGATGCGTTTGTCGAAATGTATGTCGCTTCATTAGCGGATCTAGCCAGACGTTTGGCGAGGGCGCGGACACTCGTTAAGACGGTGACGGTTTCCGACGACCAACGAGTCGAAATTGCGAATCGGGCGAGAGAATTACAGGTTGAAGGTCTTCGTGCCGAACTCGCCGTATTGCGAACGGCACGCTGCGCCGCGGCCTGGGAGGATCGAGCGAAAATCGAACAGCGAGATCTCGATGAAGCCTGGCGAATGTGCCTTGGGCATCGACGCCCCGAAAATCACTCCCAGCCGCCGGCGCCGCCCTCACCTCCTCCTGGCCACCGGTTCAACCCATCGTTCGCACCGCGGACTTCCGTAGCGCCCAGCAATTCACTGCCGGATCCAAAGCGACTACCTGAGGCGAACCCCTTTGCCAATCGGCCACTCCGAGATTGGGCTAAGAATCTGTTTGTTGGAGTGCCAATTCGGGAAGCGAGGGTGGCCTCGGGAACTTCGGAGGCAGTCTCGCGCGGGAGCATCAACTGGATCGCGACCCTCCTGAGTTCCGTGCCCATTAATAAGATTTCCCGGATTCGCCTGCGTTACCATTCGGTTCGTCGCGTGCCGCGGGTGTGGTGTTTCCTGGATGCGAGTCGATCCACCGGGATGAGCCGGTGTCTAAGCGCGGCGCGGGATTCGCTGATCGATCTGGCCAGCTATTTCCGCTCGCGCCGCTGGAATTTACTTCTCCTGCGAGATAACCAGGTAAGATGGATACTAAAGCAAAGCAGTTTCCGCTCCTTCCGGACCGTCCTGACCCAAGTCGATAATGCGGGCGGGAAAAGTTATCTCTTTCAATCCCTTAACTCTTTACACCGCACGATTCTAAAGAACGGATCGACTGCTCGCGACCGGGTCGTGATTGTATCCGACGGCCTCGCAAGCCTTGAGGCTGGCCAGAGGCATCGGGATACGCCGTCCCGTCTCCGCCATGGTTTGCGGCGGATAAGCAAGCTCAATGTCTCTACCGCCTGGCTCTACCCCTCCACCGAAAGGGCATTGGTGGGTTGGTTACAAAAGATCTTACAGGGTTTGCCGGTTACGAGCATCAAACTTTAACCGCTGACTTAACAAATAAACGAAGATCCCGAAGGTGGAATATCCGCAGATTACACAGATTACGCAGATTTCGGCCAAAAGGCTGAGCATCATCGTGGAGCCAGACACTTCGTTCCTAGAGTGTACGGTTTCCTTAACTGGTCGGGCCAGTACGGAGCCCAAGACAGAATCTGCGTATTCCGTCTTCGCGAAGCCTACGGCGCGATAGGTTCCGCGGATATTAAACTCGGGTTTTGGAATAAATGGATAACCAAAATTTTCGTCAACGGACGCTGGGATTATCTGCCGCGTTGGTATTAGCGAATATTGCCGCATGGGTTTGGGCTTATCTTGCGTTTCACGATCAGCCGGTACTGCTCGGAACCGCATTTCTAGCCTACTCGTTCGGCTTACGGCATGCGTTAGATGCGGACCATATCGCCGCGATCGATAACGTTACCCGAAAGCTGGTGCAGAACGGCGATCGGCCGGTTTCGGTTGGGTTCTACTTTGCGCTTGGCCATTCAACAGTAGTGATGATTGCAGTGCTGATGGTCTATTGGACAGCAGCCATCGCCAGTGAACGCTTCAAGCAATGGCAAGAGCTTGGGGAGACGGTTAGCACCTGTGTGTCAGCCTGTTTCCTCTTTGCGATTGCGCTGATCAATCTGTTGGCCATGCAAGACACCTACCGGGCCCTTAAAAAACAGAAACGGGAAAATCCAACTCCATCCGAAACCGTTAGTTCGGTCGCGGGCCAAGGTATCATCAGCAGACTGCTGCGGCCCCTAATGAAGCGATTGGCGAAACCGAGTCATATGTATCCGGTCGGATTCCTGTTTGGGCTTGGTTTCGAAACCGCGACCGAAATTGCTTTGCTGCAGGTTTCGGCCTCATCGGGGGCTAAAGGGCAATCCCTGATGAACGTGATGGTGCTGCCGGTGCTTTTCGCGGCGGGCATGACGCTAGTGGATAGCGCAGACGGAATGATCATGGTCGGAGCCTATAACTGGGCTTTTATCAATCCGATCCGGAAGCTTTACTATAATCTGACCATCACTTTTGTGTCGGTTGTGGTTGGGGTTGTCGTTGGCGGAATAGAGTTAATCGGCCTGGTGAAGGATAAGCTGAATCTCGACAGTGGTTGGTTCTGGTCCACGATCGGAATTCTGCAAGATAACTTCGGAGCGATCGGTCTCGCGATAGTCGGAGTATTTATTCTGACTTGGCTGATATCCGCGATTGTGTACCGCGTGAAGAAGCTCGATCCGGCTGGGCGGAGTGGTGGAGTGGTGGAGAAACAGAGAAATGGAGTGATGGAGTGATGGAGTGATGGAGTGTTGGAGTGTTGGAGTGATGTATTCTGTGAGCTCGGGCTCATCCACCGACTAAAGTCCCTGCAGCATTTTGCCTGCGGGTGCCGGGGTTCTGTCGCGCCTTCAGCGCTAGGCGCTTATTTGTATTGCATACCTAGGCCTCGAGGACTGAGTCCCGCGGGCGCGGGACTATAATATTCCGGTGCTTCTGACTTCCTCCGTCGTCCCACGGCCCCACAACTATGGAGGACAAGCCGCCCCATCGTCCCTTGAGCTACGTCGGACAAGTCGCACCTCTAGTAGACTGCGCATTCTTTATAGATCACCCTCTTAGCCTTTGCGCGTTTTGTGGCTATTTCTCTACCGGATTAGGAAAAGTATCAGCATTCTGCTCTTCCGTACCGTCGAGGCAAGCGAGATCCTTTTCGATCAGGATCCGTAGGCTGGTTTGATTATCGATCGCTTGCTCGCCTTCTATACCAATCTTGTCGGTTAGAACCCAGTTTAGTGCATCGGCAAGTGGAACCTGAACGACAACACCACCCGATGCTATCCATCCTTTCGGTGAGGAAACTGCGTCGGTTGCCTCCAGCAGGTAATGGAAGGATTCTTGGTCGCCCGTTCCAGACATGATTCTTTCTTCGACTCGTCCCGTGTAGAGGAACTGTTCCACTTCGCTTCGCTTCAGTCGTAGTCGGATCGAGTTGAACTGTAATCGCAGTTTCATAGTGGTTCCGTCTCAACGAAACTATAACCGGCGAAAATGCCGGCTATCTGTAGGTATTCTGACCGTATGGCCAATTATTTTCGTAGCCCATTGCCGCTGAATTATAGTGTTCGTGGTCTGCAACGCTAGTGGAAGCGCTGGCAGTTGAAGTACCTTCAGCGGTTGAAGTGCTCGCGAGACTCGAGCAAGAAGAGAATACAACGGGAAATACAGCAATCAAAATTAAGAGAAGTGCGGATGTCTTTTTCATGTAGTCGAGTTTTTTGAGTTTTTGTCAGTTCCGGTTGATTCTGCCGGGTTCAGTCAGTTCCGAACTGAACCTCATTTCGCCGGTATCGGTGTCGAGGCAAAAAGAAAGCACTCTCGCCGCATCCTCCAACATTTCAGCACTCCGAGAACCGTCTCCCGTTTGTGCGCTGTATTCGACTCGAAAATTGCCGTTCCAGATTCTGCCGGCGCGCCGAGTTATCTCCAGCATCCAAAGATCGGTGAAGCCTGGCGACGACGATTTATCGGCGTTCTCGGCCTGCTGATTTGTGTTTTCGATCAAAGAGGCCGTAAGCCAATCCTCGAAGTCGTTATCCTCACGGCGGTCCAATATCTCAGGGATGATCATTGATTCAGGCAAAATTAGATACATAGGTTTCTTCTCCAAAAAATAACCGGCTCGATTGTAATATAAGAATGGCAGTTGCCGCCATTGCACTAGGGCGCACTTTTCCTATCATACTCAGCTGGGATGGCCGGTTGGACCGGCCGATCGATCCGAGGCTGGCCCTTCAGGTCGTTAGTCGCGCTATGCAACTCGCGATCGAACTCTTCGCGAGCTTTGCGAAATTCATTCATGCTTTGACCCAGGCCTCGCGCCAATTCTGGCAGTTTTTTTGCGCCGAAGAGCACAAGCACAATCACGAGAATAATAATCAGATCGGGGCCACCAAAGTTTCCAAAGCCGAATGCGAGCGTATGCATATAAACCATCGGGGTTGAACGGGAGTAAACCGTCGTCTTTTCATTTTCTGCAACGAAGATCTATGTGGCCCCGATCGCGCGCTATTGATCAAGTGAGCAGACTTTTAGGGCTGCCAACGGATTACCGCCGTCTTACCCGCTTTAATGATAAAGTGGGGTAGGAATTACATATTAAATCTTCGATTCGACTTTGTCTCCAGGCATGACCTTTATGATATAGGTGGAGAGCGCGTTAGTACTTTTTCTTGGTTGGAACTCCCCTCGAAACCTGCTCTGGGTGCTCAGATAAGGGTCGACGCTTGCTTTCGTGACAAACTTCAAACCTGTGTTGATGTCCGAGAGTCCCGACGAGCCGCCAGGGATCTTGTAGACGAATAGGACGGTGACGGTATAAAATCCCTGGAGATACATGCCTTTTATGTCTGGTTGCCCCGAGTAGTACGGCTGAAGCCGCGACAGCATTCTCCCATGCAGAAGTTAACGAGCGGTCGAAGGTCCCTAATTCGAACGGGTAATGGAGAGCTACCCGTTCGACTAATAGCGCCAGGTTGCTTAGACGAATATGATTAGGCTACGGAGGGGCTTTTTAGTTCCTTTTTTACGAATAGCTTTTGTTTGGGGGGAAACGGGGCCGAAGGATCGGAATGACGCCAGGATGGCCATCCGCGTTCTTCGGCTCCGGCTCCAAATTTCTTCGCCCAGCTCACTGTCCCTGGCCAGATGTGGGTAAGAGCGGCTTGCTGCAAAGTGAGATGCCATGGGCCGTACGGAAGCAATCGCCATCGCGATCAAACGCGGATTAAATCAAAGCAGCCAACTGAGGCTGCCAGCGCGTGTGAGGTTTGCAGTTCACGGTAGTTCGCGGTCTCATGGATGCGGGCGGGGATTCAGAAATTATATTTGGTTCGGGAATGACGGTGCTACTTTATGGGGGGCGCACCCGAAGCCACGATGGCTAAGAAAAAAGCGTTTACGTCTACGGTGATCGAGCCTTCACAATATGTGTTTGAAACGCTGCGTGAGGACGAGGAATTCGCATTTCGCCGGGGCCGGAGGCGTGGCGGTGAACTAGCCACTATTCTTTTGTTAGCTCCTGTTTCCGAGTATCCGGTTCCAGCAATTTTGGAGCGACTTGAGCACGAATACTCACTTCGGGAGGAGTTTGATTCAGACTGGGCAGCTCGACCGCTGACCCTGGTTCGTCGTGAGGGTCGGCCAATGCTGATACTTGAGGACGCTGGCGGTGAGCCGCTTGATCGCCTCCTGGGACAACCGATGGAATTGAGCTGGTTCCTTCGCATTGCGGTCGGCCTTGCCAGTACGGTGGGCAAGCTCCACCACCAGGGTCTCATCCACAAGGATATCAAGCCGGCCAACATCCTGGTGGACTCTGCGAGCGGTGCGACCTGGTTGACAGGTTTCGGTATGGCGTCACGTCTTCCGCGCGAACGGCAGTCCGCGGAACCACCTGAGATGATTGCCGGCACACTTGCCTACATGGCGCCCGAACAGACCGGTCGTATGAATCGGTCGATCGATTCTCGGAGTGATCTTTACTCCCTGGGCGTAACCTTCTACGAAATGCTGACGGGAGTGCTGCCCTTCATCGCTTCGGATCCGATGGAGTGGGTGCACTGCCACATCGCCAGGCAGCCGGTTGCGCCCGATCAGTGTGTGAAGGAAATTCCCGCTCCGCTCTCGGCGATCGTGATGAAGCTGCTGGCAAAGACCGCGGAGGAACGGTATCAGACTGCCGCTGGCGTTGCCCGCGATCTACGGGACCGACTCAAAGAATGGGAGGCACACCACCACATCGAGCCTTTCCAGTTAGGTGCCCACGATGTATCGAGCCGCCTGCTCATCCCAGAGAAGCTTTACGGACGAGAGCGGGAGATTGATGCCCTGCTGGCCTCCTTCGACCGTGTCGTCGCCAACGGCACCCCGGAACTGGTGCTCGTGTCGGGCTATTCCGGTATCGGCAAGTCCTCAGTGGTGCACGAATTGCACAAGGCGCTCGTCCCGCCACGTGGCCTCTTCGCGTCCGGCAAATTTGACCAGTACAAGCGGGACATTCCGTACACAACCTTAGGCCAAGCCTTCCAGAGCCTGGTCCGCCCGCTTCTGGGCTGGAGCGACGCGGAGCTTGCCTGGTGGCGGGACACGCTGAGGGAGGCGCTGGGCCCGAACGGTCAGCTTATCGTCAACCTCGTTCCAGCGTTGGAGCTTGTGATCGGGGAGCAGCCGCCGGTTCCGGATCTGCCGCCGCAGGATGCGCAGAACCGCTTCCAGATGGTATTCCGGCACTTCCTCGGCGTATTCGCACGGAAAGAGCACCCGCTCGCCCTGTTCCTCGACGATTTGCAATGGGTTGATACAGCGACGCTCGACCTCCTCGATCATTTGGTCACGCACGCTGAGGTGCGGCACTTGCTTCTGGTAGGGGCTTATCGGGACAACGAGGTCGGCCCCGCGCACCCGCTGCTGCGGACGCTCGAGGCGATTCGCAATGCCGGCGCGAGGGTCCACGAGATAGTGCTTGCACCCCTTGGGGTCAGCGATGTCGGCCGGCTTGTCTCTGATGCTCTGCATTGTAGGCCAACCCGCGCGCGGCTCTTAGCGCAACTGGTGCACGAGAAGACCGGAGGCAATCCGTTCTTCGCGATCCAGTTCTTCACCGCCCTGACCGAAGAGAGGCTGCTCACGTTCGATCCAGATGCGCGGGCTTGGCAATGGGACATCGGCCGTATCCGCGCGAAGAGCTATACCGACAACGTGGTGGATCTCATGGCCGCGAAGTTGCGGCGGTTTTCCGCCAGCACTCAGGAGGCCCTTAAACAGCTCGCCTGCCTTGGCAACGCCGCCGAGATCGCTACCCTAACTCTGGTTCACCGGGAATCAGCGGAGGCGGTGCACGCGGCCCTCTGGGAAGCCGTCCATGCCGGACTTGTCTTTCGCGAGCGCAGTGCCTACAAGTTCCTGCACGACCGGATCCAGCAGGCAGCTTATACCCTGATCCCAGAAGAGCAGCGTGCCGAATTCCACCTGCGCATCGGCCGGGTGCTGCTGGCGAGCATGACGGCGGACGAGCTCGCCGAGCATCTGTTCGAGGTGGCGAACCAGTTCAGTCGAGGCGCGGAGCGGCTGGTGGACCGGGACGAGAAAGCGCAGGTAGCGACGATCGACCTACGTGCCGGGCGAAAGGCGAAGGCATCAGCAGCCTTTGCGTCGGCATGCGTGTACCTAGCGGCCGGCATGGCACTGCTCGACGAAAGAGACTGGGGCAACCAGTACGACCTGATGTTCAGCCTGCGGCTCGAACGCGCGGAGTGCGAATTTTTGACCGGTAGCTTCGACACAGCCGAGCAACTGATTGGGGAGCTGTTGCAACGCGGAGCTTCGAAAGTCGACCAGGCAGCAGCCTACTACCTGAAGGTCCTGCTCCATACCGTGAAGTCGGAAAACGCGCAAGCCATCGACACCGCGCTCGCCTGCCTGCGCCTGTTCAGCATTGACCTGCCGGCACACCCGGCGTGGGAACTGGTCCAGACGGAATACGAGACACTCTGGCAGACCCTCAACGGGCGCCCGATCGAGAGCCTGATCGCGCTGCCGCTGATGACTGATCCGGAACTGCAGGCCGCCATGCAGGTGCTCTCGGTCCTACAAGCCCCCGCCCATATTACGGACTTTCATTTATTGTGCTTGCTCGTGTGCCGCATGGTGAACATCAGCATGCAGGACGGGATGAGCGGCGCTTCCGCGCACGGCTATGCCCTTCTGGGGTATATCCTCGGCCCGGTCTTTCATCGTTACAGCGAGGGGTATCGATTCGCCAAACTCGCCTGCGACCTTGTCGAGAAGCACGGCTTTATCGCTTATCATGCGAAGGTCTACCATGCGATGGGAACGGTTGCCCTCTGGACGCAGCCAATCGGGACCGCGATCTATCTCATGCGGAAGACCTTTCGCACCGCGATTGAGGTGGGTGATCTGACCTTCGCTTGCTACAGCATGGCCCTATCCGTCACTGCCCTTCTGCTGCGGAACGATCTACTCGACGCAGTGTGGCGCGAGTCGGAGAGGGGTCTGGACTTCGTCCGCAAAACTAAATTCCGTGACGTCGCGGACATCATCGTGAGCCAACAACGCTTCATCGCGACCATGCAGGGACGTACCGCGAGCTTCTCCACCTTCAGCGATGCGCAGTTTGACGAGTCGACATTCGAGTCGCAACTGACCGGGGAACGGATGACGTTGATGATCTGCTTTTATTGGATTGTCAAACTGAAGACGCGGTTCCTGTCAAGGGACTACGCCGAGGCGCTCGCTGCAGCCGACAAGGCAAGGGCGCTGCTTTGGTCCTCAACCACTGAGGTCCAGTTACTCGACTACTTCTATTACACCGCGCTGACGGTCGCGGCGCTCTATGAGAAAGCTTCTGCCGACGAGCAGGTTGGGTGGCGCGACCTCCTAACGGTGCACCGCGAACAACTGCGTGAGTGGGCCGAAAATTATCCACCAACTTTCGGCGACAAATACGCACTGGTGTCAGCCGAGTTTGCTCGCATCGAGAAGCGGGACTTTGATGCCATGCGGTTATACGAGGAGGCAATCAGGGCGGCGCGCGAAAATGGCTTCGTCCAGAACGAGGCGCTTGCTTACGAACTGGCCGCGCGCTTCCATGCGGCGCGCGGATTTGAGGACATTGCCCATCTTTACGTGCGGAAGGCCCGTTATGGTTACTTGCGCTGGGGAGCCGACGGAAAGGTGCGGCAACTCGACGAGATGTATCCCGATCTTAGGGAGAAAGAGCCAGCGCCCGGTCCAGCCGGTAGGATTGGCGCACCCGTCGAACACCTTGATCTCGCGACGGTGATCAAGGTGTCGCAAGCCATCTCCGGCGAGATCGTTCTAAGCAAATTGATCAACAAGCTCATGCGAATAGCACTCGAGCAGGCGGGTGCGGAGCACGGTCTTTTGATCCTCACGCGAGGTAAAGAGCAGCGAATCGAAGCAGAGGCCAGCAGTGACCGTGACAAGGTCACTGTTCATTTTCGCCAGTCGGTCGTGCCCGTCCGCCACGCTTCCGCCTCGGCGGATGCGGGCACGACTCCTTCTGAACTGCCAGAATCGCTGTTGCGTTACGTCATTCGAACCCTGGAAAGTGTGACCTTGCGTGATGCTTCGGTCGAAAATCTCTTTTCGGAAGACGAATACATACGGCGAAAACATCCTCGATCAGTGTTTTGCCTTCCTTTGATCAAGCAGGGAAAACTGGTGGGGGTCCTCTATTTAGAGAACAACCTGGCGCCGGGTGTCTTCACAGCCAAACAGCTGGCGATCTTGGAATTGATCGCTTCCGAAGCCGCGATTTCTTTGGAACAAGCTCGCCTGTATGCGGAACTATCACAGGAAAACAGCGAGCGCAGAAAGGCGGAAGAAGCCCTGCGAGCGAGTGAAGAACGCTGGCGTAAGTTATTTGAGAACTCATCCGCCGGCATTGCCTTGATTAGACTAGACGGACGGTTGTTTGCCGCGAATTTTGCATTTCAAAAAATGCTCGGATATACGGAGCAGGAACTCCACAGACTTACCAGTCAGGACTTGACAATAGAAGAGGACCGGCCGGCTGACGAAGCGCTTCGAGCAGAAGCGGTAGCTGGGCATTGGCGAGATTATCGGGTGGAAAGACGCTTCCGGCGCAAAGACGGTAGCGTGGTTTGGACGGATGTTAGCGCTGTCTCCGTCCCAACCGCCGAAAGCGAGTCCGGCTTCTTTGCGGCGGTTATTGTTGATATCAGTGAGCGCAAGCAGGCCGAGGAAGAGCTGCGCCGGAGCGAGGCTTTTTTGGCCCAAGGACAACGAATAAGCCATACCGGCAGTTGGCGGTGGCAGGTTGCCACCGGTGCAGTCTATTGGTCGAAGGAGCATTTCCGAGTTTTTGGGTACGATCCTGAAACCGACTCGCCCTCCCATTCGCTGTTCATGGAAAGAATTCATCCGGAGGATCGGGGTCCCTTCGAAGAGCTTCTCAATCAGGCGGTGCAAGACAAGAGCGACTTCGAAAACCATTATCGAATCGTGATCCCGGATGGATCGACTAAGTTCGTCCGGAGCGTTGGTCAGGCCCTGGTTAACTCCTCTGGCGAGCTTGAGTTCATTGGCACCGTAATGGACGTCACTGATTTGAAGCGGGCGGAGGAGATGCAAATCGCGATCGCCCGGGAAAGAGAAATGCTGATGCGGCAGCGCGCGGGCGACTTGGCAAAAGCGAATGAAGCACTGCGTTCCTGTCTCGATGCGCTGGCCGGTGTGCCCGAACTGGATGCGTTCATCGGACAAGTGATGGGGGCTATCACGCGGCAGTTGGGCGCGGTTTCTTCTAACCTACGACTGCTTAATGCCGACCAAAAAGGCATGCGAATGGAGCTCCTCTTCCAGGACAGTTCAGTGATATTACCCGAGGAGGCAGGCTATCCGGAGCGCTTTCAATCCGTCTCACTGGAGGAACTCGGTTTTGCTTCATTAGTAGAGCCGTATACGGCGGTGAACCTTTCCGATCCGCGGCCACCGGGGATGTCTGCTGACATGCGTGACTATCTACAAGGTCTGGGTGTCAGAACTTTATTACGCATTCCGTTACTCTCGCAGGGACTCGTCAACGGGGTATTGAGCTTCCGGTTTGCAGAGGAGCGCGATTTTCAAATGGAGGAACTTGAGATCGCCCGGGCCTTAGCCACCCAAGCCAGCTTGGCGATTCATCTCACAGAATTGGCGAGGAGCGCCAAACAATCGGCTGTGCTCGAGGAACGTACTCGGTTGGCTGGCGAGATCCACGACTCGTTGGCTCAGTGTTTCACTGGGATCACTATGCAGCTGGAGTTGGCTAAGGAGCTCAAGACCGATAAGGATGATGAAGCATTTAGCTATCTCGAACGAGCAAACGATCTGGCCCGGTTCGGACTAGCCGAGGCACGTCGTTCGGTGTTGAGCCTGCAATCGATGACCGCAAAGGATTCAGGGCTAATCGAATCGCTGCAAATACTGGCTGAGCGCTCAAATATTGCCGGCCGCCTGCGCTGTACTTTTCGCTCTAACCTGGATGACGACGAAAGCGTGCCCGTTGGGGTGCGGCAAGATTTACTGCGAATTGCCCAAGAGGCGATCAGCAATGCGCTTCGTCATGCCAAGTCAACGGCTATCAGCGTCGATCTAAGCTCGGATCCGTCGAACCTTATTCTCAAAGTAAAAGACAATGGAATCGGCATAACCACTGAAGCGGAAACCAAAGAAGGATTCGGATTTGTTAATATGCGGGCACGAGTGAAAAAACTCAGGGGAACCTTGGACATTCGTACCGTCCGCGGCCGCGGCGCCAACATCATTGTCAGAATGCCACTCAAGCAGGACTCTGGGGACATGGCTTTTGTCCCGAAGGGACTTTAGGACTCAGCCAGGGGTTTTAACCCCTGGTGGCGATCCAAAGAGACGGCCCGCCCAGAAAGGGCGGAAGATTCCGTCTGCGCCCGTTCATGAAGCATAGTCCGGTCGCAATCTTCTGCCGCCCTTCAGCATCTCCAACCCGCTACGCGGGTGCAATTCCGATTTGGCGCGGTACTCTAACACTCCAATACTCCACCACTCCGACTCCTTCTTTCCTATTCCCTACTGGCGCAGGGCTACGCTCGAGGGCAATCGGACGATGACACTGGTACCACCACCGGACGCGGTACGAATGTCAAGCTCAGCCCCGAGCTGTTTTGCCCGCTCTCGCATGTTACCAAGCCCGAATCCTTCGCTACATCCAAGCCGGGCCGCGTCGATCCCAGTTCCGTTATCATCAATTTCGAGTACGAGTTCGGTCGAGTTCGATTGGAGAAGGACGTTGAGAAAAGTTGGATTGGCGTGGCGAATCGCATTGCTGATCGCTTCCTGAGCGATGCGAAGAAGGTGTTGTTGGACTTGGTGAGGCAAGTCATCAGCCAGGAGGGTGGTTGCTCGAAAACTGCAGCGTAACCGACCGGAGATATTAGAACGGTCGGCCAACATTCGGAGCGCCTCGGTTAGACCTGACTCCTCGATAACATCGGATCTAAGGCTAAGTGCAGAACGGCGCGCTTCGCCCAGGCCATCCTGGGCGAGATCGTATGCTCGTTCGACATAGTTATAACTCTCGTCAACTTTGGCTATGGCTTCCTGAGCCGCGAATAGTTGCAGCGAGATCCCGGCAAAAAACTGGGCCAAAGAATCATGAATTTCGCCGGCTAATCGATTGCGTTCCTCAAGGATAGCCGATTGCCTCGCGGTCTTGGCCAATCGGGTAAGTTGAACGGCTAAACTAGCTTGCGTGGCCAAAGCCCGGGCGATCTCGATCTCCTCCGGATCGAAGTGACGTTCCTCGTCGAAATAGACCGAGAATAAGCCGTGCGCTTGGCCGCGTGAGATTAAAGGTATGATCAGTCCTGACTTTATCCCGATCCCGAGCAGATACTCACGGAGCCCCGCCGGTGTTGGCGAGTCGGGATCGAGCAGATGCGTAACCGTGGTTGGTTGCGTCAGGCAGGCGGCGTAATTCTGCTCGTCTCGCGACCTTGATCGCCAATTTTCCGGAAAGCCGGTTTCGTCCGGCGACAGTACCCGGTTATCCTGGAACACGAGCTCAAGCGTCAATCGGTTTTGTTCCGGGTCAAGCATTCGCAAAGTTGAAAAGCCGGCCCCGAGTTGCCGGGTAATCGCTGCCATTACTTGGCCGAGAAAATCATCCAGCTCTGGGACTTGGGCCAGCGTGTCGATAGAACCGCGAAGGGCTTCGTTCGCTCGCGCTAATTGAGTTAAGCGGCGCTGTTCGCTAATGCGCAGCGCTTCCTGTGCCTGCTTTCGTTCGTTAATCTCAAGCCGCAAATCCTCGTTTGTCTTCCTCAAACGAGCTTCGCTGCCGCGTAGTTCATCAACTGATCTCTGTACCCGGGACAGCAATCCGGTGATCACGATCGCCGTCGTCAGATATGCGACCAGAGCGGCCACGTCGACACTTTCTGCGACGCCCAATCGGGAAATCGGACTAACAAAGAAATAGTCCAAGGAAATAACGGCGACAAGCGAGACCAGGACCGCGGGAATCAAGTGGCGGCGCAGCGACACCAAAACGATCACCGTCATGTACAGAAGGCCTGCGACTGCCGCCCGCACACTGAGCTGAAAGCAAACGAGGGTCATTAAGGCCAGGCCGGCGCAGCCAAAGAAAAATAGCAAAACGGGGTGCTGATACCAGAAGGCTGCTCGAGAGGTATGGTTCTGGCTGTCCATCGTCGGCGTCATTGTGTACCGGCCCGAGGGGAGCCCGATCGCCATGCGGTTCGTTAGATTGGTCGAGGGGCGAAGGATGTTCTAGTTCTCCCTCCTGGTGGAACCTTGCATCCTTGCTATCCCTTAGTCACCACCTCCACCCCCCCCAATCGGCGCGACGTACAGTTCGCGCTAGTCGATGTTTAACATTCCCCGGGATCCATCGCTATTGGCGGAAAGAGTGAACTCCGTCTCACCCGGAAGGGTTATAACTGCCACTATCCTCCAATTATTTGCCGGCGGTGTTGGCATCTTCGATTTCCGGGGTATTCGGATCAGTTGTCCCGATCCAAGCCATAGCCTCGCGCGACCCACTCACAAAACCGTTTGGCTTCTCCGACTGTATTGGCGGTACTCAGCACGGGATAACAATCCCCGGCGAAGGAAAACATAGCGCCAAACATGCCTCCGACGCCCGCGCTAATCTGGAACTTTGCTGGACCAATCGTTCCGACGTAATACGCAGCGTTCTCGTGGTTTTCCCATTGAATCACCCGTCTACCCCTTCCATTACTTTCCGGAGCCAATGCCTCGGCTACTCCGGGCAGGTCAGCGGATTGGTATTTAGCGAATTTGGTAATCATCGATCAAATTGGAAACTGGAGATCTAACCAGGCACGTCCGACTGAGGTCACAGCCGATCGGGAATCAGAATGCATCCGCTTCTCCTGAGTCAGAGACAGGTCCGCATCTGATGCTGATCCACTGCGGGTCTCTTTCGAATCGGGCGGTCCACCTTTCCAACAAGAGCTGCACGTCGTTAGCTGTTCCGCGGAATCGCAGAAAGAACCGGGAGTTACCTCGATGATCTGAAAAAATTAGGACGTGATTTTTCATAGGCTAACAAAGAAAACTGCGAACGGGAAGAGGTGCTCGTGAGTCGAATCTGTAAGTTGGAGAGACAAGGTTCACTTTGTAGAACCTACTATCCGCAAATAGATGCGCTATTGCCCAATGGGCGCTTCGTGAGCTTACCTTTTGGGGTAACCTCTTATTGGCCAGGAGAGTGAACGGTTTGTACTTCTAGGCGCTATAAAGAAACGCCGCGTCTTTCAACTGGTAGCAGGCCACCACTAGTCTCCTTGCGGTTAAAAAATGAGCACGGTTTTGCATTCAATGAATGCAATGCTAGCATTGCCGTATGCCGACCCTGACCATTCGTAGGCTTGATGAAAAGACCAAGGCTAGACTCCGAATGCAAGCCGCCAAAAATGGGCGTTCGATGGAAGAAGAAGCGCGAGAGATATTGCGCACCTCGCTAAGGGTGGTGGAATCGGAACAAAGCGGTCTTGCCGAATCGATCCGAAAACGTTTTGCCGCGTTTCATGGTGTCGAACTGACCGTTCCAAAACGGGAGGAAATGCGGAAACCCCCAACGTTTCTTAAATGATTCTGCTCGATACGAACGTTATTTCCGAGCTTATGCGTCGGGAACCTTCCGCGCTGGTGGTTGCTTGGGTAGAAGAGCGACCCCGTTCTCGCCTGGGGATCACCGCGATTACGCAGGCGGAGATCCTCTACGGCATCGAGCTCTTGCCAAAGGGCGGACGTAAACATGGGCTATTCACCGCTGCCCAAACAATGTTTTCGGAGGACTTCCGGGGTAGAATTTTCCCATTCAATAGCGATGCAGCCCATGCTTTTGCCAAGATCTCGGCGGTTCGCCAAATTCAAGGAAAGCCGATTAGCCAACTCGATGTGCAGATTGCTGCCATCGTTCAAACAGTCGGGGCCGAGCTCGCTACGCGCAACGTGACAGATTTCGAAGGATGCGGGATCAAACTTCTGAATCCGTGGGGCTAAATCCAGAGGAAGACTAAAGCGGCGATCGAGAGAAGGATACCGGTGGCACAAACTCCGGGCCAGCCGGCATGAGTCCAGGCTTGAGACCCGATCAGGGAGCCGATCGAGCCGCCTAAGAAATAGGTTACCATGTAAACGGAATTGATGCGGCTATGGAGAGCTGGATCCAGGCTGTAGATTCTGGCTTGGTTAGCGACTTGATTGCCCTGAGCTCCCATGTCGAGCAGCAATACCCCCACGCCGACTAAGAGCAGCGTGTTTTTCTCGCTGAACAGCATAGTGACAAACGCAAGTATGATAATGGCGAAGAACAATCCGTTGATCTGTCGAGGCGTCCAATTTTCGCCGAGATGACCGGCGAGAGGTCCTACCATGGCGCCGGTGATCGCCAATAAACCGAACATTCCGGTGATGTCCGAGCCGTAATGTTGTGGCCGCGAATGAAGATAGAATGCGAGCGTTGTCCAGAAGGCGCTAAACGCGCCGAAACCGAGAGCGCCTATGATGCTATGACGTCGAATGATTGGTTCGGTTTGAAGGAGGCGCGGCAAGGAGGCCAGTAGGCGGCCATAGGATTGGGTGGCATGGACCGGCTGGGATGGAAGAGCAATCCACAGAACCACGGCCAGAATCATCATGATGGCAGCGGCTGCCCAGTAGACCATGTGCCAAGAAAATCTTGATCCGATCAAGCCACTCGTCGTCCGCGAAAGCAGGACACCAATCAATAACCCGCTCATCACGGTGCCGATGACCTTGCCGCGTCCGGCTCCGGGCACTAACCCGGCGGCATAAGGGACGGCGAGCTGCGGAGCGACCGAAGCGAACCCGAGAGCAAAACTAGCTCCGAGCATGAAAGGGAGGTTCGGTGAAACCGGCACAAGGAGAAGGATGAAGCACGAAAGGAGCGTAGAAGCGATTATTAGCCATTTGCGATCGATCGCGTCGCCGAGAGGTACAACGAATAAAAGACCAGCGGCATAGCCGAGTTGAGTGGCCGTCGCCACCCAGGCGATTGCCGCAGGGCCAACCTTAAAAGTCGCGGCAATGGCAGTCAGGATAGGCTGGTTGTAGTAGATGTTCATCACCACCAGCCCGGCAGTTGCTGCTAGTAAGAAGATCAAGCCGGCGGACGGGGCTTCCGCCTTGGCTTTGGCGTGCGGGTCGCCATCACAAGGGGATGAGCCGGCAGTGACTTGGCCTACGTCCATGAAAATCTCTCCGTTATGTCTCGTGGAGCGCTGCCTCGCTTGCGAGGCCGTCGTGAGCAAGGGACGGCGCTGAGATTGGCGTGCCGTCTGGCTGCGCTCTTGAGTGTGACCAGACAGACGTCGCGGGATAGAGCGCAGATAGAACCTGGGTCTGTCTCACGATTTTCCCTTGCTTGCCACGGCCTCGCAAGCGAGGCAGCGCTCCAAGGGTTGCGAGGCCGTCGTGAGCAAGGGACGGCGTTGAGATTGGCGTGCCGTCTGGCTGCGCTCTTGAGTGTGACCAGACAGACGTCGCGGGATAGAGCGCAGATAGAACCTGGGTCTGTCTCACGATTTTCCTTTGCTTGCCACGGCCTCGCAAGCGAGGCAGCGCTCCAAGGGTTGCCTCGCCTTACGCCTTGGCAGCCTGGGCCCGGGGCCGGACAACCTCATGCCGAAGATTCCCTTTCCTGAGATTTGTCCACCAGAGGACGATCGGAGCTGCAATGAAAATCGATGAATAGGTGCCGATAATGACGCCTACGACGTTGGTGAACGCGAAATCATCGAGAACAGGTCCCCCGAAAATCCATAGCGCGAGCATACAAATCAACGTGACGCCGCTGGTTAATACCGTCCGGCTCAGCGTTTCATTGATGCTATCGTTCATTAACGAACGAATGGTTCCGCGCCGGCCGGAATGAAGTCCTTCTCGTATCCGATCGAACACGACGATTTTGTCGTTAATAGAATACCCAGCGACGGTCAAAATCGCGCCGATGGTAACCAACGAGAATTGGCGACCGGTGATAACGAAGATCCCGAGCGTGATAACGAGGTCGTGAAACATCGCGACGATCGTTCCCACCGAGAAAGAGAACTCGAAACGGATGGCGACATAGATCATGACGCCGAGGAATGAGATCGCTAGCGCGAAGAGGGAGGTAGTAGCCAGCTGCGCGCCCATCACTGGACCCACGGTTTCAGAATTTTCGACGACTAAGCCGCTGGTTTCAGGCGACGCTTTTAAATCATTCAGGATCTTTTGACCGGTGCCATACGGTGAGCGGATCGCGATCAAGTGCACTGTTTGCTGGTTACGCTGGCTGGACTCTTGTTGGATCACCGCGCTTCCCAAACCGACCTTTTCGAGTTGGTCTCGCACCTGGGCTTCGTTCACGGGTTTGTCTGACCGCAGAACTAACGAATCGCCGCCAGTAAAGTCCAGATTGAACATGTTCGCCCCGCGGACACCGAAGGCGACACCGGAAGCGATGAGCAAAATGATCGACGCGATTACGGAAAGCTTCCATTTACCCAAGAAGTCAAAATGCTTCGAGCTGATCAGGTGAAGCATCGAAATGCGCTTCATCAGATTAAAATGGACCAACCAACTGAAGATGTTTCGGGTAACCAAAAGGGCCGAAAACATCGAAGCGATAATACCCAGGGTGAGAGTAATGGCGAAACCCTTGACCGGGCCTGAACCGAGCCAAAAAAGGATGACGACTTTCAGCAAGGTGGTCACGTTTGCGTCAAAGATCGCGCTGAACGCTTTCCGGTAAGCCGTATCGATCGAGGCTTTAATGCTCTTTCCCGTGCCAAGCTCTTCTCGTAAGCGTTCGTAGATCAGGACGTTAGCATCGATCGCCATCCCGATGGTCAGAATGACGCCGGCGATACCTGGGAGAGTCAAAACGAAACCGAAAAGCGACATGGCGCCGAACAGCAAAATGCCGTTGACGGCCAAACCGATCAGCGCGACAGCGCCCGCTGTCCGATAATAGATGAGAACGAAGATTAGAGTAGCGGCCAACCCAGCCAAACCGGAAGCGAGACCTCGACTGATCGAGTCTTGGCCGAGTGTAGCCGAGACACTGCGAGTTTCATCGATTACCACGGGCGTTTGCAGCGGGTTCTGAAGGGCGCTCGCCAGGTCTTGAGCCTCTTGCGCGGTGAAGTTGCCGGTGATGGAGGCCGAGTTATTCGATATCTCGGATTGGATCACCGGGGCTGATTGCACTTGACCGTCGAGAACGATAGCGAGTTGGTTCCCGATGTTCTGGCCAGTGACTCTTGCGAAAGTTTTGCCCCCCTCAGCATTGAAGCTTAAATCCACTTCGTAGCCGCGCTGCTCAAACCTGGCTTGGGCGCGCGTTATTTGGGCGCCGGTCAACTCCGGTTTTTTCTTAACCAGATACTTCTCGGGCTTGCCGGTAGTCGCTTTGCCTTTTACGCCTTCGAGAATCTCGTAACCGGGCGGTGTAAAAGTCTGTCCAGATTCAATCTGCGGCACCAAAGTGTTGCTTTGCGGATGAACCAACTTGAACTCCAACTTGGCGACGCGTTGCAATTGCTCGCGGGCAGCGTCGATCTTGGCCGTGTCTAGGCCGGGGATTTGAACGAGAATGCGATCTGAGCCCTGGCTGGTGATGACCGGCTCACTGACACCGAATTGGTCGACGCGCCGGCGAATCACCTCGACCGCCTGCTGCTGCATATCCGGCGTGATCGTGCGCGGTTTGCCGTTCTCGTCTTTTGGTGGTACCAGCCGGACCAAGAATGAACTGCCTCCCTGCAGGTCAAGGCCGTAATGAATCTTGGCGCTGGGCGGGTAAAACGAATAAAAGCAAAAGGCGCATAAAAGAACGGTCAGCGTCGTGCCGAGGAGACGTTTAGTTTGCTCCTTTTCGACCATGAAATAGGCGGCAAACAGGCAGAGTAAAAATAGACCGAAAAAAAACGTCAACGTCGGGCTCATCGCTAGCGGCTTTTATGGGGGAACTTACTGAGCAGTTGCTTTAGGCTGCTCGACCGATCTGGATACAGAGGCGATAGCGTTCTTGTCCACCTCAATTTTGACGTTGTCCGCGATTTTCACCAAGAAAGTGGTGTCTTTGACATTTGCGATCAGCCCGTGGATGCCGCTCGTCGTAATGACTTTGTCACCGGTTTTTAAGTTGGTGAGGAGCATTTGATGCTCTTTTTGGCGTTTCTGCTGAGGCCGGATCAGCAAAAAATAGAAAATGACGGCCATGAACGCGAAGGGCAGCAAGGTCGTGATTAACGAACTAGGACCGGCCTGAGTCGTTGGTTGTTGCTGCGCTAAAAACAAAATTGTCGAGATCATAAAAGGGTGCCTTGATACAACACTTAAGCCAGGTAACAAGAGGAACTCAGTCAATAACTCAAACCCGGCGCGCTAGCAAAAGGTTTTTGGAGCTGGGAAAAGAGTGAGAGAGTGGCCCTTCGGTAGCGGTCCGCCAGCTGCGCGTGCGCGTCAGCATAAGGGGCGGATCCGCGCTCCGGTAGCGGCGACCGTCCATGAGGCTAATGGTGTGCTTTAAATCCATCATATTATCGAAGCCATAGATGTGCCTAGACTTAACGCGCAGTCGCCATCGAAGCTCGGATGGCGACTGCGCGTTGAGCCTACGCACACCCGTCGCTTCGAGACAACGGTTTGGTTGGGTAGACCATTTGGCCTCATGGACAGTCGCCGCTACCGGTCAACTTGCCTCTCGGAACGGGACGGGCCGTTCCTTTTCGCGGCTATTCCAGTCTTAGTTTTACCTTTGCGTCTTTGCGCCACGCCCGCATCGCTACGCGAAGCGTTGCGGGCTGGGTCTTTGCGTGAGATTTTCTGTCCTATGGCTGGACTCGGTTTTGTCAGTTCACACGGGTTCGTTTTGCGGCTCCCAAGAGTCTCTGTGTCGGACCCACCGCCGGATCCGGAGCTGATAACGTTTCTTAGAGACGCTGATCTCGAGCGACTTGGCGGATACAAACCAGGGGTTGTGCCGTTTGTGCGCAGTTTACTGCTGCTGGCGGCCGGTGACCTGGAGCGAGCGCATAGATTGGTGCAAGAGGCCTCGAACGCGGATGGGACCTATATTCATGGGATCGTCCACCGAACCGAGGGCGACTTCGACAATGCCTGCTATTGGTTTCGACGAACCGCGGTTCAGCCGGCTGCCGCTGAAATTTATCGGCAGGCAGCTGCGAATAGCCCAAAAATTGCCAGCCGTGCGACCTGGGATCCGGTTTGGGTAACCGAGTGGGTCGAAGCTTCGAGGAAGACTGGGGTCGACGAGGAGCTGCGTACAGTCCTCAAAATCGAAGCTGAAGTATTACTCGAACGTTTCGGCTCGCTGGCGGACTGAGGACTAGGAGCTACGAGGAGCGTGCGCGCTATGGCGTGTGTTACGCGCTGCGATCGAATGGGACTTATGCGACCCAGGGGACTTATGGGAGTAATGAGTTCGGAGACATAAGTCCCATAAGTCGCATCGGTTCCGTTTGTTCGCAGTGGCGCATGCGGTCCCTTACACGCAGCGCAACCGTGCGCCCTCGTAGCTCGTATCCGGCGGCGTGCCGCTTTCGCCGACACGCCGTTACGCCCACACGCGTTCTTATTTCCAGCCGAGGACGTTGAAGACAACAAATAGTCCTGCCGAGAAGGTCGTCGCTCCGAGCAATACGCAGACTGGCAGGGTCAGAAGCCAGGCAAGAGCGATGTTACGGAGCGTCGCCAATTGCAGACCGGATCCGTTGGCTGCCATCGTACCCGCGATACCGGATGACAAAACGTGGGTCGTGCTGACCGGTAACCCGTAGTTATCAGCGGCAAAAATTGTTCCCATTGCGACTAACTCCGCACAAGCGCCTTGGGCATAGCTCAAATGCGTCTTCCCGATCTTTTCACCGACTGTCACTACGATTCGTTTCCAGCCGATCATGGTGCCGCAACCCAGCGCAAACGCGACGGCCACTTTCACCCAGGGAGGAATAAAATTCGTGGCTGCATTCAGACCGCCAGCGAATTTCTTGAGCGAGTCGGCATCAGCAGGGTCGGTTATCGAATGCGTTTTTAGCAGCTTCCCAATGGTGTTTTGAGTAAGATAAATGTCGGTCCGAACCGCGGGCCGGACCGCTTTACCCAACTCCGCAAACGTCTTCTTACCCTCCAGGTTGGCCTCAAATTCTTCAAGGGTTACTACGAGCGCGCCAAACGTTTTGTCCGTCAGCTTACCACTGGTTTTTAGAAAGGCAGAGAGTTCGGTCTCTGCCTCTTTCTGATCGGCCGGGCGTTCTTTAACATACTTCGCAACAATGGCGGAAACCTGGCCTTCTCCCTGTTCAATTCCGGCGATATCTTTTGGGTCTAGATTAAGGTTCAGGGCGAAGACGGCAGGCACAATCCCAATCAGAATAAGCATGATCAACCCCATGCCTTTTTGGCCGTCGTTTGATCCGTGCGCGTAGCTGACGCCGGTACAAGTGAGAACCAAAATCCCGCGAATCCACAATGGAGGCGCTTTTTTGGCGTCGGCCGGCTGGAACAACTCTGGCTTACGAACTAATAGCTTAACTATTAAGAGAAGAATCGCCGAACAAATGAAGCCGACCAAGGGGGAAATCAAGAGAGTCGTGAATACTTCTTGAGCTTTCGCCCAGTTCACGCCTTCCCCGAAGTTATGGCCCGGCGAATTTATCCAAGCATTTGCTAGCCCGACGCCCATAATCGCCCCGATGAGCGTGTGCGAGCTGGAAGCGGGCAAACCGAGATACCAGGTGCCGACGTTCCAGATGATGGCGGAAATCAGCAGGGCAAAGACCATGGCGAATCCGGCTCCGGAACCGACATTTAGCACTAGCTCCACGGGCAGCAGCGCGAGGATCGAGAAAGCGACTGCTCCGCTGGAAACAAGGACTCCGATCAAATTCCAAATACCGGACCAGATAACGGCTACAACGGCCGGCAAGGAGTGAGTGTAAATAACGGTGGCCACCGCGTTAGCGGTATCGTGAAAACCGTTAACAAATTCGAAGGCCAGAGCCATTAACAAGGCCAGGATTAGAAAGATGGCCGTGGCCATCGGTAGGGTTTCGCCAAATAGATTCATGGATGCTGAGGATTGACCGTCGCGATGAGACCCGACCCGTACCGAGGCGGACAACGCTGATCAGGTGACAATTTTGTAACAAATGGCGATGGTCGCCGTTAGAACTCGTTGCGCGCGTGTAGGTTGGCGATGCCACAAAGGTTGGCGATGCCACAAGGCGCTCTTTTTTTCCTGCCACCCCCCTGCACCCGAAGCGCTCTCCTTAAAAAAGTCTCGCTGATAGCCCTGCGCTCAGGAGATAAGGAATGTCTGGTCGACTAAAAAGATGTTGAAACTATTGAGTAACCTTGATGCGCATCAGCGCGCCCTGACGGCTCTGGCTGTGGCTTTCATTGTGTTCTTTGCTTCATTTAGCGTAGAGCACCTACCGTTCCGGATCATTCTGACTTGGAACGCGTTTGCACTGACCGGGATTACCCTGGCTTGGTTACGGATCATCTTGGCGGACGCAAAGGAGGCCGTCGCCAGCGCTAAGCTTCAAGACACGAGCCGCTCAATTATCTTCGGGATTGTGCTCTTCGGCGCGTGTGGAAGTTTATTTGCTGTTGCCTATTTGCTGGGGACGGCAAAAAACGTCCCTGGCACCCGGTTAGTTCAGCACGTCGCGCTCGCTGCAGTCACCGTGATGTTTTCGTGGTTCTTGATCCATACGATTTTTGCGATGCACTATGCCCACTCGTTCTACCGGCAGATCGACGAGGGCGGAGATCGAGGGGATGGGCTCAACTTTCCGGGCTGTGACGAACCTGATTTCCTGGACTTTGCCTATTTCTCGTTTGTGATCGGGATGACCTTTCAGGTATCGGATGTCTCTATTACATCCAGCCGGATCCGGCACATATCGTTGGTCCATGCGATGCTCTCGTTTCTGTTCAACACGGTCATTTTGGCGCTCGCGATCAATCTGGGGTCCGGGTTGATACAATAGGATTCACCTTCGTAATCCCGACTTCGCTCCGATACAGAGCTGCCAAGCACAGAAACTAAAGCTTCGTCGGGCAGGCTGTCCTCGTCGTCGTCCTCGAAAGGGGCGGGACGTTGACGAGGCGTATTTGTTCCCAACGTCTGGAGGGGAGCCGCTTTGTCGCGTGACCAGACGACCACGCGATATTCGTACCAGCGCGCCGTCGGGCCACAAAATGTCGCAGCAGGCGGCTCCCGGGAATAACCCGCCGCGATGTTTGCCCATCGCGTCTGTTCCGTGCGGCAGGGATACGACGTCCGATAGAACTGCCGTGCCTTGAGACGTTCCCGGGAGCCGCTTGCTGCCAACCGATAAAGCTGCCGATACTGTAAAGCGGCTCCCCTCCAGGCGACGGGCGATCGCACACGGTAAGAACGCTAATCACCTTTTTTCGAGGACGATTACGAGGAAGCGCCTGCGAGCCAAGGCACGCTATCCGAAAATCCCGCTTGACCATCTTGCCAAGCCTGATTAGGCGGCACTATGAAAAGTTTGTGCCTCGCGTTGTTCGTCGCGGCGATGCTCGCACCGGTGCAGGCAAGCTTAGTGACGAAAACAATCTCTTACCGGCAAGGTGATACGGAACTGCGCGGCTATCTAGCTTACGACGATTCCGTAACGAGCGATAAGAAGGCCCCAGGAGTGTTGGTTTTCCCGGAGTGGTGGGGAGTCAGCGATTTCATAAAAGGACGAGCGGAGGCTTTGGCGAAGCTCGGGTATGTGGCATTTGCTGCCGATATGTACGGTGATGGCGTGTCGACTACGGATCACAACAAAGCGAAAGAGCTGGTGACCGCAGTCGTTGGAAAACCTATCATGGGCGAGAGAGTGCAAGCGGCCTATGATCAGTTAGCCAAGACCGGTCTGGTTGATGATTCCAAAGTTGCCGCCATCGGTTTTTGCTTTGGTGGTGCTTGCTCACAGCTACTGGCGTATAGCGGCGCCCCGTTAAAAGGGATGGTCAGTTTTCACGGCGCGCTGATCCCAGCGTCGGCCGATGCGGCAAACAAGAACCAGGCAAAGTTTTTGATTCTTCAAGGCGCACTAGATCCTCTGGTGCCGGAGGCGGCGCGGATGGCATTCTTAAAATCGATGGATGAGGGCAAGTTCGATTACCAGTTTGTCAGTTATTCCGGTGCGGTTCACGCGTTCATGAACCCGGGCGCAGACAAAGCCCGAGCTGACGGTCTGGATGGCGTTGGTTATAACCCTGAGGCGGCTGCGCGCGCGTGGGAGCAAATGCAGATCTTCTTCAAGGAAATCTTTGGATAATCATGAGCGAACGTGAGCCAGCGCGAAGGAATATTAACGGCCGTGAGCCGAGTCCAGCGGCCGCGGGAAGTCAGAACGTCGTGAACAAACTCGCGTTGAAGGCGTTCGCGGCGTTGACGGCGATCACGGTGCTGACGGCATTCACGGCCTTATTCACGGGTTGTGGTTCGAGTTCCGGCACCTCGGGAGGGGCGGCCACGGGTGGGCAAGGGCGGCCCGCGTACACGCCGGTCCAAAACGAACGGTTTGCGGTCACTACCGTGGACCTTTCCGGAATCCTCTTGGACAACCAAAAGTACGCGCGCTGGACCTTTGGGCTAAAATTGAGACAACCGGTGCAACTGCGTTCGATCCGAATCGAAGATGTAACCGAAGGGTCGCCGGTTCTTCTGGTTAACGATCAAGCGCCGCAAGTAGAGGGGAGCGCCTGGACCGGTTACACAGGGGCGATAGAACCGAGCGCCAGCGCGCTTCCTTGGCTGTTCGATAACACTCCAGCCAAACGCACATTTCGTTTCACGGTCACGGATCTAAACGGGCAAGACTCGGTCTTAGAGCAGGCCGTGACTTATCCCGTGAAAACGAAAAAGGACCTGATCAAATGGTACGGCTTTAGTGCGTAGTCTCGTTCTCGTCTATGGGCCGGCTACTGAAGCGGCCGGCTACTCGTCCCATTCTGTAGTGGCGTGACTCCTCCATCTTGCCCCTCAGCAGCTGACTGAGGCTGTCCGGTGGTGTTGCCGGTCTCGCTACAGCTCATTTGCACCAGCGCCGCGAGTCCAATCAGGAACAATTTAAATCTCATCCGTACCGTTAAGCTTACAGACTCTTGTTGTTACGCGAGGTCTTTTCTTAAACCACGAATTGACGCGAAGATCTGAAAAAATCCAAACCGCTGATGGACGCAGATTTACGCAGATAAGACAGAATATCTCCGTCTGCATCTACCTGCGGTTCGGCCGTGTCTCCTTCGCGTCAATTCGTGTCCATTCGCGGTTGCTTTTTCTCGGCTTGGTAGCGGCAGCGGGCTAGAGGGCGACGACGCGGCCAGACTTGAGCTCGACCTTTGTTGAAATAACTCCGATTTCGCCGAGGTGCCGACTCAAAGCCGTATTAAATTGTTCCGGAGATGCGTTTGCCCCCACTTCACTGAGGCTATCCTCGACGGCCTGTCTTACGCTCTGATCGTAATGCGCCACGTTGATGGCCTTGGAAGTGTCGGTGACTTTCCAGGAGACGTCCGCGGTCGTGGATCGCATCCCATCAAACGGATGTTGGACCGTGCTTTTGTGTGTGTGGAGCGGAACTTTGCGCCGGGAAATGAATGGGTTTGTCCAGACCAGGCCACCGCCGCGGATAGTGCCAAGGTAGCGTCCGTGGGTCGACAGAACTAGCGCCTGATCGAACCGGAGTAGCCGGAATCCCCGGAGGATCAGCAGAACGATCAGGAGGAGGACGAATCCTAAAAGTAAACCGATAGCGATCGGAGCTGCGGAAACGGAACCGCCTTCGACCGAACCACTACTAAGCCGCGTGAGTGCGACTGAGAAGATCGAGCCCAATGCCAGGAAGACTAGGAAGACTTCGGCAATGGCGACGATCGGACCGTGAATAAAAAAACCCTTCTTTTCAGTCGGGCCTTCGAGGGGAACTTGGAGAGGCACCTGCATAATGGGGTAATGCTTTGACTATAAGAATGCGTAAGGACTCTGCTGTTGACAAGTGGTTTAAGCGTTTGCGGTTGACGGTTTGCGGTTTGCAGTTTGCGGTTCACCGGCGGTTCGTGACATACGCCTTGGAAAAATGGGACTGATGGGACCCATGAGACTTATGGGTTGTGCCGGGATGCTAGAGCGGGGCGGAAGTCACCAACTCTCAACTGCAAACCACCAACAGCCAACCGTAAACCCTTGTGCTAGGTTGCAGCGGTGGAAAAGCATACTGTCGCAAGCATAGGGCTGTTACCCCGTGCTATCATTCGGGAAAAGGCGGGTCTCCAGGTTCTGGAGGCCGTGCGGGATGGGCAATTGCCCCGGCCGCCGATGGCCGCGGTCATTCCGATGCGCGTAGCCGAGGTGGCATTCGGAAGAGTGGTTCTAGTTTGCGAGGCGTCTGAACAGTTTTACAATGCCATGGGCATCGTACACGGGGGCTATCATCTTACCGTGCTGGATTCCTGCATGGGCTTGGCGATTTACTCGACGTTAGGCCCTGGGCTGAGCCAAACGTCGATCGAAACCAAAGTCAATTTTACGAGACCGGTCACCGCCGCCACCGGACCATTGCGGGCAATTGGAGCCTCTCTTCATACCGGGTCGCGGACGGCGACTGCGGAAGGGAAACTCGTAGATGCTGAAGGCAAGCTTTATGCCCACGGCACCACCACCTGCTTTTTGTTTCCAGTCCCACCGGAAGACTGACACCCTTCGCGGTTAACGGTTCGCGGTTCGCGGTTCGCCGTTCACCGTTGACGGGCGGTTCAGCGGATAGAGATCGGCACGCATCGGATTTATCATGAGGCCAGCCCAAATAGCCGCATTGGGGTGACCAGCACCAACGGCAACCGCGAACCGTGAACGGCGAACCGTGAACCGCGAACCGCGAACGGTGAACTCTTAGAAGTTGTTCCTGCTGTAGATGGTATTGATCTCTTTGCCGGTTGATGTGATTTGCTGGCAAAGCTTTTCGTAGTTGGCCTCGGTCTTTTGATCAGCAAAAAAAGGTTTAGTCGAATTCCACGTTTTCCAGTTTTGATCGAAAAAGGTTAGCAACTGGCGATGGTATCCAACGTAGTTCGTGAGTAGATCGTCTTTTTTGGCAATATCGTCCCAGGGGAACGAGCTGATGATTTCTTTTCGAATCGCTGCGGCAAGCGTGGGCTGTATTTTTTCGTCTAAAAGTGCGGCTTCCAGGTTCTCGCTGGCATCTCCATAGAGCTTAGCGGTTTGATCACGGCTCTGTTGAAATTGATCGGCTAGTTTTTGCCAATTCTGGATTTCTTCCTTGCTGGTAAAGGCGTTAGGGTCAAAGCGTTCCTGCTTCTCGAAATAGCCGAGCCGCATCCGAAGGTCCTTTTCTTGATCAATAATCTTGCTCATCACCTTGTCGCTAGCCTCAGCGATGCGGTCCTTTAGCGCGGCCAGGACTTCTTCCAATCTCGCTTTTCTTTCCGCTTCGGATTCTTTCGAGGGTGAGGGTTTTTGCGCCGGGGATGGACTTGGCGAAACGCTCCGGCGAATGCCGGGAGGCGAAGGCGATAAGAGCGGTGTCTGAGCGAAACCTTGGGTGGCCAAGAAAACCAAGCCGGCAAGAATGATTGAATAGGAACGCATTTTTTCGGGGGGGAGGATTACCGAGTCATGGCGACGTACTCTTGATCGACTTGGTGTCCCGTGGACACAATATCTTCGCGAAGCTTATTATAGGTTGTGCTTAAGGAAGCTGACTCGAAAACTGGTTTGCCGTCTTTACCGGCTGGTCGCCATGTGCCCCAATTTTTCTGGTAGAAGTCCAACAGCTTCTGGTGTTGTTCGGCGTACTGCGTCAGCAGAGAGCTTTTCCGATTGATGGTGTCCCAAGGGAATGCTCCCAGAAGGATCGTTTTGAACCTGGACACAATCACCGGATCGACAGTGACCTTAGAATTTCGCACCTCGGCATCGAAGTTCTTTTCGAGGCCCCGGTAAAGACCATCGACCTGACTGGCTTTATCTTTGAACTGTTGCAAGAGCGCTCGCCATTGGCTGATTTCGTCAGGCGACGAGTAGGAGTTGGGATCGAGCCTGCCCGGTTTCTCTAAGAAGGTAAGGCGATGATACAAATCGTTTTCTTGGATTTGGATCTGTTCACAAAGTTTGTTGGCAGCGCCTTGGACAGCGGTTTTCTCGGCATCAATGACTCTCTTTTCAGCTTCGGAAATCGTTGCGCTGGGAGTCGGAGTGGCCGAGGCATGATCCATCGCGGAGACTGCCGGTGCTTTCAGCATTGATTTCGCGTCTTGCCCCTCGGCTACAGAGTTCGCTCCGAACAGTACACCGACGACAATCTGGAGATACAGCGAGTACGACCTCATTAGAAAGAGCCTTTTTCTTAGTTTTGTGCGCAGAAGCAAGGGAAAAAAGGAGCTAGGAGCTAGAATCCAGGAGCTAGGAGGGCGGGCGGGAGAGGGAAGAAGTGACTAGTGATTAGTGATTGGTGATTAGTGGCGATCCCGAATCCCCGGAATTACTTGCCTGGTAGCTACATGTTGTCTCATCACGTGGAAGAGCTCGCAAGCGTCCGCAAAAATCCTGTGGATCATTGGGGAACATCGCCCTACCAATCACCAATCACCAATCACCAATCACTAATCACTACTCACCATGTGGCTCATCTGGGCTCTTCTGTCCGCGGTTTTTGCCGGGTTAACGGCAGTGTTCGCAAAGATCGGGGTTGTGTCGATCAATTCAAATCTGGCGACCGCGATCCGGACCACGATCATCGTGGTCATTACTTGGGGTATTGCGCTAAGCACTTCTCGAGCGGGTGACTTGCTCCGGCTACCGGGGCGGTCCTGGTTGTTTTTGTTTCTATCGGCGATCGCGACGGGTCTATCCTGGCTTTGCTATTTTCGGGCTTTGCAGCTCGGCGAAGTGGTGAAGGTCGCCCCGATTGACAAGCTGAGTGTCGTAGTTGCCATCGTTATCTCAGTCCTATTTCTAGGGGAGCGGCTCTCAGCTCGAGAAACTTTTGGGGTAGGTCTTATTGTGTGCGGAGCGCTCTTTCTGGCGTGGAAATAGGGGCAAGTCCTACTAACTTCTTGCTTGCAAAGCTGTGCGGGCGTCGCCATAGAGCACCCGAAATGAAGTTCACCGCTACACAGCTGTCCGCACCCGAAGGCCGCCGATCTTTCGGCTGGCTCGATGGTGTCGCGTTGATGGCAATTCTGGCCCTGCTTTGGAGCATTCTTCATTCAAGCGCGGGCATGGTGGTCCGCTTCGATGTTAGCCAACCGCTGCCGCTTTCCACCGACCTGAGTAATATCCCTTACTACGCGGTTCGGACGTTGCTTCGCATGTGGATCGCCTTCGGTTTCTCCCTTCTTTTCACGTTCTCGGTCGGCTACGCAGCCGCGAAAAACCGGATCGCCCGCTCAATCATTCTTCCATTTATGGATGTAATGCAGTCGATTCCCGTGCTGACTTTCTTGACTGTGTTTATGGCTTTTTTCGTTTCGCTTTTTCCGGGGAGCTTGTTGGGACCGGAATTGGCTAGCATCATCACCGTCTTCACGGGCCAGGTATGGAACATGGCTTTCGGATTTTACCATTCGATGGTGACCATTCCGCAGGACTTGCACGAGGCCGCAACCAATTATCGGCTAAGCAACTGGCAGCGATTTAGAAAGCTGGAAGTCCCAGCATCGATGCACAGTCTGATTTGGAACTCGATGATGTCTTTTGGCGCGGGTTGGTTCGCGGTCAGCGCTAGCGAAGCCATCGCCGTCCAAGGCAAGGACATTCAATTGCCGGGGCTGGGATCGTTCATGTTTGCCGCGGTTAATCAAGGAGCCGGCTGGGCCGCGTTCTGGGCAATCGCCGCGATGCTTTTTGTAATTATCGCGACCGATCAACTGGTGTGGCGGCCATTGTTGGTCTGGGCGGATAAATTCAAAATGGAGTTAACCGAATCCGCAAATCCGCCGAGATCCTGGTTCTATAACCTCCTCCGGCGAACTTATTTGTTTCAGTGGATCACAGAAGCGGTGCTAATTCCTCTAGGTGAGCGGTATGAGAATATTCAACGACAGTTGCTGGCAAAGCGAAGAGAGGATGTCGAAAAACCCAACCGTCCTACTGGTTACGTCTGGCGGGTAGTCGGCATTCTGCTGCTGGTAGGCTTACTGGTCGAAGTGCTGATCGGGGTACGGGCGGGATTCGAAACTGTCTATCACCGCATCTCGGTGCAGGAGATCCTTCATATTTTCGGTCTCGGATTTGTGACGCTAGGCCGAGTCTTGGCAGTTACGATTTTGTCGACCTTGATTTGGACGCCGATCGGAGTTTGGATCGGATCGAACCAGCGCGCCGCTCGCGTTGCCCAACCCCTGGTGCAGATTTTTGCGTCGTTCCCGGTTAATATGACCTTTGCTTTAGTGGTCCCTCTGTTTGTGATTTATCAAATTGACATGAATTGGGGGTGCATTCTGCTGATCGCGCTCGGCGCGCAGTGGTACATTCTGTTCAATGTCATCGCCGGCGCGATGGCCGTTCCAAATGATTTGAAGGAGGCGGCTAGAAATTATGGCCTCACAGGATGGCCGCTTTGGAGAACGCTCATTCTTCCAGCGATCTTCCCATTTTGGATTACCGGAGCCTGTACCGCGGCTGGCGGTGCTTGGAACGCCACTATTTTGGCTGAGGTAGCCACTTGGGGAGACAAAACCATCAAGGCTACTGGACTGGGGGCTTATATCGCGGATGTGAGTGCGCAGCCTGACGGGACCGCAGCTTTAATTTGCGGCACCGGCGTAATGGCGTTTTTTGTAGTTGTAATTAATAATCTGGTTTGGCGGAGACTGTATCGTTACGCTGAAAAACGGTTTCACCTGGACTAGGGGCGAATGAGCACCAAGCTGACAACAGTCACAGAAGCTAGACCAAAGAGCGCCTCGGCAATTGCGGAGTTGCGTAGCGTCAGCAAGACGTTCAACGTGGGCAAAGGCCGCGATTTTAAGGTGTTGGATCAGATCGACCTCGCAGTGCGCGAAGGGGAGTTCCTCGCCCTGCTGGGTCAATCCGGGTCTGGAAAATCAACGCTGCTCCGGTGCTTGACGGGGCTTATCGTGCCAACTTCGGGCCAAGTGCTTTGCTACGACAAACCACTTGTCGGCGTCAATCCGCACGCGTCGATTGTGTTTCAGACTTTCGCGCTCTATCCCTGGCTGACCGTCGAACAGAATGTCGAAGTAGGACTGATTGCGAACCGTCATTTAACGCGAGCTGAGAAAGCCGAGGCCGTAGAGAAGGCAATCGACCTCATCGGCCTCAACAACTATCACTCAGCATACCCTCGGGAGATTTCTGGCGGGATGAGACAACGAGTCGGGATTGCGCGAGCGTTGGTTTCCGAACCCAAGATTCTCTGTCTTGATGAAGCATTCAGCGCGCTCGATGTGCTAACCGCAGAAGGCCTGCGGGAGGAAGTGGTCGGGTTATGGAGAGGGCCCGGCAGCACGATATCGAGTATCTTCATGGTTACCCATAACATTGAAGAAGCGGTGGAGATGGCGACTCGCATTTGCATTTTATTCCCGCACCCTGGCCGCCTCGGACTAATATTAGAGAATAACTTGCCGTATCCGCGGAACTCGAATCATCCGGAATTTCAGCGATTGATGAAGGTGATTCACGACACGATTACGCAACAGGCGCTGCCCGACCTTCCGCCGGAACCACCGCCCGGGCCCGGCAAACCGCTCTCGCGGGCTCGAGCCCGTATGGAATCAATCCCGACGGTGGGCGTTAACCAGATCCTGGGTTTGGTCAGCATCCTTCATGATTCTCCAGATCTCGACAATATTTACGATATCGCGAATGAGATCGGCAAAGATTTCGGCGAGACGATTGCCATCGTGAAGGCCGCTGAGATTCTGGAGTTCGTCAATACGCCAAAAGACGATGTGCAGTTGACGGATTTAGGTAAACGCTTCTTTGAATCGGATCGGCAAACTCGAAAGACAGTCTTTGCCGAGCAGGTGCAAAAGCTACGTCTGTTCCACATCATTTTGGGTTATTTGGAGGTGCAGGAGGAGGTCTCTGGAGAAACGGTGACGCATGATATTGCGGCCGCGTTGCCCTATGAGAACCCGGAAAAAATCCTGAAGACCATGATCGCTTGGGGCCGTTACGCCGGTTTAATGGACTTTAATGCTAATACCGGCATGGTGGTGATCCCCGAAGACGAAGAGGAAGAAGAGGAAGCCTAAGCCCGGGTGGCTGACAAATCCGTCAGGGATGTGTCAGCCACCCAGGCTATGGCCGCAGAACCGGCGCTACGCGTCGGTTCCAGCTAGTAATCTTAGATACTGATGAGATCTGTTGCCGAATCTGAAGCACCGGCTGCGTTTGCGAAAGTTAACCTTCAGCCCGGGGAAGCGACTATCGCTTTGGGGGGCGCCTGGAATCTAAGAGCTTCGGTATGGCCTAAATCAGCGACGACCCTCCACGAAGTAGAGTCAGCGGAAGACATCACGCGTATTCGTTGTGTGGGCCAGGACCTGGGAACATGGGACAGCAGCCTGCTTTTGTTTCTGTCCGAGATCGATGCCTGGTGTCAGTCGCACCAGGTAGTACTCGATCTCCAAGATTTACCGGAAGGAGTCGGTAGTCTAATCGCGCTGGCTAAAGCAGTACCGGAGGCTGAAACCAAGAGCCTTGGTCCGCGCCACGTTTCATTCCTCTATCAGCTCGGGACTTGGGCCATCGGGCAAGCGGGCGCTTTCACCGCCGCCACGACTTTCATTGGTGAGTGCGTGCTTAGCATTCGGCGGATTGTCGCGGGCAAGGGGAAAGTCGATTGGCGACTCTTTTGGCTAACCATGCAGGAATCCGGCTTCCAAGCATTGCCCATCGTTGGTCTCATTAGTGGTTTGACCGGGCTGATTCTCGCTTTTGTTGCCTCAGTTCAGTTACGGCAGTTCGGAGCTGGTATTTACGTGGCGAATTTAGTGGCAGTCGCCATGGCCCGAGAAATGGCCGCGATTATGACGGGAGTGATCATGGCCGGCCGGACCGGGGCTGCCTTTGCCGCACAAATAGGCAGTATGAAAGTCTCCGAGGAACTCGATGCCCTGGATACGCTGGCCATATCGCCGATGGATTTTTTAGTTTCGCCGCGAGTCGTGGCCCTTTTTCTTATGATGCCGCTGCTCTGTTTTTATGCGGATCTAGTGGGGGTTGCCGGTGGTGCAGTGGTCGGGATGGGGGTCCTTCATATCACTTTAGTTCAGTATTGGAATCAGACCGTCGGCTCAATGGGGTTAGAAGACATCATCACCGGGGTAGCCAAATCAGCGGTTTTTGGAGTGATCGTGGCTTTAACCGGATGCCAACGAGGTATGAATTGCCAGAACAACGCTGCTGCGGTGGGGAATGCTGCTACCTCGGCTGTGGTGCTCGCTATCACCTGGATCGTCGCTTCCGACGCGATCATTGACGTATTATTGGATGTGTTGAAGCTGTAGCTTGCGTCGCGAGCTATTGCAGGGTACACGCTCAAATTTACGTGCATACCGAAGACAGCCCACCTACGTCTGATGGTGAAAATAGCGCTACGCAAAGCGGTTCAACCGCTGCCCAGCCTCCCGCTATCGAGGTGCGTGGGTTAGTGATGAACTACGGCTCATACGTGGTAATGCGGGATATTAATTTTACCGTGCAGCCTGGCCAGGTCTTTGTGATCATGGGAGGAAGCGGCTGTGGAAAAAGCACTTTGTTAAAATATTTGATCGGTCTGAAACCAGTCGAGCAAGGAGACGTTTACTACCACGGCCGGAGTTTTGCCAAAGCGAGCCAAGACGAAAAGGAACAAGTCCAAAGGTCATTCGGTGTGCTGTACCAGGGTGGCGCTTTATGGAGCACTCGCACGCTAGGAGAGAACGTCGCTCTCCCGTTGGAGGAGTACACCAAACTATCCAGCAACGAGATCCGAGAACTTAGTTCACTTAAACTTTCCCTAGTCGGTCTTAGAGGTTTTGAGGATTTTTACCCGTCAGAGATCAGCGGCGGCATGCGCAAAAGAGCCGGGTTGGCGCGAGCGATGTCGCTTGATCCTGAGTTCCTCTTCTTCGATGAACCGTCTGCCGGTCTGGACCCGATCAGCTCTCGCCGGCTTGATGACTTGATCCTCCGGTTGCGTGACAGCTTAGGGACGACGGTGGTAGTGGTGACGCATGAATTAGCTTCCATCTTCGCCATCGCAGATACGGCTATCTTTCTCGACGCTGAAACTAAGACGATGCTCGTCCAAGGCGATCCAAAAGAGTTAGTGAAAGAAGGTAAAAGCGATCCGAAGGTCCGGACATTCCTACTCCGCGGCCTGCCAGCCGAAGAATCAAAATGAGTACGAAAGCTAACCCTACACTGATCGGAGTTTTTGTTCTTGGGGCAATCGTTATCGCGATTGGCGCAGTGGTCTTTTTCGGCTCTGCTGATCTATTCGCGAAGAAGCAGACCTATGTTTCTTATTTTACTCAATCAATCAGTGGTTTGTCGACCGGCTCTAACGTGAAGTTTAAAGGAGTGAATATCGGCAAAGTCACCCGGGTTCTGCTGGGGATTGGAGGAAAAGATGAACCGGTTTACGCGAAGGTCTTCTACGAAGTTGACCAAAACGTTATCGTCAAAGACTTCGGGCTAGGTAATCCGCACTTCAATCTTTTCGACGTGGAGGGGACAAAGAAACGCGTGGAGCAGGGTTTGCGCGCTCGCTTGGATTTCGAGAGCTTGATCAGCGGCCAATTGTTTGTGTCCATCGATTTCATTAAGGACGCTGCGCCGTTTACCTATCATGATAACCCGAGTGACAATGCGCTTGAGATTCCTGTGCAACCGTCCGACATCGAAGCGATCGTGACGAATTTAACCAAGGCGATCAGCAACTTGGGTAATGTCGATTTCTTGGCGATCTCGAAAGATCTGCAGGCTTTGATTGTAAGCGCCAAAAATGGGGTGGATTCGTTGGACTTGGCGGGAATTGGGGATTCCGTCAACAAACTGGTGAACGGCCCGGAATTGAAAGGCGCGTTGACCAGCGTGAAAACGGCTTTTGACCAGTTAGATGTTACCCTTAAAAAACTTCAGAATGAGCTTGACCCGATTACCGCGAATTTGAACCCAACGTTAGAAGAAGCGAAGAAGACAATGGCTCAACTGGAGGAAGCCACGCGTAACCTGGACAAGATGTTGAGCTCAAACTCAAGTTTTCGATACCAATTAGACAACACCTTGTCGCAGATCGGTTCTGCGGCCGACGCTTTACAGCGTCTCTCGGAGTTTCTGGAACGAAATCCGAATTCCCTCATTTTCGGCCGCAAACCGGCAAAATCACCACAATAATGCGATGCGCCTGACGATCCTCCTGGTGGTGGGTGTGAGTCTGCTTTTCGGATGTGCGACCACGGAACCGTTGCCCACCTATTTTGTGTTAACGGGAACCGGTGGAACGGCAAAACCGGCTCGGCCGGCGACAGCAGTGCGAGTTTATGTCCGCCGAGTAGAAGTGCCGGCCTTTTTGAATAGAACTAGCCTTGCCAGCATGAACGGAGATCAAATCCGATATTCACCCACCGGGCTTTGGGCGCTGTCGCTGGATCAAACAACTTCTCTGGGTATTGCTGCTAACCTGAATCGCCTAGGAATCTCGGCCGCCGGATTTCAGCCGGCTTTTAGCGTACCGTCCCACGTTTACGACGTAGCCGTACACATCACCCATTTTGAAGGGCATGAAAGTGGGGACGTGGTTTTATCTGGCAATTGGCAGATCCTGGGCGCGGGAGGCGGAGTGGTTGCGGGTAAATCGGTGACGATTCGACGAGCGGGTTGGACCTTTGGGAACGATTCTCAATTGGTTGCCTTGCTGTCATCGGAGATTAGTGAGCTTAGTGATCAGATCGCCAGGGCGCTGCGATAGGGAAAGACCCGAAGGGCAATATTGGTGGGGCGAGGCTCCGGAACTACCCAAAGTATACGCAAGGCGACGATTTCAGTCCAGGCACGACGGCCCGGCGCGCGTTGGGCGCAATCAATTGCAGGTAGCATACAATCACCGCGCTGCGGACAATACCCGGCCATTCGGGAGCCCGCCTTCGCCAAGCCTACGGCGCGGCAGGCCCTCGCCCCACCATTATTCCCGCTACAGGATCCCGTCCCCCCAATTAATTGTCTAACAACTTGATAGTGCAGAGTTGTTAGTTTTCCCATATTTGGTACGATGGGCCTTAGTGCGAGCGGAACCTGTCGCTCCGTAGCTGGCGAAGGCGGAAGCCGCGACCGAACGTCAAAAATGAATCCGACGAGAAACATCGTGCAGTCAACGCTGGGTTATGAAACCTGGTTGCGCGGGCACATCACTGTGCGGGAACCCGATTTGGAAGTGAAACATCAATTCATGGCGGACGACATCTTTATGTTCTTCCGCGCGACCTTTTATCGGTGGTGCGAACGCTGGTATGCAGCCTGCCCTTCGTTGGCTAATGCCGACCAACTGTTCGCGGTAGGTGATCTGCACATTCAGAATTTCGGGAGTTGGCGTGATGGTCATGCTCGTCTGATCTGGGGTGTGAATGATTATGACGAAGTGGCCATGATGTCATTCGCTGCAGATTTGGTGCGTTTAATTATGAGCGCCGAGCTAGCCTCAGAGGAAACGCTCGCGTCCGAGCTTACTCTCTCTGAAATCTGCGAACGCGTCCGCGAGGGGTATAGCGCCGGTCTAAAAGATGCGCCTCAACCTTTTGTACTCGAGCGCAGGCATGCTTGGCTTTTGCGGTTGATACGGGCGGCTTTGAAAGAGCCTAAGTTATTTTGGCGGCGCTGGCTCCGAGAGAGGACGCAACCGGTGGCTGAGGATCAGATTTCGCCTCCACTAGCTGCGAGGCTGCGACAGGCGATGCCGAAAGATGTCCCGATCGAGTTTCGGGAAGTGAAAAAGGGCGTCACTAAGGGGCTAGGCAGTCTCGGGCATCAAAGATTCTTTGCTTATACCGAACACCATGGGGGGCCGGTGGCGATGGAAGGTAAAGGCATGGCTCCATCGGCGGTTCTTTGGGCGACCGGCAAATCGGCGAAGGAAATTCACACGGACCGGTTGTTGAAGGGTCCAGGACGCCCGAGTACCCCCCATACTAGTACTCACGAAGGATGGTTAATTCGCCCGGTTATGTCGGATTGTGGCCGTATCGACCTGGCCGAACTTCGATTGGAAGAGACAGCGCAAGAGATCGATTTTGATCGGGAGCGATTGCTTTTCTCCATGGGCTACGAAACGGCGAACCTGCATCAATTGAGTAAAAGCCGGGAGGAGCTGAGCGAGCGGCTTAAAGGCGTTAAGGTGGGAGCTTTGAAACAGGCCGCGATCACTATGCTTGAGCTCTTACAAGAGGATTTCAAGATGTGGCGCAAGTATTGGCGGGAAAGACAAAAAGCGGCCGGAGCGCCGTGAGCGGGATGGCGAGCCAGAGGGGCGTGGCACAAGGAGTAATCAGTGATCAGTAGGTCAGTAATCAGTCTGATATCCTCGACGGTTCAATTGGCTTCCGAACTGATTACTGATTACTGATTACTTTTTGTGCCACGCCCCCTGGCTTGCTCGCGTTATGATGCTAGCCATAACTCCCTGGAAGTGCTAATATTTGCACGGTTCGCTTCTATGGAGTTCAAGGTCTGGGCATTGGCCATGTTTCTACTGTTCGGTTCCGGGTTAGCCGACGAACCAAAGTCGGCTGCCTCGCCCTCCCCTTCACCCTCGCCCTCTCCGGTTCCGGCCATGACCGCAGCGGACATCGACAGCCCGTTGCCGGACGGAACTCCTCAGGAACAAGCTCCGACCGTTCTCTTGCCTGAGCCGAATTTCTTGCCTCCGCCTCCGGCGCAGACCGCTGGAAATGAGGCACCGTATTCCATGGCATCGGCGGAGCCCAAACACACGCCCCAGGATGAGTCACGTTTTAAAGAGATCAAGGACGCTGCCATGGGTAGCTCGCGCGCCAACTATTTGATGAAAGAGGCCAAAGGAGCACTCAGCACCGAAGCCCGGAAGAATTTCCTTCGTGCCTATTATTATACGGTTTGTTCCCAGATGCGGCGTCTCGACCCGAACCTGAGACCGATGATACAGGCCTACGAGTCGGAAGAGATCCAAAAAATTGCCGCAGAAGGCGGAACCGCGCGGGCGAAGACCAAGGCCCGTGCCCGCGGAAGTTTGGTTTCGAAAAGTTCGACGGCGAAGAAAAGGCATCGCCCGTATCGGGAGTACTAAGCCGGAGGGGAAGCGAAGCCTGGAGAAATTTTTAGGCTTTGCGCCACTACCACCCTTTTCGTACCTTCCTGGTTTTAATGGGGTCCCAAGGTTCGTCCAGTTTGCTTTACCGGTTAGGCGATCGGTTGCCGATTCAGACCGCGCTAGTTGTCTCTCTTCAACATGTGCTGGCTATGTTTGTCGGGGTAATTAGTGTCCCTCTTTTGGTGGCGAAGGAATTGAAGCTCCCTCCCTCAGACACTGCCTATCTCATCAGCATGGGACTGTTTGCGTCCGGCCTCGGAACTCTGGTGCAGGTACGAGGTTTTGGTTGGTTTGGTTCACGATTGTTAGCCGTTCAAGGAACCAGTTTTGCGTTCCTGACCCCGTTGATCCAGGCAGGCCGTGAAGGCGGCCTGCCGCTGATGGTAGGGATGTCGATTGTTTGTGCCCCGACCGAATTAATCCTGGCGCAATTCTTGGTACGCCTGCAGCGGATATTCACTCCGCTGGTCTCCGGCACGGTCGTTCTGTTAATCGGTCTGTCGCTCATCCCGGTTGGGTTTCATACCATGGCCTCCGGTCTCGGCCCTAACGTCGCTTCCTGGGTTCCGTTGGCGATCAGCAGTTTGGTGTTGTTGATAGTCTTGGCGCTCAACGCCCTCAACCTGCCGTGGAGCCGCGTGGGAGCGATCCCGATTGCCTTGGGCATCGGTTATTTGGTTTGTCTAGGGATTGGAGCTGTTCCTAACCAACCCCAGACAGCAAGTAATTGGATACAGATTCCTCTGCCGATGACTTATGGGTTTGCGTTCCGGCCAGAATTTCTCATCGCTTTCATTTTGCCCTACGTGATTACCACCTTAGAGACGATTGGAGATGTTACGGCGACGTCTCAGCTTTCCGATGAACCGATTTCCGGTCCGGTCTATTGGCGGCGAATCCGGGGTGGGGTCATGGGAGACTCATTGAATAGCCTGATGGCCGGCCTTTTCAACAGCTTCCCTAGCACGACCTTCGCGCAGAACAATGGCGTCATCCAGCTGACCGGTGTGGCGACTCGACACGTTGGATACTGGGTAGCGGCCGCGCTTTGTCTCCTGGGCCTGATTCCGGGGTTTGGTCGATGGATCGCTTTGTTGCCGGGACCTGTTTTAGGCGCGGTCACGTTCCTATTGTTTGGTTTTGTGGCCACCGCCGGGATCCGCATTCTACAAAGAGTTTATCTCGGCCATCGCGAACTGCTAATCCTTGCTTTCTCGTTGGGCGCCGGCGTGGGCGTCCAAAGTGTCCCGGAACTGCTAAGTCCTTTGCCGCAAACCTTGCGCCTGGTTTTCGATTCGGGAATTACCACCGGCGGGATCTTTGCGTTTCTGCTAAATGCCATTTTGCCGGGGGCAAGCGCCGCGAGCGAGGCAGGGGTAGAGGTGGACCAGCCGGCGGAACCGTGACGGCGTGTCGGCGTGAGGGCGTGTCGGCGGATGGGCGTTTTGAGGCGCGAAGCGCTGTGAGATTTTAGCCTAGGCTGAGTCCGCGAGGCCTAGGTGCGGCCAAAAAAAGAGCGAAGCGCTGAAGGCGCGACAGAACCAGGTCGTTCGTTCCAGGGCCCCCCATACGCCGATACGCCGACACGCCCACACGTTCCTCAGCCGCTGCCCAACTGCTTTATCAAAGTCATTCTTGCTGTCGGCGCTCGAGTCAACGATTCGATTAATTGGCGGGAACTATCGCTTTGTTTGGTCATTTGCATGCCGAGTAGCCGCGCGAGCTCAGCTTCAAAGAAAACAATGGCTCTCAACGTTGGACGCTCGCCTTCCAGATAGGTCAAGCCACGGCGCAGCAGGTCGTATATCTCCGGTTCAGCGTGTTCCGGTTCGGTTGCTTCCTCAACCAACTCGGTAAAATAAGAGGCGGTCAGGGTAGTCAGATAATTCGTGCGAATATTTAAGAACGCCTCGAGCACCACCAGTTCGCGTAGTGTGTGGATTTCGCTCTTCTGTGACCGGGAAATGGTTAGGTCGCACTGGAAAAACAAGTCGATCTTACCGGCGAATGCGCTCCCCGGGCGTAGAGCGCCTTTGGCGATTACCTTTATCTTGCCGGTTTCCCGACCGAACCAAGTTAAAATAAGGCTGGTTTCTGAAAAACGGATTCGCCGGAGCAGTATAGCGTTGATCCTATCTACCGACATGGCTCAAAGGGGGAGAGGAAAAGGTGAAAGGTGAAAGGTGGTTGGTGGGCGGGTAGCGTGAGGATCCCGAATGGACCAGAAACTTCAGGAGTGGCGCAAATTTCAACTGAATATTTCGCAAGCTACGTCATGGGCCGGACCGAGCCTTGTCCCCCCGGCGTGCCACGGCTCGGCGCGCGGTGGGGCGTTGCGAATCTTTCTCTATGACGAACCGGCTTCTTTGCGAAAATCCTTAAGGACATGCGGGAGCCTCGCCCTACCTTCGCGATCTTCCACCAATCACCAATCACCAATCACCAATCACTAATCACTTTTCACCTCTCACCGCCGGCGGGATGGAGAAAGCGAGGTTATCCACCGCTAGTCCTGCCTCCTTGACCGCCTCGCTCAGCGTCGGATGAGCGTGTACGGTCCGGCCGAGATCCTCAGCGCTACCGCCGAATTCCATAATGCTGACAATTTCGGCGATTAGCTCCGAGGCGTTGCCACCGATAATCTGGGCCCCAAGTAGCTTATCTGTCCGAGTGTCTGCAATGATCTTGGCGAAGCCAACCGGTTCGTCATTAGCCAAGGCGCGACCATTAGCCACAAAGGGGAATTTCCCGATCTTAATCGGTGTCTCGCTCTTCTTGGCGGCTTCTTCTGTTAGCCCAACGCACGCCACCTCCGGATGGGTATAAATTATGTTCGGAACGACGTTATAGTTAACGTGCCCGGCCTTGCCGGCGAGGAATTCAGTACAAGCAATTCCGTCTTCTTCGCCCTTATGGGCGAGCATGGGCCCCTCTATAATATCACCGACTGCATAGAGGCCGGGGAGGTTGGTTCGAAACTGTTGGTCGACGGCAACGCGACCTCGCTCGGTCAATTTCAGGCCTAAGTCTTTTGCTACGGCGCCTTCTAAGTATGGCTTCCGTCCAACTGCGACCAAGACTTTGTCGGCTTGAAACTCAAGATTCTGCTCTCCCTTGGTCTTAGCCTGTATCAGGACTTTCTTATCTCGAGGAGCGACACTCGTAACCTGGGTTTCAACATGGAATTTGAGGCCCTGGGTTTCTAAAGTCTTTTGCAGGGTTTGGGTGACGTCCGGATCGAGAAAGGCGGCAATGCGCGGCAGAAATTCCAGGACTGTAACCTTGCTCCCCAGGCGTGACCAGACCGAGCCCAGCTCGAGTCCGATGGCCCCGGCGCCGACCACTAACAGCTCTGCCGGAACTTCCGTAAAAGAGAGCGCCTCGTCGCTGGTTACCACACGCTCGCGATCGATCGTTACGTTGGGCAAATCCATGGGCACGCTCCCAGTGGCTAAAATCACATTCCTTCCCCGGTGCTCTTCGGCGGAACCGTCGGGTTTGGTGACCACGACTTTGCCTGGGGCGACGAGCTGGCCAACCCCACGGACGCGGGTGATATGATTTTTCTTCATCAGGAACTCTAAGCCCTGCGTGAGCTGCTTCACGACGGTCTGTTTCCGAGCCATGAGTTTGGCCAAATCCACCTGTACGCCCTCGAACTTCAATCCGTGATGCTGGGCCTCGTGATTAGCAAAACGCACATATTGGGAAGAAACCAGGAGCGCCTTGCTAGGAATACAACCTATATTTAGGCAAGTGCCGCCGAGCACCTCGCGTTGGTCAATGATTGCGGTGTTTAGCCCGAGTTGAGCGGCTCGGATTGCACCAGTGTAACCAGCAGGTCCACCGCCAAGGACGATGAGATCGAAATCGGCCATAGACATCTTTAGCTGAAACCTGTGGATGAGCAAGGCGGGCGGCCGAAAAGCAGCTGCACGTGGGGCGCGAGAGTAACCAGTAACCTGTAGGTCAGTAATCAGTTAAGGAGCCAGGAGGATACGCGCACGGCGTCTGGGCTGATTCGCACTACCAATTCGATCACTACTGGGTTTCGGGCTGAGGGACCTCCGAGACCTACAAGATGTAAAGGCTGGCGCCCCAAAAGCGCATAACGCCAGACAGCTCGCCAACTCCATATGTGCCGCCCTCCTAGCTCCTGGATGCTGGCTCCTGACTCCTAAACTGATTACTGACCTACTGATTACTGATTACTGATTACTTTGTGCTGCCTTGGGCGTTGTTTCTTTCCTTAACGCTCGTAGGTCGTACACCTTGCCCCACGGACCCTCAGCGGCGATTGGATAGCGGTCCCACAAATGAGCGGTGGCCGCATAATGTTCCTGCTCGAATCGGCCCCAGAATAAATACTCAATTTTCAGTTTGTTGCACAGTGGTTCCCACCCCGAGCCCGCTAGCATGACCTTGTTGAGGAGTTCTTCTTCTGGACGGTATTCAAGTCCATGACTCCAAAGGTGACCTGGAAACCCTAGAACGACTCGATGACCTGCTACCAGCGCCGGGTGATTGTAGGTGGGGTAAATGGCGAAAACGGCCTCAGCAGGAAATCCTTTGAGAGCGTCGTCGACTTGCGCCCACTCGGCCTGATCACCGATGGCATATCCGTGCTCTTCGTTCGGCGCCAAACCGCCTATCAGGCTGATGAAACCGGAAAAGAAAAGCACGAACAGGAATGGCAGACGAATCAGTGGGTGCCACCGGCTGAGGAACATTTCCCAAAGGGCCACCATCATGAGCATATAAGCCCAGAAAAAGAGCTTCGTATTATCCCAGTCCCAAGGAGCAAAGCGGATGAACGCGCAGAGAATAAACATTGCCACCGCTGGGAGCAAAATCTGGCGCATTCTGAACCGGGTCCGCCACACGTCGATCCCTCTAGGAAAGCACAAGTAAAGTAGTAAAACGATCGCCAGTGGCAGCACGAGACCAAAATTCAGTAACCACACCATTGGCGACTGAGCACCGTGCGGCAATTGTCGGAACCACCAAAAATGTTGCCAGCGTTCGTGCGCCTCAGCCACAGAGGTCCAACCTGGTTCCCAAGCGAGTGCGTCGGTTTTGGTAAAACCGGTAACCCCATAAACGAAAAATGTTGCCGGGATAAACGAAAACACTACTAACCGGATCAGATGGCCGCGCCAGTTTGGGTTCCCGAATAGAAACCACCAGAGCAACAGGAACGACAGAAAAATAAACGTATGCAGATGAAAAAGCGGCATCGTGCAATACAAAAGCCATTCTCCCCAGAAAGGGAGATGCGGCCGGTCGGTTTGCGAATCCAGCGTCCGCCGCCAATGGGTAATCAAGATTAATCCGGCCGGGATCGCGTAGAGCAGTCCGCGCTGAGTCACGAAAAGGGCCAGCGGGATCGATTTCCAGGCGATATCAGCCTGATAGTCCTCGAGGTGCCACGGCCATGACTCGAAAATCATGAAGCCGACCACCCCGCCGTTGAATAGAAAAGCGGCTACCGCAAACGGCCCACCGAAAAGAAAAAGAGCTCTGAGTGTGAGCAAAGATCCTAAGAACGCGGCGAGAATGATTCCTAAGTTCGGGGAAATTCCGATGAGTTTCAGCTCTGCGTTGAATATATCGATGCCGATGGGGTATCGCAGCTTGTCAAAGGCGTAGATTGGGTTTTCCGGCCAGTAGTGTGGATTGGATGCCAGAAAATTGATTTGGGTGAGGTGGAGACAAATATCGCCGAGATTGTTTGGCGAAAGGACTTTGACGGTTCCGTCTTCGACGAAGATGACCTGACTGAACGCCCGGACGGCGAACGCCAAAAACAGGATGGCGAGGATTACTCCGGTCGCTTGTATCTTCTCGAGGCGGGTAAGCATTTGTCCTGGGCTCACCAAGACCGCGATAAACACTGCGACCAAGCTGAGACCTAACGACACTGCTGCCGTCGATGGCACCAGTCCGTAAGGTGAATAGGCGAAACCGACACCGAGCGAAGTCGATAAGGCAATCCAGGTGAGGAAAAGCAGCGAGATCTTCATTCTTTCGGGGGAGTAGAAGGATCAAAGTCGGGCTTCCTTCCCGGGAAGACATCCTTAAAGGTGTCGTATTTAAAGTAGGCTTTGCAGGGGTCCATACCGTCTCGCAGGCGGAACGTCTGTACGAAGTACTTTTTCGTCAGACGATCTTCCACATCTTGAGAGTCCGAATCGAGAACCGCGATGAAGTCCGCGTCGAGATCTTTTGGCCATTTCTCCTCGTCGTCCGCGTAATAGCCAACATCCCGGACTTCATCGATTATCCACGGGATCGGGAAATAGCTCTCCAGCAGTATCAGTCCACGCAAGTGCTCTTTCGCGGAGGGATCTAGCCTCAGTTTCTGCAATATTGGATCGACGAATTTTCGGTAATCTCGATAGGTCTGCACGTAGGCGTACAACTCCTTGGGATCGTCATAATGCACGAAGTTGAGGCCGTAAGATTTATAAGCGAGATGGCCGAACAGGAACAAACCGACAACCACTGATAGGAACCGAGTAAACCCAGGCAGGTTATCCCAAAGGAAAACCAGGGCCGCTGCTGCCAGCAAGAGAAATGGCCAGTCAATGGAGATGATACACCACGGCGTTTTGTATGGGATAATTGAGTAGACGAACAAAACGCCAACGCCGTAGATCGCTAAGTATCGCAACGGCGAATTGCCCCCAAACAAATATCTCATGGCAAAGACCAAGCCTAGCACTGAGAACCATTCGTACGTGGCCATCAGTCCAACCCAGTACCAGTTCAGTTTGAGACGGGTAAGTGTCGCCAGTGGTCCGAAGTGCCGCAGTGGATGCGGCACTAGTGAGAAAAGGTCGTAAGTCGGTTTACCATGCCCAGCGGAATCGACGCCGGTCTTTGTCCAAGTTTTGAAAGTTTCGAAGATCCCCAGAACGCCTTTCCAATTTAGAAAGTTGCCCGAGTAGAAGAATAGAATCAGGAAATAACCAACCAAAAGAGCTCCGAACAAATGGAGCCAAGGGAGATCAACGGCCTGGTCTTCGCCGTTGGATCGAAGCGCAGCCCGTCTGCAAAACAAGAGTGCGACCGGAAAAGCGAACACCATCCCCGTGAAAATGCAAAGCGCGGCGCCTTGGACGAAAGAAATATTACCGACTTCCCCTGGTTCATCGGGCGCAACCGTGGCTGCGTTTGCCGTTGCATGAGCGATGAGGAACCAAATCAAGCCGAGTCCAAGGGTGAAGATCGGCCAGGAGGCCAAGGTCCCGAGAGTAAAGGTTCGCCAAGGAACCTTGATCCGGACAGGAGTCTCGGGCTGGGTTGCCGGGATTATTTTCCCGATTGCCCAACTCACCAGAGCGGCAGCGAGAAACGCGACCAGGTGAATCGCGTAGGTCTCCTTTGTTAGAATCATGCCGGCGATGCCTAGCACGGTTGCCCAGACACTGGCCGGTGTGACGCGGTAGTGCCAGCCTAACGCCCCCCAAAAAGTCAGAATCAGAAAGAAGACTAGCCAGGTCTCATGGATGGCGTAGCGTTCGTAAAAAATGAACCCTGGCGAGATGGCCATGGCAAGAGCCGCCAGAGCGGTGATCCGGTAGCCGAAGAATCGAGTGAATGAAAAAAGAAAGCCGACCGTTAGCGTGCCCACCAGGACCGTCGGCATCCGTAGCGCCCACAAATTTCGGCCAAATGCAGATAGGAACACCCGCAGTACATAAAAATGTAATGGCCCGTGGTAATTGTCCGGATCGTAGGCATAATAGCCTTGCTTTGCCATTTGATCGCACCACCAACCGTTGATCCCCTCATCAAAATGCGGAGGTTTGATATCTAGAAAAACAAGTCGCACTACCGCTGCCAGCAGAATGATCAGAACCGATATGGTGATTTGACGTCTGGTCATCGTTTTGTTTTAGAAGTCAAAGAAAACGGTGGGCATCGGTGCTAGGTCCATTTGCGCCTTTTCCTGCTACAGAGGCGGAGATATTATGCGAACTGCGTGACATGTCCATACAGATTCCGCCAGTCCTAACACTCGTCATCCCTGCATTTAACGAAGCAGCGCGATTGCCGCAAAGCCTTGTCGAGTTGCAAAGGCATAGTTCCGGCTGGGATTTTCCTTACGAGATTATTGTGGTGGTTGAGCCCAGCTCGGATCACACCGTGGAGCTGGCAGAGACCGCGGCCAAAAGCTTCCCCGAGCTCAAAGTCATCGCGAACCCAGTCCATCGAGGCAAAGGCTTCGCGGTCCGGACGGGTATGCTGGCGGCCAACGGAGAGCTGGTGTTTTTCACCGACTCCGATCTGAGTACCCCCTTAACGGACCTGGACCGCGCCGTTGCCTTATTCAAAGCGCAACCAGATATCGACGTGATCGTGGGCAGTCGCAAACATCCGGATAGTCAAATCCTGCAGCATCAGAGTCCCATGCGCGAGCTAATGGGTAACACATTCAACCGGTTTGTCCGTATTTTGGCTGGCTTCAAGTTCTTGGATACACAATGCGGCTTCAAAGGCTTTCGGGCTGATGCGGCACGTGAGATTTTTGAACGCGCACAGATCGACGGATTTTCTTTTGATGTCGAGGTTTTGCTTCTGGCGGAAGCAATGAATTTTGTGGTTATGGAGGTTCCGGTTCATTGGTCGAATTCGCCGGAGTCCAAAGTAAAGGTCGTCGGCGATAGTCTCAAAATGCTGCGAGACCTTTTCCAGGTAAGGAAGATCGTGCGTGACGCCATGAACCGCCGGCCTCTTGCGGCGGAGTCGCGGGCGTCGTCGAGAAAGTAAGGCCGAAGGCTTTTTCTTTTCCTCGTCCTTCGAGAGGCGCGAAGCGCTGGCCAGATTAAAGCCTAGGCTGAGTCTGCGAGGCCTAGGTATACGTTAAAAAATCCGTTTAGCACTGAAGGTGCGAAAGAGAGGGCGTCGATGGCACGGCTAGCACACAGGCTGCGGAATGGGTGCCGTTTTCCGGACGGTTCCGCTTTCTTACGCGCTTTCAGCGCTACTCGCGTTTTTGCTTCCTTACCTAGGCCTCGCAGACTCAGCCCAGGCTTTAATCTGGCCAGCGCTTGGCGCCTCTCGAGGACGAGAACGAAAAACCCCCTAATCCCCTTCCTCTTCAACCGGTATCGCTTCGCATACCTCACGCCACCCGGGGAAATTCCACGTATTGGGAAAGCCGGCGCATTGATCGGGTTTCACCGGGTGGATTCTGCAGTTTCTACCTTCGAGGAAGACACAGGTTCCATCCGGGTTCTCCTGCAAAGCCAAACCATCCCGCTGCGGCCGCAGACGAGTGAAACGCTGGACAAATTCGTATTCAGAACACTGCAAAAAGCGGGAGATGGTTGAAATCTCGCGGTCGGAAATGCGCACCAAGCCCGGCCAGCGACAGCAGTTTGTACAACGCTGGCATTCGTAACGTATCTTCATCGAACTTTGCTTTTCCGGGTGGGTAGTGTAACCGTTTTACCTGTGAATGTGACGCATACGATCGATCCCGGCATCTCGATGTCCGAACTGCTCCAACGTTTTCCCGGCGCACAGCGAGCTCTTTTTCGAAGCTATCATATCGGCGGATGTTCGAGCTGCGGTTTTCGGCCCGACGAGACCTTAGCACAGGTCTGTGAGCGGAACGGCGATCTGCCTGTCGAGGAGGTGACCGAGACCATCTTGGCGAGTCACGAAGCAGAACAAAAGATGCAAATTTCCCAGCAAGACCTCTCCAGCCGTCTGCAAGAGGCTAATCCGCCAGTGATCGTCGATGTTCGTGGCCGTGAGGAATGGGATGCAGTTCATGTCGAAGGTTCTCAGTTTTTGACCCAGGAGCTCATGCAAGAGATGATGACCACCTGGCCAAAAGATCGCGAGATCGTCTTTCTGTGTCATCACGGAGTTCGTAGCATGGACGCTACCTCTTATTTTGCCGGGCACGGGTTTTCTAACGTTAAATCTCTCTCGGGCGGCATCGACGAGTGGAGTGTACAGGTTGATCCATCCCTTCCGCGTTACCACGTGGACTAATATGACTGAGCCAGAAGAGTTTTCTCAGAAGATAGAAGCCGCGTTGCGTAACCCCCGAAACCTTGGGGAGATGGAAGGCGCTGACGCAGTAGGCACGGTAGGCAGCGTTGACTGTGGAGATATGCTGCGGATGTGGGTGAAGTTCAGGGAAGAGGGAGGCAAGCGAGTCATCGATCGAGCAACGTTTCAAACTTTCGGCTGTGAGACCGCGATTGCGGTGGCCAGCGTAGCTACGGAGTTGATCGCCGGTAAGACTCCGGAAGAAGCCCTAAAAATGGACAGCCGCGAACTGTCCGCGCCACTGGGACCGCTGCCGCCGGTAAAGATCCACTGCGCCCAGCTGGTAGAAGGCGCTCTTCGATCTGCTCTCGCCCCGGAATCGGCGCCAGCCAAGAATGAACCGCTGGCTCCGACACTACTGGAAAGCTTTCAAGGTGGCGACGCTAAGCCTAAACAGATACGATTGGAGCCAAAGAAATGAGTGACCATAATGAAATTGTCCTGAGCCGCGATACCGAGGCGATTCAGATTCCCGCAGGTCTAAAGACCACCATCCCGGCCAATACCAAGGTGATAATCACCCAGAACTTGGGCGGTAGTTATACCATCGCTTGCGACTACGGGTTGTTTCGGATTCACGAGACCGACGCCGACGCTCTAGGACTGGAACGAAAAGCTTCGGGTGAAAAGGCAGAGCACCCGGCCGGCGAGGTGGCAGAAGAAGCAGTCTGGGATCAGCTCCGCACCGTTTACGACCCTGAGATTCCGGTGAATATCGTCGATCTCGGCTTGGTCTACGACTGCCAGGTTACCAACTCATCCGACGGCGAAACCCATGTGGATGTCAAAATGACTTTGACTGCTCCCGGCTGCGGAATGGGGCCTGCCATCGCCCAGGACGCCAGATTGAAGATCTTGGCGATTTCCGGAGTGGACGACGCCAACGTTGAGCTGGTGTGGGACCCGCCTTGGAGCCAGGAGATGATCAGTGAAGCGGGCAAGATGAAGCTCGGCTTGATTTAGGGGTACCCGATCTTGCAATCTTGGATTACGTCGGCTACTGTCGCGGTCCCAACGCACTAAAAGTCATGTCACAGCATCGCAGTTTAAAGGGAGCCAGCACCATCCAGACGAAGAGAAACGTGCTGAAAAGATTTGAGCGAGTCGAGCTCCTCAAGAAACGCGGGGTTTTTAAGCCTGGTGATCGAGTGATTGGCCTGCCGAAGACCAAGCCAGACGCGTAAGACCCAGCAGCGGATTACTTCCGGACGCTAGACAACGCTGGGGCTGGGCGCGTTTAGTAATCAGTCATCAGTGAGTCAGTAATCAGTTCAGGAGCTAGAATCTAGGAGCCAGGAGGATGCGCCTAAGGGCTCTTCGGATTCAGTGAAGATATTGCTGGTTCGATCGTTGCTAGATTTCGAGCGCAGTTACTTCCGAGACCGCAAGAAGTAGAGGCCCGGGCCGCAAAAGCATGTACACCGGCCAGGCCCATATGCGCTGCCATTCTAGCTCCTAGCTCCTTTACTGATTACTGACCCACTGATTACTGATTACTGTTTTGTCCATGCGCCTGAATCGTTATCTCGCCCAATCCGGGGTTGCCTCCCGACGAGCAGTCGAGGAGATCATTCTCGCCGGAAGAGTCATAATCAACGGCGCCGTTTGCACTGAGCTCAGCCGTCAGGTCGCTCCTACGGATTCGGTCAAATTGGACGGCAAGCTGGTTCGTCCGGCCGAACCAATCTACGTCCTGCTAAACAAGCCGGTCGACTATCTGACTACCAAGTCCGACGATCGCGCTAGACCGACAATCTATCACTTGCTCCCGAACAAACTTCAGCAATTGGCACACGTCGGCCGTTTGGATATGGATTCCGAGGGGCTGTTAATTCTGACGAACGACGGCGATCTGACTCTGCGTCTGACTCATCCCAGGTACAAGATGCCGAAAGAGTATCTGGTGACCTTAGATCGTGAGTTTGCGATGGCGGACCTGCCAAAGGTAAAACGAGGTGTGTTCCTAGTCGAAGGACGAGCCCGCTTCGACTCACTGGTTAAACTTAACTCCCGTCAGGTTCGAGTGGTCCTGACCCAGGGCCTGACCCGCCAGGTTCGCCGGGTGTTTGCCGCTATCGGGTACAAGGTGAGAAGGCTCCAGAGAACCAAGATTGGGCCGCTCTCGGACAGGGTGCTCAAGCCCGGAGAGTTCAGGCTGCTCAGGCCGGCCGAGGTGGCGAAGCTGAGGGGAGAGGGAGAAGGTGAAAGGCCTGCCCTGAGCAAGCGTTGAGCGCGTCGAACGGGTGATTGGTGATTGGGTAGGGCGGGCCCAAACCCTGGTAGGGCGAGGCTCCCGAATGGCCTGAGAGGTTTCGCGAAGGGGAAGGTCCGTCTGCGGCCATTTCGTTGGTTGCGCCTTAGAACCTGCCGAGCCACACGCATGGCGAACCACGGCTCGGCGCGCTTTCCAACCTAGCTCCGCGACTTCTGCCTCTACTCTCCTACCTTCGCGAACTCTTTCAGGCCGTTCGGGAGCCTCGCCCTACCAATTTTGTTGCCTGAACAACTCCACGGCCTCCTGAACTGAGCTTTCCGCATCCAAGGGCACAAACGGCCGTTTTTTGAACCACGTTATCTGCCGTTTCGCATACTGGCGGGTCGCCGCTTCGACTGTTCGGGTGCACTCTTCCAAAGAAATTTCTTTGGCCAAGAACCTCCGGATCTCGGGTATACCGATCATCTGGGCGGCGGTTGGACTCAGGTTGGTTGCTGAAGCCACTTCCTCGATTGCTCCGTTTTCTAACATCCAGCGAACGCGTTCGTTTATTCGACGATAAAGGTCCGTCCTCGGCCGAGTTAAGACGAAGCCCGGGAAACGATGCTCAGCGGCATTCGAGCGACGATGAGCTGAGAATGGTTTACCTGTCAGCCGAATGACTTCAATGGCCCGCTCGATCCGGCGACGGTTGCGGCGGTCGATTCCGCGAAATGCTTCCGGGTCGCGCTCCTGGAGTTCTGACAATAGCGACTCCAGAGGTTCAGCGGATAACTTTGCCCGGAGGTCTTGATCACCGCTGGGCAGTCCTGGGAGAGGAGTTACCAGGGAAGCAATGTAAAAGCCTGAGCCGCCGACCACCAACGGGACCATTCCTTGCCGGTTGAGCTCGCCAATTTCTTTTGCGGCCAGCGCTGCATACCGCGCCGCGTCGCAATTCTCTGTTGCCGGCAAAACATCGATGAGATGGTGTTTAACCCTGTCTTGTAGAGCGCTTGACGGTTTTCCTGATAGGATCTGAAACCCCTGGTAAATCTGAAAAGCGTCCGCTCCGACGATCTCAGTGCCGATCTGTTCGGCAATTTCGACTGCGAATTTGCTTTTCCCGACGGCGGTGGCTCCGGCCAGGACAAAGAATCGGAGGGCGCTCACTTAGTGTCCAGTCCCATAAATAACATGGCTTTCGTTGCGATCAAAATGGGCCGTCGGTCCGGCAGCTGCCGGACGCGTGAACCTAGGGAAAAGGCGGATCCGCGCTCCGGTAGAGGCGACTGTCCAGGAGGCCTGATAGTGTTGGATAAGTCCATCATGGTAACGAAACCGCAGGTGTGCCTGGCCTCAAAACGCAGTCGCCATCAACGCTCGGATGGCGACTGCGCGTTGAGCTTAGGCATATCTGTCGCTTCGAGAAAACGGTCAGGTTCGGCATACCATCAGTCCCCATGGACAGTCGCCGCTACCGACTGTTCGCACCTACCTTAGGTTGACGCGTCTGGGCAGTTGCCGGTATTTATGGGACAGGACACAAAAAAAGAAACCCGCTTCTGTAAAAACAAAAGCGGGTTTTAAGCTCTGTTGGAGGAACGTTAGGCAGCGCGTTCGATATCTGGCGTTTTGGCGCCGCTGACCACAAGTTTACGTCCAAGGAACTCTTTATCATGGAGTTCTTTAACTGCTCGCCTAGCTTCCTCGAGCGTTGTCATCTGGACGAACGCGAATCCTTTCGAGCGCTGGGTATACTTGTGGCAGACCACTTCAGCGTTTTTCACTTGGCCGACCCCGTTAAAGAGGTTGAACAAGTCGCTTTCGGTGGCGTCGAACGAGAGGTTACCTACGTAGAGCTTTGGAGAGGTAACCTCCACCAGTTCAGGCTTACGACTTATTTTTTCTTTTGTCGTCGCGCCATTCTGGACTTGTCTCTCGACGGGTTTTGGAGGGGCCGCTACTTGAGGGCCCTTAAAGAAAGCGATGACTCGCTGCCAAAACGTGGGTTTTGGCTTTGTTGCTATTGGGGCTCCTCCTCGAGCAGTGCGTTTGCGGCGTCCCCTACGAGAGCGTCGTCCAGAGTAATGCATTGATTGGGATTTCATTGGGTCACGAGTATGAAGTTCAGCGGTGAAGGGCATGCATTACGCACACTGAGAAAGAACAGTTTGGGCCGAAATAACCCTCTAACCCAAGGCCTTCACCTCAACTGACGAGATCAGCCGTCGTAATTACAGTGTGAGCATCTAGCCGAGCTATCCCTATTAAGGGGATCGCGATGCCAGGAGAGAATCCCACAAACAAAGCGACCTTGCCCACTAGACTCCGGGCTCACAAGCCATCACCCCGGATCTCCCGTTGTTACGTTAGATCTATAATTGAATCTGATAGCTAGGGCAAACCCTTTATCGGAGGCTTTTAAGTCGTCCTCGTCCTCGTCGTCGTCCTCGTCCTCGGATTGGGGATGCTCGATCTAGCGCGTCAGGCTTGACATGTAAGCAGAATCAGCCAGGAGATTGGCGCAGAGCACAGCCCAAGTTCACCCGCCATATCCCCTCGAGGACGAGGACGACGACGAGAACGATTACGAGGGGAGCGGGGCTCTTATGCTATCCTGCCGTGGCAATTCTTATATTTTTTGCCGCTTCCGCAGGGACAAGGCTCATTTCGACCGACCGTAGCGCTCTTTTGCCGCTGTGGGATGACTAGTTCTACGTCGCCATCGCCATCACCGTTACCTGTGGGTTGCCCACCGCTGAGCCCAAGATTTTCCCGTCTTGGGATTGGCCCGGGTCCGGGTCGAGCGGCGCCGGCCTGAGCTAAATCCGGAGCGTTCAGCCCGAATGGAAGCGTGGCCAGGAATTGTTCGAAAGCCATGAGATTGGTGGTGCTCCTGAACAGATTGGAGAGGACCTCGCTCTTGATGCTTCCCATCAGCTGGCTGAACATATCGTAGGCTTCCGCCTTGTACTCCACCAGAGGATCCTTTTGCCCGTAACTGCGCAGATAAATACCTTCACGCAGCCCGTCCATCGCATACAAATGCTCTTGCCATAGCCGGTCGATCGCATTCAAAAGTATATAACGCTCAAGGCCGGTGACCGCTTCGCTTTCTTCGTGCTGGACCTTCTGTCCGTAAGCGGTCTTGATCTTATCGATAATAAACTGCGAATTCTCCTCTAAAGAGCGGCTGTCCAAATTTGCCGTTGCCCGGCTGAGAGCCAGCGGGAAGGTCGTGTTAACCCATTGTAGCAGCCCGTCGGGATTGGGATCCGAGCCATCAACCGGTTCCAGATATTCTCGGACTCTCTCCGGTACTACTTCGTCGACGATTTCGAAAACCAGCTTTCGCGGCTCTGGGGTTTCGAGCGCATCATTACGCAAGGAGTAGATCACCTCGCGTTGCTTGTTCATCACGTCGTCGAAGTCGAGGGTCCGTTTACGAATTTGATAATTCCGCTGCTCAACTCGCTTCTGGGCGGTCTCGACACTCTTGTTAAGCCAGACATGCTCCAGTTCTTCACCTTCCTTGAGACCGAACCTCTCCATCATCGTGGTCATTCGCTCGGAGGCGCCGAAATTGCGCATCAAGTCGTCTTCGAAGCTAACGTAGAACCTCGAAGACCCGGGATCGCCTTGTCGGGCGCAACGACCACGCAGCTGCCGGTCAACTCGCCGTGATTCGTGTCGTTCGGTGCCTAGCACATGGAGGCCGCCCACTTCAGGAACGCCTTCCCCTAATTTGATGTCGGTTCCGCGTCCGGCCATGTTGGTCGATATAGTGACGGTTCCACGCTGTCCCGCTCGCGCCACAATTTCAGCCTCCTGACGGTGATATTTGGCGTTAAGAACGTTGTGCGGAATTTTTTCGCGCTTCAGCATTCGAGACACCAGCTCGGATGCCTCGACGGATGCGGTTCCGACCAAAACCGGCTGTCCCTTCGCGTAACAACCTCTGATTTCTTCAATCACGGAGTTGTACTTTTCGCGCCGGGTCTTGTAAATCCGGTCGTTATTATCCGTCCGAATGACCGGCCGATTGGTCGGGACTACTACGACGTCCAGCTTATAGATATCGTGAAACTCATTGGCTTCGGTCTCTGCCGTTCCCGTCATGCCCGCCAATTTGTGATAGAGCCGGAAATAGTTCTGAATCGTAATCGTGGCTAGGGTCTGCGTCTCCCGGTCAATCTGCACACCTTCTTTGGCCTCAACCGCTTGATGGAGTCCATCGCTCCAGCGGCGTCCCGGCATCTTGCGGCCAGTGTGCTCGTCCACGATAATGACTTTGTTCTCCTCGACGACGTACTCGACATCCTTCTCGAAGAGGCAATAGGCCCTTAGCAATTGCGAGATGTTGTGAATCCGTTCCGCCTGGCTATCGCAATACTGTTGTCTGGCTCGCTTTTTCTCCTCTTTTTGCTCGGGAGTGAAGTTAGGATCCAGATCGATTTCCGTAAACTCGCTGATCAGATCCGGCAGAACAAAAGCATCCGCGTCATCCGGGTTCAGATAGGAACGCCCCATTTCCGAGAGGTCAGCCTCTTGTTGGCGTTCATTGATGGCGAAGTGGAGCTCTTCTTTTAACGCCACTAGCTCGTCCTTCCGCGAATCCTGATAGAAGGAGAGCTCGCATTTATCGAGCGCTTTGCGGTTCTCTGGCTCTTCCATCATCCGGAGAAGCGCTTTGTTTCTGGGCTGCCCCAATTTGACCTTGAACAGCAACCGTCCGCCTTCTTCGGTATCACCCTTGTCCATGGCTTCTTTAGCTTCCGAAACCAGGCGGGTGCAAGCCATGGTTTGCCGCTTCACCAGTTGTTCGACCAACGGCTTAAACTTGTCGTACTGGTGAGATGAAACGGTGGCCGGACCGCTGATGATTAATGGGGTTCTGGCCTCGTCGATCAGGATTGAGTCAACCTCATCGACGATAGCGTAATAGTGTGCTCGCTGGACCTGTTGCTCCTTCGAGGTCGCCATCCCGTTGTCGCGGAGATAATCAAACCCGAACTCGCTATTGGTGCCGTAGGTGATATCGCAGTCGTACTGCGCTTTCCTGTCCGTAGGCGACTGGTCGTGCTGAATACAGCCGACCGTGAGGCCGAGGAATTTGAATATTTCTCCCATCCACTCAGCGTCACGCCTGGCCAAGTAGTCGTTCACGGTGACCAGATGCACCCCTCGGCCCGCCAGAGCGTTTAGGTAGAGAGGACAGGTTGCGACCAGCGTCTTACCTTCACCCGTCGCCATCTCGGCAATCTTCCCCTGGTGCAGCACGATCCCACCGATAAGCTGCACGTCGAAGTGGATCATATTCCACGTCACCGGCTGGTCGCAGACCAACCAAGCCTTATCCCAAAGCCGTCGAGCCGCATTCTTTACCAGAGCGAATGCCTCGGGGAGAATCTCGTCAAGACGACGCGCCAGCTCATGCGGATCATCGATTTGTTCTAACTCCGTCTTCCAACCAAGGCTCTTAGCGCGCACCTCTTCATCGCTTAGCTTCTGGTACTGTGCTTCCAGCTCGTTGATTCGGGCGACCAACGGCCGGACCCGGCGCACCTCGCGCTGGTTCTTTGATCCCAGGATCGCCTTTAATACCAAATTAGCCATAACCACATTCTATCATTTGCTTCCCGGCTTCACTGCCGGAACCGATACCAAGTCTGGAGGCAATTGGTCCGGGCTGAACGTCTCAACGTTTAGACGCACCAAACTTTCGAATCGACACCCAAAGTTTGGCCGGTGTTCGCCGCTCCGGTCCACTAGTGATCCAACTGCCAATACTGACCCACCATGTTGCTTAACAATGTCGATTGTTTCCTGAACTTTTCCACCTCTGGTTACCACGTCTTCAGCGACTAAAAAACGCTCTCCCGGATTAATTGTAAACCCCCGCCGGAGAACGAGTTTTCCATTCTCCTTTTCGGCGAAAATGTGCCGTTTACCTAAATGACGCGCTACTTCCTGACCCACGATGATTCCGCCCAGCGCTGGCGAAATGACCGAATCACATTCCACATCCCTTAATTTGCCGGCCAATTCGCCGCAGATTCTGGCCGCTAAATCCGAGTATTGCAACACTAGGGCGCACTGGAAATATTCGCGGCTGTGTAACCCGGAGCTGAGAATAAAGTGGCCTCGCAGCAGCGCTCCGGATTGCTCGAATAACTCTACAATCGGTTCGGGCACAGTCTCAGGAAAGTTTAAGGGCGATTGCCTCAATCTCGACTTTCGCGCCCTTGGGAAGAGCAGCCACTTGAACGGTCGAGCGCGCAGGGGATGCCTCCGCGAAGAATTCGCCGTACACCTTATTCATTGCCGCGAAATCGTTTAAGTCGGTGAGAAAGACAGTGGTTTTCACGACGTGCGCGTAGGAACTCCCACCAGCCTTTAGCACGGCTCCCATGTTTTCCAGCACCTGCCGGGCTTGAGCAGTAACGTCTTCTCCGACCAAATCTCCCGTCTTCGGAACTGTCGGAAGCTGACCTGAACAGAACAGCAGCTGACCCGCCTCGATCGCCTGGGAGTAAGGCCCTATCGCTGCAGGAGCATCGGCCGAGGATACAACCGTCTTCATGGAGGCGTTCAAGGGTATCCAGGGAGGATCGAGTGTCAATCCAAAGCCAGGGTTAGAAGCTAGAATCCAGGAGCTAGGAGGGGTAGTGGGGCGCGGCAGGGCGAAAATCTCGGCGCGCCCTAGATGGACCACCTTAATGCCGGATCAAAACTTATTTGTTCCAAAGGTGTTTCAAAAGAATCGCGTTCTGGGCGAAACCACACGCACGGCGCGGTTCAAATCCGGCGCGGATACCCATCATTTGGATGGCGCATCTGGAGCGCGCCGAGTTTTTCGCCCTACCCCCCGACCAGGACCTCCTGGCTCCTGGATTCTGGCTCCTTCAGCCCTACCCGCCAACCCTCTTCTCCAGCTCAGCCACCTTAGCCTCTAACTCCTTCAGTCGCTGGCTGAAGCGAGGCAGCCGCCTGAAGTTCATCTGCTGTTGAAGGTATTCGCGGATCGGCATTGCCGGAGAGCCAATAATGGTCTGTCGTGGCGGTACATCGCCCGGAATACCGGCCTGAGCCACAATCACTGAATCGTCGCCGACGGTCAGGTGGTCCGGTAATCCCGCCTGGCCACCCATGACCACGCGCTCGCCTACTTTTGCGCTGCCGCCCATACCAACCTGTGCCACGATCAGACAATTTTGGCCGACCGTAACGTTGTGACCGATTTGAACCAAGTTATCGATTTTCGTGCCTCGACCGATTCTGGTCTCGCCTAAAGTTCCCCGGTCAATGCAGGTTCCAGCCCCGATTTCGACGTCATCTTCAATCACCACATTACCAATCGAGTTGATCCGTACGATCTCGCTATTCAAACTGGGAATCTGCCCCGACTGCTTCTTTTGTCTGGCTGCCTCGATATTGCCCGGTTCAGCTGTCACAAAAGAGAATCCGTCTCCGCCGATGCAAGCATTTGGTTGGATAATCACCCGCTTGCCAATTTTGCATCGGTCACCAACATTGACGCCTGGGTGCAGCAGCGTTTTTTCGCCGATTTCTACTTCCGCGCCGACACTAACATTACAAATCAAACGGGTGCCCGCTCCAATAATCGAGTTAGGCCCGATCCAGCAATGTGGGCCGATACTCACTTTTTCTCCGATCTTCGCAGTGGGATCGATCGCAGCGGTCGGATGAATTCCATCGCCGGCGTAAACCGGACGCTCGAACAGTTCCAATAGCCGAGCCAAAGCCAGGCGTGGACGAGACACCAAGATGTAGTTTGGTACTTCGAGGGCGGTCAGTTCCTCCGGAGCGATGGCATTGGTTGCCTGCGTCTGCTTAAGAAAATCTAATACGCTACCCGAAAGCACCAGGGCCAGGTCCTCTGGTCCCCGAACCAAAGCGGGATGAACGATTCTGGTAATAACGACAGCAGGATCCCCCTGCAGCTTCCCATCCACATACTTAGCGATCTCGCCTAGGGTTTTCACGGTCTTTGAGTTCTCGGTTCACAGTTCGCTGTTCACAGTTTTTATCGACGGCTTCTCCCGGGATACGCGTAGACGTATAAAGCGAGTTGTTTACAGCGCCAACTGCGAACTGCGAACTGCGAACGGAGAACGGAGAACGGCGAACGGCGAACCGTGAACCGTGAACCGTGAACCGCGAACCCTACCCCTTCCCCAGCTCTTTCTGCAGATCGGCAACGGCTTTCTGCAGCTCTTTTAGTTGGCGTTGCATTGCCGGGAGCCGCCTTAGCTGCACCTCTCGTTCCAGAAAATCTCGCATTGGTACTGCCGGGGTCGAAGCAACCGCTTGCTTGGCAGGAACGTTACCGACAACTCCAGCTTGCGCCCATATCACCGCGTCATCGCCAACCACCATGTGATCCGGCAGCCCGGCTTGTCCGCCCAATACAACGCGATCGCCAACCTTTGAGCTGCCTCCCAGGCCGGCCATTGCCACAATTAAGCAATTTCGTCCGATGCTGGCATTGTGGCCGACTTGAACCAGGTTATCGAGCTTGCTTCCGCTACCAATCCGGGTCTCTCCCAGGGTGCCTCGATCAATGCAAGTGCCCGCGCCTATCTCGACGTAGTCTTCTATTACGACATTCCCGATCGAATTGACCCTCACGATCTCGTGATTAAAGCTTGTAACCTCGGTTTTCTTATTCGGCCTGACCGACTCCACACTGCCCCGCTCGGGCGTCACAAACGAAAAACCGTCCCCTCCGATCGTCGCGTTCGGTTGGATAATAACGTGGTTACCGATTTCACAACGGTCACCGATGAAAACGCCGGCATGGACGAGAGTTTGGTCCCCGATCTTAACTTCAGCGCCGATGCTCACGTTGCTGATCAAGCGGCACCCGGTTCCAATCACGGTGTTCGGCCCGATCCAGCAATTTGGACCGATACTGGTATTGGCGCCGATTTTCGCGGTCGGATCAATTACGGCGCTGGGATGGATACCCTCAGTCGAATAAGCGGGGCGTTCGAACAACTCGAGGAGGCGAGCCAGCGCCAGACGCGGCCTTGGCACCAAAACAAAGTTTGGCACATCGACCGGCCCTAACTCCGCCGGGACCACCGCATTAGCTACCTGATTCTGTTTAAGGAGCTCCAGCACGCTGCGGGAAAGGACCAGAGCTAAGTCTTCCGGGCCTCGAACCAGAGCCGGGTGCACCACCCTGGTAATCGCGACATCGGCGTTGCCGCGCAGCTCACCGTCTAAATACTTCGCGATTTGGCCCAAGGTTTTCATAGGGCCCTAACTAATTCGCGCACTAGCCCCAGCGTCAAGCAGGGATCGGTAAGGACGAACTCATTCTTGTGCCAGGTGAGAGGTGAAAGGTGAAAGGTGATTGGGTCCAAATTATTCATCGCCCTTGGATCCAGAGGCAGGAATCACCATTTCTCTCTGGGTATTTTTTTGCGATCTTTGCGATCTTTTGCGGCCAGGGTTCCTCAAGGATTGTGAACTTCATACGTCTGCTGCACCAGCATGTCCCAGGAATCGGTTTTCCCGGCGCCTAATTTACGGGTGACCGCTTCGGTTGTGGCCGTAGCTGCTCGGAAAACGACGGGTGACTTTGAGTTAGGTGCGGCAGCGATTTGCAGGTGCAAGACGGACCCCGTCTTGGCATAGAACGTGATCGCGTAACGATCCGGTCCGACTGGGTACTCCCCGAGCTCGGTTCCGTTCAATTGCAGACTGACTGCGCCGGTCGCGTGTTGGTCGCCGGGCTCAAACCAGATCGTATAAGCTGCCACCCGTCCTTGATCGAGGTCATCGCTCATCTCTTTGACTAGCGGCCCGATGGCGAGCGTGACTGCTCCGTGTGTGAGAGAGTTGCGCACCTCAGTGAGAGTATCTGCTGGCAGTCGTCGCTGTGCTTCGGCCCACAAATAAAAAGCCAAGCGTTGGTCCACCTGATTCTCGTGCAGATGGGTTTTCCCGAGATTGGTCGTTTCTGGATCGACGTCCTGATCGGTTAGCTGAATGGTCTTGCTTTGCGGGTTGGGATCGTCAAATCCGCCATTCATTAGCAGGGTTACCACCACCGCCGCCAACGCAATAACGCCGAGCCAAAGGCTGAGGCGGATGGCCAACGGCACCCACCAGATACCGGATCGATGCGAATGATGTCGTCGTCTTCGTTTCGGAACAGTCGTGCTCGAGTTTCTGGGATGGGCCGGTGAACGTCGAGACGAAACAGCAGACATAGAACGCTACTCAGTTTGCCTTAAGTAATCGTTAAAGCCAAGTTATTAGAGCTAGGCAAGAGCGCGACGCGTTGGTAGGGCGAGGCTCCCGAATGGCCTAATGGTATTGCCGGAGAACGTCGTGGTTGATTCGCCATTCATCGTACCGACACCAGAAAGCTCGCCGAGCCGCAGTTTTGCGTGTGATCTCGGTCGAAACGGTGGCACGTTCGGGGTGACGGCTCGGCGAGCTCATCGGCCTAATGTCACGTGAGATACAAAATCGTGTGGAGGCTCCGGTAGTGCGTCGAGTCGTGCGGGAGCCTCGCCCACCAATCACCAATCACTTCTCACGCCCCACCGCCTGCCAGCCGTAGCACCCCGTCAAACTCCTGGTTCGAAAGCTGCATGACTGAAAGCCGTGACTGGCGTAGCAAAGGGATTTGGGCGAGCGCTGGATCGGATTTGATCTGATCCAATGTCACCGGCGGATTTACCGGTCGCACCGGTTTGATCTCAACTGCTGACCAGTCTCCACTGGTGGCAGTCGGGTCCGGAAAAGCTTCTCGACTCACGACCGCAACTCCTACTACGGCTTTACCGTTTACGCTGTGATAGAAAAACACTTGGTCACCCGACCTCATCGAACGAAGGTTGTTTCGAGCTTGGAAATTGCGGACGCCAGTCCAATTCGTCTTGCCGTCCACCACGAACTGGTCCCAGGAATAGGCAGTGGGTTCTTGCTTAACCAGCCAGTATTGACTCATTTCTGCAAATATAGTGGCTTTCCACCGATCTTCGAATTCGTTTGTCTGTGTTAATCCCCATCCGTTGCACTAATGCCTGGACTCTTTTTTAGTTTTGAGGGCGGAGAAGCCTGCGGTAAATCGACCCAAGTTGCCCGGGTGGTTCGAAAGTTGGAATCCGAGGGGCATCAGGTCCTTTCCACCCGAGAGCCGGGTTCAACCCGTGCCGGAGAAGCGATTCGCAACCTTTTGCTCCATTCGGATCAAGGCATCAGCCTGACCCCTGGCGCCGAGCTCCTCCTTTTCGGCGCTAGCCGGGCCCAACTGGTAGAGGAAGTCATTCGCCCTGCCCTTAAGGCCGGCAAGGTTGTTGTGGCCGACCGTTTCACCGATTCAACCACGGTCTACCAGGGGATTGCGCGGGGGCTAGGACTGAAATTCATCCGTGAAATGGAAGAGTTTGTCTGTGCCGATTTACGGCCCGCCGTTACCTTCCTGCTGGATCTCGATCTGGAGACGATACGGAACCGGCGGCTACGCCGGGTGCGTCCGGTTAATGGTCCGGACCGGATGGAAGAGCTTCCATCAGAGTTTCACCAAAAGGTCCGGGAAGGGTACCTGCAGCTGGCTCGAGAATTCCCTGAGCGAATCAAGGTGATTGATGCTGCTCGATCGATCGACGAACTCGAAGCTGCGATTTGGAAGGAGATAAATGCCATTCTTGGTTGATGAAGCTCTTGGCTATCTGATCCGGGCGAAGAACGATGGCCGTTTGCCTCACTCGTATCTCGTCACCGGTTCGGATGGTTCAGGCAAACGAGATCTGGCCCGGAAATTCTTTGCCGAATTGAATCAAAATGCGGCCGTGGAAACGCATCCGGATTATCATCTGGTGGAACCGGAATCGAAGTCTCGTCGCATTTTGGTGGAACAGATCCGGGAACTCGAGGAATCCCTGCGGATGAAGTCGAGTGGGGGAGGTTGGAAGTTTGGAGTCGTTGTCGATGCCGACAGGATGATGCCCCAGGCCAGCAACGCATTCTTGAAAACGCTGGAAGAACCGCCGCTCAACTCGATTCTCCTGCTGTTGACCGCTGTTCCTGAGACATTGTTGGAGACGATTCAATCTCGTTGCATCCGAATCTCGCTTCGATCGCCGGCCGGTCCGGCTTTAGATCCGGTAGGCGATGTATTTCTGTCCACGGTCGCTCGCGTCTGCCGAGAACGACCAAATACGATTGCCGGGGCCCTGACGCTGGCCCGGGCCTTCCAAGATCAACTTCAAAGTGTTCGAGCAACGATTGAATCTGAACACGAGGAAAAATTGAGCGAGCAAACCGAGACTTACCGGCAGAGAACCGACGGACGCTGGCTCGAAAGACAGGAAGAACGGCTGCTGGTCCTGACTGAGAGCCGGTACGTAAAAGCGCGCTCGACCTTAATCGATCGGCTGATGGAATGGTTCGCCGAAGCCATTCGTTTTAAGAATAGCGCCGACGGCTCCGTTACCGCCGAGCTCCAGCAATTCGCAAAACAATACTCAATCCCCGAGCTGCTGAAACGTTATCGGGCGCTGGTGGAACTCCAAGAGAATCTCTCCAGAAATATCCAGGAAGCACTGGCCGTTGAGGTGGCTTTTATTGAGGCGTTTGGGCCGGCAGCTGAGAAATGACCTGCAAGAGGTGGCGGCAAAGTAATCAGTGTATCAGTAATCAGTCTGGACGTGTCCCCGAAACACTGATCACTGTCATACTGATTACTGATTACTTTGCCGCCATCTACGCGGAGCGCCATCAAGTCCGCGATTGCTGTTTTACTGATCACTGCTTAGTGCTTACTGATTACTGATCAAAATGCTTACCCTTTACATCCTTCGGCATGCCGAAGCGGAACCCGAGGCGCGTACTGATGCCGAACGCGCGCTAACTTCTAAAGGTCGCGACCAGGCAAAAGCAATGGGACGTTTTTGTTGCGACCAAGAAATTTATCCGGCGCTTATCTTGACCAGCCCGTTAGTCCGCGCTCATCAAACCGCTAAACTAGTTTGCAAAGAGCTAGGAGAGAAAACCAAGCTGGAAACCGTCGAGTTCCTGTCCGCAGGCATGACCCCGGAAACGGCGTTCACGCATTTAAACAAATTCACTGAGCCCGGCCCCCTGATGCTGGTTGGACATGAGCCTGATTTAAGTGAATTTATCGCCGCTTCGATCGGCAGCGCCTCGGAGGGTATCCGGCTTCGCAAAGCCGGTTTGGCAAAACTGACTTTACCGGAGACGAAACCGGGTGTTGGTACGCTAGATTTCCTTTTGACCCCCAAACTTCTATGAAGCCAGAGATTGTCCGAACTCATTCTTTTGTCGCCGAGGTTGCTCGCTTCATTAAGGATTCTGCCTCCCAAGCGATCGACGCGCGCGGTTCCTTTCGTATTGCCCTCAGTGGAGGGAACACTCCCCGTCCAATTTATCAAACGCTCGCCCTCGAGGATTGTGACTGGAGGAAATGGGTCGTGACCTTTGGAGACGAGCGCTGTGTTGCGCCTGATGATAGCCAAAGCAACTATAGAATGGCGTCGGAATCTTTTTTGCTCGTTACCAGTCCCGGCGAAGTGCTCCGGATGAAAGGGGAGATCGATCCCCAAGAGGCGGCGCAAGAATATGACGTTGCCATCCAACACCTCAGTAAACGATCCGGAGAACAGCGGTACCGACATGACTTGATCCTGCTCGGTCTGGGTGAGGATGGTCACACCGCGTCGTTATTTCCGGGGACAGCTGCTCTTGAGGAGACTAAAAAAAATGTGGTGCCCAATTTTATCCCGAAGTTCAAAACCCATCGCCTCACATTCACTTTTCCTTTGATCAACGCGGCGCGTTGCGTCGCCTTTGTCGTCAATGACAAGACAAAGCAACCCGTCATCGACCGCATCCTAGCCGGAAACAGCGGACTTCCTTCCGAGCAAGTAAAGCCGGCCGACGGCGAACTGCTCTGGTTCCTGGGACAGGGGCGGTAGGGGGCGGGATGGTTTGGTGGCCCTATTTTGGTGGGGCGAGGCTCCCGAATATCTGACCGTTTTAGCGAAGCGATTGTTAATGCGGAGCTCTCTCGTTTTGTTATGCCTTAAAACGCGCCGAGCCGTGGTATATCGTGGGCCACGGCTCGGCGCGTCTAGGGGCCCTATCAATGTTCATCGGTAGGGTTCGTGAGGTTTACCCCGGCAAGTCACAGGGCCTTTCGGGAGCCTCGCTCCACCAAAAAGGAGGCCCCATACGCCCCTCCTGGCTCCTGAAGAAGTGACTGCCGTTTGAAGTCGTGTTAGTCTGCTGCACATGGGTAATTCCTCAGAGGGATTCGGTTTTGAAGCGCTGCGTGAAATCGCGACTCGTTGCGGGTCGGGAACAGCTTTCAAGAAAGGAATCTCGTGGAACGCACACTCTGACCTCGAACGAAGTTGGTCAGATTGGACTAGGTCTTCCTTTCAGCCGTTCATCCTCCCTCATTTGGTCCAAGTGCAGGCTCTCTCGTCACGCCAGTTCGTTCGCGAAATTTTAGGGCTCGATAGAGCTTTCTCGGGTCTGCTCTCGAAAGAAGCCGAGGAGAAAAGCGTCGATGCGGGCCGGCAACTACTTTTGATGAAATCGCTCAAGGCTGACCGGACGCTGGATCGGATTCAACGCGCCGTTGCTGCCGGGAACGCGCCGGGTCATTTTGCGACCTTGTTTGCAGTGCGGGCAGCGGTTTTTTCGATCGCGCCGCGCACCACCGTCTCAGCCTACCTCTTGCAAGAGCTGGTCTGCGAAATTCCAGATCCGGATTATCAAGCAGAACTGCTTGCGCTCGGCTTGTCTGAGGTCAACGATTTCTTTCGGCGCTCTGCCGAGACGGAATCGGAGGCTATGCCATCGAATGCCTGAGACTGTTACCGAGACGAAAACCGAGGCGCTGCTAGCGACCCCGTGGAACGTGGTTGTTCACAATGACCCGGTGAACTTGATGTCCTACGTGACGATGGTTTTTCAAAAGGTTTTTGGTTATTCGCGTGACCGGGCAACGCGGCACATGCTCGAGGTACATCATCTGGGTCGATCGATAGTCTGGAGTGGGGCTCGGGAGCACGCTGAGCTATATGTGCAGCAGCTTCATGGTTACCTCCTGCAAGCGACTCTGGAAAAATCTGAGGGATGTTGATTCGTAAGTGGAAAAACAAGGCAATAGAATTGTCCCGCATCGAACAGATCGAGGCAGAACTTTTAAAACAGGTACCGGCTTGTTGTGAACTGGACGCGGGAAGCGACGCCGAATCCCGGATTTTTCCCGCCCCGGCGAATGCGACCGAACCGGACTTGTTGCGGGATTGGGAGGAGTACGTGCGCCCCGAGCTGCGGCACCTGTTCCGTTCTGCAAAGGATACGGTGGAGGCAGATCTCGGCTCGTTGAAAATGAAAGTCGGCCGTCTGGGCCGTTTCGTAGTGCCTCTGGAACATGGCGAGTCCTGGCTAAATGCCTTGAATCAGGCGCGTTTGATTTTGGCTGCCAAATTCGAGTTTTCTGAAAGGGAACTCTCTGCATTCGACCTGCCGAGGACGTTTTCGCAGCGCGAGCTTGTGCTGCACCAGATCAATTTCTACGCCGCCATCCAGGAGCGCATCATTGAGATTCTGAACACCGGGGAAGACCAGAAAGGTTCGGGAGAGAGTGGGTGAGCGCCCGTAGGGCGAAAAACTCGGCGCGCCCATGATTCTGAGTGCCGGTTGATCGAAATCGCGCCGGTTTTGAACCGCTCCGTGGGCTGGTTTGGTTCTCAACGCGTCGAACACAAACACTGGGTTCTGGACAATTTAACGGCTGCCGGGCCCGCCGTGCGGCTCAAATCCGGCGCGGATGGGCGCTCACGGTTGCCTAGAGTCAGCCGCGCCGAGATTTTCGCCCTACCGCCGTTGACGTGGTCCAGCCATCACGAGTAGCTTCGCCTAATGAGCAAACCCGTCGTCGAAGTGCACGTCAGAGCGGTAGTCCCGACTACTGGCGGGTGTGCAGTCTTCGTCGGGAACGATGAAAAGGTCTTTGTGATCTACGTTGATCAAACCGTCGGCCAAGCCATCACCATGTTCATGCGCGGCGCCCAGAAGGAACGCCCGTTGACCCACGATCTTATGGCCAACATCCTGATGGCGTTGGGAGCGCGGGTTGACCGCATCGTGATCAACGATCTTAAACGCGGCACCTATTTCGCCCGCATGATTTTGAGTGCCGAAAACGAGCTGCACCAGCGCAAAGTCATCGAAATCGATGCTCGACCCAGTGATTGTATCGCCATGGCGGCTCAGCAAAAGGCGTCGATTTATGTGAGTCGGGAGGTCTGGGAAGAGGTCGATGATATGGCGGATGTGCTCCGTAAAATGGAAGAAGAAGGCTCAAGTCCCGGAGAATCCGAAGAAGAGTTCTAAAAGTTCCGCTTTTTTGTAGCCCACCGATTGCAATTGAAAATGCACCACTTAGTTTGCGGCGATCATGTCTGACAGCTGGGACATTCCATCCGCGATTTCTCTTTATAACGTAGACCGTTGGGGATCGGGCTACTTCAGTATCAACCGCTCGGGCAACGTCCAGGTCATGCCGACTCAGCAAGAGAGTCTGAACATCGACCTGATGGAAGTGGTTCAAGAAGCCCGGGATCGCGGCATGAGTTTCCCGCTCGTAGTCCGCTTTCAAGACCTCCTGCGACATCGCGTCGAAACGGTCAATCGTGCCTTCCAATCGGCAATCGCTGAGGCCCGCTATCAGAACGTCTATAAGGGAGTCTTCCCGATCAAGGTTAACCAGCTTCGAGAGGTCGTGGAAGAGATCATAGATGCCGGGGCGCCTTACAATTTCGGTTTGGAGGCTGGCAGTAAACCGGAGCTGATCGCTGCGTTAGCGGTGCATCGGGACCCGGAGAGTTTAATCATCTGTAACGGCTACAAAGACCTGACCTACATCAAGCTGGCGTTACTCGGCCGGAAATTAGGCAAGCTGATCATCATCGTAGTCGAGAAACTCGAGGAAATCCGCCAGATCGTCCAGCTCTCCAAAGAGATGGGGGTTCAACCCATGCTAGGGCTACGAGTTCGCTTGCAGGTCAAGGGCCACGGGCGCTGGGCGACTAGCGGCGGCGAGAACGCAAAGTTCGGTCTTTCGACTGCCGACCTGGTCGCAGCTAGTAACTATCTGAAAGACGAAGGGATGGCCGACGCCCTGCGGTTGGTTCACTTTCACGTCGGCTCTCAAGTCCCCGATATCGGCGTAATCAAGAGGGCGGTACGGGAGGCCGCTCGGTTTTTCGCCAAGCTCACCCATATGGGGCACCCAATGGAGTTCATCGATGTAGGAGGCGGACTCGGCGTCGACTATGATGGCTCCCGGACCGCTTTTGACAGCTCCATGAACTACACTTTGCAGGAGTACGCTCGTGATGTGGTCTACAACATCATGGATGTCGTTGATTCGGAGAAAGTCTCTCATCCGACCATCGTTAGCGAAGGCGGGAGAGCGATTGTTGCTCATCATTCGGTGCTCATCGTTGAAGCCTTCGGTTCCATTGAGAAGGGCACCGCGGACCTGCCCCTGCAATTCAAAGAGACCGATCCAAAACTGTTGGCCGACATCGTGGAAATTCAGCGGACGCTCACCAAGCAGAACCGGATGGAGAACCTGCACGATGCCCAACAGGTCAAAGAACAGGCTCAATCCATGTTCGAGCTGGGGTTGCTCGATTTGGAGAGTAAGGCAAAAATCGAGACCTATTACTGGCGGATTGCTGAGTCGGTCGTCGACCTTTGCCGTGGCATGCGCTACGTGCCCGATGAGGTCAAAGAGCTCGAAATCGCTTTAGGCGATCAGTACCTATGTAACTTCTCCGTTTTCCAATCACTGCTGGATCATTGGGCTCTCGGGCAGCTGTTCCCGATCATGCCGATCCACAAATTGCAGTATCCGCCCGACCGGAATGGAACGTTGGTGGATATCACTTGTGATTCGGACGGTAAGGTCAGCAAGTTTATTGACTTGCAGGATGTCAAAGAGACCCTGCCACTGCACCGCATAAGCAATGGCGAGCCTTACTACTTGGGTTTCTTCCTCATGGGTGCTTATCAGGATATCATGGGTGATCTGCACAATTTGTTCGGCCGGGTAAACGAAGTTCATATCTTCCTGGACGAAGACGAGGACAGTGGCTGGTATATCGAAGAAGTGATCCAAGGCAGCACGGTGATCAGTGTCCTCTCGATGACACAATGGGATCAGAACGAGCTGATCCGCCTGGTCAAAGGCCAGGTTGATGCCGCCATCAAAAGCGATCGCCTGAAGCCAAACGAAGCGATGCGCATCTTAAATGACTATGAGCGCGGCCTCGGCGGCTACACCTACCTGAACTTCAAGAAACAGGTTTGACTTGGTGGGGCGAGGCTCCCGAAGGATCTACCGTCTGCGCCGAAGCTGTTGGCGTCGAAGGCTGCAAGGTGTTGCTATGCCAATAACCGGCCGAGCCGCTGGTCTATGGTGTGATCGCGCCGAGAAAGTGGCACGTCAGGGGGACGGCTCGGCACACTTTTCGACCTAATGACCCTCGACAGCGTCGAATCACTGTTACACGCTGATCATAAGGTTGGCTCTCTCGGGAGCCTCGCCCCACCAACTTTTCGCGCTACCCCCCCAACAATTTCTTCACCGAATCCAAAAACCGCTGACGAAGATTGTTCTTGTTATCGGCCGGCTCGGAATTTGGATTAATTGGCTCGCCCTTGTGTACTTGGCAGCTCTGCGAAGGGACCATCGACTGCGGCAGGGTAATCTGGTAGGCGGTCCCAGCGGCTCGGCATTCATCGGTGGCGATTTCATTTGATACCGAACAGAGTTCGACTTGAGCTACGGGTTCAGGCGGAGCGAAATCTCCATCAGGGTATTTTGCCCGGGACGCCTTCTCCATAATTTTCACCCAAATTGGCAAAGCCAGCGTTGCGCCATAACCCCGTTGTTCGATCGTCTGTGGCTGATCGAAACCGACCCAAACCCCGCAAGTTAAAGAGTTGGTGAATCCGACAAACCACGCATCCTTATAGTCGTCCGTCGTGCCGGTTTTGCCGGCAGCCGTTCGATCTAGTCCCAAGGATTTAGCGGATGCCGCTGTGCCGCGGGACAGAACGCCTTCCAGAGTCTCTGTCATCATCCAGGAAATCGCCGGCTTCAAAATCTGCCGTTGCAGCGGGTGGGCTTGGTAAAGAACCCGGCCTTCTTTATCATCGATGCGCTCGATCAGATAAGGCTCGCGACGCACTCCTCCGGATGGAAACGCGGTATAGGCTGCAGTCACGTCCTTCAGCGTAGAGCCGAATGCGCCCAGATAGATAGAGGGCAGCTTAGGGATGCTGTTCCCAAGACCGGCCTCAGTCAGGAGAGATTGTACTTTGCCTAGGCCAACATGCGCACCCACTCGAATCGTCATCGTGTTCCTGGAGAGAATGAGGCCGTCTCTGAACGGCAACATCCCTCGACTTGACCCATCCGAGTTTCCCGGGTTCCAATGCGGAGCTTCTGCCACTTCACCCGTACGGATAGGGTCATCATTGATTTGGGAACCCGGGAACAATCCACTCTCATAACCCGCGGCGTAGATAAACGGTTTCGCAGTCGAGCCGACCGACCGAACCGCTTGCAACGCCCGATCGAACTTACTATCCTTATAATCGCGTCCTCCGACGATCGCGCGGATTCCGCCAGTATGGTTATCGATCACTAACGCTGCGCCCTGCAGATACGGTGTGGCTTCTTCATTAGCTCGATCGCTCTCCGTGTAAGCGCTCTTGCGGGGATGTTTATAGTCGGACTTGTCCTCGATCTGAGTTAGATAACTATCGACAACAGAATCCGCCGCCAGCTGCAACGCCGGGTCAAGCGTTGTGTAGATTTTGAGACCGCCGCTGTCAATCTCATCTTGGGACACGATCCCTTGGAGTTCGTGGTATAACGCGTCCATCGCGTAGTTCTGTTGTGGGACCGATGATTTTTTCCCGATGGTCTTTAACGGCGTGGATTTGGCCGCCTGCTCTTCCGAACTCGAGACGTAGCCGAGTTCTGCCATCCGATCGAGCACTTCGTTCCGTTGAGCTACAGCGCCGCTCGGGTTGTTAATTGGCGAATACCGGTTGGGACTTCGAATCAGACCAGCCAGCGTTGCGGCTTCTGCTAGATTGACTTGGGCAGCCGATTTTCCGAAATAGGCTCGCGCCGCGGCTTCCAGTCCGTAGTAACCCGACCCGAAATAGATCCGATTGATGTAATCATCCAGAATCTGATCTTTCGAGAACGTTAGCTCAATTCGGAGAGCCATGAACGCTTCCAGGATCTTCCGGCTAAGATCACGTTTGCCCAGGTCGAAGCTATTTCGGGCCAGTTGCTGGGTAATTGTGCTTCCGCCTTGCAACAGTGTGAAATGACTCAAATTGCTGGTGAACGCCCGCGACACGCCGACAACATCAACGCCGTGGTGTTCGTAAAACCGGGAGTCTTCCCGAGCCAGGAGCGCTTTTTTGAAGAGGGGCGCTACCTGGTTCACGTTGACCAGAATCCGGTTTTCGCCGTAAAGCCGGCTGTAGACATTACCGTCCACGTCGTAGATCCAGCATCGCTCAGGAATGTGGCCGACTTGTCGTAAGTCGAAGGAGAGCGACCAGCCAAGATAGACTACCACCACTAACCCGACGGCAAGGATTCCTTCAACGACCAACGCGAACAGGAATCGACCGGCAAACTCAATCGTTAAGAACGCACCCCGTACACTCATCTAACTCTCTTCGTTAATCGATGGCTCTGAGGACGCGATCTCTCCCGAACCCGGCTCTGAAACGTCGGCCTGAGACGTTCCAGCCGTTTCCGGCGCTCTCAGATCGGGTCGTCGTTCATCGGTGCGTTTAGCTGCTTCCGCTTTCCGCCACGCTTCAATGGCGGCGTGATTTCCGGAAAGCAAAATCTCGGGCACCTTCCAGCCCCGGAATTCCGCGGGTCTGGTGTAATGAGGATATTCCAGAAGCCCATTACTGAAGGACTCGTCCATGGCCGAGTCCGCTTCTCCGAGAACACCGGGAATCAGGCGGGCAATCGCGTCAACGACCGCGGTTGCGGCGATCGCGCCGTTGGTCAGAATGTAATCTCCGATCGATAATTCCTCATCGACCAAATGGTCCGCCACCCGTTGATCAACCCCTTCGTAATGTCCACAAACGAATATAAGGTGGGACTCTTCTGCTAGTTCCCAAGCCTTTCGCTGAGTGAAACGTCGGCCTGTCGCTGACATTAGGATCACGTGAGACTCGGGCCGTCGAATCGCCTCTACGGCTGCGAAAATTGGTTCCGCCTTCATTACCATACCCGGCCCGCCGCCGTAAGGCGGTTCGTCGGTTACATGATGCTTCCCGGTCGCCCATTGCCGAACGTCAAGACAGCGTACTCGGATCAGGCGGTTTTCTTGGGCTTTTCCCAATATGCTCGCTGAGAAAGCTCCTTCGCAGAGTCCTGGGAAAATGGTCAGGATATCGAACTCAATCATCAACTGCTGAGAGATTCCCTCTTTTGCGGGGAGAAGTCTAGCCTGGTAGGGCGAGGCTCCGGATCGTACCTATGGCTTTCGCAAGGCGACGTAGGACGCACAGGTCCCAGGAATCACCTAGGTCGCGTTCGGCCGTTGCACCCTCGGCTTCACATGCCCACGTCTCGGCTACATCGACTTTCGGAGCGTGCGAGCATATTTCTCCACGATCTCCTGAGCCTCTCGACGAGCGTCACTACAGCATTGGTGATTTCCCGGAGTCCGAATCTTCATCGGTTGGTCCCGCTTGATCACGTGGATCAAGGCTTGTTGCCGATGAAGCAACTTCTTGGGGGTACACATCTTGGCGGGTATAATAGCATCTCTTCGCCAAAAGCCAACACCGCAGATGGGTGGCTGACTGGGGTGGCTGACTTCTTCGGACGGACCGACCCAGCAGCGTGGTCACGAAAAGTAATCAGTAATCAGTGGGCCAGTAATCAGTTCGGATTTCGGATTCCCGATTTCTGAACACTGATTACTGATTACTATTGGCGCGACGACATTTCTGCGATTGCGTTGTGCGATCCTATCCCGCAAGTTTCTTCAAAGATATGGACCTTAACCGCGACCTCGAAAAACTTGAGCTTCAAGAAAGTGAATTGATCTTGCCCAAGTTTGACTTTGAGGTCGCGTGGCAAATCGGCACTCGGTTGCATGATCTTGGAATCGCTGGCCGATTCCCTATTGTTGTTGACGTCAGACATTTTGGCCAACCGCTCTTTTATAGCGCATTGCCGGGCAGTGTCCCTGACAACGCGGAATGGATCCGAAGAAAAAGCAACACGGTTGCGCGGTTTCACCGCAGCTCCTATCAAGTTGGTCTGATGTTACAGCAGGCCGGCACAACCCTGCTCGACCGATACGCATTAGCATCGACAGACTACTCGTCTCACGGAGGAGCCTTCCCGGTGCGTGTCAAAGACGCCGGCGTGATCGGCTCGATTGGCGTTTCGGGTCTTCCTCAACGGGACGATCACGAGTTAGTGGTTGAAGCTCTTTGTCTCACCCTCGGCCGCGATTACGCTTCTCTCGCGCTATCCAAAGATTGAGCGTGAGGTACCAAACCGCTTCCTGGTCATGGCCCGAAAGGGATCAGTGATCAGTTTGGAAAACCGGCATATTACACCGCCGAGAACAAAACAACTGATTACTGGTTACTTTGTGCTATTTCTCACCTCTCACTTCTCACGCGCAGCTGTATCTTTCCCTTGTGGCCGAGCGTCTTAATGCGAAATGTCGTCCGATCCTTTATAAAAAACCGTGCCGCCAAAGAAACGAACAGAAACTATGAAATATTGGATTAGGATCCTGATCGCCCTTCTTATCTCAGCTGTAGCGATGAGAAGCGCGTCGGCCCAGAACGGCCGGCTGGCCACCGCATCCGACGTGGCTCGTTATCTTGCCGGGATGCCGGTATCAGAGGGCTCGCCGTTAGCGTCACTCACTCGGGATCCTCAGTGGCTCGCGCATTCCAACTCGATGAATGCGTCGTTCGCCAAAATGGAGACGCGCCAACTGAGTAATATCCGTACCTGGCGGGCGACGATGCTGGCGCCGGTGATCCCCAATGGCGTTTGCCTTTACCTTTTTGGAGGACCGGATTTTCTCTACGCTAACGTCTTTTTTCCGGACGCTCCTGCTTATGTTTTGCAGGGCTTGGAGACGATCGATTCGATTCCGGACCTGCTCACGCTTCCAGCCCAAGCGCTCGACGGCACGCTCCAGAACATCCAGATATCCCTCAATAACGCCCTCAACTACACCTACTTTGAAACCAAGGACATGCGGGAGAATTTCTCGAGGTCCGAGCTAAAAGGTGTCTTACCGATCTTATTTGTTTTCATAGCTCGTTCTGGCCTACAGATCGCGAAGGTCGATTACATCTCTTTAGCGCCAAACGGAGCCGTTATGGACGGTTTCCGTTCCGCGGTACGAGGAGTGCGGGTCCTTTTGGACGATCCGCGAACCGGACGGGAAAAGAGCCTGTATTACTTTACTGCCGATCTTTCGAATGGTTCTCTGAGCCCCGGTATCCTCCGCTTCTGCTCGAACTTGGGACCGACCAATTCGTTCTTAAAAGCTGCATCCTACCTTATGTACGAGGACAGTTTCAGTACCGTTCGTAACCTTTTGCTGGGCGTCAGCGCCTCCATCGTGGAAGACGATTCCGGTATCCCGGTTCGCTATCTGACATCCCCTCGCTGGACCCTTCAGTTCTTTGGCTCCTACGTGGGGCCTATTGAGCTCTTCAAGAAGTATTACCAAACCGATTTGTACCAAGATTACAGCGCGAGCAGTCCAAAACCGTTGACCTTCGGTTTCGGCTATCAAATCAATCGGCGCACTTCCAATCTAGTTGTTGCCGTTCGGAAGTAGCGAATGGTAGGGCGAAAATCTCGGCGCGCTCGTGACGTACCATGCAGGCCAAGGGTATCCGCGCCGGATTTGAGCCGCGCCGTGGATGTGCCACCCGTCACCTTCGATCGGAGCTGACAACGCTAACAACATGAAAGGGATGACGGGTACGCACGGCTCAGATCCGGCGGGGTTTAGCCAGCAAAGTGGTTTGCGTTGCTCGCGCCGAGGTTTTCGCCCTACCGTTCGTCCCGTGCGTCGTTAAGGTCCGGCAGCTTTCGCCAATTGCTCCCGGCATAAATCCAGACCGTGCTGTCGGTGCAAAGGGCGACGATTTCGCCGGTTGCCAACGTCGTGATCTGTTTGATTTCCCTGGCCCCATGAATTTGCGATGGGTCGGACTGCGGCATCACGGGAGTGTATGAACGGCAATCACGGATGACAACCGTGAAAGAGGATTATCGCCAAAAACTCCGCCGCGGCGGATCACTCCTTACGTATCAATTCAGATATGCTCGTCGATAGTGCCAGTGCGGCTCGCACCGCCTTGAAAAACAGCCAACTGATCCCGCGGCCGCGGGACGAAAGCCATGTTATTTATGGGCCAGGACACTAGTTTCTCATTTGGGATTTGTCATTCCTCCGAGGTGCGTATCGCGGAATCCGGTTGGATATTTGAGCCCGAAGCCCAGCATGCGATCCAGACCGATATGTGACGTCCAGATAAGCGCGTACGGTAATAGCCAGAGAGACCGGGTCAGGGATGCGTATCCGATCAATAAGAAGGGTCCGACCAGAGTATGGACTAAGTTGTAACAGATCGTTGCGAATCGGAGGCCGCGCAGATAACCGAGGATCGCAAGATCAGGCACGAGCAGCAACAATACAAACACAAGCCAATTGGCGTGGATCATCTGATAGAAAATGAGGCTAAGCGCAAGATCAAAGCCTCCTTCAATTCGGAGCAGAATCTCGGGTTTAGTAAACACGCCCGAGCTTAGAGGGGGCAGGAAGAGAATAGCAAATAGCAGATAGCAAATTCCTGCTTGTTGCGACGACTAGGCTGGGACCAGGGATCATTTCCAGCTGCACAGTAAAGAAAAGCCGACGGCGTCCGTCGCATTTGCTATCTGCTATTTGCTATTTGCTATTCTTCCCTCCGCGATGGCTTGGGCAAGCCAAGCAAACGCGTCCTTCTGCATCTCTTTGTCGAACTTATGCGGCCCATCATAAAACCGTCCCACGTACCGGGTTGGTTGGCCGGTCCGTTCATAATGAGCGGCAATCCGGGCATGAGCAAATTGCATCCCCTGGATCGGAAAAAGCTGATCGTCGCGGTTGTATTGAACGAGTAAAGGCGAAGGCGCTCGGCTCGCGGCGAGGTCTGGCCAATCGGCGATCGTCGCTAAGCCTGGTGGGAAGAACATCCAGGTGTGCGGCTCGACATGATGATCTAACAATTCCAAATGGGTCGTCATCATCCCTATGACAACCGCGGCTCCGATTTCATCGCAAGTGGCTTGGAGGAGCGCGGCCCGACATCCGCCACCGGACAACCCGATACACCCGCATGGACCTGACCTGACTTCAGAACGAGATCGCAAATACCGAACCGCGACCCGGTCCTCGAAATTCACGACGCCAGCCATGGTCGTTCCGAGCAGGTTGCAGTATTTAGCGGCCAGATGTTCATGCCAGCGGGCGGCCGCGTTATACCGGTCAATCTCGGTAAACGATATCGCGCCTTTCCCTCGCCTATGTTCCCAGTCCTCAACCTGTTGGTGGATTGACTGGGGCATGGTCTCGAACGGGAATCGGCGGCTGCCCCAAAGAAAGACGTCGTGAACGAGGACGGCAAACCCTAGCTTTGCGAGCTCATTAGCGAAAGCGCAGCCTTCATAGAGCTCCGCGCGAAGGTTCTGGATCGTCTTTGGAGGTGGTTCTTTTCCGTCCGTGATCTTCTCTTTGCCGAAGAATTTAAAACCATCGTGTCCATGCAGTGCCAGCACCCCGGGCAATGGCTCATCGATTCCGTCTGGCCTTAAGAACCAGGCTTGCGTTCGCGGTCCATAGCCAACGGACCAGGATATCTCTTCGCCGGCTAACCCATCGCGTTTCCAAGTCGCCTCGATCCGGACGTTCTCCGCTATAGGAGCGGCGTGGTTAAATCCGAGAATTTTACGGACTCGCTGCCTCGTCTCTTCGCCGGGCGAGGCCAGAGGGTACAGGTCTGCTTGCCTTTTCGCAGCTTCGACCCAATCGCTATAAATCCCGAGATGGCTTTTCATCGTGGTGTTCTCTCAACGCCGTCGGCTGTTTAAATCCCGCGACCCCAGATCGTAAATTCTTGAACTCCTTGAACTCCTGCAACTCCTCGAACTCCTCAGTTTGTCATCTGTCATCTGTTATTTGTCATGTTCTCCCATTCCCTCCTGACATAGGGTTGTCATGGCCTTGACTAGTCTCGAGTGTTCTTGTAGCGACCGATCAGCGTTGTTCACGTGAAATGGTTGCCTGAATCTACCCAACGAAAACCAGTGATCTATGCAAGGGAGCTATCGATTCGCCCGTCTATTTATCTCGCTGGCGTCAACGGTAACGGCATTCGCCGTGGCCGGCGAACCCGGCCAGGACTCAAAGTCAGTCAGCGAGATCCCGCCAAACTTTACCCCGAAGACCGAGACCTTTGACTACATTCGCCGGACTGAGATGATCCCGATGCGGGATGGCGTGAAGCTCTACACGGTCATTTTGATTCCGCGCAGAGCGAAGCGCGCCCCGATCTTGCTGACCCGAACGCCCTACGACGCGGCTGAGCGGACCAAGATGCAACCCAGCGAGCATCTTGCCACCGTGCTTGGCGATTCAGACGTGGTCGATGACCTGGTTTTGAACGAAGGTTACATCCGGGTTCTCCAAGATGTACGCGGCAAACACCATTCGGAGGGCGACTACTTAATGAATCCGCCGCCTCATGGCACCCCGCTCAACCCGACCGACGTAGATGATTCTACCGACGCGTATGACACCATCGATTGGCTGGTGAAGAACATTCCGGAATCAAACGGTAAGGTCGGGATTCTGGGGATTTCCTACGATGGCTTTACCTCATTGGCGGCATTGTTCCATCCGCATCCGGCTCTCCGGGCTGCGATGCCGATCAATCCCATGGTCGACGGATGGATGGGGGATGACTGGTTCCATCAAGGCGCATTCCGGCAACTGGGCATCGGCTATTTCTACGGACAAGAGGCGGCCCGGGACAGCGAGCAGAAATGGTGGTCTGACCATTTCGACGACTATGAATCTTGGCTGGCTGTGTGGTCTGTCGATGAAATGGCGCGCCGATACGGTCTGGATCAGGTCGGGTTTTATCGAAAGTTGAAGGCGCATCCCGCCTACGATTCTTTTTGGCAGGGCCAAGCCGTCGATAAGCTGTTGGCCAAGGAGCCGGTATCAGTTCCGGTGATGCTGGTGCATAGCCTTTGGGATCAGGAAGACATTTATGGCGCCGCGCACGTCTATGCAGCCATTAAAGACAAGGATACCGACCACAAGGTATTTCTAGTGCTCGGACCTTGGTACCACCATCAGCAGCGACTGGATGGTAGCGCGATTGGGGCCATCCAATTCGGAAGTGACACTGCTGCCTATTTCAGGGAGCACCTAGTCCGTCCGTTCTTTGATCATTTTCTGAAAGACGATGCACCTCCAGCCGATCTGGCGCCGGTCACCGCTTTTGAGACAGGGACAAACCGTTGGGAACGGCTACCGACCTGGCCTGCGACCGGAGACGACGGTAAAATCGATCCGGCTTCTGTTTTTCTGCAGCCGAACGGCAAACTAGGTTTCAACCAATCATCCGCGTCCGACCCCGGTTTCGACGAATATATTTCCGATCCGGCTAAACCAGTGCCGTTTTTACCCCGGCCAATTCATGTTGACGGCGAGCAAGGGGCGCATGACTGGCAAACCTGGTTAGTGCGGGATCAGCGTGAGGCATCAGGCCGCACCGACGTGTTAACGTACACTTCGGATGTTTTGACGGCTCCGCTGAAAATCAGCGGTATTCCGGCCGTAAACCTGATAGCGGCTACCACCGGCACCGATGGCGACTTTGTCGTAAAGCTGATTGATGCTTATCCAGATGAGAACGGTCGCGATCCGAAAATGGGCGGTTATCAATTGATGATCACCGGCGACATTTTCCGGGGGCGTTATTATCAAGGTTTTGATAATCCGAAACCAATCCCATCCAACGAAAAAGTCCGTTTTCGGTTTGATCTGCCACCGGTCAATCATGTTTTTTTGCCCGGTCATCGTTTCATGATTCAAGTCCAATCTAGCTGGTTCCCGCTCTACGACCGCAACCCGCAGACCTACGTCGATAACATCTTTTTGGCCAAGCCTGCTGATTATAAGAAGGCCACGATCAGGGTGTTCAACAGTGGCGAAAGCAGTAGTTTCGTTGAGTTACCCGTTGTTACCCGTCAATGAGGACGCTCTTCATCTACACCCTGATGGTGCTCATCTGGGGCTCCACCTGGTTCGCTATAAAGCTGCAACTGAACAGTATTCCGAGTCAGGTCTCGGTCGCTTACCGCTTCGCCCTGGCGGCCTTGCTTCTTTTCGCTTGGTGTTGGGTTCGACGACTACGCGTGAAATTCAGTCTGCGAGAGCACCTTTGGTTGATGCTCCAAGGACTGACCGTGTTCTCTACCAACTACGTGCTTTTTTACGAGGCAGAGAAACATTTGGTGTCCGGGAGTGTTGCCATCGTTTTTTCCCTTTTGGTTGTATTCAATATCCTGAACAATTGGTTCTTCTTTGGGCTGAAACCGACCTATCAAGTCACCGGCGGCGCCATACTCGGTCTGCTCGGAATCGTTCTGACGTTTTGGCACGAGCTTTTGAACCTAGGCTCGAGTTTGGACAATCTCTTGGGTATCGTTCTGAGCCTGGTCGCTACTATCGTGGCGTCACTTGGTAATATGGTCTTTGTCCGGCTCCGGAAAGAAGGGATGCCGATTGTACAAGGTAATGCCTTTGGGATGCTCTACGGCACGATCATACTGCTGGCTTACGCTTGTGTTACCGGTGGAGGATTCAGTTTCGATTTTTCTCCGAGTTATATCCTCTCCCTGCTTTATTTGGCGCTCTTTGGTTCGGTGATCGCCTTTGGATGTTATTTGACGCTGGTCGGACTTATCGGAGCCGATCGCGCAGCCTACGGCAGTGTTATGTTCCCGATTGTTGCTCTTTGTCTTTCGGCAGCGTTCGAGGGCTATCGTCTTACCGTCCTGAGCGCGCTCGGGATCGCTTTGGTTCTCAGTGGAAACGCCTTAGTGCTTGCCCATAAAAAGCCTTCAAACGCCGCGCCAGCGACTAAACGCGACGCGACTAACGGCGCCGAAGCCATTGAAGCCTGAGCGTTTACCCCGAAGGGGCTTCGTTCTCCTAAGGAACGCGGGCTGATCGTAAGCCCTCCAGGCGTTCGATCCGCTCAACCCGCGGCGTGTTTGTAACCCTTCTGTGTTCCTTCCTCATCCTTCACGCGCTCTGGCGTTTCTGCATTACTGGTCGCCGTCGTCCTCGAATTTGGGCCGAGCGGAGTGTTCGAGTAGTGCGCCCAGTCCGAATTGCACCCCGCGACCGCCGGGTTGGGGATGCTGAAGCGGCAACAGGAGTCAGTCTGGGGTTTTACGCCTCACTGCGCCCGTTCCAGCCCTAAAAACTCGCAATACCGCCCTGTCGCTTCTTCCACCGCCCGGGTTTCCCTCGTAGTCAGCGAACGGAAAAGGCCAGTACTAATCCTGACCGCTTTCTTGGTGAGCAGACGTTTCCATGTACCAACTACCTTGCCATTGATAACAATCGTGGAGGAAAACATTCCGTTCGATCCGGGTTGAAGCTTCTGTGCATTTGCTGGATCCAACGATGCACTGCGATCTCGATACCCCAGCAGATATTCATCGAACCCAGGAAGAAGATAGGCGACTGATGGCGTCTTGCCGGGACTTGGCGTCTCCGGGTTCATCCAGTAAACCTTGTCATTAACGGTTAACGATTGGAGACGCGATGAAACCAGGGCGAGGCCCGCCTTCGCGTCGCTCATCTTAAGTCCGGACCACCAGGCGAAATCTTGCAGCGTAGCAGGACCATGGCCGCGGAAGTAACGCCGGGCCAGCTCAGCCAGCGCAGCCTCTTGATCCAGTTTATGGGCTCGTGGCACCCACTCCTCTAGCAAAGTAAAGGTTGGCTGCTTGCCTCGGCGTGCACCAAAGCAGATGACCCGGTCAACCGCCATTCGCCAAAGAATATGATAACCGCGCTGACCCTCCACGGAGATTTTGGCTCGCTCCAATACGGTGTAGACTTCGTCTCGAGTTAATTGCTGCGCGCCCTCCAGAGCCTTGACCAACACGTTCCGGACGCGTCTCAAGACCGTCGTGTTCAACCCATACTGTTCAAACCGCAAATTGGCGGTAGAGATAAGTCTTGGCCCCAAAAGCGCTAACAGCCAATGTACATCAGCTGCCGCCACAAAGTGCAACGTCGTGCGCAGCGGCCAGGTGCGGATAATTGTACGATCCGCAATCGCACGCTCTATGTCCGCTTCGGTCGCTGCCGGTAGACGCAGACCAATTGCCCAGAGCGTGCCGAGATAATCTTGAGCTTGCATAGCGCCAAGTGAGGCCACTACCTCCGCTGGCTCTCTGCACCGGCTTGCCGCAACCTGCTGATTAACTAATCGAGACAGCGCTATGTCATGCGTAGTCACTGACTATCTGTCATCTGTCATTTGCTATCTGTCATTCGGTGTGGCCGCCACAATTCGCCGCAACCCAAATCGAAAAACGCATGCACGGTTCTCTCCAGTTCCAACCGCCAGAGCCAGCGCATCCGTTCACGATCTTGCGGCTGGATGCACCATCCAGCTGCGGTATATGCCCCCTGAACGGCGCAAAGCTTGTAGTCGGCTATCAGCTGATCCCAATCGTAGCCAGTTACTCCGTTCGCGAGCAGTTCTCGATGATACTCTCGCAGGACGGACATTTCCAAATCCCGTCTCAGGTCCGTGCTCCAATATTGCACCATTAAATACGAGAGATCGCTGACTCCAAGCCAAGTGGTAAGCGACCAGGTGAACGGTTGTCGATCCAGAAAGTACACTTTTCCTTCCCCGATCGGGTAAAGGATGTTCCCGGGGTTAACATCGCCGTGGACGATCGTGAATCCGATCGCATCCTTCGTCCTTCCCAACATTTTTCCCGGATGATGCTGGAAGATGTCCAAGATAGTTTGCCGCCAAGAATCGGGGATTTCTGTCTGGGTCGCTTCCAACAACGAATCTAACCCGCGTCGTACGTGTCCGACATATTGGCAGAGTTTCGATACGTCCGGTATCGAGCCGCCCAGTTGGTTGATCCGTTCTTCGCCCCACCCATACGCGTGCAATCGAGCTAAAGCCGTGGCTACAGCGATTCCATATTCCAGGCTGGGCGAAGTGTCTTTCTCGTGGGTGTCGGACAGGTCCTCCATTAGAATGGAATAGGAACCATTATCGGCAACGTGCGCAGCGTAGCATTTTGGTATTGGTGCAGCGGTGAGGCCTCGGTAATCGCGGGCGTAGTAATTGACTTCTGAGCTTGTTACAAAGCCAGCACCGGCCGCGACGGTTTTCAATATCAACGATCGAGGCGCATCTCCTCGGGTCTCAGCTTTGTATTCGATGCGGATACGAGCGATGTGCGAGTTCGTGCTGGGCGAAGCATCAATATCGATACTGCCTATCTCGCCCGACGTGAGCGCACCGTTGTTTTTCAAAACGGTCGTCAGCCAAATCTTATCGATTTGGTTCGTGGGAGGAATGGCTTCGTCGAGATGCACAATACACGTCAGATTGACTTGTCCGGCACGGCGAATCAAGGCAAGGCACCGCGAGAGGATCTTCGTTCCCGGCGTTACCGGCCTGCCCGACGAAGCCTCCGGGAGCCTAAGCGACAGGGCGAAGTCTGGCGATGATGCGTTGTTCCCGTTACTCCCCGTGCTATGGTCTCAAGTGCCAACAAACGTTCTTGGTGGAGAGCTACGCTGCTGCTGCCGTGAGCCGCTCACTGGTTTTTATCGAGATGGTTACTGCCGCACCGGCTCAGGCGACTCAGCGCTTCACACGGTTTGTGCGCAGATGACGAATGAATTCCTCGAATTCTCATATGCCCGCGGCAACGATCTGGTGACGCCCCAACCCGGCTTTCCCGGACTAAAGGAGGGAGACCGCTGGTGCCTTAGCGTGATTCGCTGGCATGAAGCGCTGGAGGCTGGTGTTGCCCCCCCAGTAGACCTGAATGCGACGCACGCTTCTACTCTGGAGTTTGTGACTCTGGAAGAGTTGCAAGCCCACGCCTCGACTTGAGTGGTTTTTTACCGGAGGGGAGCCGCATTCCGCGCTCCATTCTCGCCGGCATTGTTCCATATACAGCGCTTTCCGTCCCAACCCCGCGTTAGCTGCGGCTCCCTCGATCGCGTGACCAGACCACCAGACGTGCAACCTCAAGCGGCTGAACCTCGCACTCGAGCGATCGCATACGGCGGAAAAACAACCTGTTCGCCTGTTAACCTCTTTTCCAGTGAGTCCATGACGGCTAAATCTGTCGTCGCACGTTCGAACTCCGCTGCCGACAAAATGGAAACATCGCCGGTTAGTTTAGGCATTAGTTCAACGTTCTTCGTTTGATCCGTCAGATTCGTTATCCAAAGCTCGATACCACTCTTACACTCCGTGGCAATGGCTTGGAGTTCATCGGGCGTCGAGATTTCCACGTCCATTAGTTGGTCGTCGCGTAGACGGGCTAATCCCTTAATCGCGTGATAGACCGGATAGACTCCACCGTTCTTATCGAACCAGGGCTGGGGATAATCCATCTTTGCATAAGTAATTCCAAACTCCCCGGTTCCGCCGCCCACGGTTAACGCCGCCGCGCCGACCTTCGCAAAATGCGCTGCAAAACCGACCGACCATGCAGCCGTAAACAAGCCGCGCTGGCGCGGATCCATGCCATTCATGGCTTGGCGGATATTGTGTGGGTTCGGCATCGGAGCTTCTCCGTACGGATTCATCCGCAGCCCGATCGCGCTTGGGCCCACGTGATAAGCCTTGTCCCCGATAAAGGAACGAACCGTTTTCGCCAGATAGGGAAGCGATTCTAAGCCTTCCATCGCAGACCGATCATCTCCGGCGTGAAAAATTGCCACAGTGGTAAATGTAACCAGATCGAGCAGATCCAGTGGCGGCCGCTTTCGATTCAACTCGGTAAAAAAGCTGAACATCCCTCCGCCAAGTTGAACGCCCGGGAAAGCGTTGCGCACTGCTTGATAGCACTTGTCCAGCGGCGGACAAGGAGGCCACGGGCTGCCCGGCAACGTGCACTTCAAATCCGGAGCCGGCGACACTAAGACGATGGAGAAAGGATTCCTTAGCTCGCTCGCTGCGCGGGCCGCATCATTGATGTCCTCCACAAAACGGTCGACGCTCGGTATGACAAACTCTAACCATAAATCCGTTCCGATTGACGAACCGACCGCGGCCATCCGCTTCAGATCATTCTGGTTGTGCCCGTCTCTTGGGTCGTAATGGCAGACAATATGGGAAGGTCTCGCGTCCTTTATTACATCGATGTTTTGCTCTACTCCGTCGATGTCTTTGGGATGAAGGCCAAAACCAAGCGGTGGCATTCGTTTTCCGATGGTTGGTTGTCCCACAACGACCGTGTACCGCTTTTCATTCGATTCAATTCTGGTAGCCGAACCGGACACGGTTAGCATGACCCTTTGATCGATGGCTTCACCTTTCGGAATCGTATAGGGCCAAGGAAGGGCGAGGGGGCGTACGTAGGTCTTGTAGGAGGCGTCTGTCCAATTCCGCTGATCCTCCATTTCGAAGGTGTCTCCCTCCATCCTGCAGGTCACTTTCAGTCCAGACAAAAACTCGTGAGTGATCGCTCGTAAGGCGGTCATCGGCTGGACCGGGTCGATCAATAGGGGGAATTCTGTTTCTGCGATGGTTCCATCGACGTGTTCCACCGTGCAGGCCGTTCCCGCCACGCCCTCGATCGGATGGAGAACCACGAAACCGGTGCGATTGGTGAGAAAATCGGATATCGCGTTTCCATTTCCAGAAAAGCTAAGCGACCCGCTGTCTTCGCCGGTAATCACGGCAGAATAACGAAACTCGCCTTCAATCAGCGCCTCGTAGGAAACCCGAAATGCGTCAGGTCCTTCGTGAAAATCAAGTTGGGAGATCTGCGGAGCGTACGTCCCCCAATTGTTATCGCGGACAATAAACGAAATAGCTCGGATCATTTCACGACCGTGATAACGGATGTGGCGGAGGTTACCTGCCTCCAATTCTGCGCTAAGGGGACCGGCTCGGAGAATCTTGGGCGCTTCGACCGGTTCATCCGTTCCGTACAGACGAACTGAATCTGAGATCGGGGTTGGCATAAATTAGTACGGTAGGGACGAGCTCTTGAGCCGGGGAGGGCGCGCTGCCTGTCCGACGTAGCCCCGCCGAATAATGCGATTTCTCATCCAAGCTGGCGAAGTCGGATCCCCGCGCGCCGCGAAAAAGTCTGCATCGTGACGTAGTTGAACGGTTGAGCAGGTCAGTCCCGTGCTTCGAGAAAGATGGATCGCGAGGACGCGATCCCTCCCGGCGTTGTGTTGCATAGCAACCTAATCTCATGAGGTTCGGGACGAAAGTACGCGTTCAATCAGAACCGCCGTGATGATCACTGCGCCTATCGCTGACCCCTGCCAGAAAGGCGACACGTTCAGAAGATTCAGGCCGTTTCGAATCATGACCATGATCAGCACGCCGATCAAAGTCCCGATGATTGATCCGCGTCCGCCGTACAAGCTGGCCCCGCCGATCACGACCGCCGCGATCGCGTCTAACTCAAGCCCGGTACCGGCAAGCGGATCGATCGACATGACCTGCGCGGACGCAAACGTAATGGCGCCGGCAGATAATCCTCCCGAAATAACATAGGGAAGAATGCTGAAAGCCAGGACATTCAAGCCCGCAGTTCGGGCGGCTTCATGATTTGATCCGATGGCGTAAATCGTGCGACCGCCCTTGGTGAAGTTCAGGTAGACCCAGGACAACGCATAAAGCACTAACAACGTCAGCACATGGGCTGGTATCCCAAAAACATTTGTATAAACGATGTTGCCGAAACTCTCCGGTAGATCAGCGATCGAGGTAGCACCTGAGAAAATGTAAGCCAGGCTGCGGCCAATCGCCATTACCCCTAAAGTAACCACAAAAGCAGGAAGGCCGAAACGAGCGATCAAAACTCCGGAGAAAAGGCCGATGCCGCATCCGGCTAAGATGGCCAGGAAGATGGCGAGAGGTATCGGCAAATGCTCGAGCCCGCGTCCGAGTAACACGCCGGTACAACCAGCTACCGAGCCGACTGACAGATCGATTCCTCCAATCAGAATGACAAAGGTCATTCCGATCGAAACGATGCCAACCACTACCGACTGATCCAGAACATTGAGAAGATTGTTCGAAGTCAAAAAATGAGGCGAAAGAATAGTTAGCGCGATCCCTAATAGCAGCGCTAGTCCTAACATCCGAATCTCGAGTCGTCCGACTAAGGCGCCAATCATCGAGCGTTCTGCGGCTCTGGAGCCATCTTGCTGGCCAGGCCGTTTCGGGGAGCGAGCCTCCTTAGTGACGCCGGATGGAGATGGAGAGTTCATCGAATCTAATGAGATTTCGTAAGGCTGCTCACCACACCGTCAATTCGGCTCTGGATCTCTTGCACTGACGGCCGCGGACGATGGGCGGGTAAAGTCACCCCAATCCAACCCATGTCATGGCCGCGATTGCTCCGAACCGAAAGTAAAAGTGTGGCTAGCTCATTTTCAGGATCAACCACGAACTCGGTTGACTTAGTGCTGAGTGCGGCCGGAATTCGGGTATCGTTTATCGTCGGCGTATCCGCAGTTCGAAAACCGGGATCAGCCAGATGGTTATTGACCGCCGCGTACAAGCAGAACAACCGGTCCTGGTCGATGAGTGCCCAAAATGCGGCGCCGTTCAAATCGCCGGCGATGTCTCGTAAAAACGAGCTGTTCTGTTCCATCGAAGTGCGGGGAGCAGCGAAAAGCGTGAGCTTTTCCTCATTCAACATGGCGCTGGGAACGTCAGCGATTGAGGCTCCGTCGCTGATCACGACGATCCGTTCGCAAATGTGAAGAAGCTCTTCGAAATCAGATGAGATCACGACTACGCCAGCGCCTCGCTGCGCGACCTCATGCAGCATTTCATAGATCGAGGTCCGGGTTCCGATGTCCACTCCTTTGGTTGGTTCGTCCAAGATGAGAAGGGATGGTTCCAGAAGAAGCCAACGCGCCATCATAATCTTCTGCTGCATACCTCCCGAAAAAGTGAGCAAGCTGGCATCCAGCCGTTTGGGCGGCAGTTCGAGCTGTTGGAGCAACGCCTCTAACTTTAGCTTTCGTTCAGAATATCCGAGGCCGAACTTCCGCGAGGCGGCCAAGTGTCCCAGCAACAAGTTCTCGCGAACCGAGAAATCGGGCACAATTCCTTGGATTCGCCGATCCTCAGCGACAAACCCGATGCCCGCGCGAATCGCATCCGCCGCTTTCTTAGGAGCAAAGGGATTTCCGTTGAGAAGAATTGCTCCTCGTTGTCGTGGACGAAGGCCGAAAATCGCTTCGACGGTTTCCGAGCGACCGGCGCCGACCAAGCCGCCTAGACCGAGGATTTCTCCTCGATGGACATTGAAAGAGACATCGCGGACAGCCGGCGCCGAAGCGAGATTTTTCACCTGCAGTATTGGGGCGTCAGATAATCGAACCGCCTGGTGGTCTCGGCGACCGAGCGCCGCCGTTTTCATTTCCTGCCCGACCATGAGACGAATCAATTCCGATTGTTTTAGCGATGCAGTCGGCAGCGACTTAGCGACAGTACGTCCTTCTCTCATCACTGTGACCCGGTCCGTAATCGCAAACACTTCTTCAAGCCGATGCGAAACGAAGACTAGCGTATGGCCGGACCGTTTCAGCGTAGTCATAGTCTGAAACAGGCGTTCCACTTCTGGCGGACTTAAAGACGCGGTCGGTTCGTCAAAAATGATTAACGTCGAATTCAGGGCCAGGGCTTTAGCGATCTCGACTAGCTGGCGTTGAGCGGCCGATAGCAGTCGCACTTCCAGGTTAAGTGGCAGGGTTTCTTTCTGACCGAGCCGTTCCAGGATCTCCTCGGCTTTCCGCTTCAACTTACCATAAGAAAGCAACCCCGGATTGCCCAGCTCGGCTAAGAAGATGTTTTCGAGAACGGAGAGATCGGGCGCCAGAGAGGTCTCCTGCATCACCATCGTGACGCCATGCTGAATGGCGTCGCGTGCGCTGCGGAAATTCAATGGCCGGTCGTCCAGCGTGATGGTGCCGGCGTCGCGGGTGACGTGACCTGAAATAACCTTAGAAAGTGTCGACTTGCCGGCGCCGTTAGCACCCAAGAGCCCCATCACTTCACCCGGATAGATGTCCAGGTCTGCTCCAGCCAAGGCCCGGGTCTGCTCGAACGTTTTTTCAATCCCCGTCGCGACCAGCAAAGGCGCCAAAGAGGCCTCTGATGGCCGTGCAGTCTTGGAAGTTTCAAGCTTCATACAGGCTCTTAATGGCTAGGAGTTAGAGAGGTCGATCATCCGGACGTCTTGTCGGTACAGCAGCAAAATACTCGGCTGCGCTGGTAGGGCGAGGCTCCAATGCGGCCTCGAAATGTTCGCTTCGCTGGCGGCATGCTGATGCCTATGACTAGCCACGGTTTTTGCGCTGCCGAGCCTCCACCCCTGATATTCCATGTCCCACGATCGGATAGAACTTAGACGGCAATACCTCCGATCACGCGCAACCCCAACGGCTCGGCTGTGTGTCAGTTTCGGAACACTTCCCGGCCTGGTGCAATTTGCGCCCTGCGAAAGCATGTCGGTCTCTTGGGAGCCTCGCCCTACCAGGTCAGCCAGAGTATTTTGCCACAGCCTGGATCGCTGCGAAAATGCCTGCGCATTTTTCCTCGTCGCGCCATAGGCTTGGCGAAAGCGATTCAGGCTTATTTCACTTCGTTCGCGAACACCGTTTCTTTAATGGTCGGAAGCACTTCATCAATGTTCTTGCTGGTCACGACCATGATCGGTACGAGAATCTGTTTTTCTACTTGTTCGCCCTTTAGATGCTTAAAGAGAGCTTCAGCGGAGCGAACCCCCATTAGATAGGGCTGCTGCATGCCGGAGGCGACGATCTGACCTTGCTTTAACAGGTCGACAAATTCAGGGATTCCATCGAATCCAGCGACGAGAATGCTACCGTCTCTGTGAGCTGCCTTGATCGCGCGTAAAGCTCCCATGGTCGGTTGGTCCGTCTCGATGAATAGTCCTTTCATGTTCGGATTCGCCGTCAGCATATCCTGGACGTATTTGAAGGTCTCCGTAGCGGAATAATTCTGCATTTGCTCGAGCGCAGATTCTTTGATTCCGCCTTCTTCCAGCGCAGCCCGGAAACCTGTAGTCCGCAATTTACCGTTGTTCCTGGTTAGCGAGATTGTCACTAGACCCACCGTGCCATCGGTCATCCCTTTTTCCTTCATGGCCGCGACCAGGGCTTTGCCGGTACCGTACGCTCCCTCTCGATTGTCCGAGATAATAAAAGAGACATATTCGCCTTCATTGGTACCGATATCGGCTATCACGACTGGAATATTCGCCTTTTGAGCTAGCGCCAATACGCTCGGACAGGTGGAACTATCCGTCGGCGAAATCACGATCCCCGCGACTGAGCGGGCGATCGCGTCTTGCGCATTCTTCAATTGGGTCTGGGCGTCATTGTGACTATCAAATGCCTGAAACCCGTATCCTTCTTTTTTGGCTACACTCTCCACGCCCTTCGACAGGTAACGCCAGAACGGCAGATCCAAGCCGGGGGTCAGATAGACAATGTCCTTAGCTGAAGCCGTTAACTGAGACCAGAACCCTAACGCCATGACGGCGCAAAAGAGAAACTTAGAGGTCATTTTCATAGGGGGACGCATGAGTTGAAAACTTGTCAGACAAGTTTTCGGCTGTCTAGAACAATTCGTGGGGATTAGGCAGTGGGTGGATGCAGAGCAGGAGTGGCGGAGTGATGGAGTAGCGGAGTATTGGGGTATTGGGTATCGCAGTCTGCGAAGCACCCAGCCATCACTACTCCATCACTCCATCACTCCACTCCCTTCGCGCCATCACCACGTCCACTCTATACGGTAATGCCCGCGTCCTCGATATGGGCTCGAACAATCGCGTCGAAATTCGTCTCGGCTTCGAACCCGAGCCCACGCGCGCGCGACGCATCTAGGTTGCGGGCCCATCCTTCAACGATTCGCATGATGGTAGGGTCAGGCTCGCGACGAATGAGTTTGACCCGGTCCGGACCCGCACAACGTTCCAGGCTCTCGATCATCTCACCCACGGTGGCCGACAGCCCCGGCATGGAGAGGTTCCTACGGTCACCAACCAATGCCCCGTCGATTTCAGCTGCCCGGAAGAAAAACCGAACGGCTGCCCGCGGGGACGCTAACCAGTGACGTACCGTATCCGACACCGGTAAGACGGCCTCTTGCCCGTTTAATGGTTCGCGGATAATGCCCGAGAAAAAGCTGGAAGCGGCTCGGTTAGGCTTGCCGGGCCGAACACAGATCGTCGGCAGCCGAATGCCGATCCCGTCGAGGAAACCTTTCCTGGTGTAATCGGCCAACAACAATTCCCCGATTGCTTTCTGGCTCCCGTAAGAGGTGAGGGGAGTAGAAAAAAATTCGTCACCGATAGTCTCGGGAAACGGCGCTCCGAAGACCGCGATGGAACTGGTGAAAACCACCCGAGGCCGGTTATTCGCCTTTCGAATGGCCTCAAATAAGTACCGGGTACCATCCACGTTGATTCGGTATCCTTTATCAAAATCCGCTTCCGCTTCGCCGGATACCACGGCGGCCGTGTGCAGAACGATATCGGGGTGATCGGCTACCAATTGTTCCGCGACTCCCGGGGCTCCTAGATCGGCGGCAATCGAATGTGTCGCAAACGGGCTTTCAATGGGTGGCGAGTCGACGATGTCGACCATGGCTAAACTCTCCACTTTCCGACCCGCTATCACACCCTTGGCGGCAAGCTCTTGGCAAAACTTCCGTCCCAACATCCCGGCTGCGCCAGTTACAAGTACTTTCATCACACTCCTGTTTGCGTTCTAAAAAAGATGGCAGGCGGCTACGCTGATCTCCTACGATCCATCTCTTGCGCTGAAACTAAAGGCAATGCAACTTGTCAGACACGTTTCCACCTGTCTATAAATTTATCCAGGTTTTACTAGGCCGTATTTCGTGTATTCTCGAGTGATGTCTGACAAGACCTCAGCGACCAAGAGGTCGCGCCGGCTGACTGACACGATTGCCGAGTACTTAACCACGACAATCCGTGACTTGGCTCCCGGCTCGAAACTCCCGTCCGAAAATCAATTGGCGAAGCAGTTCGGTGTAAGCCGATCTGCTGTCCGGGAAGCGATTTCTGCGGTGGCGTCGCTTGGGTTGCTGGAAATTCGCAAAGGTGCAGGCACGTTCGCGCGTTCACCATTGGTCGGAAACCTTCGGCTTCCCGAGCTTGATTACAATCATCTCGCGAATACCGCGAAGCTTCTGGAGATCCGCACTGGCCTTGACGCAGCCGCTGCCCGGATCGCGGCGATCCGGCGCACCGCCGAAGATCTAAAGTTCCTCCAAGAGATGAACGCCGGTGCTTGCCGTCCAGACCTCTCGATTAACGAGTCGGTCGAAGCAGACGTGGCTTTTCACCTGGCGATTGTTCGGGCAACGCGGAATGACTACTTCCTTTCTATCCAGACTTTTCTCCTTGAACATCTAAGGGCCGGTATCTATTTCACGCGGACTCTCGAATCATACTCACAAGAGATGGTGGAACAGGTCAGGAGCGAGCACGGCACCATCCTTCAGGCCATAGAGCAACAAAACCCCGATCTCGCTTCGCGTTTAGCAGAAAGGCATGTCCTAAATGCTCGGTCTCGAATGCGAAGCGCGTTTGCCTCTCAAGTCGTTCCTGACCTTGGCTAGACCATCTCACCCAAAGGCGAAGAAGAAGAATAGCCGCAAAAGAACGCAAGGAACGCAAAAAAAGGAGATTCAACAGAAGGCCACAAAGGCCGCAAAGACAGACAACTGCGTGAGTGGGTTTTTCTTAAACTCTATCTTTGTGTCCTTGGTGATCTTCTGTGAGATCCCTGTTTTTCGGTTTCTTCATTTCTTGGCGCCAAGCCCGCAACGCTTCGCGTAGACTTTATGTGCTCTTTTTTTTGCGTTTTTTGCGCCTTTTTGCGGCTATTCTTTTTCTCCAATAACCCAAGGAACTGACCGAAAAAATGAAAAACAAAGTTAAATGGGGCGTGTTAAGCCCCGCCGATATCGGGATGAAAAAAGTGCTCCCCGCGATGCAGCGAGGTGAGTGGTGCGAGATTGCGGCCATCGCTTCGCGAGATCTCAAGCGAGCTCAACAGGCGGCTGCCGAGCTCGGAATCCCGAGGGCGTACGGATCATACGAGGAACTGCTGGCTGACCCCGAAATCGAAGCGATTTACAATCCTTTGCCAAATCATCTGCATGTGCCTTTGTCGATCAAAGCCGCAGAAGCCGGCAAACATGTTCTTTGCGAAAAACCGATCGGCATGACCACGGAAGAAGCGGTCACGCTCTTGGCAGCTCGGAACCGGACCGGGGTTAAAATTGAAGAAGCCTTCATGGTGCGCAGCCATCCCCAATGGCGAAAGGCGGTTGAACTGGTCGAGTCAGGCCAGATCGGCAAAGTGCGGTCAATCGCCGGTTGCTTCAGCTACAATAATCATGACCCGAAAAACATCCGCAACATCCGTGAGTACGGAGGTGGCGGTATGATGGATATCGGTTGTTATCTCATCTTTACGTCGCGGTTCATTTTTGGCGAGGAACCAACGCGGGTAGTCGGAGTAATCGAAGAAGATCCCGATTTGCGGACTGACATTCTCAGCTCCGGAGTTCTGCACTATCCATCTGGGCACTGCATTTTTACCTGCAGCACCCAAATCGCGCCTTATCAAAAGGTACAGATCTTCGGCACGAAAGGCCGAATTGAGATTGAGATTCCGTTCAACGCGCCGCCAAACAAACCGTGCCGGATCTTCGTAGACGATGGAGCCGATCCATCCGGTCGGAGCGCCGAAGTCATCGAGTTCGAAATCGTCGACCAGTACACCATCCAAGGAGATCTGTTCTCCCAAAGTATCCGCGAGGGCACCGAGCTACCCGTACCGCTGGAAGGTTCGATCAAGAACATGGCGATCATCGATGCTGTGTTCCGGTCGGCGAAGACTGGCCAATGGGAAAAACCAGTCGTTCCGGCATAAAGCCTCGCTCTGACCGAGCCACAAAGACAAAATAGTTCACAGCAAGATCGCGAAGGCCACAAAGACAGAACTCTTTTACAGAAGCTAACGAAGCAAACGAAGGGCTGAGGCGAGACGTTTCTACGCCAGGTTTTGGTCTCTTTCCTTCGTTACCTTCGTTGCCTTCTGTAAAAGAGATTCTTCGACCGCGGGGGGCAAGGGAAGGCTTCTAGCCATGATGATCGGAGGATCAGTTGTCCTTCGCGATCTTCTGTTGACTCTATCTTTTTTTGCGTTTTTTACGCCTTTTCGCGGCTATTAAAATGTAGCTTTGAGGCCTTGGCGGCCTTGCTATGTCGATTCTGGTTTTGTCTTAACTCTTCCTTCTGTGAATCGTCACCGTGTTGCCATCGGGATCAACCACGGCGGCCATTCTGCAGCCAGGAAAATCTAGCGGTTCAATAACAAATTTACTGCCCGCTTCTTTTAATTCCTTGATCGCCAGATCGAAATCCTCGACTTCGAGTGCGACCGACGGTTTGAGCTGCTCGGATCCTGCTCCGATGGCGAGAACGCCTGGCCCGATCTCATACTCGATATAGCCCGCATTGTCGCCTTCGTACACCATTTCTGGTTTCAAACCAAGCGTCCCTTCGTAGAACGCGCGTGCGCGCTTTAGATCGGTAACTGGATAGACGCTGAATGCGATTTCGGTGACTTGCATAGTTTAGGTTGTTCTAGGGTTTGGGTTTACGACGAGTTGGGGCGGTAGTTGGGTCTGTTTTTTTGGGAAGCCGGACCCAGACGCGGCGCCGGTGACTGTTCATGCGAACACATATCGGTCCGACATGTTCTTGTCAAGGATTTCGTTCTCGTCGAAAAGGTTGGTAGGGCGAGGCTCCAAAACGTAAGCAGCCGCTAGCTTTTCTACTCTCTGCGTTTGCCTCGTCTAATAGGTGAAGCAGCGTCGCCGAGCCGGGGATGGAGCGTGGCAAACATGCTGGACGCGCTGCTTTTTAAACAGCGCCTTTGGGACTGACAGCTTCAATACCAGACAATCTGCAGACCCAAATTCGACGACGACGAGAACAATGTCCCTTCGGGACAACCCGCACTACCCTACTTCCCAGCAAGACGGAATCGGTGCGCGGAGTAGCGAAAGCAAAACGACAATTAAGACTAGGGCGAAACAAAGAATAAAAGCTGCCCGCCGGCTTGACACCAAATTAGGGACGATCTTGCTGGGCTCCCACGGAAACATTTGGCCCGTGTAGCGTTCTAAGTCTATCCTCGCCCCGACCGGCTGTTCCTCTCGTCTGCCAAAGGCTTTCTCACATGCCGCGCAAATGACTCTTTCGCTTTGATGTGCCTGCCCACAGACAGGACAGCCGTTCGTCTCGCGCTCGGGATCCATGAGAGAATCTAAACGATGTTGACTTCGTTCGCACGAGGATCACGAATTCATCGTCAGTCCATGGCCAATGAGGCGCCGGACCGCTAAAGCGACCGTTTAAGCCATCAGGATAAGAAAATCGCCACTCCGCAACGGGCGAATTGCGAATCGCATCTACTCCGCGTAGTTGATCTGCTTATGCGTTCTTTGGTCACGGGTCTGCTAACGTTTGGTATCCTCGGAGTAGCTCAAGTGGGTTGGGCGGAGGATCCGGTCGTTGTGGTTTATTCCGATCCCAGTCTCACCCGGTTGGAAAAAGAGATTGGTGTCACGCCGGCTCAGAAGGACCGGTTTGACGATATCGTGGTCAAATATCGAGACCCACAAGCGAGTAACGACGCCAAGACCGGAGCGGACGCTGATGCAAGCTCCAGCCCGCAGTCAGGAGGAAGAGGTGGCGGTGGGGGTGGGCGCGGTCACGGCGGTCGCGGTGGAGGCGGCCGAGGTGGATCGGCGTTCACCGGAGCCAAAGGTGATAACCTGCGCCAGGAATTGGATGAATTGGCTACCATTTTGACCTCGGAACAGTTAAAGAAATTCAAGGATCTGAGTAAGCACAACAAGAAGCCCGAGCACGCCGCTTCGTAGAAGGCCAGGAGCCCAACCACGGGCTCCGTCCTTGCGGGCGGTTGAAAATAGTAATCAGTAATCAGTGTGTGTCAGTAATCAGTACAGAAATTGCCTCACATCGACTGATTACTGATTAACTGATCACTGATTACTTCTCGTTGCCGGAGCACCCGACCAACATTGCACTCGCAGCGCCGCTATAACTTGCGATTCGCTCGCAAAGGCCTCGGCACCGAACCGCCGGTCGATCCAGATTCGGTAGTGCCGGCCTTCCGAATCCTCGTTGGCGCCGCTATCATTCCGGGAAACAGATCCGTGGAATTGCGTGACCAGGAAAAACGATGAGCATACGATCTCCCCAGAGACCATGCACAAAGTAAACACCAATCATCTTCCCGAATTTTCCTGGTCATCACCGAAAGGAAAATTCGCTGGAGCCGGGAAAGAGGTATCAGAAGCCTTAGGGCGCGACCCGTTGTCGACTGACCTGAAAAAACGCCACCCGTTTGATGTGGAGATTTCTCGGATTTCTCTCGGGATGGCCGTTTGTCCCTACCATTCTCACAGTGCGCAATGGGAATTCTACCACGTGATTTCCGGTACTGGAAAAGTTCGGCATCAAGCGGGAATAATGGATATCGAACCAGGTGACGCTTTCATCTTCCAGCCGGGAGAGCCCCATCAACTGATTAATGACGGGGCTCAGGATCTCATCCTCTACGTAGTCGCCGACAATCCTATCGGCGAGTCATGCTACTATCCGGATAGTAAGAAATGGTTAGTACGTTCACCGGAGCGAAGAATGATCCGTTCCGAAGATATCGATTACTACGACGGGGAGGAGTAGTTTGGAGGGGAGCCGCTTTTGTGCGTGGCATAGAGACCTTGCAATTTTACTCACGGCGCGGGTGCCGCCAAAAAATTTCTTAAACAGGCGGCTCCCGGGAATTACCCAGCGCATTGCTTTTACCCAGCGCCTCCGATCGCAACGGTTATCGATTCGCGTGTAGCCGAGAGACCTGCGACGCGTTGAGCCATTCCCGGGAGCCGCCTGTTTAGTACGATTTGAGGCCGCACCCGCTCTGGGATGAATCTCGTGGGGCCTCTTGGGGCAAGCGCCAAAGCGGCTCCCCTCCAGAACGGCCTTTTTCGCGCTATGTTCTTTCAATGAAGACAATCGTGGTCGGGGCAGGGATCGCCGGCGCCAGCGCCGCCTTCCACCTTACGGAACTAGGCGCAGAGGTTGATATCATCGATAGTGACGCTCCCGGGCGAGCGACCTATGCCGGGGCGGGCATCGTCTGTCCATGGCTCTCTAAGAACCCAGACCAATCCTATCAAGTTCTCTCCTTTGCCGCTTACAGATATTACCCGCAGCTGGTGACCAAGCTCAAGACTCTCGGCCAAACTGGAATCCAGTATGATTTGGTCGGTGGTCTGGCAGTCGGTCCGTCTCGTGATCGACTCGCTCCGATCGTTCAGCGATTAGAAAGACATTTAGATAACGGGGTCAAAGAGGTTGGCGATATCCGTATCCTAGATAAAGGCGGACCGAGAGAATTGTTCCCTTACCTTGATCCGAGTCTGGCGGGTATTTACTTGAGCGGCGCCGCTCGTTTGTCCGGAGAATCGGTACGAACCGCCCTGCTGGGTGCTGCGACCCGGGCCGGCGCGCGAGAATTGTCCGGCGTAGCCGTATTAGAACGCTCCGGTGACTCGGTGGTCGGCATTCGCCTTGACGGAGATCTTCTCCGGGCTGATTCAGTCATCGTCGCTGGCGGCGCATGGTCCGCTAACCTGTGCCGTCCCCTAGGCCTCGAACTCGGCCTTGAACCACAGCGAGGCCAAATCCTTCATCTGAAGGTGGAGGAGACCGATACTGGCACCTGGCCTGTGATTGTCCCGGTTCTAAATGATTATTACCTGTTGGCATTCCCTGACTCTCGAGTTGTCGTTGGCGCCACCCGAGAAACTGGCTCTGGGTTCGACAGCAGAGTCACTGCCGGTGGTGTTGCAGAAGTATTGCGCGAAGGACTAGCCATCGCTCCCGGCTTAGAGAAAGCCACTTTAGCCGAAGTCAGGGTCGGCCTCCGGCCTATGACCAAAGATGGGTTGCCTTTAATCGGTCGTCCCACTCAGCTTCAGGGTTTGATCATTGCGACGGGCATGGGTCGCTACGGGCTCACGATCGGCCCTTATGCCGGCCGGTTAGCTGCCCAGGTGGCCACAGGCCAATCCACAGAAATCGATCTGGTTCCCTACACCCCAAGCAGGCAAATGCCATAACCTACAGCCGCCGCTACCGTCCACTATGGTCCACTTCTGTCCACTAAGTCCACTGATCCGCCAACACCCCAACGTCCCCGAATTCCTCAGTGCATAATCAGGTCCCATTGTACAATATCCCATCTTCCATCCGCTATCGTTCCATGGATCCGCAACAGGAGCTCGAGAATTACTTTGGGTTTCGCGAGTTTAGAGAACCGCAGCGAGAGATTATTTCCGAGATTCTTGCGGGTCGTGACGTGCTTGTGGTCATGCCCACTGGGGGCGGCAAATCGCTCTGCTATCAACTTCCAGCGATTCTGATGGATGGAGTGACGGTCGTGGTTTCGCCTTTGGTGGCATTGATGAAAGATCAGGTTGATAGCCTGCTCTCCCGAGAAATAGCCGCAACCCTCATCAATAGCACTATCTCAGGTTCGGAACAGCAGGAGCGAATCCGGCGGATGCGCGAAGGCGAATACCGGTTGGTCTATATCGCGCCTGAACGTTTCCGGAGCCCGTCTTTCTTGCAAGCACTGGGCCAGGTTACGATTGCTTTGTTCGCGGTCGACGAGGCTCACTGCATGTCCCAATGGGGCCATGATTTTAGGCCCGATTATTTTCGCTTGGGCAAGGTCCTCGATGAGCTCGGGCGCCCCCAGGTCGCCGCTTTTACCGCCACCGCCACCCCCGAAGTTCGGGCCGATATTGTCGATCGCCTCGGCTTAACCGAACCCAAGATCTTTGTGGCCGGGTTTGCGCGGCCGAATCTTCGATTCACGGTGAGCGAAATGACCAGCGAGTCGCAAAAGTATGAGCGTCTTCGCGAACTCGTCGGTCGCCATCGTACCGGCATCGTCTATTGCGCCACTCGAAAGCGGGTGGACCAAGTCAGTGACCAACTCGAATCCTGGCGAATCAGAGTGGCGCGATATCATGGCGGGATCGACGATGATGCCAGAGAAGCAGCCCAAAATCGTTTCACCCAAAGCGACTGCGATGTGGTAGTGGCGACCAATGCTTTTGGGATGGGGATTGACCGACCCGACCTCCGATTCGTTGCCCATTTTGAAATCCCTGGTTCTCTAGAAGCCTATTACCAGGAAGCGGGACGAGCCGGTCGCGACGGGGAACCGGCCGAGTGCGAACTCTTGTTCAATTACGCGGATACCCGAGTCCAGGAATTCTTTATCGACGGCAATAATCCACCGATCGAGCTGATCCGGCGCCTCTATCTATTGCTCGGCCAAGTGGCTAATGAGGCCGCTGAAATCGTGATGCCAATGAAAGACCTCGCCGCTCGCCTGGACAGCGACAATAACGAGATGGCTATCCGATCCGCCCTGACTATTCTCGGCCGGCACAACATTATCGATCGGGACGATATCCCGGGACGACGAGTGCGAGGAATCAAGCTGTTGCAGCGCGACCTGCGCCCCCTGGAATTGCCGATTGATGTCCAGGCTCTACAAGAAAAGGAAAAGCGGGACCGGGCAAAGCTAAAGGCAATGGTGGCCTATGCTTACGCCCGGGAATGTCGCCAAAAGACGATCCTTCGATATTTCGGGGATCCCGAACTGAACAATTGCGGAGCCTGCGATCAATGCTCGACCAAACGCTCAGAAAACCTCCGTCCGCCGACAGAAGACGAGTTGGTCGTAGTGCGTCAAGCGCTGAGCTGTGTCGCTCGGATGTCTTTTCGGACGGAGGAAGGATTCATACCTCGGTTCGGGCGCAACCGAGTTATCCAGGTTCTTCTCGGGAGTAAGGCTAAGGAAATTGTCGATGCCCGGCTCGATGAGCTCACGACCTATGGTTTACTCAGGACCAAGTCTGCCAAATACCTATATGAGCTGTTTCGCGAACTCGAAGAAGTGAGGCTGGTTTATTCCACGGGGGGCCAGTACCCGATGATCGGATTAAGCGAGTCGGGGGTTGCCGCAATGCAAAATCGAGAACCGTTTAGCCTGGTATGGCCGGAAGAACCGAGAAAACGCGAAGGCAGAAAATCGGAACCTGAGTTTCAAGTTGAAGCACCGTTTGATGCGTCATTGTTCGAGGCCTTACGCCGGACCCGCGCAGCCTTAGCCCAGGAACACGGTGGGGTGCCTCATTACGTGATTTTTCCGGACGAAACGCTCAAAGCCTTTGCCCGTATCAGGCCCTCCTCAGTCGAAGCCGCCCGCCGTATCCGCGGCGTCGGTGAGATGAAAGCCCAAAAGTATGTTCCGGCATTCTTGGCTGCCATCGAAGAATACGAAGGGTGATGAGGCAATCGTTCTCGTTCTCGTCCTCGATTGTGGTGCCACGACGGCCAAAGAACGCGCCCCAACTCAGATCGGTTCGTATGTCCCGTAGGGACTAATGAAGGTAGCCCGACTCCGCGAGGCCTACGTCGCGATCGCATCAATATGTCTTGCAAATTCGATGGGCTTTCGGGTGCGCCGTAGTCTGCGAAGGCGACCTGGCACGAAGTGCCTGGAAAAAGATACCCAATGCAAACCGTCCCGTAGGGTACGGTATGATTCGTCAGACTCCAGGTTCGCCACCACACTAAACCGTCCGGCGAGGTGCAAACCAACACACAAGACATCAGACCGTCCCTACGGGACGGGACGGTTCCACACAATTTCCAGGCACTTCGTGCCTGGCTACCTTCATTCAATCCCTACGGGATAATCGTTTCTCGCTATTGCGCAGCCTCAAACAAAAACCAGGTCCGCCGCTCGGTTTCATCGATCCAGTTCTCGATCAAGCTAGCGGTAGCCACATCGTTGTGCCGGTCGCAGATATCATGGGTAGAACGCAAAAACTTTGTTAACTGTTGATTGTCCTCCACGAGTTCGGTAAACATCTCTTTTGGACCAACAAACTCGGCGTTGTTATCGTGCAGCCGTTGATGTTCGGAAATATCGCTAATGGACCGCAACGTGGTTCCACCGATTTTGCGAGCTCGTTCCGCGATGTCATCCGTCATGGCAAAAATTTGTTCGCCATGTTCGTCCAACAACAGATGATAGTCGCGAAAGTGTGGGCCAGTCATGTGCCAATGGAAATTCTTCGTCTTCACATAAAGCGCGAACACATCGGCTAACAGCTCCCGGAGAGAACTTGAGATCTCGCTAACGCCTTCAGCGTTAAGATCGGTCGGGGTTCTCAGCGCCGCAACGGTTTGGTCGTCCAACTGGGTCGAACTATTTTTGCTCATTATGGTTTCTCCTTACAGCCGAGAAACTCGACTTGCCGTTGCCAGGTAGCAACTAGCGTTTTTGAGAATTGCATGAACCCTCACCGGAAATCGTTCCCGGTATTCCCGGCTTACCAGACATAACCTCCCGGCCTGCCCGACGCAGCCTCCCGGAGTTTTGACGACGGGGCGAAGTCGGGAGCCTAAGCGACAGGGCGAAGTCTGGCGTTCCCACCGTTACCCCTGCACCGATACCACCATTGCTTCCTGCAAATCGTCCGTCGGATTCTGAACGATCTGGTCCCCGGGATTCAGCCCGCTAATGATCTCCGACTTTGTACCGAAATCGCGCCCTAGGGTAACCTGTTTGAAATGGATTTTGTGGTCAGCATCGACGGTTGCTACCCGCGTACCCTTGGAATCGATTAATATCGTATTGTCAGGAACATAAAGAAGCGGATGTGGATCCGGCGTTGATAGGGTTACATGCGCATACATGCCGGCGTAGAGCCTCCCGTCCGGGTTGGGGACATCCACTTCTAAGAGGATTGTTCTAGAAGCCTGATCGAAAGCACCTGCATCTCTGGCGACTTTCCCACTAAACGCCTCATTCGGATACTCATCGACTTTCACCGTCGCAGCGCTTCCCGCCCGGACCCGGCTCACATCCGACTGCGGCACATTCACAAAGACCCGCACGGGGTCAGACTGGGCTAGATCGAATAACTTTTGGACAGTCTTAACGCTCCCGGAAGTGACCAACGAACCAACGTCGATGTATCGCGCAGTGATCACACCGTCGAACGGAGCCCTTACTTGTTCATAGGCTTTCATCTGCGTCGCGTTCTCCAAACTCGCCTCTGCATTGTCGCGGTTCGCCTGTTGCACTTGTTCAGTCGCCAAGACCGTGTCGAGTTCTTGCTGAGAATTCACCTTGTTGCTGAAGAGTTGTTGAGATCGAGCTGAATTAGTCTGCGCTAATTTCAGGTTGGCCTGCGCCAGCTCCAATTGGGCCTGAGCCTCTCGCAAGTTGGCATCGATTTGGGGCGCCTCAATATCCGCTAGCACCTGGCCCTCATGAACGTGATCTCCAATATCGACGTACCACTGCTTTAAGTAACCATCCACTCGGGCATAGATCGAAGCCGATCGATTAGCTTGAATATTGCCAGGTAGGATCAACGGTGCGGTTGCATCGCTCTGGTTTGGTTTCACTACAATGACGGTCTTTTTCTGAGCGGCAGCCGCGAGCGCAGCGAGTTCCCGGCTGTTCTGCAACCGAGGGTAGATAGCCAAAAAGTAGATCCCCAGTCCGAGCCCGAGAATCACAATCAAGCCCACCAGAAGCCGGCGGGTTGGCGCAGCCCCTTTTGGGTGACCAGTTGTTGAAGAGGGACTAGCGGTCACTGGCTTGTTCACCGCACCTTCAGGTAACTGCTTTTCTTTCATAGGGATATCCATCTCTCCAGGCCTTTCACTTTTCACGAATCACATCCACTTCTCACTAATTAGCTCAGCCGCGGATGCAGAGTGCGCGCGTGATATTCTCGCTTCATCAGCCGATACACGACTGGCACAAAAAATAGCGTAAAAAACGTGGCAAATAATAATCCACCGATCACCGCACGGCCCAACGGAGCATTCTGCTCGCCGCCGCTGCCAAGTCCCAATGACATCGGTAACATGCCTAGGATCATGGCGAGCGCCGTCATCATCACCGGCCGCAGCCGGGTGAACCCAGCGCTCAAAGCCGCATCAAATCCATTCTTTCCGGAGCGCAACTCGTCATTGGCGAACGTCACCATCAAAATACTGTTGGACGTGGCGACACCGATACACATGATCGCGCCCATCAAAGCAGGTACGCTGATGGTGGTACGAGTTAGGAACAACATCCAAACGATGCCGGTCAGTGCCCCGGGTAGTGCCGTAATAATGATAAACGGATCCCGCCAACTCTGGAAGTTGACGACCATTAGGAAATAGACCAGTAGGATGGCGAACGCCAGGCCGATGCCTAATCCGAAGTAAGCACTATACATACTCTGCACCTGACCCCTGATAACCAGGGTAGTTCCGCGGGGCAGATGCTGCCGTACGTCGTTCACAATCTTTTGCACCTGGCCGGCCACGGAACCAAGGTCAGCGTTCTGCACATTGGCATAAATATCGAATACGGGCTGGACATTATAGTGGCTTACCACAGTTGGTGCGGAGACATGTTGGATGGATGCCAGGTTGCTTAGAAGCTGTGGCTGCGGGATATCGGTGCCGGTCAGGCCCATTTCCGGTATTTGGTAACCAGTGCTACCCGGTGTTGGCGCCACTAGACTGCCGGCCGTTATTGCGATCGGCGTGTGTAAGATATCCGGGACAGCATCAACTTTGTATTGCGGTGTCTGTACGGAAATAAGGTAACTCACTCCGTTATCAGGGTTGAGCCAGAAATTCGGAGCGGTTTGTCCGCTACCACTCAGTGACACCAATAGATTGTCCGCGATTTGCTTCTCGGTTAACCCTAATTCTTGGGCTCGAGTGCGATCGATGTTCACCAGCAACGAAGGATAATCAATCACCTGATGGATATTAACGTCGACTGCTCCCGGGATGGCCGACATTCGCCGGCGCAGTTCCTCGGCAATTTGGTAATTCTGCGCGTCATGACCAACTACCTGCACGTCAATTGGGGCTGGGAGACCCGCGTTCAGGGTCTGGCCGACGATGTCCGACGGTTGCGTGAAGAAAGTGTAGTCAGGGAACTTCTTTACTAGTATTTGACGGATCCGCTTCACGTAATCCCAGGTGGGTCCATGATGTTCCTTGTTTAACGATACCAGGATTTCTCCGTCCGATACGCCGATGGTAGCGCTATCGCTCAACGCGATATTGAGGTTAAAAGGCAAGCCGATATTATCTAAGACCAGATCGATCTCATCCTTTGGTATAACACCGCGGATCACCTCTTCGACCTGGGTGAAAACATGCTGAGTATCCTCGATTCGAGTGCCAACCGGGGCGCTGACGTGGAGCCGGAATTGACCGGCGTCAACCAACGGAAAGAAGTCTTCTCCCAGGAAGGGCGTAAGCACCGCTAGGGAAAGCACGGCCAAAACCAACATCGTGCCCAGCACCAGGCGAGCATGTTGCAGGCACCAATTCAATCGCCCAACATAAAAGCTCCGCAACTTTTCAAACTGCCGATTAAACCCTTCGTGTATACCGACGAACCAATCTTGGAGCGGCCTCGCTTGCGAGGCCGAAACCGTGATCGCCGATACCTGCGGCGATTCGCCTTCATGGTGTCTTCCCCGTTCCAGAAAATTCACCATCGTCGGCACCACGGTCCGTGACAATAGATACGAAGCCAGCATCGCGAAAACCACCGCCATGGCGAGAGGCGAAAAGAGAAAGTAGGCGTTTCCTCCTAAGAAGAAGATTGGGACAAACACGATGCAAATACAGAGGGTTGCCACCAACGCTGGCGTCGCAATCTCTTCGGCTCCATCGAGGATCGCATCGATCATCGACTTGCCCATCCCAAGATTACGATGGATGTTTTCTATCTCAACGGTCGCGTCGTCCACCAAAATCCCGACCGCCAGCGCCAGACCGCCCAAGGTCATAATATTGATCGTCTGACCAAGCGCATGCAGCACAATGATTGATGTACAGATCGAGAGCGGAATAGAGGTGGCGACGACCAAAGTGCTGCGCCAGGAACCGAGAAAGAGGAGGATCATCATGGCGGTCAAGCTGCCCGCAATCATTCCTTCTCGCAGAACTTCCTCTAACGCGGAGCTAACAAAAACGGACTGATCAAACAAGGGCTTGATCTGGAGATCTTGCGGCAACGTAGCCGCAATGCCCGGCAGCGATTTTAGCACCCGGGATACGACCTCCAATGTGGATGCATTGCCACTTTTTAGTACCGGCAGAAGCGCAGCTTTAATCCCGTTCGAGACCACCATGTTGACCTGTGGCGTATATCCGTCGTGCACGCTGGCGACGTCTCGGATGTAGATGGTCGTGCCATTGACCTGTTTCAACGGCAGGTTGTTAATGGCTTGGATAGTATCGGTATTACCGTTGAATAAAACATCGTACTCGCGTTTACCGATCTTCGCGGTGCCCGACGGGACAATGACACTCTGCTGGTTGATGGCCGAGCTCACGTCTTGTGGAGAAATCCCGTAGGCTTGCAATTTTCTTGGATCTAAATCGACCGAGACCGCGCGGGTTTTTCCACCATACGGCAGTGGGATGGACGCCCCTTGGACCGTTGCTAACTGAGTGCGGATGAAGTTAGTGGCGTAATCGTAAAGCTGTTGTTCGGAAAACTTCGCTCCGCCGACGCTCAGCTCGAGAACTGGAACATTAGCCGCGTTGTAGCTTAGGATATTCGGTGGGGTAATCCCTGGCGGTAGCGTCTTCAGTATCGTCTGGCACTCCGGAGTTACCTCGGAAATGGCCGCATCCACACTGGCGCCTTGGTGCAGGTAGACCTTGATTACCGCAATACCATTGAACGAATTCGATTCGATGTGTTCAATGTTGTTTACCGACGTCGTCAACGCCCGTTCGGAAACCGTGGTTATCCGGCGTTCCATCTCCTGAGCCGGAAGGCCGTTGTACATCCAGATGACACCGACTACCGGAATATTGATCGCGGGAAAGATGTCCTTGGCCATCTGAAGGCCACTCAAGGCTCCACCGAGCAAGAGCAGCACTCCCGTCACCGTAAAGGTGTACGGAGCTCGCAGCGCAACTTTAACGATCCACATCATAAAGCTAACTGGCTCCCGTTTTCTTCCTCTGTCGTCCCGGGTCCCTCCTGGAGCGCGCCTCGCTTGGGAGGCCGGCTTTGCGGTCCGGTGCCAGAGAAAAATGATGTATGCTCTCTTACAGTTTCGGTCTCGCTCCGGTAATTGGCAAACCGATTCGCCAGGAGGCCGCAGACGAATAATTGAAATGGATGATAGAACATGATCGGTAACAGAATTAGTCCCAGGTTGGCGTGAGCTCCAAAGATCAGCTGGGCCAGGGGTACCCCCATTGCTAAAGTCTTTTTCACCGAGCAGAATAGCGCCGCGATGAAGTCTGCCCGCGACAAATGCGCGGCGGATGAAGTAGCGACGACTAACCCGGAAACCGTGGTGAAAAGTATTACGACACCGCCCAACACCGCGAGCGTTAGTCCGATTCCATAGTGTTCCCAAACTCTACCTTCCACGGAATCACAGAACGCCGTATAAACGATGAAAAGGATGACACCGTTACTGAGAAGATTGAGCAGCCGACGGTTCTGATCAGCCCATCGCCTAAGCAAGATTCGGCAGCACATCCCAACGATGAATGGGACCAGAGTCAGTAAGGTGATCTTAACCAGTAGTGGTCCAAAGGTGGCAACTTGTCCGCCGGCTTGCATCAAAAACCGAACCAGCAAAGGTGTGAACATCACGCCCAGAATGTTAGACAGCGCGGCGTTAAAGATTGCTGCCGGAGTATTGCCTCGAGCGACCGTAGTGAGAACGACTGAGGTAGAAACCGTGGAAGGTAAAACGCAGAGATAAAGAAAACCATCTCGCAATGCTCCGGGTTCAGCAGGCCAGACCACGCGCGTCAACTCGTGGAACAGCCAGCCCACTACCGGAAAAATGAAGAAGGTAAAACCCTGGACGATGAGGTGCAGCCGCCAATTCCCCGCTCCTGCTTTCATACGTTCCACCGCCATGGCCAGTCCCTGAACGAATAGAATCAGCGCTACGCCAATATTGTTTACCAAATCCGGATGCAACCAACCTTCCTTGGCTCCGGCTGAAGGAAAAAGGAAGGCCAACCCCACAGCGCATAGCAGCGCGAGGATAAATCCGTTCTGTTTAACAGTTTGCCAAACCATGGAGCGGCCTCGCTCGGGAGGCCGGACGGTCCGAGCTACTTCGTTTCGGCCAATAACCCTTGCAGCCGAACTGTTTTGTTTCCGGATTTCATCGTCCATATGACATCGTTTTCGGCCGCAATCTCCGATCTCCGTTCAGGCCGAGCCAGGCAGAAGCTTTTCACTTTTCGGCGAATCCTTGACACTTCCGCCTTCGCAAGGCCTACGGCGCGACAGGTTCCGCCTTCGCAAGACCTCAGGTTTTCTCGTCCTCGGGCTCCTAAGGAACACGGGCTGATCGTAAGCCCACCGGCCTGGAGGGGAGCCGCTTTACAAGATGGCAGCTCCATGGGTTGGTAGCAGGCGGCTCCCGGGAATGACCCAACGCAATGTTTTGCCCATCGCGTCTATTCCGTGCGGTGGCTGCAACGGCGCATAGAACTGCCACACCTCGAGACGTTCCCGGGAGCCGCTTGCTACCAACCCATAGAGCTGCCAGGCTACAAAGCGGCTCCCCTCCAGGCGTCCGGTCCGCTCAACCCGCGGCGTGTTTGCAACCCTTCTGTGTTCCTTCCTCATCATTCAAGCGCTCTGGCGTTTCTGGGTTACTCGTCCTCGTCCTCGAGATTCGGTGGCCCAGCGTATACCTAAGCCAATCAATTTCTTGACCCGAGAACTGCCGGCAAAAAAATGGCTGCAGCCGTCACCAAGCGGGTTTAGCTACTTATAGGAAGGTAAGGACAGACATATGGATATATCTCGCAGAGGATTCATTACGCGCGCTTCCGGCGCGGTCGCACTCGGTCTTGGGGGTGGATCAGTCTTACCGTTGGCTGCAGCCACGGAAGAGAGTTCTAAACTCGTTGGTATCCGCCCCGAGGAAAAACGTCGAGGGGACATGCTATTACGCCGCCTGGGACGGACTGACGAATGGGTTTCGGTCATTGGGCTTGGTGGTTATCACATCGGAAAGCAGGCAGACGAAAACGAGAGTATCCAGCTGATTCGCAGCGCCATCGATAAGGGCATCTCTTTCATGGATAACTGCTGGGACTATAACGGCGGAGAAAGCGAAGTTCGCATGGGCAAGGCTCTACGGGACGGTTACCGGGAAAAAGTAACCCTGATGACCAAGATCGATGGTCGAACCAAAGCAGCGGCTAGCCAACAAATCGACGATTCTTTACGCAGATTGCAAACGGATCATATCGACGTTTTGCAACACCATGAAGTGATTCGTTTAGATGATCCGGACCGCATTTTTGCCGAAGGTGGTGCTCAGGAGGCTGTTCTCGAAGCACGGAAAGCTGGAAAAATCCGTTACATCGGATTTACCGGACACAAGGATCCAGTCGTGCATTTGCGGATGATGCAGATGGCCTCAGAACACGGGTTTCACTTCGATACGGTACAGATGCCCCTCAATGTGATGGACGCTCACTTCCGAAGCTTTCAGAATCAGGTACTGCCGGTCTTGCTCAAGGAACGAATTGCAGTCCTGGGCATGAAAACATTTGGAGACCATTTCATTCTAAATAGCAAAACCGTGACGCCGATTGAGGCGCTGCATTACTCGATGAGTTTGCCGACTTCGGTCGTAATCACCGGGATCGATAAGCCCGAGATTTTAGATCAAGCGCTTGAAGCAGTGCGAACTTACAAAAAGTTGGATGAAGGTGCGATCGCCGCGCTACTTGCCCGCACACAAAGTGCAGCGACTAACGGGCGCTTCGAGTTGTATAAAATCAGCACCCATTTTGACGGCACGATCCGCAACCCGGTTTGGTTGGGGTAGGTGGAGGACCTGCCCCCACCAGGCGCATCAAAATCGTGCTCCCGACTTCGCCGACTTCCTCCTGTGGAGCGCTGCCTCGCTTGCGAGGCCGACTTCAAGCGTGTGGCACGAGATACATCAGCTATGGCGGACAAGTGCGAGGCCGACTTTGAGCGGGTGGCAGCGCAAAAAACGTGGGGCTACGTTGGGCAGGCTGTGCTCGTCCTTGTGCTCGAAAAGTGGGGCTGTGCTAGCGGATTTATCGGAATTCTGTCTTGAAAGACTCACCGAAATTATCCCGAAGGCCCGGCCCGCAACGCTTCGCGTAGCGATGCGGGCGGGGATGGAAGGACTCAGCCTGGGGTTTTAACCCCAGGTACCCACAGAAAAACGGCCCCGCCCTGAAGGGGCGGCAGAGTCGATGCTACGTAATGAGACCGTTAATACGTCCTGAAACGAAAATTATCTCCCGCCCCTTCAGCATCCCCAACCTCGCGGTCGCCAGGTGCAATTCCGACTTGGCGCAGTACTCCAACACTCCCGCACTCCATCACTCCGCGTGGCCGGATTCGAGGACGAGGACGAGAACGAAGCGCCTTGTGAGGGCGGCCCCTTCCTAAATGGGTAACCCGGGGTTAAAACCCCGGGCTGAGTCCTATCGTCCCTTCGGGACTAAAATCCCCCAACTAAAGCTTGGTCTGATCGACAACTTTCCGAATGATGCGGATCTCGTCTTCGGTGAGTTCGACTTCACCGGCCTTCGCATTGGCGATTGCTTGGTCCGGAGTACGAGCGCCCACTAAAGCGTGTGTACACCCCTTCTGCTGCAGAGTCCACGCAATGACGGTCTGCGCGACAGTTAGACCTTTATCTTCTGCGACCGACCGAACGACACCCAAGAGCGCATCTACTTTGGAGCGATTCTCTTTCTGATACCAGGGGTTGCCGCGGCGGACGTCACCTTCCCCGAACTGGTGATCTGCGCCGATCTTACCGCTTAGAATTCCTAGCGCCATCGGCGAGTAGGCCAGAACGGCTATCTGGTGGTCATGGCAGTACCGCAGATTATCCGCTTCATGTTGGCGTTGTAACATGGAGTACTGCTCTTGGTCGGTATCGAGCTGACCTACCGATTGATAGCGTTCCATTTGTTCAATGGTGGCGTTAGAACAACCGATCGCCCGGATCTTGCCTTCCTGCTTCAGCAATAACAACTCCGCCATCACGTCCTCGGTTCTGGTGGTCGAATCCTGCCAATGGGTTTGATAAAGGTCGATCCGATCCGTTTTTAAGCGGCGAAGGCTCTCTTCAATTTCGTATCGAATCATGGCCGGCCGGAGGTTGATATAAACCTCGTACTTTTTATCGGCTTCGCCCTCGGCTTCACCCGTTTCGCTCGCATCGAAGAATTTATCTCCTTCTTTCTTGTACCAGACCATGCCGCACTTAGTTGCGAGCACGACCTTATCGCGGATCCCTTTTAGGGCTCCGCCAACTAGTTCTTCGGAATGCCCGTACCCGTACATGGGCGCGGTATCGATCAGGTTGATGCCGTGATCGATTGCGGCGCGAATCGCTCCTTCCGGATCGTTCTTCTTGGTGCCACCCCACATCCATCCACCGATCGCCCAGGCCCCGAACCCGACGACTGATGCTTCAATTCCAGATTTTCCTAATGGTCGATATTTCATCTCTTTTTTTGTTTTTATCTCAAGTGCCGGTAGCTGCGCATAATTCGGTTTATGCTCACCTCATACTCACGTCTCCAGCGAATCGAACACACGATGTCCCGGGCAATGGCGCCGAGCGCGGTAAAGCACCAGGCTATAGCCAGAAGGACGCCAACGTGAGGAATCAGCAAAAGCAGTAGCGTTACCAGAATCAGAATCGCGTACCCAAGACCGCCCTCTCCCAGAATCAATTTTGGTTTTCGCGACCACATCCATTCTGCGCGAACGTATTCACCACGGTCCACAAAAGACCAGGCAATGGCTAAGGATTCCTGTAGCTGAACCGCAGGTAATTCTGGAAACTTCCAGTCTTCCTTACCATTGAAGTCCTTCCAGAAAACCCGCCATCGATTTACTAACCCAGTCACTGTCTAGCCTCCTGTTTTAGATTTCTTCAGGCTAATATCTTGGGTGAGCGATCGCTATGATCGCAACGAGCATTTATTTCCTACCCAAACGGATGATAGCGACCCGGTAGTAGGATGGGCGATAATCCTCGGGGAACCAATGGGTATGTCCGGTTAGAACAAACCGCCCCTCAGGAACGAGTGCGGACTTTGTTCCAGGGCGATTTCTGGGACTCTACCTCCCCTTTGGGGCGGGCGGTTTTTCGGTTAGCACCCGGGATTAAAACCCCGGGCTGAGTCCTGAAGTCCCCTCGGGACAACCACCTACCCAGGGCTCACGATCAACCCGCGTTTGGTCGCAATCGCGATCGCTTCCGTACGGCCCATGGCGTCTAACTTGGCCAGAATAGACTTTACGTGAGCTTTCACCGTATTCTCGCTAATATACAGAACCTGCCCGATCTCTTTATTGCTCCGGCCACTAGCCATATATTGAAGGACCTGGAGTTCACGTTCCGAAAGTTCAGGATGCGCCATTGACTCGGCCAGCTTTGAAGCGATCGACGGCGGCAGCAAAGACTCTCCTTGCGCTACTCTGCGAACCGCGTCTCGGATCTGCTGAGGGGCCGTTCCTTTGGCTAAAAACCCTCTGGCCCCCGCCTTTAAAGTTCGCCGGATATCTTCTTCGCTCTCGTACGTCGTCATAACGATGATGCGAGGTTTCGGCCCTTTTCGGCCGGACAGCTCGTTGATCACTTGGAGCCCGTCTTTCTTTGGCATCCGCAAGTCGAGCAAAAGGACATCAGGAAGCAGTTGGTCGCACAGTTCACATGCTTCTTCCCCATTGCTAGCCTCCCCGACGACTTTTATATCCTTCTGGGATTTGAAAATGGCGGCTAACCCTTCGCGGACGACCGGATGATCATCCACAATCATCACCGCAATCACCGCATCGGACGAACTAGAGGACGGTTTCACAGCCATTTCGGATTCTAAGTAAGCACTAATCATAGCCTAATCCTATGTAGTAAATACAAAAGTTCATTTTTCATCGTTTCTGCCAAGTCGGAATTTTCACAGAAGATCACAAAGGACACAAAGGGAGATGATTCTCCGGCGAAGGGCAGCCCACGGTCTTCAACCAATCACCTTTCACCTTTCACCCGTTCTACGCGCTCAACGCTTGCCTGTTTCGAGCTTGTCGAGAAGCTCAGGGCAGGCCTTTCACCGCATCCTCACGCCCCCCCGCCAAAGGCAGGTTCCGCCGAAGATTCGCTCTTCTCAGAGTGTTTAATCTTACTGACGAGCATAAACACAACGGGAACAAAGAATAATGTCGCTGTGGTCGCGAAAATCAGGCCCCCAATAACCGCTCGACCCAAGGGAGCGTTTTGCTCGCCGCCCTCTCCGAGACCCAACGCCATCGGTACCATACCGATGATCATGGCGAGCGCTGTCATCAGCACGGGCCGAATTCGGACGTAGCCGGCTTCGAGTGCTGCCCGATAAGGATCCTGGTATCGCTCGAGCAATTCATTAGCGAAAGTGACGACCAAAACACTGTTAGCAGTAGCCACCCCCATGCACATAATCGCCCCCATCAGGGCTGGCACACTCAAGGTAGTGCCGGTTACAAAAAGCATCCAAATGATTCCAGCGAGCGCACAAGGTAGCGCTGTGATGATGATAAACGGCTGCGTCCAAGACTGAAAATTGACCACCATCAACAGATAAACAAGGATCATGGAGAACGCCAACCCGAGATAGAGACCCGTATAGGACGCCTGCATGGTAATTATCTGTCCACGCACATTCACAAAACTACCGTTAGGCACATCTTTATTGGAAGCGTCGACCAGCTTCTGTATATGGTCCGCTACATATCCGAGGTCCTTGCCGTCGGCGGATCCATAAATGTTAATGACCGGCAGGATATTGTAGTGATCCTCAACCGGGGAAGTGGTGCCACGCGAGATCGAAGCAACGTTAGCCAAAATCTGGCCCTGTCCGGACCCGCCCAGAATTGGAAGGTTTCGCAAGTCGTCCAGCGAATGCAGGTCATATTGCGGTACTTGGGCATTGATCTCGTAACTCACTCGATTTTTGGGATCGACCCAGAAGTTGGGAGCGGTCTGTTCAGATCCGGACAATGCACCAAGAATGCTCTCCGTGACGACTTGCGCACTAACCCCGAGGATCGATGCCAGGTTGCGGTCGATGTTAACATTTAATTGCGGCGCATCGCTTGGTTCCTGAATCCGGAAGTCCACCGCCCCAGGAATGTGGCGAATCTGCCCCATGAGTTTGCTCGCATAGTCCAAATTCGCTGTCAGATTGGCTCCCGTCACCTGTATATCGATCGGGGCTGGTAACCCGAAATTGAGAGTTTGCGACACAATATCGGCTGGCGGGAACCAGACAGTTACATCCGGAAAATCGTGTGGCATCCGAGCTCGGATTGTTTGAATGAAGCGATCCGTCGGACCATGGTTTTCGTTAAGTGAAACCAGGATATCGGCGTCCGCCGGGCTCATGGTTCCGGTGTTGTTGTACGACGTATTGATACCGCTGTAAGGGATACCCATGTTATCCACGATCAGGTTCACCTGGTTAGCAGGAATGACCTGGCGGATCATCTGTTCGACCTGATCGACCGTACTAGCCGTCTCTTCGATCCGGGTACCCGCCCGAGTCCGAACGTGCATATCGAATTGTCCGGTATCGACCGATGGAAAGAAATTCTGTCCGAGAAACGGGAACAGAACAGTCGAAGCTGCGGCAAATCCCAGCACGACAATCACCAACCTACCGCCGTTACGGAGACCAAGACTAAGCAGATCGCGGTAACCTTCTCTGAATTTTTCAAACCGTCTGTTAAAGCCGGCATGAAAACCGGAAAACCACCCGAATAATGCGAATCCCTTTTTTCCTTTGCCATGGGACGAAGTGCCATGCTTTTTCATCCAGTACATCGCTAAGGTCGGAACCAGGGTTCGCGACAGGATGTAAGACGCGATCATCGCGAAAATCACTGCTTCCGCTAACGGCCCGAAGAGGTATTTGGCGACTCCTGAAAGGAAGAAAATCGGGACGAAAACGATGCAGATACACATCGTAGAAACCAAGGCCGGGACGGCAATCTGAGCCGCTCCGTCTCGAATCGCGTCCAGCGGTGGCTTACCTTCGACCAAGTGTCGATCGATATTCTCGATGGTCACGGTAGCGTCGTCCACCAGGATACCAACTGCCAGCGCCAGACCGCCGAGGGTCATAATGTTAATTGTTTGTCCGAGTGCCGTTAGCGCGGCGATAGAGGAGAGAATGGCCAATGGAATCGAGATCGCGATGATCAGGGTGCTTTTCCAGTCACCCAGAAAGACCAGGATCATGATGGCGGTCAGACAAGCCGCGATCACCGTCTCACGCACTACACCTTCGATCGCAGCCGTAACGAATATCGATTGGTCAAAAAGCATCGAAATATTCAGTTGCGGCGGCAGTATCCGCTTGAGAAACGGCACCTTGTCCTTGATTCCCTGCACGATATCCAGTGTCGATGCGTCCCCTGTCTTTTGAATCGTGAGCAGAGTGGCTCGGTTCCCGTTAAAACGAACGATGTTGGTTTGGGGAATCGCGCCATTGTAAACGTGGGCGACGTCGCGAATGTAAACCGTAGTCCCGTTGGGCAATGTCTTGACCGGGATAGCGTTCAATTCTTGAAACGTCGGCGGACTCGCATTTATGCCAACCTGGTATTCGAACCGGCCAATTTTCTCAGTACCCGACGGCAGTATTAGATTCTGCGCGTTGATTGTGTTTACGACGTCAAATGGGGTTAATCCATAACCTTGCAATGCTTTATAATCGAGATCGATTTGCACGGTTCGTTGCTTGCCCCCGTAAGGATAGGGGACGCCCACCCCAGGAACCGTGATGAGCTGCGGCCGGACAAAGTTTAGTCCAAAGTCATTGAGTTGTTGTTCAGATAGGCCACTCAAACCAACCATGAGAACCGGAACGTTGGTTGCACTGTAGCTGATTACTAGAGGCGGCGTCACCGCCGTTGGCAGCTGCTTGAGGACTGCTTGCGAAACCGAGGTAACCTGCGCGATTCCCCTGGAAACGCTGGCGTTCGGTTGCAGAAAGATCTTAACCACTGCGATCCCATATAACGATTCCGATTCAATATGTTCGATGTTATCGACCGTTGTGGTTAGGACTCGCTCATAGGGTGTCGTCAGGTGGTCGGCAACATCTCTCGGGGCCGTGCCGGTGTAGTTCCAGATGACCGAAATAACCGGGATGTTAATCGCTGGGAAAATGTCTTTGGGGGCGCTTAGGATGGAAAGGACCCCCGCGATTAAAATGAAAATGGCCAGAACGATAAACGTGTAAGGCCGCCGTAGCGCTAAGTTAACGATCCACATGGCAGGAAGAGGAGTTCAAGGAGTTGCAGGAGTTCAAGGATGGCGCTGCGGGCCGGGTTGGTCCTAAGGGCGCGAAGCGAGGGCCAGGAAGTGGCCGTATACACGCTCGCAATGGAATTGCGATAGACTGATTTGGTGTTATAGATCGTCATCGACCACATAATGCAGGAGTGATGGAGTATTGGAGTTCTTGCGTCCTGAAATGCCAATTCGTTTCAAGCGGTGGTATTTGCCACATTCTCGAACTCCTCGAACTCCTTGGACTACTCATTTGCTCACTCCGCGACATCCGTTAGTTCATTGGATTTCACTACCGTCACAACACTTCCGGTCACGAGTCCCGCCGGCGGATTGACGACAACCTGATCGGACGGGGAGAGACCATTAGCAACCTGCAGCCGCGTTCCCAAGTCGCGGGTAAGAGTGATCTTGCGGATTTCGACTTTACCATCCGGACTAACCACAGCGACGGCTGGTTGTGTAGCTTGGAAAAACAAGCTCGTAGCTGGGATCATGACACCCCGTCCGTCGATAGGAATATCCAGAGTGGTCTGAACAAATGCGCCGGGAAGAGGGGCCCCGGTCGGATTGGCTGCTTCGAGTTCGGTTAGGAGTCGCTTAGAAGTTGGGCTGATCGCGCCGGCTGTGCTCACCACGTGAGCCGGGAACGTTTGCCCAGGGAATTCGTTAACGGCTAGCGTTGCCTGTTCACCCGCTTTTACCAGCGATGAAAAAACTTGTGGGACAGTGACGTACACTCGTAGAACCGATGTAGCTTCCATTCGGAAAAGTGGTGTCCCTGAACCGGCCGCAATAAAGTCTCCGATATCCGTATTTCGCGCAGTAACAATTCCGTCGAATGGAGCGCGCAGGATTTTAAATGCTTCCAGCGCCTGTAGCCTGCCGACTACGGCTTCATCAGCGATAGCGGTGGAGCGAGCCCCCGCGTAACTGTCGGCTGCCGTATCGAAGTCCTGCGCCGCAATGACTTTGGTCTGATACAGGTCCTGATCGCGCTTGTAAGTTATCTCCGCCAGATCGCTGGCGGCCTGTGCCACTTTAAGTTGGGCTTGGGCTTGGGCTAACTGTTGGTCGACCTCGGGAGTATCAATCTCTGCGAGCACATCCCCCTTTTTCACGTGAGCTCCGATGTCGAAATACCATTTCTTCAGATATCCGCTCGTCTGAGCAACGATCGGTGAATCAGTGAACGGCATGGCTTCACCCGGTAATTGGAGGTGTATAACCCCACTCGCCGGCTGCGGGTGCACTACCTCCACCAGGATGCGCGCCGCCAGATTGGCGCGAGCCTGAACCTCCGCGGTCCATTGATTCCGTGCGTAGATTCCAAATACGCCAAGGCCGATAAAAAGCGCGCCCGCGACGGCCAAGTACAAAATGATTCTTTTAGCGTTCTTCTTATTTGCGGTAGGCGGCGGTTCAGGCGCCACCGGCGTTGTGACAGTCTCGCTCATGGTGCGTAGCTCCTCCTCGTCCTCGATAGGCGGGGCGTTGGATGAGTAGAGTGATGGAGTATTCTTGTAAGGTCTCCTTCGGTCATCGTTTGCTTCCTCACTACTTCGCCTCCGAATTCGCAGGCGCGAGCTTTGCCATCACGCCGTTGGCCAAGCTGTCAGGAGGATTGAGAATCACTTGGTCGCTGACGGATAGCCCATTGGAAATCTCCAACCTATCCCCGAAGTCCTCGTGAACGACAATCTTGCGAATCTCTACTTTCCCATTCGCATCGACGACGCCGACGGCAGCGCCTTCACGCCGAAAAATCAGGGTATTCTCCGGTATCGCCAAGTAAGGGGAGTTACCTGCGAATTTGAGGGTTATCTGAACGTAGGCCCCTGGAAGCAATTCGCCCGATTCATTCGGGATTTGCAGTTCGGTCAGAAGCGACCGGGACGTCGGATCGACCACATCGGCCGTGTTGGTAACGTGCGCTTGAAATGTCCGCCCCGGAAACTGAGGTAGGGTTAAATCTCCCTCCATGCCGATTTTCACTAGTTGGGCGTCGGCCTGAGGCACCTGCACATAAATGCGCAATGGCGAAGTCTGAGCGACTACGAAGAGTTGATTAACCGAGCCATTGGCAACATAGGTACCAAGGTCGACATTTCTCGCGGTAACAATGCCCGCGAACGGTGCTCGCAACACCTTGAAGGCTTCGAGCGCGTCCAGGCGATCCAAGTTAGCCTGGTCGGCAACTACGGTGGCTTGGTCTTCGGCGTAAGTATCTGCGGCGGTGTCGCGAGTTTCCCCATCGAGAACCTTCTGAATAAAAAGAGTCTGATCACGCTGGTAAGTGACCTCGGCCAGATGCGCGGCCGCCTGTGCTACTTGGAGCTGTGCTTTCGCTTGGGCCAATTCCTCGTCGACCTCAGGAGTATCGATCTCGCCGAGAATATCGTTAGTGTGCACCTTGCCACCGATATCGAAGTACCACTTTTTCAGGTAACCGCTGGTTTGCGCGTAGATCGGCGCCTCAGTATAAGCCTGGGTGAAGCCGGAGAGCTGAAGAGTAGCGGCTCCGGGTTTCTCCGGATGAACCACGGTCACCGTCAACTCCTGCGTACCAACGGAAGCCGGCGCAGTTGCCGGCCGAGACGAGGTTAGTTGGTGCCAAGAAAATACCGCCAGGACACCTAGGGCAACTCCGACACCGAGGACCAGTCTGCGTGGCTTTTTTGTTTTGCGTGCCGAAACACCCCGGTCTCGCGCCGCGGTTACGTTCAAGCTCTCTGGAGTCATGCTTGGAAGACGGTAGTCCTCTGGCTCGCCATCGCTATTGGAGGAAGGAGTCCTTTATACCTACCCCAACGAGTAGTCTTCTGAATGTCTCGCATGCCCCCGCAAGACGATTTCAAAGCCTGGGGAGCGAGACATTCAGAATAGCAAATAGCAGATAGCAAATGGGGTGCTCCCCTCGAGCAACCACCTCCCGGGGCCTGACTTGCTATCTGCTATTTGCTATTCTGGATTGCAGACCAATCCAGCTCATCCTGCTATTCCCTCGGCTAGCCGAGGGAATGCGGGTAAGAGCCTTTTCTTAGGCTCCACCGGCGTTTCTGTCGCATTCAGACCTCCGGTGGCTTCAAGCCAGTCGGCGATATAGTCGACTCGTTCATCCAGCGAGTAATCGGTGACATCGACCCTTAAGCTCGGAATAACGGACTTCTTCACTAACTCTTGCAGGATCTCCTGTTCCCGAATGAACAGCGTCAGGTCATCGTATTGTGATGGATTACTCGAGACCTTTAGCCGGCGTTCTCGGGCTTCAGCAAAAGAGTCTGGGTCCCTCCAGCAGAAAACCAGCCGAAATCCGAGCGCAGCCAGACGGGACTCGAGCCATTCGAACCGGTAGCGCCGTCCTCGATAGATCGCTTGCCACATTTGCGTCGAAAGGTGGAAACGATCTATGATCCAAGAGTAATATCGATAAAGCTCAAAGAGGCTGACCCAAAGCCGATACGCTTCCATGGCGGGCTTTTCGTGTGCCGCCGCGAAGTTGATTAGACTAGAGCCATAAGGGTTGGGCGTGAAACCGTTCCACTCCGCCGAAATAATCGGCGAATGATAACGATATTTCCTGACGCCGGTGATTCGAGCATTCTCATTTAGAGCTAACGTCAGGTCCGTTTTGCCAGTGAGTCGGGTGCCTTCCAGGATCAGTTTCGGGCAAAGTTTTGTTACCGGCATATTTAGAAGGGATTTAACCAACCTCAGTTTTCCAGGCGATGACTACACCTTTATCCGGCCAGCTCACCCGTTCTATTGTCCGAAGGAGTGAACACCACCGACTCGGAAGAGTAATCGGTAATCGGTAATCAGTGATTGGTAATTGGTGATTGGTGATTGGTGGTGCTCGTCCTCGTCCTCGACGAATTGGTGCGGGCAAAAATCAGTCTTACCGCCACAGTGGTTGCTAACGAAATTCAGAACCACTCACAGAGGGAAGCGCTTTCGAGGACGAGAAAAGGCTGATTGTTGATACTGAATGCCGGTTACTGAACACCGATCACTGATTACTGATTACTGATCACTGACTACGGGTTGTTGCACACCGGCAGACGCACCGTAACCGTGGTCCCGTTACCGGGTGCTGTCCGAATATCGAGTTGGGCATCGAGCTGCCGGGCTCTATCTCGCATGCTGGCAATACCTAATCCTTCTCCCGTCTCCAGGTGAGCACTGTTAGTCCCTAAACCATTATCCCTCACTTCAAGCGTTACCAACGAAGGATCCCCTCGAAGGGAAACAGTGACGACCGTAGGCTTCGCATGTCGCAGTGCGTTACTAATAGCTTCTTGGGCAATGCGGAGCAGGGATTGCTGAGCCGTTAGCGACAGCGGTTCCTCCCGGAACCCCTTTGAACTAAAATTACAGCGCAACCGGCCGGGAATATTAGAACGTTCAACTAACATCTGCAGAGCCTGGACTAGTCCCGAATCTTCAATGACATCTGAACGGAGGCTGAGAGCGGATCGGCGTGCTTCCGCCAGACCGAAGTGAGCGAGCTCGTTAGCTCGCTCGATATATCCGTGGCTATCGTTATCCTGTGAGCCTAGAGCCTCCATGGACGCAAATAGCTGCATGGAAATCCCCGCAAAAATTTGAGCCAACGAATCGTGAATCTCACCGGCCAACCGATTCCTTTCCTCCAAGACCGCGGATTGTTTAGCCGTTCTCGCTAAACGGGTGAGATGAATCGCCAGCCCGGCTTGGGTGGCTAAAGCGCGCCCAATTTCAAGTGCTTCCGCATCAAAATCGCGTTCCTCATTGAAATAGAACGCTAGCAATCCGTGCATCTGGCCGCCGTAAGTAAGCGGCATGATTAACCCGGTTCTTATACCGAGTTCGATCAGATATTCCCTCAACCCGGGTGGTGTCGGTGTGTCCGGATCGAGCAGATGCGTCACCGTCGTGGGCCGACTCTGATAGATGGCGAGATGTTGTTCCTCCGGGGAAACCGACCGCCATGCCGGCGGGAATCCCGCTTCGATCGGGGATAATACCCGGTCCTCTTGGAGAACCAATTCGATGGTTAAGCGGTTTTGTTCGGCATTAAGGATTCGCAGGGTCGCGAAAGCGGCGCCCAAATACCGGTTGATAGACGCCATGACTTGCCCAAGAAAATCATCCAATTCCGGCACTTCCGCGAGGGTATCCAGGCAACCTCGGAGTGCTTCGTTGGCCTTTGCTAAGTTGGTGACCCGCTGTTGTTCACTTCTCCTCAACGCTTCTTCTGCTTCCTCGCGTTCGCGGATCTCCGTTAACAATTGCTCATTGGTTCGGGTAAGCTCGGTGTTCAGAGTCTTTACGTCATTAAATGCCTTTTCTAACGCGGCAGTCGAACGGTGTTGTTCGGTGACATCCATGACGGTTCCAACGTACTCGACCAGATTACCGGATTCGTCCAAAACTGGCCGGCCAATCGTGCGAACATGTTTTGTCGACTCGCCTGGGACCGCAACCCGGAAGCCGTAATCCCATGCCTTCTTTTCGCGGACCGCTTGGCCAAGACGTTCTTCGAACAAAGCAAGATCATCAGATTGGATCCGTTGCAGTGCCTTTTGATAAGGGACTGGCTTCGCCTCGGGCTTGAATCCAAAGATTCGAAAGTGTCCGGCGGACCAATAGGCGTTCGTCCGGTCTGAAACGTTCCATGTCCAGCTCCCCGTGCGGCTCAGACGCTCACCTTCAGCTAGCCGAGCTTCGCTAAGGCGCAGTTCCCGAACAGACTTGCGCAATCTGGCCAGCAAGCTGGTGATAACGATCGCGGTGGTCAAATAGGCGACCAGCGCCGCCAGGTCCAGCGGTCCCGCCATCATGATTCGGAACACCGGCGCAATAAAAAAATAGTCCAGACCACCAATTGCGACCAACGAAACAAAGATCGCCGGAATGAAACGACCTTGCAGAGAGATCAGGACGATAATAACCATGTAGAGAAGGGCGGCCACCGACGGAAGAGCGTGCAGTCGAAAGCAGACAATGGTCAGGAGAGCGAGAGCCCCGGTGCCAATTAGACAAAGTTTCCAGGATCGCTGGAACGCCTGCACCAAATTGAACCTCATGAACTGAACTCTGGGGCCCTTTCACTTTTTGTCCAACCGGGGCGCTTCGCGGTGAGGGGTGAGAAGTGAAAGGTGAAAGGTGATTGGTGGCGGGGCTGGTGGTCACCCGAGAACTCGCTTTCTGTCACATAAGTCCCATAGGTCCCATTCGTTGCCATGCCCCGTGATGCGCGCCCGTCTCCATCACCACCTTTCACTTTTCACTTTTCACGAATCACTTCTCACGCTGCGCCCCGCCGCCTGTAACCCTTAAGAGTGATCTATAACGCTCCGTTCTGGGCCTAGGCGCTACCGGGGCGGCCGGTTATAGTGTTTCCTCACGATGTTTGATTTGGTCAAGGCGTTCCGCCCCGAACCAGCTGTATGGATAACACCGCAAAAATAATTCGCTTTTACCAGATCGGTCGACCGGATGTGCTAAGAGTTGAGGAAGCCTGTCTGCGGGAACCGAAGGCAGGAGAGGTTTTGCTGAGGGTGCAGGCTATCGGCCTTAGCCGGATCGACCTTCTTTGGCGAGAAGGTGCATATTTTGAGCAACCGCTGTTCCCGGCGGGGATCGGCTACGATGCCGCCGGCGTGGTCGAATCGGTCGGGCCCGAAGTGAATACCGTGAAGGTGGGGGACCACGTTTCTACCTTGCCTGCCGTTTCGCTGCTGGATTATCCAGCACATGGCGAAGCCGTGGTCTATCCTGCCAACGCTCTGTTTGTGTATCCGCAGAACTTGGACCCTGGCGAAGCAGCTTCGGTGAATCTGGGTCTATTCACCGCTTACTTTGGTCTAGTGGAAGTCGCGAAGCTGCAACCGGATCAGTATGTGGTGATTACTGCTGCCAGCTCTTCGATGGGCATGGCTGCGCTTCAGCTGGCAAAGGCTTTGGGAGCAAAATCGATTGCCGTCACCCGGTCCGAGGGAAAAGGAAAACGGTTAGTCCAAGCCGGAGCAGATCACGTCCTGGTGGCAGGCATCGATGATGTACAAGAATTGGTTGTTGAAATAACCGAAGGTCAAGGCGCCGACGTTATTTATGACGGCGTAGCTGGTCCTGGCTTAGGGGAATTAGTTTGGGCCACTCGCAGATTCGGCTGTGTGTTTGTTCATGGCCATCTGGGCGCCATGGATGCTACCACTCCCTTACCGCTCGGAGCATGCTTTCTCCGCGGGGTCAATCTGCATGCCAGCTTCAAGGTTTTTGATTACACTGGAAATCCGAGGCTAGGCATCTGTCCGAATCCGGCAGCGATGGAACGAGCCAAAAGCTTTGTTTCAGCCGGTTTAGCCTCAGGAGTCCTGAAGCCAGCCATCGATCGCGTCTTCACCGGCTTAGGCGAATATGCCGACGCTCACTGCTACATGAGTACGAATACCCAGGCCGGCAAGATCATCGTAACGCTCTAGATTTCGCCGCCGCCGCGCCAGCTCGGGTTCACAGTGGACGAAGTGGACAGAGTGGACCAAGTGGACCAAGTGGACCTAGTGGACCTAGTGGACCTAGTGGACCTAGTGGACGCCGCAGAACCGCGATCGCAGATTGTCCACCACGTCCACGTGGTCCACAAGGTCCACAAGGTCCACTCAGTCCACTCAGTCCACTCAGTCCACTCAGTCCGTCCACTTCCCCTTCACGCCCCCTTTCAAACACCCATATTAAACACGCGCTTCATTCCGCCATTTAAAACATTTGTTTGACAACTTCAAACACCTGTTTGAAACTGGCGCCGTGGTAACTCGAGAACGAAACGAAATCGCGGTTGAAACCAGCGAGGAAAGCACCCGCGAAAAAATCCTGAATGCCGCCGGCGAGGTTTTTGCGGATGAAGGCTTTGAAGGCGCTACGATTCGCGCCATTACCGAACGGGCCGGCGTCAATGTGGCAGCCGTGAATTATCATTTCCGAGACAAAGCTGAACTCTACACGAAAGTGGTCCTGCTAGCCTGCTCCGTGCAGGCTGCTCTTCAAGACGCCAGGGCTGAGGCTAAAGAATCTCCCGAGGAACGGCTCCGTAGCATCGTCCATCATTTTGTTCGGTATTTACTCGATCCTGCCCGGCCGGATTGGATGCGACGCTTAAAGGCGAGGGAAATGGCAAATCCAACTGCCGCCCTGGATGAACTGGTGGAGAAAAATCTTCGCCCGTTACGCGACGAATTTTTGAGACCCGCTTTACGGGATCTTACCGAAGGGCGCTTCAGTCAGCGAGAGCTGGGCCTCATTGCTTCGAGCGTGATGAGCCAGTGCCTTTACTTTCTACAATACCAACCCATCATCGAGAGGCTTAATCCCGACTTCAAAAACCTCAAATCCAACGTCCCGGAGATCGCAGATCACGTGACCCGGTTTTCACTGGCCGCTATTCGGGAAATGACTCGTCAGGCGCGCCGCTCCTAAAATCTTCGACTGGATCCATCCCATGAGCGCTTCATCTGCTACTGTCTCCACGCCAACCCTCAAAACTCCGAACCCGGAGCGATCCACTGCCGCCGGCAACAGCGCCTCGCCAGCCGCTGCCTCCAAGCCAAAACGCTCCCGCCGGTTGCTGCTGTTGGGCGCCGTGGGAGGCGCTTTGTTGGTTGGGGCTGCAGTTTGGTATTTCATAAACGTGGGCTATGAGACCACCGACGACGCGACCATCGAAGCTCACGTTATCGAGGTTAGCCCGAAAGTCTCCGCTCACGTTATGGCGGTCCATTTTGATGATAACTACGACGTAAAACGGGGTGATCTTCTGGTCGAATTGGATCCGCGCGACTTTGCAGTCAGTCTAGCTAGCGCCCAGGCTAACCTCGCATCTGCCAAGAGCAAACTTACCCAAGCCGAGGCACAACAAAATGTGGCCCGAGCCGGGATAGGACAAACGAAAGCGGATCTGGCCAGCGCCCAAGCGACAGCGGACAATGCCGAGGCGGACCTCAAGCGGAATGAGCACCTCTATCAAACGCACGTGATCGATCGACGCGAGTACGACGCCTCTATTGCCCAGGCCAAGAGTGATGTCGCTAACGTTGAATCAGACGCGAAGAAAGTGACCTCGCAGGAGGCGCAAGTGCAATTGGCGGATGCTCAGTACTCGGCTGCTTCCGCCGAAGAGAAACAAGCTGAAGCGCAACTACGCCAAGCGGAACTACAGCTTTCCTACACTCGGATCTATGCTCCTTTTGATGGTCGAGTGACCAAAAAGGGTGTTGAACCTGGCAACTATGTACAACCAGGTCAAACCCTGTTCTCGTTGGTGCCGCCGGAAGTATGGGTGATCGCTAACTTTAAGGAGACGCAGTTGAAAAGCATGAAGGTTGGTCAACCGGTGTCGGTACAGGTTGACGCCGTCCCGGGGCACGATTTCAAAGCGCATGTCGACAGCTTCCAAGTAGGAACTGGCGGTCGATTCACTTTATTACCGCCGGAGAATGCTACCGGTAACTTCGTCAAAGTGGTTCAACGTGTGCCGGTAAAGATCGTTTTCGATGAACCCGCTAGCAGGCTGGAACGCTTCTGGGCCGGCGAATCAGTCGAACCCAGGGTCAATGTTCAAGATGGTTCTGCGGGACCTGTCGCTATGGCCGCACCGTTGGCGCCAGCCGTTTTTGGGGAATAGTTCTCGGCACCTTCAAACCTTTGTGATGCCATGAAATGGCTCCAGAGAATAGCCCAGGGCTTTAGCCCTGGGAAACCCGGACCCAAATGTGGCGCCCTGAAAGGGCGACCGAACAGGTCTATTCCTAATTACAAACGTCATCGTACGCGTTTGATTCCAATGGGCCGCCTTTTCGGGGCGATTTACTTTGGGGACATCCACCCAGGGCTAAAGCCCTGGGCTGTTCTGGCTAGCCATTTCATGGCCATGCCGGCCGCCAACGGCTAACTGCGAACCGCGAACTGAGAACGGCGAACCGAGAACCCAACAATGAGTCACAACATAACCCCAAGCGGTCGAGCCGTTAATCCTTGGTGGATCGGGCTGACGCTAACCTTGGCGACATTCATGGAGTTGCTGGACACCAGCATCGCCAATGTATCGCTACCTCATATTGCGGGTGGGCTAGGCACTAGCCTGGACGAAGCGACCTGGGTGTTAACCAGCTACTTGGTAGCAAATGCGGTGGTTCTGCCGCTTAGCGCTTGGTTGAGCCGGGTCTTCGGGCGCAAGAACTACTACATGACTTGCGTCGCACTCTTTACTTGCGCTTCATTTTTGTGCGGCGTGGCGCCGAATCTCGAACTCTTGATTTTCTTTCGGGTGCTACAGGGGATCGCGGGAGGCGGCCTCGCTCCATCAGAACAATCAATGCTGGTTGACGCCTTCCCGGCGGCTAAACGAGCTGCGGCCTTCGGCCTTTACAGTATGGCGATCGTGTGCGCACCGGCCTTAGGACCGACCCTTGGCGGATGGATCACCGATAATTCGTCCTGGCGATGGATTTTCTTCATCAATATACCGGTCGGTGTTCTCTCTCTATTCTTAACCAGCCAGTTGGTGACCGATCCTCCTGCTTTCACGGAAGAACGTCGCCAGCTCAAAGCGTCGGGCAAAACCAGGGTAGACTACATGGGGATTCTGTTATTTGCCGTCGGCTTCGGTTGCCTCGAGGTCGTTTTGGATAAGGGCCAAGAGGATGACTGGTTCGGTAGCTCGTTTATTACCACGTTCACCGTCGTCGCCGTCATCGCGATAGTGGTCGCCGTCGTTTGGGAGCTCCATCACAAAGACCCTGTAGTCGATCTGACCCTGCTGAAGAACCGCAATTTTGCCATTGCCTGCACGCTCTTTTTCCTATTCGGTTTTATCCTCTTTTGCACCACGGTTCTGTTGCCGCAACTGCTACAAACGCTAAACAATTATGATGCCACCACTGCCGGTATGGCGCTGACGCCGGGGGCGATCGTGATTGTGTTAATGGCGCCGTTTGTTGTGCGGCTGACCCCCATGGTTGGAGCTAAATGGCTCATCCTAATCGGATTTTCCATCTTAGGGTTAGCTATGTGGCATCTCAGCCAACTGACTTTAAGCTCGGACTATTGGGTCTTTGCTCGCGCCCGCATGCTGCAGGGGTTCGGCCTCGGGTTCTTGATCGTGCCCATCACCCAAGTGGCCTATTCCTATCTCCCCTTAAACAAAAATAACAAAGCGAGTAGTCTGACAAATCTGTTCCGCAACGAGGGCGGCAGCTTTGGTATTACCTTTGCCAATACCATCTTGGCTCAGCGCGCTCAATTTCATCAAAGTATCCTGGCTCAGCACCTAACTCCGGATAAGTCCATCTACCGCGATTGGTTGCATCAGGCCAGCACAGTGTTTGTGCGCGGTGGCTATTCAATAGTTGAAGCGATCAACCGAGCGCAGGGCCAGCTGTACGCCATTTTAAATCAGCAAGCATCGCTTCTATCTTACTTCGATTGTTTCGTTGGTCTGCTTTTACCCTGCCTGGCTGGAGTGGCCGCAGCGCTACTCATCAAGAGTTTCGCAGCGCCAGGGAAACCGGCCGAGTCACACTAAGAACCGAAGGTGAGAAATGAGAGGTGAAAGGTTGTTTCCAGATAGCCACCACCCAAATCGGAGGGGCGTTGCATTGGACCTGATGTGTCGTTAGCGTGTCCTCGACCTAAGACTTGTAGCAACGAATTTCGTGTACCACATCCGCGACGCCCCGAAAACCTGGGTGGGGCCATCCTCCTCTCACCTCTCACCTCTCACCAATCACTTCTCACGCATTAATCACCATGAACAAACCATTCACAGGAAAAGTTGCATTAATCACTGGCGGAACCTCCGGCATCGGGAGGACGACGGCCATCGGGTTCGCTGAACGTGGCGCGAACGTTGTCGTAGCCGGCCGGCGCGAAGCCGAAGGGGCTGAGTCCCTTGCCCTAATCCAAAAAGCGGGTGGCAACGGATTGTTTGTGCGCACCGACGTAACCGTCGAATCAGAGATCGCTTCTCTGGTGGCTCGTACCCTGGAACATTTTGGCAGGTTGGATTTCGCTTTTAATAACGCGGGAGTCGGCGGAGAAGGTCAGGGCGGAATTTCCGCCACTGGGGAGATTTACGACCGCATCATGAACATTAATGTTCGCGGGGTCTTTTTCTGCATGAAACATCAGATCCCGGCGATGTTGCCCACAGGTGGCGGTGCCATCGTGAACAACGCTTCTGTACTCGGGCTCCGTCCACGCGCCGGTTCACCGATCTACAGCGCGAGCAAGGCAGCCGTTATCGCTCTTAGTAAATCCGTCGCTCTCGAGTTCGCTCCGAAAAGCGTCCGGGTGAACGCGGTATGCGCAGCCATCATTGAAACGGACATGACGGCGAGAATGCGGAACGATGAAGAAACGTATCGTTACTTGCTCGAGCGCCATCCGGTCGGCCGGTTCGGTAAGTCGGAAGAAGTCGCTGCCGCCGTTCTTTACCTGTGCTCGCCCGAAGCTGCATTCATTACCGGGGTTGCTCTTCCCATAGACGGTGGTTTTGCGCTTTAGGCGCCATCATAATATCGGCCCGAGCCGCGCGGAGTGCGTCCTCTAGGGTGAGACGCAGTTCCAGGTACAAGTAGGTTAAGAGCAACAGCCTGATTTCGCCTGAAGGCAGTTTCCCGTCGGAATGTATTCCGGCGAAAGCTGGAGAAGGTTGTGAAGTTTGGCCACCTGGTTCCGGCTTAGTGGCAAGAACCCAATCTGAAATTAATTGTTTCATTTCGGTTTAGTTCTTTCGGGTATTCGGTAACCGTCGAGGTTGACGGCGGTCCCATGACAATTGGGGTCCTAAGAAGCCAGCAACGGGAGGATCCTGAACACAAGATAGGCTAGAGTTATCGCTGGGATTAGCCAATAGAGAGACCCCTCGGCGTCATCTAGAAGTTTAGCCCACCGCATTCCGCGGGTGGGGCTCAAACTGGCTCTGTTCAGGATCTCGGTTTCCCTCGAGATCTCATCAAAATCCGTTGGTTTATTGTGAAACATCCTGTTTATCGTCAGCGGATACCTGCGAGCCGCCGCGGTATCGAGCTTACCGCTGTTAAAGACCGAAGATTAGATAGACTAAGTAGACGAGCGCTGGCGCAGAGATGAACCAGTAAACTGCTTCCTCAAGCACGCTAGTCGAGGTCATAGGTAGCTCGGGTTCCTTCTTAGCGCGCTGAACCCGGTAAACGGTTTCGTTTGGCCTAGCGGTTTCTCGAGATTCCAGCACCAACTGGTGGCGCGATTCAAAGAAATCAGAAATATGGGGAAGGAACATTGACTCTGTGTCCTCTGCCGTTTGGTCTTGATCAGCTACGGATTCGGTTTCGAAAATAGTATTCATGGCTGGTTGGTTTGCTTGATGAAGCAACTAACATCATCCCTCGACCGACTGGCCGTGGGTTGTACCAGTTGCCGCAATCCTTGCTCCGGTGCAGATAGAGCAGAACGCGGGTTAGCGAGGGTTCGTGCCCTCTGGGTTACTAGTGTCCTGTCCTATAAATAACTGGCTTTCGTCGCGATCAAAATGGGCCGTCGGTCCGGCAGCTGCCGGACGCGTCAACCTAAGGGCGCAGGCGTTGGCCGGCCCCCTGACCGGGAGGGCGCGCGTCCTCGCGCGCCGCAAAGACGTGCCAAGCTTACAGACGTATTCCGATCACTCGATCGACAAACACGCTCGGCTTCGGGAACAACGGATCGCGGGGACGCGATCCCTCCCGGCGCTGGGTCCGCCAGCCGCCGGTCCGCTACCGGAGCGTGGATCCGCCTTCTTGGGTTGACGCGGAATCAATCTCGGCGCGGAGATGCCGGCCTTTCAAAAGCAGAAAGACCCCGAGCCCAAAGCCGAGCAAGCAGAGCGCTCCCACGTAGTGAGCTGGCGCCAAACCATCGAAACTGAGAAACCAGGATATAAACAACGGGGTGAGCCCCCCAAAGATTGCATACGACAGATTATAGGAGAAAGAGACGCCAGTGAATCTGATCTTGGGCGGAAACGCGACGATCATGATGTAAGGCACGACTGCGACAACTCCAACGGTGAATCCCGCTAACGTGTAAAGCGGCATCACCAACGCGGGAGATAGTCGTACACTGGTATAAAATTGATAGACAGCGATGCCTAGGAGCGGGCAGCCGAGCAGTAACACCGAACCAGGTCCAAACCGGTCGGTTAGCCACCCGGTTAGAATGCATCCCGCGGTCAGGCTAAGCGTGGCCAGACAATTAGCCTGCAATGTGTCGATGGTCGGCACGTGGTACACCTTTTGCAGTAAAGCGGGTGTCATTAAGATAACCACGACGATAGCGCCGGATAACATCCAAGTGAGTAACCCTGAGAGGATTACGCCGGTGCGATAGTCGCGGACTACGGCCTTTAACGGCATCTCGGCGGCGAGCGCTTGGCGCATCTTCAATTCTTTAAAGACGGGGGTTTCCGATAGTAGGCTGCGGAGGTACACCGACAATAGTCCGAAGACACCGCCAAGCAAAAATGGGAGCCGCCAGCCGTAAGCCGTAACTTGTTCCGGCGGCATCAGCATGTTTAGACCGGCGGCCACCAATGATCCGAGCAGGATTCCCCCCGTGAGTCCCGCAGTCAAGAGGCCGCAAGCGAATGCCATCCGCGAGGGAGGTACATGTTCGCTGACGAAGACCCAGCCGCCGGGAACTTCGCCGCCAACGGCAGCGCCTTGAACGATACGCAGGATCAATAAGCAGACAGGCGCCCATGGGCCAAGACCGGCATAAGTCGGCAGTAAACCAATCCCTAAAGTGGACAACGCCATCAGAAAAATGCTGAAAGTGAACATCTGCTTACGACCGCGGAGATCACCGGCATGCGCCATGACCACACCGCCCAGGGGTCGCGCGAGATAGCCCGCGGCGAAAATGCCGAATGTCTGGAACTGGCGGACCCAATCCGGAATCCCCGGCGGAAAGAACAGGTCGCCAATTGTATTTGCAAAGAAAACGAAAATAACAAAGTCGTAGAACTCAAGGACGCCTCCCAGTGTAGCGAGCCCAAGCGTCTTATAATCTTGTGGAGTTAAACGGGAAAACGACGAAGGCATAATAAAATCGGGAGTTCTCTTTCTTAGTTAAAAACAATAGGCCGGCGAAGGCACAAATTCCAAGCACCGGTTGCGGCATTTCGGACAAAGAACGGCAGGATAAAATATTCGGGCGTTTATTTGTGCTGACTCGAATGCTAACCCTTCTCTTCCTTTCATCTCTGGTGGTGTTTCTCTTAGCGATGGCCGTCTTGGCCTAATTGTAGGAACGTCAATGCCGGGATAAAAAGGTAGCGCCAAATAACCCGCTGCCAACTCCACTCCCGCCGGCCCTAAGAAGCGAATCGCCGCGAACGCTCGTTGACGGCGTTCGCGGCGCTCCTGGCTTGCCCGACATAGCTTCCCGAGTTTCAGACGACGGGGCGAGCGAAGTCGAGCGTTCCCGCTCGTTCCTATTACTGGTCGTTTCCTTGGGTTAGATCACTCGCCACTGGTGTGAGTGTACCGAAGAGTCCGCCTGTTTCCTGGTTGATACCGGCATTGAAGTAAAGGGCGTTGGCTGCGCCGGAGTTTGTGTTCCCGGCTCCAAACGCAATTGCCCAAAGACCGGGAAGCGTGATCGGCTGACCGTTCTGGTCCTCCAACGCTCCCTGCAGACTGCCGGTGACCGCGTCAAAAGCGAGGATCTCGCCGCTACCGAACTGGCCGACCAGAATGCTATGGCTGAAGCTTCCAAAATCGGTCGGCGCCTGGACTAATCCCCACGGGGCGTTGACCTTTGAGTCACGGTCAAATCGTTGCAGCAGCTGGCCCTCCGGCGAAAAGACGGCGATCGCGCCCAGATTAGGACCTAGGTCTACAAAGTTCTTGGCTTGGTTTTGCTTAGCAAAAGCCACGTAGAGATTGCCTCCAATATTTTGGATGTTAAAAGGCACGAATTTGTGAGATAGATGATTGTCCCGGAAAGCATCCCCGGGAGTCTTTACCGGGCTGAAGTTAGTGTCGAAAACGCGGATCTTGCCTTCGTGAACATCCGCTACATAAAGGAAGTTTTGTCCTTTAGACTGGGCAGTGGTCGCGCCGGTTAGTACCGAACCTGGTGTTGGCTTCACTTTTACGACGGCGACGGTCGCATCGACCTGGGGATTCCAGGCTGAAATAGTTCCGTCAAATGTCGCAAAAATAAAGATGCCCGGCTTACCGGAGGCAACCTCGAAGTCTGAACTACCATTGAAAACAATTCCGGTAGGACTTCCGGTAGCGGCCTGGCCTGCTGACGGCACCGTTACCAGGACGGGAGGTGCTGCCTGTCCAATCCCGTTAAAGATAGTGGAGACGCCTTTTCCTTGATCCGAAAGCCACCATGGACCGGTACTGCTGCGAGCTATGCCCCAGGGGTTGACCACATTCGGGTCGACGGTTGATGCGCCTGGTTGGCTGGTGTTTGCCACCAGGTTGGTCTGTTGGTATTCCTGAGCGAATGACGTCAGTGGAGAGAGCGTTACCCAGGCCACGGTTAAAGCACCTAAACCGGGTAAGTGGGTAACAAGAGAAGTCAATTTCATCATAAGGTTCTTGTTGATTAAACGTTGAAGGCTCACTTCGCGGGAAACGATGGGCTAACGAGTCCATGTCACCCGCTAAGTTTAAAGCTAGTAGACTTCAGGCTGAAACTGGCTGACCGCTTTTGCATCGAATTGCCGGATTTGTTGTCTGAACTGTCCTCACACGGCGCTTCGCGTTTGGCGTTTGGCGTTCGGCGTTCGGCGTTCGTGCTCGTGCTCGTGCTCGAACGTTGATGTGGCTTCGAAAAAGTGGACAGATATTTAGGCTGTGTAGAATTCTTTGTCCCGAAGGGACTATAGGACTGAGCCTGGGGTTTCAACCCCAGGACCCATTGACAATAGGGGCCCGCCCTGAAGGGGCGGGAGAAATTCGTTGAGGATCTGGTTCGGCATCCAGGGCGGAAAACTCTTCTCTACCGCCATCTTTCCTCCTTCGTCCCTCGTTCCCGGAACTACGGCGGACAGACAGGGCGGACGCCTTTTATATTCGTACCCGGCGTTAAAACCCCGGGCTGAGTCCTATAGTCCCTTCGGGACAAAAATCGAGGCGGACACCTGTCCGCAAAATCGAAGCCACCCCAGAGTGATGGAGTGCTGGAGTACTGCGCCAGGTCCGAATTGCACCGCGGAGCGGGTTGGGGGCGCTGAAAGGACGGCAGAGATCGATTAAAAATTTCTCTCGTTCGACATCCGTTTGGGTGACGCCTCATCTATCGCCCTTTTGGGGCGGGCGTTTTTTCGGGCGAAAACCCGGAGTTAAAACCCGGGTCGAGTCCTGCAGTCCCTTCCTCCTTCGCCATCCTGGCTATGGCGGACAGGTCGGGACAATTAGCCAAGCCGCTACGCTTTGTGCTTCCCTTTATGCCTAGTTCTCAATAGTATTGCTATCAATATACTGTCTGCCTATACTACCCGATTGGTACATTCTCTTATGAAAAAGAGATCGTCGGAACGAATTCATGTTTGGCTTGTGCTGATCAAAGCATTCCATGCCATTAGCAGGTACGCTTCCGCCGGAATCCAGCACGAAGGCTTTGGTGATTCAGATTTTCGGGTTCTTGAGGTGCTCCTGCACAAAGGCCCTCTTCCCGTCAATACGATCGGACCGAAAGTGAATCTGACTCCAGGGTCGATTAGTGTGGCGGTTGACCGTCTCTACGCCAAAGGACTGGTTAGCAGAGTTGAAAGCGCCGACGATCGCCGCATCCGGATCGTAGCGCTCACCCCGGCCGGCAAAAAGGTGATCGTGCCCGTCTTTCAAAAGCACGTAGCGGACATGAAAAAAGTCTTTGCAGCCCTCTCTTCGGAGGAGCTGCAACAATTCGAAAGCATCTTGAAAAAGGTTGGCCGCCACGCAGAAACGCTGGTGGTCCGCGATGGACAGGTGAGCGAATAACCGTGCGCTGTAGCGGTCGCCTACAGCGCAGCTTGCTAATTTGCCCTCGGGACTCTCAGCCGGGTTAGACGGCCGCTCTGACCTCCTCAAGCCACGGGGCCAAAAACTCCTCTGCCGAGATTTTGCCCTGGACGACGCGCATGGTCCCACCCGCGTGCACGAAGGTCACATCCGTGATGCCGATGAAGCCCAGGATAACCCGAAGATAAGGGGTTTCACAGTTGTAGGCTTCCATGCCGGAGGCCTTGTCGTAACTTCCTCCACTGGCTACCGCAACCAACATCTTGCGACCCTTGGCCAGTCCTTCCGGTCCAGACGAACCGTAGTTAAAGGTCTTGCCAGCGCGCACCACGTGGTCGATCCACGCCTTAACTACCGCCGGGACGGAAAAGTTGTACATCGGAGTGCCCATCACAATTTCGTCGGCTTCGAGAAGCTCGGCGATGAGCGTGTCCGAGATGGCTAGCGCATTCTTATGATCGTCGGTTACTTGGTCCGGCGGGCTGAAAGCGCCCATGATCCAATCGAGATCGACGAAAGTCATCTTGGTCTTAGTCAGATCCCGTACGATAACTTTGCCACCGGGATGCTTGTCTTTCCAGGCGGCAACCGCGGCTGCGCTGAGTTGACGAGAAATCGAGTAATCGCCGCGTGGGCTGGCGTCGAGATGAAGCAAAGTAGGCATGATTTTTTTCGTGGTGGTTAGAGGAGAAAGAGGGCGCCTAGAGCGACGTTCCTCTTGAGGTTCCTGGCCTCATGGATGGTAAAGTAACCATATCCAACGCTAGAGTATCTGGTACGATAGTATTGACGTCAAGAGAGTTCCTCAAACCAAACCTACGACCCGGTCGCTGGCCTTCATTCTGAGTTTTCCAGCTTCATGGTCAGACCGACACATCCCCGCTGAGACTATTCGTGCCGCTGGTCGTGGTCCGAATGAGTCGGTCGATACTTAGTTCGTATTGGCGCCGCCACCGAACCGATCGCACCATCTCCGTGTTGGCCATTATCACGGCCACTACTATCAGCGGAACTCCGATCCAGGGGATGTAGAATAGCCAGAGTGGTAGCCCGAACGCTACCAGAAACCCAAGAATCCAGCAGACCGTAGAATGCAGGCGCGGCCGCCGACCCCAGAACCAGTCGGCCCGAGCGAGCTCATCATGGTTGGTTGGATCCCGATGAAGCTTGGATTTTTCAAGTAATAGGACGGGAGGTAGATCTTCATACTTCCAATCCGAACGTTCTTGGAGGTCTCGCCAGAATTGGCCCCAGAAATTCCGGAGGCTCGCCCAGAAAGAGCGGCCGTTATTGTGTTGGTTGTTTGTACGCGACGTATTCATTTTTCACCTCAGCGAAAGCGGTCTCAGAGCCAAGAGCGGGCAGAGTCGAAGCCCGCTCCGGTGGCTGGTGACAGTGAACACGAGTCTCTGGGAGATGACGGTTTTTGTGTCGCGATCGCCGTAAAATTCGTCTGAACCAATCGGACGGCAAATCAGCGGCATCAACCAAGACAGCGATTACGGCAACTGGGACAAAAAAGCCCGGTGTTCCGAGATCTTCGGGTTGATTGGTCCAAGCTCGCAAAATGAAAACTACTTCTGATAACAGGGTGACTTGCCGGGTGGTGGGTCCGGGTACGGAATTTGTCGGCAAGCAAGCGCTTTGGTACGCCCCCGGGATCTCGGCTGAATCGGTAGGTGCTCAAGGAATCCACTTACAGGTAGTAACTATCCCGGCCGGCGGTCGGGCTAACGCTCACAAGCATGTAGGTCACGAAACCGGCATCTATATCCTAAGCGGCGAGTCCGGCGTGTGGTATGGCGAGACACTGGAAGAACACCTCTCTGCCAGGGCCGGCGACTTTGTCTACATCCCCGCGGATATGCCTCATCTACCTTACAATCTCAGCGATACTGACAGCTGCATCGCGGTTATTGCCCGCACCGATCCTAAGGAACAAGAGAGCGTCCTATTGCTGCCGGAGCTTGATCGCATCCACGTATAGATTGGGATGCCCGATTCACAGGATTATACATCCGTCCCCATGAAAACAGCTTGGCTGCTCGCGGCGCTACTTTTGAAGCCTCTCCGAAGCATGGTTCGAGGTTTCTTCGCCTCCTTTCAATTCACGGAAGCGGATGCCTGCGTTTTACTATCGGCGTACGGGCTTAATGCGCTCGAGATCAATCGGCTCCAGAATAGTTGTCCTGAGCAACCTGAACCCACGTCAAAGCCCCGCTTTGAACCAGCGAAAAGCACGTCGAAAGGGAAGGGGAGCTACTCCATACTCATCAGTCATTCTGCCGGGCCGATTCCGATCGGTATCCATCCAGACTTCACTTCGGGGAATTGGAAGACGGCTCGGTCGGACTCGCCGGAAACTCGTCCACATGACAAATGACACAATAGGCGCTCGAATCAGGCCAATCCGGATATCAAACGCGCTTAGCGGTTTTCGGCCGCGCGGCATTTGTCATCTGTCATTTGTCATGCGAAGCACTATGACGCCTATAACAACCCAATTATTTACCAATATCGTTACGCGACGCGACTCCGAGACGCTCGACGTGTTCGGGCCAAGTGTTCAATTTCTGGTTGCACCGCAATCCAGTGATGATGCTCCGTGCATCTTAAAAGGAGTCATTCCTCCGGGCGTTAGTGTGCCGGTGCATCGCCATGAAGGAATCGAAGCGTTCTTCGTTCTATCAGGGCAGGTTGAGGTACTGAGCGATGCGGGTGGGGAAGCGCATTGGATCGCCGCCCTCCCCGGAGATTTGATAGAAGTCCCCAGCAATGCCAAACATGGATTCAGGAACAGATCGGAACAGCCAGTGCTTCAACTGATCATCACTACATCCAAGCTTGGACGTTTCTTTCAAGAAATAGGCAGACCGGTGGTTCCGGGTGGAAGGATAAGTCCGCCAGCCCCAAACGAAATCGAACACTTTCTGGAAACTGCCGGGCGTTACGGCTATTGGTTAGGGACGCCCGCAGAAAACGCAGCCGTTGGCATCTCTCTTGGAGGGGAGCCGCTTTAAAGTTTGGCAGTTCTATCAGGTGGCAGCAGGCGGCTCCCGGGAACGTCTCTACGCGTCGCAGTTCTGTCGGTCGTCTCCTAATGGATCCGCGGATTCCTTCCGCTCGACGGAGATCCATTGTAACTTCAAGTGTCTCCCCAGAATCTCAAACAATTCCTCTTCCATCACCGGTTTTGGTAAGAAGTCGTTAGATCCGGACTCGAGCGCCACACGCTGATCGTCGGCGAACACACTGGCCGACGTGGCGATGATGACAAGGTTCTCGGTTGCCGGCGATGATCTCAGCTGCCGGCAGAAAGTGTTTCCGTCACAACCCGGCATCCGGATATCAGTGATCACTGCATCGAAATGGTTCTTGAGCAGATGTAACGCTTCTTGGGCTGAATCGGCTTCGATGGCATCGAACCCCACCGTTGATAGTAGTTCGGTCAAGAGGGCACGATTGAGCGGTTCATCGTCCACCACGAGGATCTTGCGGCGTGGCCCAGCATAAGCCACGACCTGAGGCGAACGCAATTCAGGGGTAACCGGATCGGTGTTTCGTATAGGAATTCGAAAACTGAATTTGCTTCCCCGACCAAGTTCACTCTCAACGGTAATTTCGCCGCCGAGCAATTCCACGATTTGGTTACTAATGTGCAATCCCAATCCGACGCCTTGACCGGTTAGCTCATTGTTAGTTGCTTGATAGAAGGGCTTGAATAGCAAAGGCAAATCGTTTTTCGGAATTCCCTTTCCTGTGTCTTTCACTTCGAAACCAAGCCACCACGAATTCACGTGAATCCGGAAGGTCACCTCTCCCTGGGGCGTAAATTTCATTGCGTTTCCTAGCAAATTGTAGAGGACCTGCCGTAAGCGGAGTGGATCCGTTTCGATCCATTGCGGCAAGACGCCTTCGATCTCGTGAATAAAATGCAGATTCCTGGCGGCGGCACGCAACTGAAATTCGTCAACGATTCCAGCGATGAATTTGGGCAACTCTAAAGCTCGCAAGATGACCGACACTTTTCCGGACTCAACTCGGGACAGGTCTAACACCTCATTGATCATTTCGAGCAGATGTTCTCCGCTGGAAAGGGTGGTCGCTAGTTTCGCTTTTACCTCGTTGCTGAGGTCCCAGCGCCGCAGCAGAATCTGCGTGTAACCGAGGATACTGTTAATCGGCGTCCGAAGTTCATGACTCATGTTGGCCAAGAAAGCGGTTTTCGCGCGGTTGGCGGTTTCTGCGTTTTCTCTCGCTAACTCCGCCGCCTCTTTGGCATTTTGCAGCTGGACTTCATGTTCCCGCAGTTCCCGGGTGCGATGATTAACAACTTGCACCAGTTCGCGCTCCCGCGATCTCATCTGCCACAACCGCCAGAGACTAAACAGATAGAAAGCGAGAATGATCAACCCTCCCCAAACTAGGTTCATCCAGAGCGCGCGGTACCAGGGCGGGTTAATCGTGAATGCAAGCGTATAGTCTTTGCTCTCAACTCCGTCGCTATCCCTGGCCTGAACGTGGAGCAGATAGTGCCCCTCATTGAGTGCACCCGATCGCCAAACCGGCGAGGTCGTAATCCGCGACCGATGATCAGCCGGTCCTGCCAACTTCGCCTCATAGTAGAGCTCGTCGCCAACACTGAAGTGGTCGGTACCGAAACGAACTTGAAAGTCCCGATCATCGTATTTGAGCGCTAAATCTTTGCCGTCCTGGACCGAAATGGGCGTTCCATCTATAGTTACGATTTGGCTGGCATAGAGCTTGAATTTCCTTTTGCTAGACGCAGTTCGATCTAGCAGGACGCGCATGAGCCCATAATCGCCGGCGATCCACGCGACCGCTTCTCCATCGACTTTTTGATCAAAAATACTATTTATTTCACCTAACGGATATGAAACCGCATGAGAAAGAGGTTCGTAAGCCCCCGACAGGTAGAGCCTACCAACCTCAAAACCCGTCTCAGGGCCGGCATCGGGAGGGCGACTGCTGACCCACACATAATCGTCTGTTAGTTGGCTAGGATCGATTCTTCTAATTTTTCGTCCGGGCAAACTCTTTGCTGCCAAGGCAAAGGGCTCCAAACGATCCTTACTCTCTTGTAGCTTCCAAACCTGGTCGTCTCCAACAAACAACATTTGCCCTTGCCATCGACAAATTGGTCCTTCGCCGGATGGGATCTTTTGGTTCTGCGTATCCAACAATCGCTCTATTTTAGCGTCGCGGAATAAGGGTTGTGCGCCTTTTTTTAATTCCACCCGATAAAAGCCTTCGTTCTCAGCGCAAAGAAACAGGTCGCCGTTTTCGTCCTCGGCCATTCCCTGAAAAAAATAAGGCAGTTGCGAAAGCAGGCCTTCGGAATACCACTGACCATCGGAGCTATGGATCGACTGCAACCCGGCTAGGGTAGTGAGAAAAATGCGCCTCGGATCAATCCGTGAGGGAAGGATCGTCCCACCGCCCGATCCAATTCGATTAAATCTAGCGGTCGCAGGATCCAAGGAGTAAGCTCCGTCTTCGCTGATAGCATAGACAGTTGAGTTATCGACCGTCAGCCCGAAGAAACGATCACTCAGATCGCCGAACCGAACGAAATGGGCGGACTGGGTCACATCTTCATCCGCTTTCAGGACGTAGAGGCCACGTTGGGTGGCGGTCCAGACTTTCCCCTGATATTCGGCTACAATGTTGACAAAGCCTCTTGGCAATCCCAACTCGTGGTCAAACTCGGTATACCCAACTCCGCACTGAATCCGGGTGATCTCGGTATCGGTGCACACCCAAAGTCCTCCATCTCGATCTTCGCCAGTTGCTTCAAAGCCGGCATCCGGCAAACCGCCGTTGACCGTGAAGCTCTCGACCAGGTGACCTTCCTGGTCGAGCAGATAAACACCGCTATTTTGGATCAAGACGGCCAGATATTTGTCCAGGATCCATTTGGCCCGGAATATCACCGAGCCTTTTAGTAATGAATCGATGTCGGTTTTCCACGGTACCAGCGTCGCGCTAATCTTCTGAAAGATTCCCGACGATCTGACAACCAGCCCCTCGCCGATTGGACAATCCACAATGCCTCGAATTTCGCCGGCGTTTATCGGAGGAGACTCCGCGATTTTGTTAAATTGATTTCCGGCAAACTCATAGATGGAACCGTTTCGGTCGCCGATCCAGATTTTGCCCTGACAAAGCGCTAGGGAGGACGGCATCATGAGATTTGTCGACCATGGCTGCTGAGAAATATGCCCGTTCCTCCAAATAAGCAGGCCGGTTTGGGTACTCAAAACGAGCTGCCCACCAGTCACGACGCCTCGGGACTCTGGGCCAAATGAGCCGTGATAGACCTTAACTAAAAGAGATTTGCCATCGATTCTCGCCAGGTAGCCGATTTGGGTGCTGCTCCCGAACCAAACTAACCCTTGGCTATCAACAGCTAACCATCTGATATAGCCTGTTTCCGGTGCGGGAATCGTTTCCCAGCGGTTGTTGTCGAATGCCAAAATGGCGTCTTGACAACCAAACAGCATCCGACCTTCCTGATCCTCCGTTACCGCATATATTTCGTATGCGTCCCCATAGTCATGGGCGTTAAAAGTCCGAAAGAGTGGATGCCCAAACTCTCGATTGGCTGCCAGCGTAGTACAGAAACTGAAGAGAAAAAAGGCGAACGCAATGAGCTTGATCATCTATAAAAAAACATTCGATTGGTTCCCTTTGAGTCGGTCGAGATATCACGTCAACGTAGTCGCTATTAGGACATACCGAGTCAAAAAGTTCTTTTATTGCCGATGCGGGGTGCAATTTCAGGGAGCGCGCGTCCCCGCGCGCCGCGAACAGGTCTAGGTCATAAACCTAGTTAAACGCTGGATCTGGTCTGTCCTGGGCTTCGGTAAGACGGATCGCGAGGACGCGATCCCTCCCGGGCGTCGGTCGGGCTGCGTTACCAGGACGAGAACGAAGCGCCTTGTGAGAGCGGGGCATTGTGTGGACGTGTTCCTGGGGTTAAACCCCAGGCTGAGTCCTATTGCCCCTTCGGGGCGGAAAACTCGATGAAAAGCACAGATCCCTCTGGACAGCCAAACGTTATATCGTTATAACAACATAACGATGCAACCTCTGGATCGGAACGGAAATATACCGCTGGTGTATCAACTGGGAGAGGCGATCCGGGATAAAATCGTGCGCGGAGATTATAGTCAGGGCGATTCCATCCCGACCGAGGATCAGCTCCAGAAGTTCTATGGCGTCAGCCGGACCACGGTGCGGCTGGCTCTCGCTAAACTCGTTAACGAAGGCTATATCCGGCGCCAGCAGGGGAAAGGCACTTACGTGAATCCTCGCGGCCTTGTGGCCAAAGGTAAATCCAAGCCGTTTTCCAGAGATATGTTCGGTGTGAAAAGCACCACCCAAATCATTCTTTCCGCGGGGATGAAGGTCAGTACCGAGGTGCTTCATTTCGCGCGGACGCTGCCCAGCGAGGAGGTCGCCGCCAAGCTTGGGATCAACGAAGATGATCCGGTGCTGCACTTTGAGCGCGTTCGCTATGCCGATGATCGGCCTCTAGTTCTGGAAAGAAGCTGGATTGCCGCAGCCCAATGCCCGGATCTCAAGCGGGAAGACGTCAAAGGTTCATTATACTTGGTCCTCTTCAAAAAGTACGGTCATCAGATCGCAGCCGCTCATCAGTCTTTAAGAGCAATTTTGGCTTCTAAGCTGGATGCCGGTATTCTCGGCCTCGAAATCGGCGAAGCGGTTATGCTGGTGCACGGTGTCACTTACCTCGAGGATGGTCGGGCGATTGAAGCCCAAGAATCACATTTCCGGGCAGAGTCGATTGAGTTCATCATCGAGCTGGGCGGATACTCTGAATATGCGCGTTTGACGCCGCCTGACTTGCTGCGCCGGAGAAAATCAGCCGCCGTTAAAACGGTCGGATCGACGGCCCGCCCCTGACCGACTAGCACGATTCTCGTTCGTTTCTCTTTTTAGTGAAAGGATCTCTGGAACATGTCGAACTGGACAGCAAACGACATTCTTTTACAGAACCGGAAGACGAGCCATCGTCACCGGTCTGATCGGCTGACTTCGGCAAAGGACAACTCTCGCCTTGCCAGAACATGTAGCGCTGGAATGAAACTGTTGTTTCGCAGTTCCGTCGTTCCCCCGAGATCTTTCTTCAATGATCGGTTCGTGGGTTTTCGCGATGGATACGATTTTAAATGAAGTTTGTGTATTGGTGACGGCCGCCTTCGCGCTCACCCTCGTGCCAAGCCTGCGACGGCCAGAAGGTTCGTTGCTATCGAGGCGCGATCAGGGGACCGCCCTGCTGGTGTTTCTGTTCCTTGGCCTGGTCGAAGAAGCTACGGTTTCGCACGCGGGCTTGCTCAACGAACGCATCGTGGCCGTATGCGCGGCTGGTCTGGTGGCTGGTCCCTGGGTGGGACTGGCGGTCGCCGTCTTTGTCACTTGGTTAGCCGTCGAGTATCACGCGCTGCCGTTAGGCTCGATCGCGCCCGCTATGTTATGCGGCGGTTTAGCGGGAGGCTTGCTATACCGTTGGCGCCCCAAGCTAGCACAACACCCGTTAACCGGATTCTGTCTGACTTCGGGAGTATCATTGCTGCGGAGTGGTCTCCTCTTAATTTTTGCTTCTCATTCATCGGCGGCAACCCAGGCGATGGAGGAGATCGGCAGAGCCCCTCTGCTGCAAGGGTTAGGCACCGCCTTGATTCTGGCTATCATCGCGCGCGTACGCGACCGTGACGAGCAAACCCGAGCAGGGGCTTTGGCTGAGATGCGCGCTCTGCAAACGCGCATGAATCCACATTTTTTGTTCAATGCCCTGAATGCGGTAGCGGCGCTGGCGAGAGTCGCGCCACGAGAAGTGCCCAGGGCGACAGGGCGGTTGCGCCAATTTCTACAGGCCAGTTTCGCTCAACCGGAACGAACCCTCGTGACTCTGGAGGAAGAACTGGCGGTCGTGGGTGCTTATTTAGAGATCGAGTCGCTGCGATTTGGTGATCGATTGAAGGTGGAACAGACGATCGACTCTGGTTTGTTAAAGGTTCTGGTGCCACCTTTCTCCTTCCAGCCAGTGGTAGAGAACGCGATCGAACACGGCCTTCACTCTTCGCCGGGGGCAGGGCGGCTCCGCCTCGCGGTCCGAGCCACAGGACCCTGGCTAGAGATGAGCGTAACCGATAACGGGCAAGGGGTGGCTTCGACGGAAGTCGAACAACTTTTCTTCGCAGAACGTCCACAGGTTCACGCCCTGATGCTGTTGCGCCGGCGCTTGCAGGGATTGTTCGGGCGTTCGTTTCGCCTGGAGGCGCGTAGCCACATTGGAGAAGGCACTACCGTCAGTGTTCGTATTCCCCTGCAAAAGCAGTTTGGAGTTGGACGAGAATCGCTCGGAGCTAGTGTCCTGCCCCATAAATAACGTGGCTTTCGTTGCGATCAAAATAGGCCGTCGGTCCGGCAGCTGCCCATGCGCGTCAACCTAAGAGGAAGCCCGACGAGCATCTCGGTAGCGGCGACTGTCCGTGAGCTCTAAGGGTATGCCTTAATCCATCATCGTGCCGAAGGGACAGGTGTGCCTAGCCTCAACCCGCAGTCGCCATCCGAGCGTTGGGATGGCGACTGCGTGTTTAGGCCATGCTGATCTGTTGCTCCGGAATTATGATGTAAGCCTGGCGCGCTATAGACCTCACTGGATCCGGCAGCCGCCGGACCGCTACCGGGCAACCGCGTGTCTCTTTCGTCATGTTGACGCCTATGGGCAGCTGCCGGACGAAAGCCGCGTTATTTATGGGACAGGACACTAGTAACCTAAGCTTTCACCGGAGTGCCTATCGCGATGGAGGCGATGGACGGTAGGCCCCGATCAAGGAAGCGCTGGTCGAACGAAGCCTGGCTTGGATCAGTTCGAGATCTGCGCCGCATTTGGAGTCAAACACAAGCGCGAATCGGTATGAGCCGAGCTTGCCAGCCGGCGCGCTGTCGACGTTGGTCAGGGTGAAAGACACGCGGTGCAGCGTTTCCACCAGACGGGTCAGAGCGTCATCGTCTTGCGATGAATCAAGCCTGACAATGAGCCGGCTGGGATGCTGCTCAGGGAAATCCCGATCCGCGGCTTGCGCGACCAGAAACGTCGTGGCATTGCGGCGATCGTCCTCGATGTCCGGGAATAGTACCGTTAGCTGATAGACGTCAGCGGCGTCAGTTGACGCAATTGCGGCGATCGTTCCATCGCTTTTTGCAACGGCTTCGGGTGCTGCGGCAGTGGAGCTGACACCCTCCTGTGGTAATTGAGGAAAGTTAGCCTTTAGCCAGTTTGCGCTTTCTCGCAGCGCTTCCGGGTGAGATATTATTTTTCTTAAGTCAGACGGTCTGGTTCCGGGCTTCACCAAGAGATTGTTACTAATCGAGATGGTAACGTCCGCTATCACATGCCAGTCGGGGTCTTGAGGCGCGAGGAGCAGTCGATGGGTTTCGCTCACGAATCCTCCAATACTGTTCTGGAATGGCAACAAACCGTACTGGACTTGACCGTTCCGCACCGCGAGCGCTATTTGGGTAATGGTGTCCAAAGGAGTTGCGCCCGCCAGGTCAGCGCGAGAGACATACTCGCTGGCTGCTTGATCGCTGTAACTACCTTTTGGACCGAGAAAGCCAATGCTGTTTTCGGACGCGGCGGCGCCTGAGAGGAGTACCGCGGCTACTAGACTAAACAGAACCCAGCTAGGCTTCATCGGATCTAAACTTAACTAGAGCCACTATGCGGCCATGAAAGCACGCTCCAGCAGATTGGCGGCTTTAGAAAGTCCATCAGTTTCAGCAATCACTTTCTGGAAGTAGCGAGCACTGTGGCAATAGGTGGAGTCATTAAGCACTTGATCAAGGAGAAGCGAAAGTCGGGATTCGCTCAACTCCTTTAACGGGACATACAGTCCGGTTTTTTTCTCAGCGATCCTAGCTGCAACACCGGGCTGATCAACGGTAACCGGTATGGCAACTTGAGGAACGCCTTGGGTCAGAGACTCCAGCACGGTGTTCAATCCGGCATGAGTGATACAGACCGAGGCGCGCTTCAGCAGTTCCAATTGCGGTGCCCGCTGGACTAGGATGGTGTTGCTCGGGATTGGTCCGATCTGTTCTGGATCGAGCTGATCGCCGATTGACAGGACGAGTTGAACACCTTTCTGCTTCGCGGTCGCTGCAGCAATCGTGCGATAGACGTCTGCTAGTCCGTTCATCAGAGTTCCCATCGATGCATAGATGAGAGGTTCTCCGGTCAGCCGGTCCCAAGGGAAATCCACTTCTATGCGGCCGGCGCCGTCGTGAAAGGGCCCGGTGTAGTGGAACTCCGATGGCCAATGAGCACCTTCAAAATCGAAGGCTCTTGGAGTTTGGGTGATCCAGGCCAGCTTAGAGATCGTGGCGGAGGGGTCGTCCCAGTCAACCTCGATGCCGGTGCGCTTCGCAAATGCCTTTGCCACCGCGATGGTTGATTCAAGGCTTTCGAAGAAAAGGCCTACCCCTTTTCGATTCCTGGCCCGGGCGGCGGGAGTAGCCTCGTGCGGCCAGTCGTAGAAACAGAGTGGCGTATAGCCGGAGTAGTCGAAGTGAAGCGCGTTTGCGACGTGGGCATACGGCATACCTAGGCTCATGGGAGCCAGCTCAGCATAGAACAGAACGGTGTCGAGTACGACACCTTCTACCCCGGCCTCGGTTAGTATCGCCGGTAATGAATTTAACATTGCTTCTGTTCTGACCGCGACATTCTGCAGCGTAGCCTGCAGTGCTTCTTCTCCTTGGAGCTTGCTCAGCCAGCGAAGACGTTCTTTGAGCGATCCGAGCGGATACTCCTTTACCCCACAGGGGAGAAACGTTAAGCCAGCGGCGCGGACGGAAGCCTCACCATCCGGCAGGCTAATCAACACGACATCATGGCCACGCGACTGAAGCTTTCTCGCCAGCGCAGTCATTGGATTGAGGTGTCCCGATATCGGTGGAGATATTAAGGCAATTTTCACAACGAGACTGATCTACATCTCACTCGTTGGAGATTGGTGGTCTTTGTCTCAACTGCCGCAATCGTATTTCGATTGGATCCGGCGGTTGCCCATCGGGCGTCAACCTAACAGGAAGCCCGACGAGCATCTCGGTAGCGGCGACTGTCCGTGAGGCCTAAGGGTATGGCTTAATCCATCATCGTACCGAAGCGACAGGTGTGCCTAGCCTCAACACGCAGTCGCCATCCGAGCGTTGGGATGGCGACTGCGCGTTTAGGACATGCTGATCTGTTGCTCCGGGATCATGATGCGGACTGGCACGCTATAGAACTCATTGGACAGTCGCCGCGGCCGGGCAACCGCGTGTCTCTCTCGTTAGGTGACGCCCATGGGTGGCTGCCGGACGAAGGCTGAAGGCTTTGTGCAGTCAGGAACTCTTCCCCTACCGGCTTCTACCGGATTCGGCAAACAAGCCACCACAAATGTTAGGAAGTCTTTGAGCGAGGGCTTCAGGTACGGGTTTCTCAGCCTCGCGGCAGCGTCGAGCGTCCCGTTCAGACCATGATTCCGGCAACTGGTCTAAAAAGTCCCGGTCCCACATGTCTTTGCTGTTTAATGCCTCCAGATGCTTGATCAAGAACAAGGCACTTATTCGAGGCGACCAACGCATCGGTTCGTCGAAACCAACGGTATTCGAATGCATCTGGCTGAGCAGGGGGAAGGTCCCCTGGTGCTCCTCTGCCACGGGTTTCCAGAGTCGTGGTACTCCTGGCGCCACCAAGTTTCAGCGCTGGCGGCAGCAGGTTTCCACACGGTGGCCCCGGATATGCGCGGCTACGGTCAGACGGATCGACCAGAGGCCATTGACCAATACACACTTCTTCACTTGGTCGGTGATATGGTTGGGGTACTTGATGCCTTGGGCCACGAAACGGCTGTGATCGCGGGCCATGATTGGGGAGCTCCGGTTGCCTGGCATGCCGCTCTGCTCCGTCCGGATCGTTTCCGTGCTGTTATCGGTTTGAGTGTTCCTTTCATTCCCCGGAGCCCCGATTATCCGAGCAAAAGCTATCCGCAGACCGATGACACAGTATTTTATCAAAGCTATTTCCAGTCTCCAGGAGTCGCTGAAGCGGATCTCGAGCGTGACGTGCAGTTTACTATGCGCGTATTCCTTTACGGAGCCTCTGGCGATGCTCCCCGTCCGGCTATCAAACCCGAGCAGGCAGGGCACGTTTTTATGGTGCCACGGAGCGGTGGTGTGATGGCGGGTTGGGTAAATCCGACCTCATTACCCTCCTGGCTCACTGAAGCCGATCTAGAGATCTATGCGGATCAATTTAAGCAAACCGGCTATCGTGGCGGCCTAAACTGGTACCGCAATATTGATCGGAATTGGGAACTGATGGCGCCTTTGGCGGGACTGAAGATTAACGTGCCGGCGCTCTTCATTGCTGGCGATCGCGATCTGGTGCTGGCGTTTCGCGGAATGGATCAGGTAATCGCAGACCTACCAAAAAACGCACCCAAACTTCAAAAGACCCTGCTTCTGCCGGGATGCGGACATTGGACTCAGCAAGAGCGACCGCAGGAGGTAAACCAAGCCATGATTGAGTTTTTGCGGCGGTTATAACCGGCCGTCAGAGGTAGTCAGCGAATGCCAGGAAGTCGACTCTGACTATTCCTGCAATTAACACAAACCCGGCGGGGTCTATACAAGATTCCTATTCGTTAGTTTGGCTCGATTTAAACAAGTAGAAGTTAGTTATCACCATGATCCAGAGAACCGAAGATATGAAACGAGAAGCCACTGCTAAAAAGTCCTTTCTGGGCCGGCGCGCTGTGGTAGTTGGTGCAGGATTGGGTGGATTATCGGCCGCTCGGGTGCTGGCCGATTACTTCGATGAAGTGATCATCCTGGATCGCGATGACCTACCAGATGACGCCGCCCCACGCCCCGGCGTTCCTCAAGGTAAACACCCGCACGCTCTGCTGGGAGCTGGGCTAAACGTGCTGGAGAATCTGTTTCCTGGTTTCGGCAATGAGCTAATGCAAGCCGGAGCTGAACCGATGGAGCCGGGTTTCGATACGCTCTATGAGATCCCCGGTCAGGAGGTTTGGCCGAGAATTAAACTCGGCTGGCCGACCTACGCGATGTCCCGGCCACTGATCGAGCGCACCCTGCGACGACGGGTCGAGCGCATAGCGAACTTAAAGGTACGACGTGGATGCCGAGTCCTGAGTATCGTGAGCGAAGGTCATGCCCTCGCCGCCAGGGGAATTCGTTATGAAGGGCCTGACGGCAACCGCAAAACCCTCGAATCAGATGTTGTCGTGGATGGATCCGGAAATGGTTCTTTAACCGTGGAATTCTTGAAGGCGACTGATCGAAGGCCGCCAGCGGAGACGAGCATCGGCGTAAATACTCGTTACGCCAGCGCGTTTTTCGAGCGGGTAGACATGGGGAATGATTACAAAGGTGTTTTCACTTTTCCCGATGCGCCCGAACACAGTCGGGGCGGCCTGATTCTTCCGTCAGAAAACCATCGGTACCAAGTCGTATTAATGGGGCGGGGTAACGATATTCCACCCGTCAACGGTGATGAGTTTATAAGTTATGCCCGGACGCTCCCGACGCCGAGCGTTTATAATGCCATCAAAAATGCAAAACGTGTCACCGGAATATCTCCCTTTGCTTTTGCCGAAAGCAGATGGCGACATTTCGCGCGAGTTCCTGACTTTCCTGATGGGCTACTTCCGATTGGGGATGCCATTTGTCGATTTAATCCGGTTTACGGCCAAGGCATGACCGTGGCCTTGCAGGAAGCCAACCTGCTGTTTGATTTGCTTCGGACGTTGGATGGAAGCCAGCTCACCACGCTGGGGCCAACTTTCCTAACCAAAGCTGAGACGCTGATTGCGGATCCCTGGGCTATGTCAGCTATTCCTGATTTCGTTTACCCGGAAACCACCGGCGAACGCCCAGCGGACTTAGAGGATCGCCTCAATTTCCAGATGGCATTGGGTCGATTAGCTGTCCGCGATGCGGCAGTTTATGAATTGCTGACAGAGATCAGGCACGTTCTCAAGCCACTCGCTCTATTAGACGATCCTTCTATCGTAAGGAGAGTAAAAGAAGAAATTGCCAATGGCTCGCAGGGTAACCAGTCGCTAGCAATCGCCCGGACATGAAGGTGCCCGCTGTAATCAGAGTAATCTGAGGAGCTTATTTTTCGGATTTTGAGCTATCCGAGCCTGGCCTCGCCTTGCTCTTCGTCTTCTTCCGAGCAGAGGCTGATGTCAGGCGGTGAGGCTCAAGCATTAGGTCGAGCAATTCGTGAATTATCCGGCCGGCTTCGTTCGTGCGACTGGGCATAGACCGGCGAATCTTCAAGTTCAGGCCGCAAGCGAGCGTACGAAAGGCGAGCGAAAGGGATCGCGGATCAAGCGGAGGCTTTCGTCCTGCCCGCGCGAAGCGCTCGGCCAGGATGTCAGCATAGAATTTGGTGAGCCGCTCTTCCAGTGCGTAAAAGCGCTCCGCAAACTCAGGATGGCGGCGGGCATGGAGTTGAAGCTCCATGGTCACGACATCCCAATCGACATCGGCATTCATTGTGTCAAGCCACAGGTTGATGGCGTCTCGGGTCGCTGCGGGATCGAGTTCCATGATGGCCTGGAAGTCGCCGATCTGCTCCTCGGCATACCGCTCGAGCAACTCGAACAGGATCGCTTCCTTGGTTGCGAAGTTCGAGTAGATAGCCCCTTTGGAGTAGCCAGCTTCAGCGGCGATCATGTCAACGGACGCGCCGCCAAAACCATGCCGGGCGAAAACCTGCCGGGCTGCCAGGAGCAACCGCTCGCGAGTCTGGGCGTGGCTTTCTGCGCGGGTGAGCCTGATCCGCTTGTCCATGATACTCGTTGTAATTTGAATACCATAACTACTCAAGAACCGAATTGCCCTCGGGCGAGAATCTGTGGATCCATCCAGCTCTCGCTTCCAAACTAGTGATCGACGAAATCAGCGAAAGACCAACCGCGAATTGACACGAAGGCGAGGCGAAACAAAAGCAAAAACAAACCGCAGATGAACGCAGATTTACGCAGATGGTCTGGGCTCTGGCTAGTGTTCATGCGCACGTTCTCCAACCATTTATCTGCGTAAATCTGCGTCCATCTGCGGTTGTTTCCTTTCTTCGTGTTCCATTCGCCTATCTTGGCCGGCGGCGCCGAAAGCCAGGAGTACCTCGATGCCATTGGCTTCGCGGCCAGCTTCTCACTTTCCTTACTCCACTCCAGTTTTTCCCCGTTCGTTCAGAATGGTTAGTGGTGGGAGATTAACTGCTTTTACTAGTGGGTACGAACAGCATCATCTCGGGCCAATCTGGCCTGGCTCAGAATTGACTCGGCCTCGCCAGCGAGTGGCGTTCCAACAGATAGTGAAATACCTGTTGATATCGGAAGATCAATCGGTATGTGTAATGCCGATAGACGAAATTCAAATTTTAACATGACCACCACCATTCTCGACACCCCACTGAACCTGCCTTGCGGCGCAACCTTACCCAACCGCCTGGCCAAGGCCGCCATGAGTGAGGGCCTCGCCGACCCGGACAATCAGGCCACCCCACGGCTCGAGGCGCTCTATCGGCGCTGGGCGAATTCCGGCGCCGGGCTGTTATTCAGCGGCAATTTTCAAGTGGACCGCTGGCATCTGGAACGGCCAAGCAATGTTGTGCTCGACGAGGAGGCCGATTTGGCCGCTTTAGCGGGTGTGGCTACTGCCGGGAAAGCCCGAGGGAACCACTTCTGGGCTCAGCTCAGTCACACCGGACGCCAGGTCAGCGACGCGATCAATCCGGAGCCGCTCTCCCCATCCTCAGTAGAGATCGAGGTACCGCGCGGTCTTGGTTATACCTTCGCCAAGCCCCGTGAGATGACGGAAGCGGACATCGACCATACCATCCGTCAGTTCGCTTTCGCCGCCCAATATGCCAAGCGCGGAGGCTTCACTGGTGTTCAGTTGCATGCCGCCCACGGATATCTGATCTCGCAATTCCTCAGCCCGCTCTCTAATCGTCGAATCGATCGCTGGGGTGGATCACTGGAGAACCGATCGCGGTTTCTGCTAACGATCATAGACGCAGTTCGCAACGCCGTAGGTTCTGATTTTCCGATCGGCATCAAATTGAATTCCTCTGATTTCCAAAAGGGCGGTTTCACTAACGGCGAATGCATCGAGGTGGTTCGCAGGTTGAACGATTCTAACCTCGATTTGCTGGAACTATCTGGAGGCTCGCTCGAACAGCCCAAGGTCGTGGGCATCTCTGTCAAGGACGAAGGCGAAGACAAACTGCCGGAGAGCACCGTCAAGCGGGAAGCTTATTTCGTCGAGTTCGCCGGCGCTGGCCGCGCTGTGGCTCGCATGCCGGTCATGGTCACTGGCGGCTTCAGAACGGCGAGTGGGATGGTGGAAGCCCTGGAGCGAGAGGAACTCGATCTCATCGGAATTGGCCGTCCACTCATCGCCGATCCTTCGATACCGAGGCGGCTGATTTCCGGCGAAGTCGAAAAGGCACCCGCACCCGAAGCGACCCTCGACGTTTTTCATCTCCTGCCATGGTTCTATATGCAGATCGAGCGCATGGGCGACGGTTTGGAGCCGGATCTTACTCTATCAGGACAGGCGGCGACCGAGCAATTCGTGGTTGTCGAGACCACTTATATGACGCGGCTCTTGGAAAGACGCGGAGCAGACTAGGTCCGCGCTCATTGAGATCCTGAGCCTAAAACATCTTTGAAGTTTCCCCCTGGCAATTTTATCGTTTCCTCACCGAAAATTTCTAGCCAATTCTAGGCAGGCCGCAATGAAACATTTCAAAAGTGGCGATGAAGAACTTTTGCGATAAACCAGATAGCATTCGAGCATCGGGGTTGGCCGGATCAAGCGATGAAAGGTGGTACCGCCAATGCAGAGGTGCGCCATCGTTTTAACCAAAGTGGCGATGCCGATGCCACAGGCGACCTGAGCCACAACTCTGGGCCGTTGCGTCATTTCAGCAATTACATCCGGCGTGAATCCCGCCTTATGGCAACAGCTGATCAGTTCATCGTACAAAACCGGATTCGCGTCGCGGGGCGGCATTAGCCAGCGTTCGTTTCTTAGTTGTTCAAAACGAATTTCCGACCGGCCGGCTAACCGATGACCCGGCGGCAGAACCAGGCCGATTTCCAATCTGCAAAGCTTATGACTGATCAGTTCGTTACCTTTTGATTCCAGAGCGGGAAAAGCACAGTCGATCCTATTCTCAAGTAGATCCTGAAAAAAGCCTTCAGAAGTATTTAGAACGCTGGAAAGCCGCAAGTTCGGCCATTCTTGACGCAAGCGCCTCAGAGCCGGGGCGATCACCTCCGTTGTCAGCGCGCCCCCATCACCGATTCGCAGGTGGCTAGTTCCTCCGGCATTCGCTCCCTTAACTGCATCTGTCAGATGCTCGATCTGAGAAAAGAGAGCAGGCAACCGGTCGGCCAATTCTCTTCCTTCGATCGTCAGGAGTAGACGACGCGGAGCCCGATCGAACAGGCGAATCTCGAGTGCCGCTTCCAACTGTTTAATCTGCCGGCTCAATGCCGGCTGCGCGATATGGAGCGTTTTGGCCGCTTGCCGAAAACTTCCGGCCTGGGCGATTTCTGCGAAGGATACTAATTGGCGCAGATCGAAAGCGTGATAACAAAAAGGTTTCATTCGATCGCGCTATTCTATTCGAATTGTTTATGATTCCGCTACAAATAAGAGGCATGCAAGAAACAAAACAGTTTGGCCTGGGTCTCGTCAATAGATGCAGCGCGCCTGCATCTGCCCCCGCTGATCGCTAACCCTAATTAAGGAGACCACTATGTACGCTATCACTGGTATCACCGGGAAAGTCGGCGGTGCGCTGGCTCGCGCTCTGCTCGCGGATCATCTACCTGTTCGCGCTGTTGTCCGCGATATCAAAAAAGGCCGCTTCTGGGAATCGCAAGGCTGCGAAATCGCGCTCGCAGATATGCAGGATCCGGCCTCGCTGACCGCAGCGTTTACCGGCACAGACGGAGTTTTCATTTTGCCTCCTCCGGAGTTCGATCCGGCGCCGGGCTTTCCCGAGGCGCGCGCGGTCATCGCTGCCGTGAAAGCAGCGCTCGAATCGGCGCGCCCTAACAAAGTCGTCTACCTATCGACCATCGGCGCGCAGTCGACGAAATCGAATCTACTAACTCAGCATACGCTGATCGAGGAAGCCCTCGGTCAACTACCGATGCCCATCACCTTCCTTCGCCCCGGATGGTTCATGGAGAACGCAGAGTGGGATGTTGCTTCCGCCCGCGACCAAGGGATGATTGCGAGCTTCCTGCAACCGCTCGACAAGCCGGTGCCGATGGTCGCTACTGCAGACATCGGCCAAGTAGCCTCGGAACTGCTTCAGCAGAACTGGATCGGTAAACGGGTCGTTGAGTTGGAGGGACCGAAACGCATTAGTCCGCAAGAGATCGGAACTAGCTTCGCCAAAATCCTCGGACACGTCGTTCGGGTTGAAGCGGTTCCGCGTGAAACCTGGCAGGCACTTTTCGAATCACAGGGAATGCTCCATCCCTTGCCACGCATACAGATGCTGGACGGATTCAACGAAGGCTGGATCGACTTCGAGGGCGGTGAGGCTAACACTATCAAAGGTAAGATTGAATTGCAGACCGTCCTCCAGGAGTTGGTGGATCGAGCCGGATGAGAACGAACTCATCAGCCGCGTGAACGAATTCGTTGCTGATATCCGTCTGAAGGTGCGGTCAGAGCGGGCCGCAAGGAAGGACTAGAGCGCACAGTGGTAACGTTAACTTCTTCCAAGCTTTTCCTGGCCGGGCAATTGGCGATGTTCAGTTGCGCTTTCTTAGGCCATCCGGAGATCTATCGTTCCAACTTGACCGAACGTTTCGGTTAAGGTTCAGACAGCCATTACAGCAAGTGGGACATAAGGCGGCCAATTCCCAGGATCGGGGTATATGGCCATGGTTGTGAAAATTGCCTTTCATATGCCCCAAACAAATCCAGAACTAGCTGAATCCCTGCACCAATTCATATGAGAAAAGTTGCCATCATTGGTGCCGGTCAGTCCGGGCTGCAGTTAGCCCTGGGATTACTGCAGAACAAGTACGAAGTCACGCTAGTTTCTAACCGGACACCGGAGCAGATCCTGTGCGGCCGAGTGACCTCTAGCCAGTTCATGTTCCATGACTCATTGCAGAACGAACAGGATCTGGTAATCAACTTCTGGGAAGAGAAATGTCCGATCACCGAGGGCATCGCGTTCACCATTCCCGGGCCGGACAAGACCAAGGCTCTGTTCTGGGAGGCCAAGCTCGATCACTACGGACAATCGGTCGACCAACGAGTAAAGTTCGCGGGCTGGATGAAAGAGTTTGCCAAACGTGGTGGCAATCTGGTGATTCAGGACGCCGGTCCCGGCGACATCGACGGTTACGGCAATAGCCATGATCTGGTGCTCGTTGCTGCTGGCAAAGGAGAGATAAACCGGATGTTTGAGCGGGACGCGGACAAGTCGCCTTATGACCGGCCGATGCGGGCCCTGGCGCTGACCTATGTCAAGAACATGGTGCCACGAGACACTTTTAACGCAGTGTCATTCAACCTAGTGCCGGGAGTCGGCGAATACTTCGTCTTCCCTGCTCTGACTACCACTGGCCCTGCGAGATCATGGTGTTTGAAGGTGTGCCCGGTGGCCCAATGGACTGCTGGAATGATGTGAAGACTCCGGAAGAACATCTGGCCAAGAGTAAATGGATTTTGGACACGTTCATCCCTCTGGAAGGGGAACGCTGCCGCAACATCGAACTGACAGACAACAATGGAATTCTGGCCGGCAGGTTCCCACCGGTCGTTCGCAAACCGATCTGCAAACTGCCCTCGAGAGGACTGGTACTTGGTATGGGCGATGTGGTTGCCACCAATGATCCGATCACGGGTCAAGGTGCGAATACAGCGAGCAGGGCGGCGAGCATCTATCTGCAACGGATTTTGGAGCACGGCAACCAGCCGTTTGATGAGCAGTGGATGCATCAGACCTTTGACCACTTCTGGGATTACGCTCAGTGGGTGGTGAAATGGACGAACTCTCTGCTCATCCCACCCACGCCGCAGATCTTGCAGCTAATGGGGGCCGCAACTAACATTCCGGCTCTTGCACGAAAAATCGCAAACGGATTCAACCATCCGCCGGACTACGCCCCCTGGTGGTTTGATCCGACGGAGGCTGCCAAGGTGATCAAACAAATGGCAGGTCCTGCCGCGTAAGGCTCGGACTTCTTGCTGACTGGTAGCACATTAATTTGAAACCGGAGACTACACTTGGCAGGCCAATCGACGGGGCGAGAAAGGTCATTTCCGTCCACTCAGGCCGCCGTGGGAGATTCAGGCTGGCAGGCGCATGAAAAGAGCGAATGACTTAGGGAATGACAAGCTCGATCAAGAACGGTCCCTGACGCTGGTTGCTCACTGCCAAAAGATCTGCCAGCCCTTCTAAGGTCTCGGCGCGTGCCCCTTCCACACCCATCGCCTCGGCCAGGCGGATCCAATCAAGCTCTGGATTCCCGAGGTCGAACAGATCGAGTGCAGTGCGACCGGGATTGGCGCCAACACTGGCCAGCTCCAGTTCTAAGATGGCATACTTACGGTTAGACAGAATTACTGTGGTCACATTGAGCCTCTCGCGTGCCTGCGTCCAAAGCGCCTGAACCGTGTACAGCGCCGAGCCGTCGCCTTCCAAGTTGATGATTCGGCGACCTGGAGCGGCAATGGCAGCGCCGGTCGCGAGCGGCACCCCCCCGCCGATTGATCCCCCAGTGACTTGTAGCCAGTCATGTGGTGCGGCATCCCTCGTGCCGGGATAAAAGGCGAAACCGAAGCTGATACCCTCATCCACGACGATGGCATTTTCCGGAATGAGCGCAGCGAGGGTCTGCGCGACTGTTACAGAGGTCACTGGCCTCCTGCGCTGCTATGGCGACCTCAGCCTCGGCGAAATCGCACTACGCGTCGGCTTCTCGGATCAAAGCCAGTTCTGCTTTCACTTCAAGCGGGTCGTCGGAGTCACGCCGGGACAGTTTTCGGACTTCGCAAGAATCGCCTAAAAGTTCGCAAGATTCCCCAAGAACGCGGACCCTGAATCGTGTCAGGTGGTTCTCCAACCGGACGCAGATCAACCTGATCGCGTCGCGGTCAGGAATGGAGATGTAATACCAAAGGATCGATCCAAGGTAGCGCCTACTAACGGATTGGTCGGTTGCTACCCATCGCGAAAAATTTGCGCGCCATTTGGTAGTAACCTGAATGTTCCAAGTTTTATTTATTGAAATCGCATAGCAACTAGAGCCGAGAACTCAATGGAATTCATTTGGCTGGAAGACTTCCTGGCATTGGTGGATTCTGGGAGTTTTTCTCGGGCAGCCGAACTACGTCATGTCACGCAACCAGCCTTCAGCCGCCGGATTCGTGCCCTCGAACGCTGGGTAGGAGTAAATCTATTCGAGCGTAACCGCCATCCGGTGACGCTAACCGAAGCGGGCCATCGTTTCTGCCTGGTGGCAGAGGAAATTCTCCGTCGCCTGCGGGAAGGTCGGGAAGAAGCTTGCCAGGCGGACCAGAACGCCGCTGCCAAGTTGAAGTTTGCCGTGACTCACGCGCTTTTACTGAATTTTTTTCCCGCCTGGCTGCACGCTTGGGAGGCTAAGGCCAAGCTTGGAGCTATTCATCTGCTCGCTGACAATCTACAGGGTTGCGAAACGCTGATGCTTCGTGGGGAGGCCGAGTTTCTGCTGTATCATCATCATCCGGCCGTACCAAGCCGGCTACGGCCGAACCAATTTCGCTCCGTCCAAGTGGGCGACGACCGGTTGTTACCCGTCGTCGCTCCGGATCAGGTAGGCAAGCCACGCTACGCTTTACCTGGCGCGCCGGACGCAGCGCTTCCCCACTTGGTTTATGGTTTGGAATCTGGGCTCGGCCGGATTCTCAGTTCTACTCGGGGAGACCGAAGTCAACAGGCTTGGCTTGAGCCTGTATTTACCTCTCATCTTGGCGCGGCGCTTAAAGCGATGGCGCAAGACGGTCGCGGTATTGCATGGCTACCGTTGAGCTTAGTCAAGGATGATCTGGGTAGCGGCTCTCTCGTGCGTGCCGGTGATGAGAGCTGGGATACGCTTATGGAGATCCGGTTGCTGAGCCCTCATTCTCTAAAAAGGCCGGCGGCTGAGCGGTTTTGGTCGTTGGTGGTTAACCATAAAGCTTGAATGTGCATCGTTGTTGAAGTCGGATCCCTACAGGGTCTCCCTGAATTATCAATGGCATACGGAGTATGTCCATTCGGCATTGGCGCGAATGGACGGGTTAAATGTAATACCTCAATCGGTGCTTTCATTATGACGTTGAGGACACCTGACGGGTTCACTGTCTCTTTTTCACTCAGTCGACAGCAACTAGATGCGTTAACCCTAAATCGTTAACCAGAGAAAAGATATAGGATCGAAATCGGAGGAAAATCTATGGTCTCTACTAAAATGTTTGACCTGAGCGGACGCGTCGCGGTTGTGACTGGCGGCAACGGCGGCATCGGCCGTGGATCGCCCTAGGTCTAGGTAAAGCCGGATCTGCGGTCGCCGTTCTTGCACGCAATCAGGAGAAGAACCAACGCGTCTTACACGAGCTTGACGAATTGGGGGTTCCGGCGCTGGCCTTGAGAATCGATGTCACCGAACGGGGGCAACTGCAGCTTGCCTGGGAAAAGGTTGAAGAGGCGCTGGGTCCCGTAAATATTTTGGTCAATAACGCCGGGATAGTCGCTCTCGGTGGTACCCTTGATCTGGACCCAGGCGATTGGGATCGAGTGATTGAGACGAACCTCAACGCGTGTTTCTCGCTTTCGAAACTTACCGCCCGATCAATGGTTCGGCAGCGCTTGGGGAAAATCATCAATATCGCCAGTGAATATTCCCTATTCGGCTCAGGACTTGTCCCTGCTTACAGTGCTTCCAAGGGGGCTTTGGTGCAACTGACTAAATCGATGGCGATCGAGCTGGCTCCATTCAATATCCAGGTGAACGCTATCGCCCCTGGATGGATTGATACCGAGATGGCCGCGCCCGTGAAAACAATGCCCCTCTACCAAGAAGTTATCGCGCGGACGCCAGCTCGTCGTTTTGGTCGCCCTGAAGAATTCGCGGGAACTGCCGTTTATTTGGCCTCTCAAGCTTCCGATTTTGTCACCGGTACCACCCTTTTCGTTGATGGCGGTTACGCGATCCGATGAACGCTGCGCATCGGTTTCTAACCAAAGAGTTAACAAAAAATGAGCATGGACATCGAGCAATTCTCATACTTCTCGAAGCTGGTAGCGTTGATCGACCTGTATGTGGAGCTGAGTCTACCGTTAGTCGCCGCACTTCGAGCAGCCGAGGCAGATCTCGGTAGTTGGCGTGACGAGAGTTCATGGCCGTTTCCGGACTCCCTTGCCGGAGCCCCTGACGAAGTCGAGCCATTGCGGCGATTGGGAAGCAGTTAGTCCGCGTCCAAGATCGTAGCGCTTAAAAAAAACGCGCGAATTTCCGCTCTTGTTCTGACCGGCATGGTTTTATGGTCCGGCGGTTCGATACAGTTAGCAGTAGCGCGCTTCACTCACGGAAGCTCTCTGGGCATAGAGAGTATGTCGATTCGGCATTGGCCGACTGTCACCATTCGCAGTTACTGTGCACTAACATCTATGAAAATCGGTTTCGTTAGTCTTTATGGTCCGGGTCACTTTAATCCAATGAGCGCGCTCGCTCGGCAGCTGCAGTCGCGCCAGCATAACGTCGTAATGCTTTCCCTTCCGTTTGTTGAGCCGCTCGCTCGTGCCGCCAATTTGCCGTTCATTCGTTTTGGCGAGAAGGATTTTCCGGACGACGTAACCGCTGAGATTGTCGGTACCATGGGTCGATTGAAAGGAGCGGGAGCCAGGGAATTCGCTATTAACGCGATCGCGAAAGCAGCCCAAGTGCGGTGGAGGGAGCTGCCGGACCTCGTTTCTTTAAACGGCATTGATGCTCTGGTATTAGATAATTACGATTTCTACGCTGAAGTACTGCCGATCTATCTTGGAATCCCGTACGCGACTGTATCAAATGCCCTTCACTTCGATTACTCTGGGTATACACCGCTCTGCGTTTATGAGTGGGAGCACGAGAATACGCCTGAAGCCCGACAAAGAAACCGCCAAGGCGTCTCGGAATTTACGCAGATGCTGATTCGCAGCTATGCTGAAATGATAGTGGAAGTGGAGACGGCGGGAATCAAACCCGACTGGGAGGACCCATCCTCTCTGTTCTCTGATCTGCCCTGGATCACGCAATGTCCCCGGGAATTCGACTTTGAAGGTGCTCATGTGCCTCAACAGTTCCAGTATGCTGGTCCGTTCCATGACGGAAGAGGCCGGCCAGAGCTCAATTTTCCGTGGGACCAATTGACTGGTGAACCGATCGTTTATGCATCGATGGGAACAATTCAGAATGGTAACGCGGAAGTATTTCGTACCATCGCCGCAGCTGTCGCCGGGGGGGCGCTGCCCAACTTGTGCTTTCCATCGGCAGTGTACTCCGGCCGGAGCAGATCGGTCCTGTGCCGAAAAATGCGATCATCGTTAATCATGCGCCCCAATTAGAGCTGCTGAAAGAGGCCTCGGTTTGTATTACCCACGCGGGATTCAACACGGTGCTGGAAGCGCTTACCCAAGGTGTTCCCCAAATAGCCATCCCGGTAACTCATGATCAGCCCGGCGTGGCTGCGAGAATAGCCGCCCACCAGACTGGGGTAGTCGCTTCATTAGAAAACCTAACCGCCTCCGGACTAGCAACTCTGGTTAATGAGGTACTAAACAATCCTAGGTACCGCGTTAATGCGGCTAAATTCCAGCAAGCGATTGCGAAAACCAACGGACTGTCTCGCGCCGCGGATTTGTTAGAAGAGGGTTTCGGGCTGACCAAGAAGGTCCGGGAATGAGGAGTCAGGTGGTTGCTCGTGACGTTGAACTTGTTGATAGATTATACGCGGCATCGGATGGAGGCGTGGAGGGTCCGAAGAATCCTTTATCAACGAACCCTTGATCAGGTGATCAGATGGCATCGAACCGGTCCGGCGGTTGTCCGCAACTTCGATGGCGTCATCCTCAATGTTAGTGACGTCTAATCTAACTGGACTTGTAGAGGCTGGATGCTTCCTGCTGCGGGTATAATGACGAGATATTGGCGATCGGGCTCCTGATCCTGACCCTTTTTCGGTGCGCGTCCCGTTACAACTTGCCGTAGAGGGCCCAGCGTATCCACAATCTGAGCGCCGGCGGCATTGGTGGTAAATGCGACTATAGGTTCCAGTTTACCGTACGGGCTTGAGTGGTTCTGGGCCAGAGCGAGTTGATAATAGGTCATCGGCTGCAGACCGGTAACCGCTGCTTGAAGAAGATCCGTGAGACCTTGATTGTTGACTGCTACGGTCGTAGGGGCGGTGGCCGGATCCGAGCCGGGGGGCCCCATCTTCAGATGCGCGGCAAGATCTGAGTTCCCGATCGGCACCAGGTTCGACAGTCCGCTTCCTGTTGGGACGGCCTCCGGAACATAAGTGAGCGCTTGAGAAGATTGACCTCCGGAAATCCGGGCGATCACTTGATTGCTTAGGGTATCAATGGCGTTTACCCCAGTCCCATTCTCCAGTGCAACATAAACCCGGGTGCCATCGCCCGAGGGCCAAATGCCGTGAGGCAGTTCCCCGGTTGGGATGGTCGCGACCAACTGGGGCGTATCAGTAGTGGTATAAACCTTGACGACGTTCTCCCCTCCAACAGTTATGTAAGCGAATTGGCCATTCCCATTCCGAACGATATTAACGTGATTGGTGATTGGACCGGTGTTCAAGGTCGCGATTGTATTGAACGGTGGTTGAGCGCTAAATACCTGAGTCCTACCGGTATCTTTGAGCGTTAACCATACCTGCCTGCCGTCCGGCGTCGCTGCGATGTTCGGCGAAAACGTGGAGTATTGAGGAACGGTAGCGACGATTTGGTGGCTCTTTACGTCGATGACCTGCGTTGCGGGAGTAAAACTGGAGCAGACAAATCCGTACTTTCCGTCCGGACGGAAGATGGTCATGCCGGGGCCGTTTCCAACCGGGATCCGTAGTTTTTCCTGGTACGTCTGGTTGTCGATTACCGACACGTAGTTTTCACCGCGAACGGTCACCCAGACTTCGGTATCATCTGGTGTAAAGAAAGCTTCATGGGGCGAGCGCCCTACGTAAGTGATGGCTTTGACGGTGTTGGTGGCGGTATCAATGAAACTCACTGAATTGGAGCCGACCGAAACGACGCATATCGTTTTGTGGTCAAAGGAAAAGCCCATTCCATGAACCAGCAGCTGCCCGGTGTAAAGGGGGCTTAAGTTCTGCGGCGTCGGAATTCCCAGGGGAATCACCCCGAGCAATTGGTTGGTCGAAGGATCAAATACTGAGACGGTATTCGAACCTTGATCGGCGGTATAAACCCGATCCTGCGAGCTGATCGGAATATCCGGGGCATACGCCGAGCCCGGAACCTGACCCGCCATGAGTTTGAAATTACCTCCGAAAAGGAGAATCTCAAAAATAACTAGGTATCGCGCTACGTTCATTGTCATTGTGAGCACCAGTTGTTCTTTTTCTTTGCGGTTAAGGGATATTTTTTTAGAGCCAGGTTCATGACATCGATCTCGGACTGCTGCGTGACGATGATTTCCTGAGCCAACCGTCGGAGAATAGGATCAACTCCAAATTGGAGTTCGACCTTTGCCATCTCGACCGCGCCCTGGTGGTGAGGAATCATCATGCGGGCAAAGTCTGCGTCAGCCCTGCCGTCCAGAAAGACCTCGTGCATCGCCGAATGCATCGCGTTCATGGTCTGGGCTAAGGCTGCATCTACTGGCGAATTGGATTTTTCGCACGAGCTCAAGAGTACGATGAAGCAGAGCAGTACAAAGCGGAAACGGCCTGAGCAGGTACCACGCGCTGAAGTTAAAATCTGCTGGCCTACTTTTATCATGAATCCCACGTCATAGTTGCGCGACTTGAGCCTACGGCCAATGCAGTCATGGGATGGAGGGAACCAGGACGCTAAGACTGACAAACCCAATTCTCATAATAATTAAGCGTTGCTCTCAGGTAAGTGATTCTGACTCAGCGCGTAGGAGCCGGTCAGGTGAATCTGCGTCCTGCTTGTGGTGTAGGCTAATGGGACCGTTGGACGATTTCTTGGTGAAGCTTGCGGAATTTTGGGTGATTCTTGCGAAGATCCAGCCCATTAGATAGTCGATTTCACATTCGCTGCTTCGGACACCCGCAATAGTCGCTACAAAGTCCGGAAGCTCCTGATCCGTCCGGAGGTTCGCTATGACCGAGCGCTGACCGATCAGTTCAAGCCTTCGCGCAGAACGCGAGCGATGGTGGAGCTTGCGAACTTTTACCGGGTTCTTGCGGAAATACGAAACTGTCTCGGTGTGACGCCGACGATCCGCTTGAAGTGAAGGGAAAATTGGCTTTGATCCGAGAACCCGACGCGGAGCGCGACCTCCGCCAAGCCGAGTTCACCGTCTGCCCACAGGAGGTGCTGGGCTCGTTCAATGCGGCGTGTGATCACATACTGGTGCGGCGGCAATCCAGTGGCCGCTTTGAACTGGCGCGCAAAGTAATAGGGGCTGAGATGAACGGCGGCAGCCATTTGCTCCAGCGTCGGTCTGCCTTCGAGATTTTCCATGACGTACTCGATGACCGTGCGGAGCTTTCGGCGCGGAAGCACGCCGTCGGGTCGGCCAGCCATCTGGCGCTTCCCGGAGAAGCGGCGGATCAAGTGAACAGACAGCATAGTGGTGAGTGCCTCCACCATCAGCGGCCCGCCGCCGCCACCGGCTTTCAGTTCGGCATCCACAGCTAACATCGCGGAGCGAAGTCCGGGCGCGTTCAAGCCATCGACCGGTGGCACCACCGTCCGGCTTGGATCGAACTCGAACGACTCGGCCGCGACCTGCGCGACCAAGCTCGGATCAAGATAAATGAGGAGTGAGTCAACGCTCCCCTGCAGACTGCACACCACGGAACTCCCGGCTGGCACCACCGCGATTGAACCCGGGGGAGGCGGCGTGTCCCGCTTCACCTCCTCATAGCGCACTTCCATCTTTTCCGGCGGCCGGACGTACAGGAAAAGTACATGCGTCCCCGGTGTGTACGCCGCACTAAATTCACTGAGGGGACTATTGCGGTAACGAACTGCTTGCAGCCCCTTCCATCCCATCCCGTAGCTCGTCGAGACCGGGGCAAACGGGACAATCTTTTGCCGTGCCTCGAGATCTTTGAGACTGTTTTCCTCTTGTCGAATCGTCACCATCAGTGAAGCTCCGATTGCCCCCGCTTGTCGCTTCCACCTTGGTTAAGAGCTTTCGCTTTTTCAATAGTACGAAACGACAATTGCTTACTAACTAAAATGAGCTACTAGGAGACTACTCTTTGGTGTTACTCAGAAGGGATTTCTTGTCTTGGAAGGGATGACCAGCGGGCTTCAAAGACTTCGGAATCTTTCGTCAAGAGCCACTCGAACACGAATTACCGCGATCTGGACAAAAATGACCGGTCCCAGGAACCTTCGTGTCTATTTTCCTTCGGATGCAATCTAAAGAAGTGGACTCCACAAAAAAAAGCATGTCATCGAAAAAACTGTTTGATCTGACTGGACGCGTTGCTGTCGTAACGGGCGGCAACGGCGGCATTGGCCGTGGTATCGCCTTGGGTCTGGCTGAAGCTGGATCTGCCGTTGCCGTGCTTGCGCGTAATGAAGAGAAGAACCAACGCGTGATAGATGAACTTCACGCGCTGGGAGTTCCTGCGCTAGCCGTGAAAATCGATCTGGCCGAGCGTGGGCAGCTCCAGCCTGCCCTAGATACAGTGGAGCAGAAGCTTGGACCTATCAATATTTTGGTCAACAACGCCGGCATAGCCGTCCTCGGAGGTGTCCTCGATCTTGCTCCTGAAGATTGGGATCGGGTGTTCGAGACCAACCTCAACGCCTGCTTCCTACTCTCGAAATTTGCAGCTCGATCGATGGTTCAGCAACGCCTAGGAAAGATCATCAATATCGCCAGCGAGCTGTCCCTATTCGGCTCCGGACTTCTACCTTCCTACAGTGCTTCCAAGGGGGCTTTGGTCCAACTCACCAAATCAATGGCCATCGAATTAGCTCCATTCAACATCCAGGTGAACGCCATCGCCCCCGGATTTATTGACACGGACATGGTGGCACCCTTGAAAACAATGCCTCTCTACGAACAAATAATCGCACGGACACCCGCCGGTCGTTTTGGGACGCCCGAAGAATGTGCGGGAACGGCTATTTATTTGGCCTCGCCAGCTTCCGATTTTGTTACTGGTACTACCCTCTTCCTTGATGGCGGTTACGCCATCCGCTTATAAGGATTCTACGCTTTATGTCTTTGAGGCAATCCACTTTTTCCGAATCAGACTGGACCGCGCTCGCTCCCTATTGGTATCCCGTAGCCTTCTCTCGTGAGGTTTCAGAAAAACCGATTGCTGCGCAAGTTCTTGATGAGCGTGTTGTGCTCTACCGGCTGGCAAACGGCAAGGTGACTGCGGCCCGCGATCTTTGCCTGCACCGCGGCGTCCCCTTGAGCATGGGGTTCTTGGAAAGAGACGCGCTCGTCTGTGCCTACCATGGATTCCGCTACGATGGCGAGGGCCGTTGCGTCTGCATACCGGCACATCCGGGAGCGGCAATCCCTCCCAAGCTAAAGCTGCAGACCTATCCGACCCAGGAGCGATATGGATTGGTGTGGACCCGATTGGTTGATGATGGACAGAAGAGCTTGCCCGAATTCGATGAATGGCTCGACCCCGATTATCTACAGGTGCTTCCAAACAGCATCGAACTTGAGGCTTCAGCCGGACGCCAGATTGAAGGATTTCTGGATGTTGGCCACTTTGCCTTTGTGCATGTCGAAACCTTTGGAGACAGTGCCAATCCGGAAGTACCAACTTACGAGGTGACACTGACTGCCAGCGGTTTTCAGGCAGATTACTTAAGTACGGTCAGCAACTATCCAAAGCATCTCCAGCATCTAAATCCACCTGGGTTCAAGTGGCGCCGATTGTTCGAGGTCTTTTTGCCCTTCACCGCGAAATTATCAGTCTTTTTCCCGAAAGATGGTCAGTTGCATATTTTGAACGCAGCATGTCCAGTATCGGCTCGGAAGACGCGTGTGTTTGTGCCCATCTGCCGCAATTTCGATAAGGATGCGCCGTTGCAGGCCACGCTTGATTTTAATCACCAAGTATTCGCTGAGGATAAAATAATCGTAGAACAACAATATCCGGAAGATTTGCCCATTGATCTTCAGGAGGAAGTGCATATCCGGGCCGACCGGAGTTCCATTACCTATCGGCAAAAACTCGCCGCTTTGGGACTAGGCAGAAGTTTCACGGCATAGACAGTCCTATCTCATCCAACGAACGTTCTGCGCCGATTCACGGTGGAGTGAAGCAACTACCATGAACTACCCGCACACTATTCCTCTCTGTCGCAGAGACGGAGAACTCTTGCCTGGCGGTACCCCCTCTCGGGTTGTTCTCTCGAGTGTTGGCACAAAATGGGACGATGTCGTAGTGGAGCAGCATCACTTTCGCAGCTTTGAACTGGTCGATGTAATGTACCAGCGGCATGCGATTGCTATCAATATCGGTCACCCCTTTATCTGCGAATTCGAAAAGGACGGGCAGTTTCAGCGCTCCCAGAGGGCAAGAGGCGCGGTTTCCTTCTTCCCGAGCCATCGGCCTTTTTCTAATCGGCTGAAAGCAGAGAGCGGCGTGTTGGCGAATGTTCTCTTTCTGGCTCTGGACCCAGATTTCGTTAGCCGGGTGGCTGAGGAACTGGAGTTGGATGTGGACCGTATTGACCTAACTGTGCAGCGAGGAATTACCGACCCCACTTTTCGCCACATTGCTATGGCATTACGGACCGGAGTCCAGTCCGGCGCTGCCCTTGACCGCATGTATGGGGAGGCATTATCAACCGCGCTCGCCGTACATCTCCTGCGCGAATATGGCGCGGCAGTGCTAGGGCCGAAAAGACACCCTGGTGAATTACCGCGCGAAAAGCTGGTGCGGGCTGTGGAATATATTCAAGATCAACTGGACACAGACTTAACTGTTTCCGGGATTGCTCGGGCGGTTGGCATGAGTCCCTATCCCTTCACCAGGCTGTTCAAAGAGTCTACCGGCCAGACGCCTTACCAGTATGTGATCGATGCCAGGGTAAAAAAAGCGAGGGAACTTCTGACTACGGGCAAGTTCACCATCAGCGAAGTTGCCTACCATGTCGGTTTCGCCGATCAGAGCCATCTTACCCGTCATTTCAAAAGAGCCTTCGGCTTACCTCCTAAGAGGCTGCTGAGCCACTGAAGGCCAGAGAATGTGGGTGTATCACTTAGCGAGTTATTTGAGGCGAATGGGTAAGGATTTCAGCGCTCGCAAGAAATAGAGTGGTTCGTATTTGAAATGTCGCGTTCCTAGTTGCACCTTGGGTATCCGGTCTAACAAGCTCGAAAGTGCGACCTGGGTTTCTATCCTAGCCAGCGCAGCTCCCAGGCAGAAATGCGCTCCATATCCAAAAGCTAGCGCATTGACCTTCGGCCGCGTAAAATCCAGTTGCTCCGGATTTGGAAATTCGGCCGGATCATGATTGGCCGCGCCAATTCCGAGTTGTAAGCGAGCTCCCTTCCGTAAAAGATGTCCATCGAATTCGATGTCCTCTGCCGGCAATCGAGAGACCCATAGGACCGGGCTGACGAATCGTAACAGCTCCTCCACCGCGGTCGGTATCATCTCCCGAGCTGCACCCAGCTGTTCCCATAGTTCGCGCCTTTCTAACAGATACCGCAGCGACCCGCCTAACAGATTTGCCGTAGTCTCATGTCCCGCTGCCAACAGAAAATTGCAGAGCACCACAATCTCATCGTCGGGCAGCTGCGTGGTTCCCGTCTCTGCGTGCAATAGGACCGAAATTAAATCATTCTTGGGCTCGCGTCTCCGCTGTTGGATTAGCCGCTCCAGCACCCCCTGAGCCCGGGTTAGTCGTTCCGCAATGTGTTCCATCCTTACTAGGTCGCCCTGGTATACGCTGCTCGGAAACATTACTACGGCTTGAGTTGCTTCGCGCATGGCTTCATGGTCTTCAGCCGGCACGCCCAAAAGATCAAAAATCACTAACGAAGGCAGCGGATAGGCAAATTCTGAGACGAAGTCGCACGTTGCCGCCCGTTCCATTTCGTCTAACAAATGGTTCACTCGCTGTTGAATCGATGTCCGCATCTCGGCGACGACTCGTGGGGTAAACGCATTCATGACGGCCCCTCTCTGATCCGTGTGTTTTGGCGGATCCGTGGCCTGTATGGCCGTATACCAAAAGCGCTTCCCAATATCAAAGCTCGCTCGTGCGCTTTGCGGAATCTGCTCCGCCCGCTTTTCGATTTCGACTCCGGTCGCTGACGAGAATTGGCGAGGTGCCTTTAACACCGCTTTTACATCCTGGTACCGCGTCAGCATCCAAAATGAATATTGTGCGTTCCAATAAACCGGCTTCTCCCCTCGCAGTTTGGCGAAAAAAACAAACGGTTCTTGTAGATTCGAAGGTGTCATTGGGTCGAAGATGTCGGACCCCGGCGCCTGCGTACTGTTCGATATAATCATTGATTCCTTCGTCTAGCCCCTATCTGATCCTTGTCTCAGTTGCGGCTGCCGATTAACGGCATCTAGCTAAACACGTTCCGGGGGAAGAGCTGGCCTCTCAATTACGCGCGATGATTGGCTTTCACGAGATCAACCCAACTATTCCTGGTCGACCAACAATCGTAACCGTCGCCTCCTATCAGGGCAATCAACGGTAACCTCCTTGACTTGGCACACCCAGCGCCCGCGGAGTTTATCGCTGGGTGCGATGATGCGAAAAGGCCCTTCGCCGGGTGGGAGCGGTTGCTTGTCCTTAGTGTCCGCCAAGAGGGTCACGCGGTCGAAGAAGTCCGGACAAAGCTCGGCCAATGAGAATACTGCCCGGTGTCCGTCGGCAGCTTCAATGCAGACAGTCATGGTCACAATTTCACGGATACCCGCCTTGCCGGAACCGAGCGAGAGCCCTCCGGCCTTCAGGACTTCCACAAATGGTGTGCCGGAATAGACGATATCCTTACCCGAATAAAGCGGATCCGTAGTCGACACCTCCGCCCGAGGAAGTTTGTGCAACTCGGACGCGCCGATTCGCCGAGGATTCTCTTGGTCCCCGCGTAGGTCCAGTGAGTGTTTCGACATGGTTCTATCCCTTATACGATCTTCGATTATTGATTGTTTTCATTGATCAGGCCGAAAGCTTCTTCTATTAGATCAGCTGCCACACAAACTCCATTGGTCTTGGCGATTGCCTGCTGGAGCTTACGAGCATTGTCGCGGTACCTAGAATTGTTCAGGAGTTCATCTAGGCTCCTTGAGAGGCAAGATTCATTGAGTTCTTCTAAGGACTCGACGACACCAGTCTGATGGGCCGTTATTCTGGCAGCTACACCGGGCTGATCATTAGTTACCGGGATAGCGACTTGAGGAACACCTTCCTTAAGCGCCTCCAACGCGGTATTGAATCCGGCATGGGTAATACAGACCGCCGCCTTTTTCAGCAACGCCAATTGGGGCGCGTTGTTAACTACGATGGCGTTATTTGCCAGGGGACTGATTTGCTCCGGTCGAAGCAGATTGCCGATAGAGATAACCAGTTGCACGGGTTTCTTCGAGGCAGCCGCCGCTATTGTGCGAAATAAATCCGCATTGCTATTCTGAATTGTTCCCATCGAGGCATAAACGATAGGTTCTCCCGTTAATCGGTCCCACGGAAAAGCGAGTTCTGCCCGGGCTCCGCTGTTGAATGGGCCGGCATACCTGAACTGTCTAGGGCCACAATCACTTTCGAAGTCAAACTCGCGAGGACATTGTGTAATCCAGGTCCGATCGTAGAAGAGCGATGATCGGTCTTCCCAATTGAGCTTTAGCCCAACCTTCTTTACTTCCGCGATCAGCTCAGCATTGCTGTGCATAAGCATTTGCGTAAATTTCGTGACGCCTTGGCGGTTTCTTTTTCGAGCTTCGCGCGTATTCACGTGTGCCCAGTCGTAAACGCCGAGCGGGGTGTCTCCGGAGAAATCGAAGTGCAGTGCGTTTGATAGAACCGCGTAAGGCAAGCCAAGATACATGGGCACGACTTCGCTGTAGAAATCACAATCATCCAGTACCAGCGCATCGATGCCGCTCGCAGACAGCAATTTCGGAAACGTTTGCCACTTCACTTGGGTGCTTTGCGCGATCGTATCAATCGTGAATTGTAAACCTTGCTCCCCGGTTAGCCTGCCTAGCGTATCAAGGATTTCAGACGCTTTCTCAACCGGAAACTCTTTCTCACCGAAAGGGATGAATGGCAGGTTGGCAGCGCGAGCGGCTGGCTCGATCCTGGGAAGGGAAAGCAGCACCACGTCGTGGTTACGCGCCAGGAGCTGGCGCGCCACTTCGCTCATCGGGTTGAAATGACCTGGAACTGGAAGACAGACGAATCCAATTTTCATAGTGGTAGCGATGAGTAACAATCGACGATCGATCTCGGCGACACCGCTCGTACGCAGGTCTTTCTGAAAATGCTTTGCAGATCTGGCAGCGTTCACCAGACGATCCCGCTGCAGGTATTTAGTTAGGAACCAATAGAACTCAGTACCTGCAATATCCGCCGCTTTTTGTTCCGATTGCCGGAATCGTTGTTTAGATCGGTGGAATTTGGCGGGACCAAAAAATGAGTACCTCTTTGGAAGATCGACCCTACAACTTATATGCAGTCCGTATGGCCTCGGCAGCGCGTTCGCCAATGATCACGCAGGGAGCCATCGTATTACCCGTCGTCACGCGCGGCATGATTGATCCGTCGGCTATACGCAGGTTTTCGATTCCATAAACCTTGAGGTTGGCGTCCACTACCGACAGGGAGTCACGTCCCATCTTGGCCGTACAGGTCTGATGCCACCAGCTGATAGCATTATTTCGAAGATAGTTCTCCAATCCCGGCCCCTTTATATTCCCAGGAACCACCTCCTGCTTGAAAAAAGGGCGGAGGGCGGAGGAGTTGGCTATCTCGCGACAGAGCTCCACCACGGCGATTAGGGCCTTTAGGTCATCTGGATCCGACAAAAGATTGCTTTCGATGTCTGCAGGATCGAGCGGACCCGGTCCCGTAAGACGAACGCGGCCTCGACTCTTAGTCCGTATGACAGCCGGTATCATGATCCAACCACTCGCAGGTAGAGTGGGGTTAACTTTTTTTAAGCCAGTCCTTTCAAGCGGAGCTTGGGTTGTCTGGAGATCCGGCGTATCGAGGCTGGAGTCGCTCCTCGCGAACCAGTGAAAAATGGCGTCTGGCTCGTCGCCGTGGCACTCCCAGATCATGCCAGGCAAGGCAACGTGATCTTGGAAATTCTGACCCACTCCTGGCAAATGCTCCACTAAGGGAATTCCGAACCGGTGCAACTCAGCTTGGTCGCCAACTCCGGATAGCATCAGCACCTTGGGGGTATTGATTGCGCCCAGCGACAGCACGACCTCGAGCCCCGCGCCGATCCGATGAACTTTGTCCTGATAAGTAAACTCCACGGCTGACACTCGCCTACCCTCGAAGATCAGCCGTGTGACCAATGCAGAAGTGAGCACTGTCAGGTTTGGCCGATCCATGTAAGGGTGAGTATAGGAGCGGAAGATCGAGAGCCGTTGCCAATCACGCATGCGGATCTCAACGAGCGAGCAGCCGCCAGGACCTTCCATCATGCGACCATTGACGCTGTCGAAGGTAGGAATCCCCACTGACCGCGTGCCCTCAAACATAGCCGGAACGATCGGGCCACTGCCAACTCCAGAGTTGATAAAGAGCAAGCCTCCGGTGCCGCGATGATCTGGATTCGGGGGCGCCCCGCCAATCTTCGATCCGGCGGTAGATTTTCAACACCGAGTCGTAGCTCCAGGCTGGGTCACCTGCCTCGTGTGCGAAGTAGTCCCAGTCGCTCTTGTGCCCCCGCGCCCAGGCCATGGCGTTGATGCTGGATCCACCTCCCAGCACCTTGCCCGCAGCGAGCGAATCGGAGCGCCCGTTCAGATGGGGGTTCGGTCGGGTCTGAAAATTCCAATCCCGCTCGGTTTTGAGGTTGCTGGCCCATTGACTACCATCAGTGATGCTGGGCAGATCGTCATGGCCACCAGCCTCGAGCAGTAGCACGCTCACAGCCGGGTTCTCGGCCAGCCGCCGTGCCACCACTGAACCGGAGGACCCTGAGCCACAGACAATAAAGTCATAGCGTGGCCTCAGTTCAGACGCGAGTTTCTTTTGGTTGACCCGGACCCGCTCGGCTAGATCCGTGATCGAACCATTTGGCTTCGGATTCGCTGTGGAATTTGTATCGCTCATAAATCGTAGTAGATGGTTTTGTTATTGTTTTTTCTTGTCGGCGTTCTTGGTCACACCCAGGGACGTTTCTACCAGATCGGCGGCAACAGAGAGGCCGCTGGTCCGGGCGATGGCCTTCTGCAACTCACCTGCATTGTCCCGATAGATAGAGTTGGTTAGCACTTCATCTAACAATGTGGAGAGATGATCGGCGGTTAATTTCTCTAACGAGGTGACGACACCGGTTTGGTGGTGGGCGATTCTGGCCGCGACGCCGGGCTGATCAAAGGTAACCGGGACGGCGACCTGAGGGACACCTTGAGCCAGAGACTCCAGCACGGTATTCAATTCCGCATGCGTAATACAGACCGAGGTCTGCTTGAGCAACTCCAATTGCGGCGCTCGCTCGACGATGATGGCATTTTTAGGAACGGGTCCGATCTGCTCCGGATGAAGCTGGTCACCTATAGAGAGCACCAATTGCAAATCTTTGTGTTTGGCCACGCCAGCAACAATGGTGCGAAAAACATCCAATCGGCCATTCAGTATGGTCCCCATGGAAGCGTAGATAAGCGGCTCGCCGGTTAGTCGCTCCCAGGGGAAATCAAGCTTCTCCCGGCCCATGCCATCATGGAATGGGCCGGTATGATGGAACTGTGGAGGCCAATGCGAACTTTCAAAATCAAATTCCCGAGGACATTGGGTAATCCAGGCCAGCTTCGAGATGGTGGCGGATGGGTTGTTCCAATCGACGTCGAGGCCGGCGCTCTTGGCATACGCTCTGATTCCAGCGTTGGCGTTCTCCAGTATTTTAGTCCGCTTGGCGACACCTTCTCGATTTCTGGCCAAAGCCGAAGTGGTAGTCTGGTGAGGCCAATCATAATAACAGATGGGCGTGTAACCAGAGAAGTCGAGGTGCAGCGCGTTCGATACGTGTATGTACGGCATACCCAACCGCATGGCGCCCAATTCCGCATAAAGCTGAACGGTATCGATTACCAGGGCATCGACGCCGTTTGCTTGTACAACGTCGGGCAATGAGTTTAGTATAGTCTCGGTCTGAGCCAGCACTACGCCGGTGCCAAATTTCAAGGCATCCTCCCCCTGCATTTTGCTCAAGTCCGGTATTCGCCCATCAATCTGATCCTTCACGGGACCAGAAACAAACGGTAGGCCGGCAGCACCTGACGAATAAAGAAAGACGACATCATGGTTGCGCTCCTGAAGGCGGCGCGCCAGCGTAGTCATAGGGTTGAGGTGGCCTGGCAGGTTGAGACAAATAAAACCCAGTTTCATAAATAGCACTCCCGTTTTTAGTTAATAATAGAGTGCAGACTTGTTAGTTGTTTACCGGCTTAACGAACGCCTCGGCGTACGAACTCAATCGTAAAGCCGAGCATCTGGTTCCCGGAATTGATCCATTGAATCTGCATTCTTGCGGAGATATTCACTGAACACATTGTGACTGTCTTGAAGCTTCGCGCAGTTCGGTGAACTGGCTGATGTAATGTTCAAGAGGTAACGGGAGGGGCGCCGCGATCAGACGCACTACCTAATCTGATGTCGTGAAAACCGAGATTGTTCTTGTAAGGAGAATTGGTTTCGCGCAGTCGATTGGAGCGAATAGAGGCCAAGAGTTCCTGGGCGATCGCCATTTTTCCTAACTGCCGCAATCGCTAAATCAACTGGTCAGAAAGAGATCAGATAATTAACATTTTCAGGCCGCGGTTAGCCGCGGGTCTTTGCGGGTTAAATCGGTTCAGTTCCCGCCTGACAAGCTGCTTCCAACGACAACTGGCGCGATTGGAATCAAGAGGTACGCACCGCCCATTCCTAGCATTAGACTGTCTCTAGCGGCACAGATCCGTTGGTCCGTTCAGTGGATCTTCGCGCCAAGTTCACCAAGATGGCGCTGGACTATACGATAGGTTTCCGCTGCGAACTCCTTCAAATCGGGATTGGTACCTGAAACCGCTTCCTTGGCGAAGGCAGCTCCGTCCGCCGCGTGGATCTTCTTCATGTCCTCGATATAAGCGGCGTCGAACTCGTTGCCTGGCAGCGTGCTGATTTTGTCGAGACGGGTTTGGAACTCCTCGTTGAGCTCTTTTGGGAATTCCATGCCATTTGCCTCTATGATGGACTTCAGCTTGTCTCCAACCAGCGTATGATCGTGAGCCTCAGTATTGCCCTGATCTTTGATATCCTGAGTACCCCCTTTGGTTTGGGCGAGCTTCCCGAGTTCAACCTCGTACATGCCGCCTTGGGAAACCTTGGCAACGAAGGCCTTATCCGCATCGGAGAAAGAATCTGACGCTTTGGCGGCGATAGTCGACGCAATGATCAGGACAGCGACTTTGCCTAGTATGGGCGGTACATTCATAATGATGTTTTTTGTTTTCGAGGCTTGCAGCCTAGCCTCTAATTTCAAGACACAAGGCAGTGTACGCTAACGTTCTACGGACTAATCGTCTTCGCTTCCAATCGCCGTAATTTGTGTTCGAGTTGGCTCGTCATCAGATTCGAAGGGGCGACTGCTCTTCTGTTTTGGGAGGCGAACTCGGCGTCGAAGTGGAAAAAGATCGAGATCGAATTTGTCGGCTAACCACCCGGCAATTCCTCTGGGCATCGTTAAGGTAACGATGATCGCAACCGCCCCTAGCAACATGAAATACCAGGGGCCGAAGTCGGCCAGTAACCCACGCAATAAGAAGAATACGATCGTACCAAACAGCGGTCCCTCCATTCGTCCGATGCCGCCGATCACGACAATGAAAATAACAAATGCTGTCCAATCGTTTACGCTAAAAGCGGCTTCCGGGCTGATCCGAAGTTTCTGCAACGAGATCAGCGCGCCGACGCTGCCGGTCGCTCCGGCAGTGAGAAAATAGATGAAGAATTTTGTGCGATCGTTATCAACGCCGACACTTTCCGCTGCCGGTTCGCTATCTCGGATGGCAGTCAGCGCCAAGCCCCAACGCGACCGCAGAATCAGGTAGATAAGCGCGAGAACGGCGACGACTAGGGCGAGCCCTGTCCAATAGATCAAGTTATCCCTGATTGCTCTGGTCGGCGCAATGCTGTGAACTACCTCAGTAGGTAGACTCGTTCCCGAGCCCGCTCCCAGCGCGCTAACTTGAGCGAATACGAGCCGATAAACCTCGGCCACGACCCAAGTACCGATGGCAAAGTAGGCGCCTTTAAGCCGAAAAATCACCCAGGAGGTAGGAACAGCTAGCAACGCAGCGACGCTGCCGGCAGCCAGTACGGCCAGAATGGGCGGCATCCGAAAGAAGATGGTTAACGCAAAGAGGGAGTAGCCACCCAGTCCGACAAAAGCTTGCTGGCCGATTGAAGCCAGTCCGGTGTAGCCAGCCAGCAAATTCCACAGGCTCGCCAAAGCAAGGTAGGAGAAGATCTCAACCCAGAGATATAACTCGGATCTTCCCAGGTAGAAGGGAGCGGTGATGAGAAAGAATAAAAGGAGAAGACCAAAGGCGACAAAGAAGTGGCTGATTCGCGTACTGCGCTCGATGCGAACGGCTTAGTTCATGATGTTTCAACGAACTTTTGCAAAAAAGCCCTGTGGGCAAAGTGTGAGAATAGCCAGGAAAACAAGATGGCCGGCCAGGATTTGGTAACCGGGGTTGATCCGCGCTCCCAGAGTTTGAGCAATGCCCAGAATGACTCCTCCTACCAAGGTTCCCCAGAGGTCGCCGAGCCCGCCAATGATGATCGCTTCACATGCGAATATCATCCGGGTCGATCCAATGGATGGATCGAAATTGGTGCGAATACCGAGGAAAACGCCAGCAATCGAAACAATCGCGAGTGATAGGGCCATGGCTAGGCCAAAGAGATGCGCGTTGTTGATGCCCATCAGTTGCGCAGTTTGCTGGTCGTCGGAGACGGAGCGGAAAGCACGCCCCAGTTCGGTATGATACAGGAGCAGCTGCAATCCGCCGATTACCACCAGGGCGACGATGAACATCAGGCAGGGCAACACCCCTACCGCCATGCCGCCCGGCAGGTCGAGGTGAAGCGTTTCCAGGTTGCCGGCCTGCAAGCGGCGGCTGTCGGCGCTGAAGGTCTGCAGCAAGGCGTTTTGCAAAAAAACGCTGACACCGAACGAGACGAGAACCGGACGAAAAATGTCGCTGTCCAGCGCCCGATTGAAAATCCCACGTTGCAGGCCATAACCCAGCAACGCCATGAACGGAACCACTAGCACAAGTGAGACGAGTGGATGGACACCGAAGTGATCAATTACTATCAGGGCGATAAACGCAGAAAGCACGATGAGATCGCCATGGGCGATGTTAACCAGCCGCATCACCCCAAAAATGAGCGAGAGCCCGGAGGCAAAAAGTGCGTAGAGTCCGCCAAGAAGTATTCCGTCTATTACGGTGGCGACTAGATCCATCGCGTTACCTTCCGAAATAAGCCTTGGTTATTTGTTCGCGTCCCAGGTCTCGCGGCCGGCCCTCCAGCACAACGCGCCCTTCTCTGATGCAGTAAACGCGGTCTGAGACCGCCATGGCCCGCTTGATGTCTTGTTCGACGATAACCAAAGTGGTTCCATTCGCGGAGACGCGCTCCAGTTGAGCATAGATCTCTTTGATGATCACTGGCGCTAGCCCGAGACTAATTTCGTCGCAAAGTAATAGTCGAGGATTGGCCATCAGCGCGCGACCGATCGCGACCATCTGCTGTTGTCCGCCGGAGAGCGCCGTTGCCGGAACGCTACGTTTCTCCTTGAGCATGGGAAAGACCGCATAGACGGCTTCCAGATTCCACGGGCCCCGGCGTTTGCTGTACGCCCCGATGGAAAGATTTTCTTCCACCGACAACGAAGGAAAAAGACGGCGTCCTTCCGGCACCATCGAAATTCCTTGCGCAACGATGCGATAGGCCGGCTTTCCGCCAATGGCTTCACCGTCGAAGTAGATCGCTTCTGCCTTAGTCCGAACCAGACCGGTGATGCTCTTCAAAAGGGTGGATTTGCCGGCCCCATTCGCGCCGATGATGGCCACGGTCTCGTTACGTCCGATCCGGACGTCGATATCAAAAAGTGCTTGGAAATCGCCGTAGAATGCGGTCAGCGCGCGCGCTTCCAAAAGTGGGCCGTTAGATCGCATCCTCCTCCGGTCCGATATAGATCTCTTTTACGGCGGGGCTTGCCATAACGCTCTGCGGCTCTCCGTCATCGATTTTCTTTCCGGAATTGATCACCATGAGACGATCGACTACGGCTAGCAATGCGTGTACGACGTGCTCGATCCAGACGATCGACACTCCGCGTCCGCGGATTCGGATGATTTCTTGAACCAGGGTATGACATTCTTGATCGGTCAGGCCACCGGCAATCTCATCCAGAAGGAGAACCTTCGGATTCGTGGCGAGAGCGCGTGCTAACTCAAGGCGTTTGCGGTCCAGGAGCGGTAAGCTGCCGGCTCGGACATTTGCTTTAGCCGGGAGGCCGGTTTCTTCCAGAACTTGAACGCATTGATTGTAGACCGAGCGTTCTGGCTTTCCGTCTCCAAAAGCCGCGCCCACCAGGAGATTTTCGAAAACGGACATTCCGGCGAAAGGGCGGGGGATCTGGAACGAACGGGCGATACCGCGACGGCACCGTTCGAATGCTCGCAGATGAGTGATATCGGTACCCTCAAAGAAAACCTCTCCTTGGTCGGCTTTGGTGATGCCGCTGAGGATATTAAACATGGTGGTTTTGCCGGAGCCGTTTGGACCAATCACACCTAGCGCTTCGCCATCGTTCAGATGCATACTGAGATTGTCTACCGCTAACAGCGCGCCGAAGCGTTTGGACACACCGCTAAGTGTGAGAATCGCGCTCATAGTTGGTTAGTCTGCATCATCACAAATGCATGCGCATTTGTGACGATGCGGGCTTCAGCTAAGTAGTCTTAGCCTTTCCTGAGCTTTAATGTTTGGTGCGGTAGTATCCTCACAAATAACTAGTTCAAACCCGTTGCCTCTCTTTCGCCATTGGCCGGCAACCAAAGGTGTTTTACTGACATTCTTAACCGGTTTACCGGACCACTTGATCGGCCCGACAACTGAATGGTAGTCTGTTGCCACAATCGCCTCCAAAATCGAAGCTGGTTCGTTCAGGTTCTGGGTCCTCTTCAGGACATCGATCGCCACTTCAAAAAGAGCGTGTTGAAATCCGATGGTTTGAGTCCAGGTCCGGCCAGTTGAATGCTCGTAGGCGTCACAGAGCTCCTTGGCGCTTTGCCCGGTCAATCCCGATTTAAATGGATGGCTTGGCGACCACCAAATCTCGCAGGAGAGCCCATCAGCACGACCGCCGAGAGCAGCGATCGAATCGGGGAAAAGGAGTGCCTTTCCGACCGTCACCACTTTTGGCTTAAAGCTCTGCTGCGCCGCTTGATTCCAGAAAGTCGTGAAATCCGGCGGGGCGAGCGTTCCGGTGACGATTTCCACGCCGGCGTTCTTGAAGGCGGAGATTTGCGATCCGTAATCGTCAGTTAAAGGTTGAAAACGTCCGGTGTCGATCAGCTTGTAGCCGGCTTCCTGGAGAGCTGGAGGAAAACCGTGCTTAGCATCAGCCCAAGCGTTCCCCCCGATATCATTGGGGAAAAGAGCGCCCACGACTTTATTCGTCTCGACGGATTTCCAGAGGGCTAAAAAAGACGCAAAGAGATCTTCTAGTCCGAAGCCAAAATGGTAGGTCCAGGTAAAACCTTTGTCCGGAGTGCCTTGCCGCCCAAAGAAATAGGGTTGCCAGGGAGTCATATCCGTAATGCAAGGGACCTCGTTGGCTTCGGCCTGATCCGCGACCGCATTCGTTGTTTCTTGCGTACCCGAACTGACCAGCAAATCCACTTTGTCCCTAAGGATTAAGTCAGAAGCGACTTCCGAAGCTCGGGTTATACTCGATTGGCTATCCTTGCTGATGATTTGGACCTGGTAGCCCAATCCGCCGTTACTGATCCCTTTACCCAATGCAGTTCGCATCTGATCGAGGATAAATGGATCCGCCTGCGCAAAAGGGGCGAACACACCCGTTGGCGAACTGACATGCCCAATCTTAATCACTTTCGAGGTAGCAGCCTTGGCCATCGTTCCCCGGAAAATGGCTGGTCCGGCGATAGCGGTTGCGCCGAGGAGCTTGATCAGATCGCGGCGACGCCATGACTGGTTAGAAGAATCCGGCGATCTCATTGTCTAAGACGTAGATACAGCTCGTGCCAGAAAATTGGACGTTTCATGTCTCAGGTGCCGCAACTCTTGTCCCAGTCACCGGAGCTTAAATCTGTGTAATCTGCGAAATCTGCGGATCGTACCCTTTTCTGCGGAATCATGTGGCAAAGCGTGCAAAACCAGAAGCGAAGCGCGCCATACCAGTTCAACTAAAGGAGTCTGAGCTTGTCCTGAGCTTTAATGGTTGGAGCGGTACTATTCTCACAAATGACAAGTTCGAACCCTTTCCCCTGCTTTCGCCATTGGCCGGCGACCAGTGGAGTTTTGCTCACATTCTTAACCGGTTTACCGGACCACTTGATCGGCCCTACAACCGATTGGTAGTCGGTTGCTACAATCGCCTCCAGGATAGAGGCCGGTTCGTTCAGGTTCTTCGCCCTCTTCAGGACATCGATGGCCACCTCAAAAAGAGCGTGCTGAAAACCGATGGGTTGAGTCCAGGCTCGCCCAGTTGAATGCTCGTAGGCGTTAAAGAGTTCTTTGGCGCTTTGCCCGGTCAATCCTGACTTAAATGGATGGCTTGGCGACCACCAAATTTCGGAGGAGAGTCCATCGGCACGGTCACCGAGAGCAGCGACCGCTGCCGGGAAAAGAAGTGCCTTTCCGACCGTGACCACTTTCGGCCTGAAGCCCTGCTGCGCGGCTTGATTCCAGAAGGTCGCGAAATCTGGCGGCGTAAGCGCTCCAGTCACAATTTCGACTCCCGCATTCTTGAACGCCGAGATTTGCGACCCGTAATCGTCGCTCAAAGGCTGGAAACGTCCCGTATCGATGAGCTTGTAACCCGCTTCCTGTATGGCTGGAGGAAAGCCAAGTTTGGCATCGCTCAAAGCATTTCCGTCTTCGTCATTCGGGAAAAGGGCGCCCACCACTTTGTTGGTTTCGACCGACTGCCACAGGGCCAAAAAAGACGCAATCAAATCTTCCGCCCCCCAAAAGAAATGGTAGGTCCAGGTAAAACCTTTGTCTGCTGTGGCGTGTCGACCAAAAAAGTAGGACTGCCAGGGAGCATTATCGGTAATGCGGGGGGTTTCATTTGCTTCGGCCTGATCGGCGACCGGGTTCGTAGTTTCCGGCGTGCTGGAAGCAACTAACAAATCCACTTTGTCTTTAAGGATTAAGTCGGAAGCGGCTTCCGAAGCCCGATTGGTATTTGACTGGCTATCCTTGCTGATGATTTGGACTTCATAGGTTATCCCTCCATTGGTAATTCCCTTTCCCAGCACAGCTCGAATCTGACCGAGGATAAATGAGTCAGCCTCGGCAAAAGGCGCCAGAGCTCCGGTTTGCGGGCTGACATGTCCAATCTTCACTACTCTCGAGGTAGCAGCTTTGGCGGTCGATCCGCGGAAAATCACAGGTCCGGTAATAGCAGTAGCGCCGATTACCTTGATAACATCCCGGCGACGCCATGATTTGCTGGAAGCTTCTGCGGAATCCTGTGGTTCGGTCACGCCGCCACCGCCTCAATAACCGCCATTGGTGATGGGCGAATAGGAGTTCTCTTGGAGAAGCGAAGGCCCGCGTCCTGAAGCAATCCGGAAAATTCGGCCAGCGTGCGCTCGCGACCGGTTAGCAAGACCATCATGTTCAAGTCCATCAGTGAAGCTATCCCCGGCTCACCCATTTCCTCCAGAAGCATCTCGATCACGACGACTCGACCGCCCCGCCTCATCGCTTGGCGGCACCCTTTCAGGATGCACACTGCTGCTTCATCATTCCAATCATGCAGAACGTTCTTGAGTAAATAAATATCAGCCTCAGGGACATCAGTGAAAAAGTCGCCTGCCATCGCCCTGCTACGCTCGGCAAGTCCCAGCGCCGCCGCTGCCGCTGTCGCGCTCGGCACCACATCTGGTAAATCGAGGACGATGCCATGCAATTGCGAATTGGCCACTAACAGACTGTGGACCAACGTTCCGCTCGCGCCGCCAATGTCGACCGCGATTTTTGCGGTTGATGTATCGACCACCCGGGCGACTTCTTGCGCTAGTCCGGAAGTAAAACCATGCATCGCATGGGTAAACGTTTCGCCTTCTTCGGTTTTTTTCGCATAATAGTCCCAGATGTTCGCCCCGACGGCCGGGACGGTCTGGGATTCGCCGGTCCGTACTGAGTCCAGGAACCTGCCCCAAGGTAGCCAGTGCCCCGGTGCCGCCCAAGCTATCGCGAGGCTATGCAGCGACCCGGGCACGTTCGTCCGCAGCGTACCCAATAGCGGAGTCGCGTTAAACTTCGGCCCATCAGAGGTTACCAGTCCAAGCGAGGCGCAAGCACGTAGCAGCCGGTAAGCTGCGATTGGATCGATGCCTTCAATGGTGGAAATCTGTTCTGCCGTTGCCGGCCCCTTGGCCAGGTGATCCGCAATGGAGTAAGCAGCCACCGCGCCGGCTATCTGCGTCACAAAAAAGCCGGTCATCATCTGCATCATTCGTTCGAAATCTTTGTCCGTTGCTTCCGCTGCCGTCGTCATAATATTATTGCCTGGTTCGACTTGTGATTCTCTCCTGATAGAACGCAGAAAATTCGTTCCTGCCTATCCTGCTTAAGGAGTCAGGAGGCAATAAACCCTGTCATCTCAGCGATCGGCCGGCTCTCGTCCCGACTGCCGTAAACGCTGTCCGAAATGGCTAGTCAGAGTGATCAATCCAACCATGGCAAAGTTAAGCACCAGAGCTACGAATCCGACGCTGATACCAGAAATCAGCGGCAACTTCACCGCGGCCGTCCAGCAAAGAAAAAGCAGCGAAACCACCAAACCGCTCCCAATACTGAGAGCTGATGGTCGTCGATCGGAGAGGGAAAGCAGGATACCGGGGAGAAATTGCGCTGCGCCATTCGCCGCTACCAGAAGCATGCTCACCAGCGTGCTTCTAGCTGTGGCCCAACTCACAAAAGCAAACATGGCCACTAACAAAACCGAGATTCTGGTCAAAGCGGTTTGATGCTTTTGGGCAAATGACTGGGAAAAAGTTCCGACGATATTTTTTGCGATAAGACTACCAGCCGCCAGAATCATTGACGAGCCTGGAACCAAACCGGCGAGACATCCGGCTCCTGCAACTACCCCCACTACCCAGGCAGAGTAGTGGGTTTGAACCACCCGCATGAATGATTGATCCGCGTCGTCCCCTTTTAATCCGGGCGTTACCAAAAGGGCGCTGAAGCCAGCAAACAAAACCAAGACGAGAATCACTTGATAGAATGGCAGTAGCATCGCGTTGCGCCGAATCGACGCTTCATTCTTGGCCGAATAGATGGCCGCGGCGGCGTGCGGCCAGGTAATTATACCGACCGCGTTGACGAGAACGGTGGATACGAACCAGACCGTTCCATTTGGCATGGTACCGGATCGAAGAGTCAGCCAATCAGGGTGCGCTTCTCTCAGTCTCTCGAAGAGATGCAACGGCGATCCGAAAAAATGAATAGGAATGATGACTCCAGCAAAAAGAACTGCGCCCAACACCAGCACGTCTTTTATCACACTAACCCAAGCCACACCACGCAGACCGTTGAATAAAACAAAAATTACGATGAGAAAGAATGCTATGGCGCCCGCACTAATACCTTTCACAGAGCCGTACCCTGCAATTTCGAGAAGGATCTGAATGCCGGTGAGTTGCACGGTGAGATACAGGACAAGAAAAAATACTCCACAAACCGCCACCAATAACCCGAGCAAACGACTCTCATAAATCGAAGCGAAATAATCAGCATTCGTTAGAAAATTGAACTCCCGTGCGCGGCGCCAGAGCAATGGCCCGCAGAGAAATAACACGATTAACCCCAGGGGAAGGTACGCAAGTATGTAAAAGGCGGGTGCCCCTCTTGAGTATGCCCAACCGGCAGCACCGAGAAAAGTGAAGCTGGTGATTGTCTCGCCGGCGAACAGCAGTGAAAGCAGAATGGTTCCGAATGACCTGTTCCCAATCACCAGTTCCTGGGGGCTCATTTTGATCTTCCCCACAGCCAGAAAGCCGAAAGCCATTGTCCCCACGAGCATAGCGGCCACGATCGAGAACGCTACGAGCGAACTCATTGGCGCGCGCTCCGGTCCGCCAGCCACAGAAAGAGCGGAGTAGCACAGATCCAAAAAATCAAATAAGTGAGCAGGAATGGAAAACCAAACAGAACCGGCTCATCACGATTAGCAAAACAGACCCCGAACGAAACCGCAAAGAATGGAATGCCGGCCAGTAGGTAGGCTGTGAGGCCCAAGCGTTTTCCAGGTTGCGGACTAATATCTTCGTTCATTAAATTTTGCGACGTAATCACGAAGGACTAACGTTTTGTCCAGGCACAGATCTGCGGGCACCATTCGATTTGGCTGCTTGCTTCGGTGACGGCGACGGTTAGCCGGCTAGCGAGGTTCTCGATATCAACCGCCTCGACCGTGACGTCCCCAATCTCAATCAGTTGCGGCATAAAGCTACGCAGTGTACTGACTGCCAAAGCGATTAAATGCGGATCCTCAGCATTTCCAATAGGGATTTCAGAGAACAATCTGGGAATCGGTAAGCCGGCGCGCGAAAAGTGCTCAGTCAGACGCGCGCCCGCATCCCAGTGCGGTGCCCCCGACCTAAGGGCGGTGACGATCCTATTTCCTACTTGCTGCCAAAGCGGCACATCGGGAAATGACCGGAGCCCACTTGGAGCGTTGAGCTCATGGAAAGCCACGATCCCTCCGGGACGCGATAGAGCAGCGGCTGCACGGATAAGGTCGACGGGATCGGCTTGGTGGATCAAGACATACCTGCCGACCACGAGATCGAAAGGCTCGGGGTCGGAAAAAGTCCCAATCGAGCCTTCCTTGAAGTCGATTTGTCCAAACTTGGCCATCTGAGCGCGTTCTTTGGCAATAGCAAGGACTTGCTCATTGCGATCGATGCCGACGACGGATCCGGTTGAGCCTACCAACTCGGCGGCCAGCATCGAGACATCCCCGGCGCCACAGCCTATGTCGAGAACTCGCATCCCCGGCTCGATCCCTGCGCTTCGCAAGAGTCGCTCTGTGATCGGTCGCAGCATCACCGCTTGGCTCATCAGCCGTTGGATCTCTGCTGGCGAATGCCCAAGGATATATTTAGTCCCAGGAACATTATTCATGGTGAACCACAAGACATTAAAGTCTTGGGATCAGCCGATTTTTATTCGAGCTGTCGTAATCATCGTCTTAACTGACCCGGTCTTAGTCTTCGCAACCAGATCCTCTAGTGCACCAAGTCAGTGACTGGGGTAGTGGCGCTGCTGCGTATTTTGGCTGGATGCGCGAAGCGAAGAGGGAGAATACCCGCTGTGGTCTTTGACCGATGAGCGACAAAGCAGCCAGCCAAAAGACGCGCAGCCCGGAGGGTTGCGATGAAAATGGGCCGGCGGCTGCGTTGCTCCTCAGTCACGTGTCGATTAAGATATGCTCCTTCGTCGCGCCTTGCCGATGGCCCATTTTGATCGCAACGCCACTACCCCAGTCACTGACTTGGTGCACTAGTTCGCTTGGTGCACGCAGCGGTTCGAATAATGATTCCGGCAGTTGGGACAGAATCATCTTCCGGCAAAGACTTCTTATGTTAGTTACCGCTGACAAATATAGTAGCAGCCGGGAATATCGCCTGAATCGAGATCGGTCTCAGAAAACGAGGTCCGAACAAATATTCGATTCACGGTCTCGCTCCCGGGCATTGCGATTCCACGCCGCACGTATCCGGGCGAGGACGAGACGGGTTACGTGCTTTTGGCGGACGGCGATCCGCCGCGGGAAATCGCGATTTGCGGAGAGAGGATTAAATACTATGCGTAAAGTCAAATCGAAGCTCTTCGTTATTTCGGGGGTGATCTTGGGAATGGCGATTGTCTGTACAATCGCTTTAGCCCAAGTCATGGGCCCGGTTACCAACGCGGTGGTCGGGCCTCTTCCCCCACCACCTATACCGCCCAACCTGATCAAGCTGACTCCGGTGGAGCAACTCGGCAAATTCATGCTTTACGACCACACGTTGTCGAATCCTTCAGGCTACGCTTGCGCCACCTGCCATGTCCTCCAGACAGGCTTTACCGGGCCCAATTCCGAGGTCAACCTGTTCGGGGGCGAACAACCCGGAGTCGTGCCCGGCCGGTTCGGCAATCGCAAGCCCCAGATGTATGCGTACGCTGCCTTCGCCCCGGTTGCCCCCGTCTTTCTCGCCACTAAGGGAGTTTGGATAGGCGGCGATTTCTGGGATGGCCGGGTTCCAGACCTTTCCGGCCAGGCGAAGCAGCCACCGCTCAATCCGAACGAGATGAACAACACGCCGGTGGGACCGTTCCCGCCCCTTCAGGGAGGGTTTTCACCGGTTCTCGCTGAGAAGCTCAAGAACCGGCCTTATACTCATCTCTTCCTGCAGGTGTTCGGTCAGGACGCCTTCGCGAAATTTCCCCCGCAGCAGATCTACGAACTATTCGCTTTGGCAACCGCCGCGTACGAGTCCTCGGGAGAGGTGAACGGGTTCAGTTCGAAATACGATGCCTCCAAATTTGGGACATCGGCGCAGAACCTGTATACGCTGTCAGCATCCGAGGAACGCGGAAGGCAATTATACTTTGGCCAGGCACAATGCTTTCAATGCCACTCCTCCGCGGGGCTCCCCGGTGTACAAGCCATGACACTCGGGAAAGAAACGTTCACCATGTACTGCTATGCGAATATCGGCGTCCCGAAAAATCTAGGGAACCCCTTCTACCAAGAGACCGACCCGGTGACCAATCCTCACGGGTTTAACCCAGAAGGAACTAACTTTATCGATTTCGGCTTGGGCGCTAATCCCAATCCGGCGCCCGATGGGACCAGGTTCTTCAACAAAGTTCCTGGCGACATCGTCCAGTTCCGGGGACTCTTCAAGACACCGAGTAACCGCAACGAAGACAAACGACCCTCCTCAGGTTTCGTTAAGGCTTACATGCACAATGGCGTCTTTAAGAGTCTCCAGGAGGTCGTCCATTTCTATAATAAGCGGAACATCGCTGTGAATGCTAGCGGCGAGGAGGTAGCGTTCGACCTTCGTAAAGGTCCTCCCGCCGGCTTCACCCCACTCTTTTCGCCGCCTGAGGTTCTCGACAACGTACAGAATGTCGTTGGAGTGACGCCCGCCCAGGCGACCGCAGCGACCGAGTCGAACGGCCAAGTCGGCAATCTCCAGCTCACCGCTCAGCAGGAGCAAGATCTTGTCAACTTTATCTCGATCCTTAGCGACGGATTCACCGAACCCAATCCTGTCTCTCAATGAGGGTGCGGGAGAGGGGCAAGCCGTGCAGCGCGCCTCGCTTGCGAGGCCGTGGTGAGCAAGGCTAAGGACAGGGCAGACTCGCCGTTGTGCCGCGCTTTTGGGCGTCAAGAGGCACAGGCCCTAACATAGAGCGTCGACGGAAGTTAGGTGTGCATCACGATGTTACCCTGCTCACCACGGCCTCGCAAGCGAGGCACGCTCCACGGCTGCGCCTTAGGTTGACGCGCATGGGCCGCCGCCGGACCATGGCGGACAAGACGTCGTGTCGATGTTCTATGGCTTTTGGAGGCGGTGGGCTGCGTAGTCGTCCACTGAGACAGAGAGTACGACACTTCGTCCAATAGTCGCCCATCTCCAAAATCCAGGAGTCTATTGAACCATTGAAACCAGGCAGCAAGACTGGCCGGAGAAGTAACAGGAGGAAGCAACAAAATGGAGCCTTATAACATCGTGTACTACTTAGAATTGCAAAGACAATTGTCTGGTGCCAAGGGGTCCTGGCGAGGGGCTTTGATCGGGGACCCAAAGGAGATGAACCTCCAGGGGGCTCATGCTAACCCGAGCCAGAGAATCAAGGTAGAGTCTACCGATTTAGTCTTGGCGATTCTCTCGTTTGCGGCACTGGTGACATTAGGGTTAGCCTGCTTTCTGTCCCCAACGTTTCTGACTTAACATTGATGAAAAAAACCCGACTAGTCTTAACCATCATGACCCTACTCGCCGGAAATATAAATGCTGGAACCCAGGAACAGCAGATCATAGATACCGTGAGCACGATCTTTACTGCCGCCTCCACCGACGATACCGCGAAGTTCGATTCCGTTATTGCTCCAGACTTTTACATTTTCGATGGCGGTGTCCGATTCAAGGGAGACACCATTATGGCCTTCATTAAGGCCCAACATGCCGCGGGCAAGCGTTACGAGTGGAATGTGACCGAACCCGACGTCCACATCCGCGGCGATACCGCCTGGATCGCCTACGTCAATAAAGGTAGCATCGGCGACGCTTCCGGTACCACCAAGCAGAATTGGCTGGAATCGGCCTTCCTCGAAAAGCAGGGAGGCGAGTGGAAGATCGTCTTCGTGCACAGCACCCGCGTTGCGCCAACGCCTAAAGAAAACCACGACAAATGACAGCAAAACAAATGTTCAAAGCTAATCCTTCGAAGAAGATCGCGGTCGTAACCGGGGGAGCGGGCTTTCTCGGGTCTCACTTGAGCGACCGCCTCTTAAGTGAGGGCTTTCAAGTCATTGCGATTGACAATCTCATAACTGGTTCCACTGATAATATCGCTCACCTAGCCGGAAATCAGGACTTCACGTTCATTCGGCGCAATGTTAGCGAATTTATCTTTGTTCCGGGTAGGGTCGATTACGTATTCCACTTTGCCTCACCAGCCAGCCCGATCGATTACCTGGAGCTCCCGATTCCGACTTTAAAAGTCGGCGCACTTGGAACCCACAACGCCTTAGGGTTAGCCAAAGAAAAAGCCGCTACTTTCGTGCTGGCTTCGACCTCAGAATGCTACGGTGATCCGCTGGTTCATCCGCAGAATGAGGAATATTGGGGCAACGTCAATCCGGTCGGTCCGCGCGGGGTGTACGATGAAGCCAAACGCTTTGCTGAAGCGATGACCATGGCCTACCATCGGTTTCACGGGCTCGATACCAAGATCGTCCGGATCTTTAATACCTACGGGCCCCGGATGCGTCTGAACGATGGTCGGGTGGTCCCGGCATTTATTAGCCAGGCGCTAAACCAAGAAGAGCTAACTGTATTTGGCGACGGCAAGCAAACTCGTAGCTTTTGCTACGTCTCCGATCTAGTTGACGGTATTTTCCGGCTTGGGCTAAGTGACTATCATGAACCGGTAAATATTGGTAACCCGCGGGAAATGACCATCCTGGATTTCGCTAATAAGATCTTGGAGATTACCGGAGCGAAGTCGCCAATCGTCACCAAGCCGCTGCCAGTGGATGACCCGAAAGTGCGCCAGCCCGATATTACTCGAGCTAGAAAGCTGCTTGGGTGGGAGCCTAAAGTAGATTTTGAATCCGGGATTCGCGAGACGATCTCGTATTTTAGGCAAAAGACTGGGGCCTAGCCGGTCTCGCAGCGCCTGAAAGAGCGCTTCGTTCTCGTCCTCGTCGTCGTCCTCGTCCTCGAATTTGGGCTGCGCGGAGTGATGGAGTGTGGGAGTACTGCGAAAAGTCGGAATTGCACCCCGCGTCCGTGGGGTTCGGGATGCTGAAAGGGCGCTTCGTTCAGGTAGTGGACGCAGCGCTTTTGGTTGGGGAGGGATCGCCGCCTGTCCGACATAGCCTTCAGTTTGCAGATCTCTTCTCCCTGGTCTTGGCGACGTCGGATCCCCGCGATCCGTTGTTCTCGAAGCCGAGGACATTTTACCGCGGACAAAAATACACCCGTTGGTTACACGCGTCCTCGCGGCGCGCGGGGACGCGCGCCCTCCCTGAGTTGTACCGCGCGGCCGCAGAGTGCAATTCGGACTTGGCGCATTACTCGAACACTCCGCACGGCCCAATTCGAGGACGAGGACGAGAACGAGAACAGCCTGCCCGACGTAGCCCTAACTTCAGGCCGCCACCCGCTCAGAGTCGGCCTCGCAAGCGAGGCACGCTCCACAAGAAGAACGCCGGCGAAGTCGGGAGGACGACGCGACCTTTCGAACCGCGATTGCGGCAGCTAGAACAAAGCGCGGTGGGTAGTTGTCGGAGTGCGTTTTAGTAGCTCTTAACAAAACGAATACAACCAGACTGTTGTTTTATGAAAATTGCAATTATTGGATCCGGTTACGTTGGGTTAGTCACCGGCGCTTGCTTCGCCCAAATTGGCCATGAAGTCATCTGCGTTGATAACGATGAACGCAAAGTGAAGGCGCTTAACCACGGCAAGATCCCGATCTATGAACCTGGCCTTGAACACCTGGTTCTGCGAAATGTTGCCGCACACCGGCTGGAATTTACCGAGAGCATCGAATATGGAGTCGATAATTCTGAGGTCATATTCATCGCCGTGCCTACGCCTCCGCAGGCCGATGGCAGCGTCGATCTGACTTACATCGAGCAAGTCGCTCGTGAGATTGCCTCAGTACTCAAAGAATACCGGGTAATCGTCGACAAGAGCACCGTCCCGGTAAAGACCGGAGAAAAAGTAGCCGATACGATCCGTCGGTACAACAAGGTGAATGCCGAGTTCGATGTGGTTAGCAATCCTGAATTTCTTCGCGAGGGCTGCGCTGTCACCGATCTCATGGAGCCCGATCGCATTGTGATTGGATCGAACAGCGAGCGCGCTTTAGAGATTATGGAAAAGGTTTACGAACCGTTTATGGCGCCCATCATTGTCACGGATGTGAACAGCGCTGAGTTGATTAAGCACGCGGCCAACTCTTTTCTTGCGCTCAAAATCTCTTATATCAACGCTGTGTCCTCAATTTGCGAAGCCACTGGGGCAGATGTCGAAAAGGTTGCAGAAGGGATCGGAGCAGACAAGCGAATCGGACGCAGCTTTCTCAATGCGGGCCTCGGATACGGAGGGTCTTGCTTTCCGAAAGACATTGCTGCCTTCATTGCCATTAGCGAACAGATTGGCGAACCATTTCATCTCCTGAAAGAGGTCCAGAGGATAAACCAGCATCAGCGCGAGCGCTTCCTGAAGAAACTGCGCGACACTTTATGGGTGTTAAAAGAGAAACGAATCGCAGTTTGGGGGCTTACCTTCAAACCTCATACCGATGATGTTCGCAGTTCGGTGGCCATTGATCTGGTAAACGATCTTATTCGGGAAGGCGCCTGCGTGACCGCGTACGACCCGAAAGGCAACCAAAGAGTCCGAGAGCTGGATCTTTGTCCCGGAGTTCATCTGGCCAATTCTGCGCTCGAGGCCGCGCAGGATGCGGAAGCGTTAGTTCTAGCAACGGAGTGGCCCGAGTTCAGTGACCTGGACCTTACCGAGGTTCGTGACCGGATGCATAACGCAATCGTTTTCGATGGCAGGAATTTATTCGACCCGGCCACGATGCGAGATCTCGGTTTCCAGTATTTCGGAATCGGGCGTCCACTGACTAACTCCAGTAAGCGGAATAGTAACGGCACTAGCATCCGTGCCGACCTTCTAGTCCTGCACACTAACTAACCTACTGATCCGCCATACGGGCGGTCCGGGAGTTCTGCACCGCATTATTGGGTACAAAGCAAGGCTTTGGGCCTCGCGAGGATGGTTTTCGAATGAGTAATGGAGCACTATGAAAATTGGCTTTCTGAGTCTACCGCTGACCGGGCATCTAAATCCGATGACTGCCCTTGCCCGCAGGCTGCAGTCGCGCGGACATGAAATCGTCTTTATAGGGGTTCCGGATATTGAACCCGTGGTTCGCGCCGGCGAACTGGACTTCGTACCGTTTGGCGAAAATGAGTACCCACTAGGTTCTATTGCAAGAAAATGGAGCCCGGTAGCGAACCTGCAGGGTCTGGATGTGGTGCGTTATACTTACCGGGAATTGACGCCTGGCTTAATTAAGGCGGCATTCGAGCACTTGCCTGAAAAGATTGCAGAAACCGGTGTGAATGCTCTGATTCTCGATACAGCCTATCGGCTGATTGAGCTTGTGCCCATGCATCTCAGTCTACCTTATGTTCACATTTGGAATATACTTCACTTCGACCTTTCCGGATCGACCCCACTCGCTCTTTACAGTTGGCCCCATGAAACGACCGCGGAAGCTCGCACCAGGAATGTCGAGGGATTGTCGATATTTCGCGAAGCGCGCGAGGCGGTAAGACCGATCGCGCAGGCCTATGCCGAGCGGAACGGAATCGAGATCGACTGGAGTAACCCGGCCGCCACGGTTTCAAAACTTGCAGTCATCACCCAGACACCAAGAGAGTTCGATTTTCCCATTCCTAGTCTGCCTCCGCAATTTCACTACGCAGGTCCCTTTCACGACATGGAAGGGCGCGAGCCTGTGCCCTTTCCTTGGGAGAAGTTAACCGGCAAACCCTTGATCTATGCTTCCATGGGAACGCTGGTGAACGGCCTCAATAACGTGTACGGCGCCATTCTCGAAGCGGTTAGCCAATTTCAGGAAATGCAGGTGGTCCTTTCGGTAGGCAAGAACCTCAACCCGAGCGATCTGGGGCCGATCCCGTCGAATACAGTCGTCGTGCCCATCGCTCCACAAAACGAACTGCTGAAGCGTGCGGCGCTTTGCATTACCCATGCGGGGCTAAATACAGCTTTGGAGGCTTTGGCAGAGGGTGTTCCGATGGTGGCAATCCCCGTCGGGTACGACCAACCGGGTGTTGCTGCTAGGATTAGCTATCACGGGGTTGGTGAATTTGTAGAAGTTGGTAGTTTGACCGCGCGACATTTATCCGAGTTGATCGGAAAGGTAACAACGAATCCGAGCTATCGCGATAGAGCCCGCCGGTTCCAAGAGGTCATTGCCAAGACTCGCGGGCTGGACCTAGCCGCCGACATAATTGAACGCGTATTCGGAGAACGCGTTGAAGACAAACCGGGAGAAGCGACGATGTCATTCTCCAGCCGGGATACAAATCGTTAGTGTCCTGTCCCATAAATAACATGGCTTTCGCCGTCGGTCAGTTGGCTGTTTTTCAAGGCGCGAACGACGAGCATATCTGAATTGATACGTGAGGAGTCAGCAACGCAGAAAAACAGCCAACTGGCCACGGCCCGGAGGGTTGCGATGAAAATGGGCCGGCGGCGGCGTTGCTCGTCGGTTACGTATCCATTCAGATATGCGCCCTCCTCGCGCCTTGCCGGCGGCCCATTTTGATCGCAACGAAAGCCATGCTATTTATGGGACAGGACACTAGGGCAGGGGAGGCTAAACAGAAGAGGAGCTAGGAGCCGGAATCTAGGAGCTAGAAGCGGCGTCGGCCCTATGGGTGGCGCACAGGGCTACGGCGCGCCTCCTAGCTCCTAAACTGATTACTGGCCTACTGATTACTGATTACTTATTTAAGACTAGTCCTGAGGGCATCTTGAGCACGAAGATTCTCCGACGGTAGACCGATCGTGATCCGAGCCCAGTTGGTGTACGGAGGATGCGCGCGGCCGATATCGACACCGCGGCTCCCGCATCGCAGCGGCCAGTATCGGTTGTGGGCGTCCTGCATCAAAAAACACGAAGTTCGCGCGACTATCCGTATGAGGCAGATTCAGTTCGCGTAACACCGATAGCCAAAGCGACCGTTGCTTGGTGACGGCTTCGCGGGTAGACACCACCTGGGCTGTGTCTGCAAGTGCGGCGGCCGCCGCCACCAGATTCAGACGGCCTAGCCCTTCTGCATCACCGGCGCCTTCTTTGCGCAGCGCATCGGCGAGCGAGCGCGGAGCGAGCACGTAACCAATCGGCATGCCGGCAAGGCCGTGTATCTTGTCAAAGGTACGGAAAACAACAACGTTGGCTCCTTCGCGAACCAGCGAAACCGCCGAGCGGGTGTCGAAATCAGACGTGTATTCAAGGTAGGCTTCATCGATCACTACCACTGCGCTCTTTGAGGTTTCGCGGAGAAAGCTCTTGAAGACCTCATCATCGTTAATCGTCCCCGTTGGGTTATGCGGATTTATCAGATAGATGGCGCGTGTCTTAGCATTTACCTTTGATTTGAGCGCTACCAGGTCATTCTGGTACTGCGGATTTAGAGGGACGGGAACGCCGATGCTGCCCACGTGTGCGGCAGCATCGATAAGAGCCAGATATCCAGGAGTCGAGTAAGGAACTCGCCGCCCGGACCGCCTGAGCTGCCGAGAAATAATCCCAGCAGGTCAAGGATTTCCCCAAGCACAACCTGCTCCACTGGAATATGTTCATATTCAGCAATCTGCTCGGCGAACTGACGGGCCAGCGGTGTGTCCGCATAGCGGCTTAATCGGCCGAGCTCCAGTTGGATAGCCTGTGCGACCTTTGGCGAGGGACCGTACGGATTCTCGTTTAGAGAAAGTCGTACCAGTGGCTCCTCCTTCGAGGATGGCATGGGTTTAGACACTTCTGCGAAGACCAATTGTGGCGCGAGTACGCCGGCACCGAGAATAAAGCCCGAACTCTTTAACAGATCTCGTCGGGTAAAGTCATTCGACATAGACGTGGATCTTACATCAAGATTTTGCGGACTTTGCCTGGTTTGTCTCAATTGCCGCAGTTGAAGGATTCCCGAGTAGAATGTCCGTCGCCTTCTCCGCAATTGCGATGACGGCGGCGTTGGTGTTGCCGCGAACGACGGATGGCATCACAGATGCGTCGACGACCCGTAGACCTTCCACGCCGAAAACCCGAAGATCAGGGTCGACGACGCGGCCGATGGCGCAAGTGCACGTCGGATGATAGTTAGTGCCTATCTGCTGTTCAATAAATGCCACAATGTCGGCCTCCGAGTCGGATGCCGGGACGGAGAAAGGCGCGCGCTTTACCTTCGATAGAACAGGTTGAGCGAAGATGTCCATCGCCAACCGTACGCTGGAGATCATCGTCGCGCGATCTTCCGCGGTTGCCAGATAGTTGTGGTAGACACGCGGTTTTGCGTCAGGACGGGCCGATCGCAGCGCCACTTTGCCACGGCTGGTCGGCTTTAGGAGGGTTGTCGTCATACAGAATGCATGATCGAATGGCGCCGATAATCCTTCATCGAAATACATCGCGGGCGCCATTTCGAATTGGCAGTCCGGCACGTTCTTATCGCCACGCGTGGAGAAAAACACTCCACCCTCAGCAATGTTTGAGGTCAAAGGGCCAACGCCTTTCTGGTAGAGCGCCACATCTTCGGGCGATCCAGCGCCGAAAAGGGATCTCTCGTCCGTGAGATAGCTCATCGGTAGCAGCGGATGGTCCTGAAGGTTTGTTCCAACCGGAAGATCGACGAGCGCGGCAATACCTAACGAATCCAGTTCGTTGGCCGGCCCGATGCCTGACAACATCAGGATTTGAGGTGAGCCATAGGCGCCTGCCGCGAGGATGATTTCCTTTTCTGAAAAAAGCGTTTCTGTCTGGCCATGACGATAGATGGTGACGCCGATAGCGCGGTGACCATCCAACCGTAGCCCCAGCACGAGAGTGTCGGTGAGAACTTCCAGGTTCGCCCGTTCTCGCGCGGGGTGGAGATAAGCGGAAGCGGCGCTGCAGCGAACTCCGTTCCGCTGCGTAAGCTGAAAGCGCCCGACTCCCATTTGTCGGGCCCCGTTGAAATCATCATTCAGGCGATAGCCCGATCCCACAGCCGCCTCGATCAAATGATCCACCAGCGGATGCATGGAGCGGCCGTCCTGCACAGTCAGTGGACCCGAATGTCCATGGTAACGTGAGTCACCCCGCTCGTTGCCCTCTGACCTGATGAAATAAGGTAGCATCTCGCGGTACGACCACCCCGGTGCGTCTTCGACCGCCCAGTCATCGAAATCAGCGGCGTTTCCACGGATATAGATCATGGCGTTCATCGCGGAACTACCGCCGAGGGTTCTGCCGCGAGGCAGATAGATCCTACGATCCCGGAGACCTGGCTCCGGCTCGGTCGCAAAGTCCCAATCGTACTTGGTCTTGAATAGCTGGGGAAAAGCGACGGGCAAACTGATCTCGGGCGCGTCGTCCGGCCCTCCCGCTTCCAGCAGGGCCACGCGGACATTCGGATCCTCGCTCAGGCGCGCCGCGAGCACACATCCCGCCGAACCGGCCCCGACTATTATGTAATCAAATTCCTGTTGCCCGTTTACGACTCTATCGGCCATTAGAATTCTCCTCTGGTCGGTTAACCATGTGACCTTCTTGATATTCCGTTAAATGGGTGGTGTTCCAGGTGCTAGCTTAAATATTTTATGATCGTCCGGTTAAACTTTTCAGGATTTTCGATAAACATAAAATGCTGGCCACCCTCGGCTTCTTCGAAAATTTCGAACTGCGAATGTTTGATTTGATGATGAATCCACTGCTGTGATTTCCACGATGTCCCCCCACTAGCTCGACCGCTGATGATCAGGGTGGGAAGGTTAATCCGCTGGATCAGATCTCGCCAATCCATATGCCAGTGATTGTACGCAAGCGTCCCGGCAAGGTCCCGGGGCATCTTTAGATTGCATTGGATTAACCACTCCTTCATTTCTGGTGTTGCATACTGAGTCACCCCCTGATCGATGACCAGTCGGGTTACCTTTTCTGCTTCATTGCTTCTTAAGGCGGCCACAATTTCTGACACTTGTTGAGCAGTAAAAATAGCGCCGGAATCTTCCAATTCCTGTTGGGTCCAATCCGGGTCCGAAGTGAGAAATGGCGATTGATCGACTAAGATAAGTTTGGACAAACGTTCCGGGCCGAACAAGTCAAGATAGCACCAGATCACCGACGATCCCATCGAATGACCCAACAGCGCGACTTCATTCAGATCCAGCCTGGTTAAGAGCTCATACAGGTCTTTGGCTAACCGCGAAATTTTTAACCCGTAAGATACCTTCTGCGATTCACCGTGAGACCGTTGATCGACAGCAATGACGTCGTATTGTGCGCTGAGTGGTCCGATCTGATGTTTGAATTCCTCGGCGCACTGGGACCAGCCGTGGAGGAGAACGATCGGACGACCGCTTCCTTGTCGTATATAGCTCAACTGGACGCCATCGGAGGTGACAAAAGCGCGCCGAGGAGAATGGCCCTCCTTTTGCCACCGTTGAGATCCTGTCGGCGGGGCGATAGAATCTGAGGACTCCTGTGGTTCAAGCTTCATATTTGTATGTTGTTACTTTGCCGAGTCCCGAATTTGTCTCTGAGAAGCTCTACGGGCATTTGGTAAATATCGACGCCTGCCCAACAGGCCAAGAATTTGTGCATCACTCCGTTCAATCTTCCGTTTAGCCGCTCGGTGCGGGTAATCCAATAATTCTAGACAGCTGATCTTGCGTTGGCGTATCAATGCCGCCAGATGGGATGCAGAAGCGAAAGCCATTTCTTTCATAGTTCGATCCTCAGAACGCTCTCTGAATTGGTAACGAGAGTTTTATAGACAGGGAATTTGATGGTCGGCCGATGTTTGTCTCAACGTCCGCAATCGTTGTCCGAACTGTCGCCTACCGTCCGGCTTCGACTCCGCCGATCCGATCGCAATTCCGGCAATTGAGACACGAAGCGATCGATTTCGGAAGCGGCGTGTATATCAACTTGACGATGAAAATCGCCTTTATATCTCAACCGGCATCAGGACACCTCAATCCCATGACTACGCTGGCTCGAAAGCTTCAGTCGCGTAATCATGAGGTAATATTCATTAGTATGCCGGACGGTGAGCCTTCCGTTCGGGCTGCCGGCTTAACGTTCGTCCCCTGCGCCGTGAAGGAGTTTCCGCTTGGCTCGCTCGATGAACGCCTCCGCCGCTTGAGCAAGCTCCAAGGACAGGAAGCGCTGCGCGTTGCGTTAGAGGCTCTGGCCACCAGAACAGAGGCGATGTTGAATTCATTACCTGCGATCTTAACTGAACTCGGGGTTGAGGCGGTCGTCCTTGACACGGTTCTGATCTACACGGAACTAGCCCCGATGAGCCTTGGTATGCCGTATGTTCACGTCGCAAACGCGCTGCATTTCGACTGGTCTGGCTATACACCACTCTGTTTCTATGACTGGCCGCACGAAACTACTCCGGCCGCTCTAACCAGGAACCAAAATGGCCTAAAGAGTTTCCTCAAAATGCTCGCCCCGACTATTGCCGTCGCTAGGGCATATGCAAAGCGCGTCGGCCTCCGGGTTGACTGGGACAACCCCTCCGCCACAATCTCGAAGCTGGCCTGGATCACCCAAACTCCCAAAGCGTTCGATTTTGAAAGTGATCACTGGCCGCCGCAATTCCACTATACCGGGCCCTTCCACGATGGCGCCGGTCGCATAGACATTGATTTCCCGTGGGAACGACTGACCGGAGAACCTCTCATCTATGCGTCGATGGGGACACTTCTAAACGGGCAAGCCGACGTCTATCGGATGATTACCGGAGCGACTGCGAGCCGTAAAGGGTTTCAGCTTGTGCTTGCCGTTGGAGGTCAGGTTAATCCAGAAGAGATTGGACCGCTGGCGAGCAACACGATCCTCGTTAAGCGCTCACCGCAATTGGAACTACTGAAGCGCGCGTCGGTCTGCATTACCCATGCGGGATTGAACACCGTGCTGGAGTCTCTATCTCAAGGCGTTCCTCAGGTCGCCATCCCTGTTAGCCTTGATCAGCCGGGTGTTGCCGCCAGGATCGCCGAAAAGAAAACCGGATTGTTCGTGCCGGTGAAAGACCTGACCGTATCCCGCGTTTCACTTGTACTTGATCAGGTGCTCAACGACTCCACTTACCGCGATAATGCATGTCATTACCAGAAAGTGATTGCCGGAATCAACGGAGTTTCTAAAGCAGCCGATCTGGTAGAACAGTCGTTGGGAGCCGCAGCGTTGTAGAACCTCGGGCTCAGTAAATCGATCAATTAGACGAAACCCTGTCAAGCGCGGGGTAATCTGGCATGTTTCTTGGTTTTATCCGCTGACCGATTCTTGCTGAACGCCTGTTCAATCACATCGGTTGCTAGGTCCAGCCCGCGCGTCTCTGCGATCACCTTTTGAAAGTTGGCCGCACGAACAATGGGCTCGGCGTCTGGAACCCCAAAAAATACCACTTCATGTTTGCGCGCTTGCAGCTTCCGGGCGAGCGAAGTCATGGGATCCAAATGTCCAGTCAGGGGCAAACTTATAAAGCCGATTTTCATAGATATTTAAGCGATGACTTCTCAAAGAGCTGATGGACGATTCTGACGCAGGACCTTGCTCATTAAATGGTATTAGGCGCGCAAGTCTTAGATGCAGGCCGACCGTTAGCTTATCTGCTGTAATCCTTGTTCGAATGACCGACCATCAATCGCGCGGGGAGCGCTTCCCACCGGAGAACCAAGGTGGCCGAGTCCTACGGCCCAATCCATCTGGATGACCTTATACTTGACAATAATGTCCAAAACAGTAATCTGGGAACCATGTCGCGTCCTAAAGAATTTGATCGGGCGGAGGCACTGACGGCGGCGAAGGCTGTTTTCTGGAAGAAAGGCTATGCCGCCACTACGACCGATGACCTGCGTCAAGCGATGAGCATTGGTCGGCAGAGTCTTTATGACAGCTTCGGTGGTAAAAGACCTCTCTATCTAGAAATTTTACAGCGGTACAATACGGAGCGGGTGGTCGCGCAAATCACGCGCCTGCGTGCGGCCAAGTCGCCGTTGGCCGGTATTCGGAATCTCCTGCTCGCTTTCGCTAATGAGCCGGAAGCAGAAAGGAAATTAGGGTGTATGGGGGTCGCGGCTATCTGCGCATTCGGCGACGAGGATCTTGAGATTACGGCGATTGGCCGTGCCAGTGGCGCGGTGCTGGGATCCGCCCTGGAGGAAGTTCTGCGTAAAGCCAAGAAAATGGGCGAAGCCAAGCCGTCTCTGGACGAGCGGGCGGTCGCCCATTTCCTTCAATCCACGATGGTGGGCATGAAGGTCACGGCGAAGGCCGGGGCCAGTTCGGAAGTTTTGCGCGCTATCGCTGCCACTGCATTGAAGGTTTTAACGGTTTGATCAGAGAATTTTTTTGTGCAATTATGGACATGAATGTCCAGAAAAAACGCTTCGCTAGTTCATCAAGATAAATATGGAAACTAACTCATCACCAATGCGAGTGGCCCTTGTCACCGGAGGTTCTCGGGGGATCGGGGCCGCAATCGTCCGAAGGCTGATACGAGAGAAAATGGCAGTTGCATTCACGTATTCCAGCTCCCCGGAGAAAGCCGTCGCTTTAGCGGCCGAAATCGAAAGGGGGGCTGGCAAAGCGCTTGCCATCAAGGCAGACAGCGCCAACGCCACAGAAGTGCGTGATGCAATTACCAAGACCATAGAAGCCTTTGGTCGTTTGGATATCCTGGTCAACAATGCCGGCATCCTCCTTAGAGGCACGATCGACACTTTCTCGCTTGAGGACTTCGACCGCATGGTTGCGGTTAACGTGCGTCCAGTCTTTGTCGGCGTCCAAGCCGCTTCCCGGCATATGGAGGAAGGCAGTCGCATTATTGTGATCGGAAGCGTCACGGCAGATCGAACCGGATTTCCCGGCAGTAGTGTTTATTCGATGACCAAGGCGGCAGTGGCGGTTTTGGCAAGAGGTTTGGCCATCGACCTCGCGCCACGGCGAATCACCGTCAACACCATTCAACCGGGTCCCACTGAAACCGATATGAACCCTGCAGATGGTCCCCATTCCGCTGCGGTTAAAAATCTTGTACCGCTCAAGCGATTTGGGCACGCCGATGAGGTCGCCGCCATGGTCGCTTTCCTTGCCAGTCCGGAGGCAAGCTTCGTTACCGGAGCCGCCTTGAACGTTGACGGTGGCTATCTGGCATGATTCCCCAAAGACGCGGTCTAACCCAACCCAACAACAACTTGCCCATTGATCGCCTTATTTAGTGGTCGTCCAGGAAGTGTAGGACCGCGCAGTTAAAAAGCTCAGGGTCCTGTAAGAAGGCGAAATGGCTGGCGTTGGGTAGGATTAGTAGTCCCGCGTGTGGGATGGTTAAAGCCATGTATTCCGTGTGCTCACGCTTGATCCCTTCGTCGTGGTCACCGTCTACCACCAAAACGGATGCGGTGATAGCCTTGAGTTGCGCATCTGTCCAGTTCGGCTGGCTCGCCCACATCTTACTGATTTGCGCGACAAAAGCATCGTATTCCTTTGGTGTGGCCGAGTATGCCGCGTACTCATGGCCGGCGCGCTCAATAAAGGCGCCGAAGGTCGGGTTCTTCTCGATGCCCTCCTTGACGCCCGAAGTCACGGTGTTAGCCGCAAAAGCGAAGACCTTGCCAATCCGGTCCGGGTGACGCATCGCGAGGTCCAGGCCGAGGATAGCCCCGTCACTCCAACCGACGATGTCAGCTTTTGGCACCTTCAGCACATCCATTAGTGCAACCACGTCGTCCGCCATCAGATCATAGCCATACGGCCGAGAGTCGCGGGTGCTGCGGCCATGGCCCCGACTGTCCATCACGATGACGGTATGGTGCGGCTCCAGAGCCTTTACCTGGTTACCCCAGTAGTCCGCGTTTGCCAGGCCGCCATGCAGCAGGATCACCGGCGAGCCCTGTCCGTAGACCGCATAGTAGATGCTGATGCCGTGGGAGTTGGCTTGACCGCTATGTTCGGAGCGGATTGGTTTAGGTGTGGGCGGCAGCACCTCCCAGCGTTCGATTGCTTCTGCATGCAGCGTCGACAACGCAAGAATTGGCAACAGTAGGTGCGTGAAGTTCCTGGCTAATGGGTATGGAAACCCGATTCTCATAGTTGCTCCATCACTCATTTGGTAAACCGTCCTCTCGATCCGCGATGAACTATTGGTAAAACGGCCAGATTGCTCAGCCCGCGACTTCAGCAGGTCGGAACCGAAGGTTGCGTTTTGGTCCCTAAGTCAATCGGAGTAGCTACCCAAGTGTAGCCGCTGGGATCCTTGCGGAGATGCCCGAGCCCGGGGAACGGGAAGTGGCAAGCCAGAATCGAGTGCCTTTCCTGCGCGATTCGATCGAAATGCCAGATCCGGGTTTCGGCCGCCTTGATGGGGTCATAGTCGAACTCGAATTCCCAGTGCGGCCGTTTGAGCAACAGAATGTGATGATGGCTTAGATCTCCGATATTGATCAACGTCCGGCCCAAGCTCTGGATGGCGTAGACATAATGCCCCGGGCTATGCCCGGTCGCCGCGATCGCCCTGATTCCTGGCACTACTTCCGGGTTATCTTCGATGAAAATCAAGGAGTCGCCATAAGGCAAGAGGTTATAACACGCGCCGCTGAAGTGGTTCTTCCGGTGCTGAGTAGAAGCTTCCGGGATGCGCGACAGATCCGTCCAGTAGTTATAGTCGATAGCACTGATGGCGATCTTCGCGTTGGGGTAAAGGCGATTGCCCTCGTCGTCCACCAGCCCCCAGCAGTGGTCCGGATGCGCATGCGTGAGGGCTACGACATCGATCTCCTCGGGATCGATTCCTGCCGCGCGCATATTCGGGATGGCTCTGCCAACCTCGGAGCCGATCTGTGGACCAAAGCTCGACTTACCAAAGGCGCGGTTCACACCGCAGCCGGTGTCAAAAAGCACCAGGTTCCGACCCGTGTTTACGATCAACAAGTTCTGATCTAAGGTCATACTATCCGTAGGCAGAAATGCACTGGCCAATAACTCGATAATTTCCCTAGGATCTGCATTGGGGAAACCGTTGGCTGGCGATCCGATGTTCATGGGGCCATCTGTCACCACCGTGCACTGGAAATCCCCATGGTGGAAACGTGTCCAGCCGGCAAATGCGTGTTTCTGAAAAGGCGCGGTCATGAGCCTGCAAATAGCTACGCAGCCGTAGAGTTCGGCTGCGTAACCTCCTTTGCCCCCCGGATCTAATTACCGACCGGTTTGAATGGTAGCAGTCACTCCTAAGGACTCTTCTACCAGATCGGCGGCGACAGAGAGTCCGTTGGCCTCAGCAATCGCTGCTTGCAGTTTCTTAGCATTCTTCCGATAGCCGGGGTTCGTTAGCACCTCTGTTAGCAGGCTAGAGAGGTGGTCAGGGGTTAACTTGTCTAAAGAAGTGACTACACCGGTCTGCTTGTCCGCGATTCTCGCAGCCACACCCGGTTGATCGAAGGTTACCGGGATAGCGACCTGCGGGACCCCCTGAGCCAGAGATTCCAACACTGTGTTCAAACCTGCGTGGGTGATACAGACCGAGGTCTGCTTGAGTAAATCCAATTGCGGCGCCCGTTTTACGATGATGGTATTGCTCGGAACCCGTCCGATCTGCTCCGGATCGATTTGATTGCCGATCGAAAGTACCAGTTGCACATCTTTATGCTTGGCCAGGGCGGCAACAATGGTGCGGAAGACGTCTACCCGGCCATTCAAGATTGTTCCCATCGAAGCATAGATCAACGGCTCGCCGGTTAATCGGTCCCAGGGGAAGTCTAGGGGCTCCCGGCCATTCCCATCATGAAATGGGCCGGTGAGATGGAACTGCGACCGATGAGAACTTTCATAGTCGAAGGCTTCCGGAACCTGGCTAATTGATGCGAATGGCGAGAGAGTGGAAGCGGGATCTTCCCAGTCGACTTCAAGTCCAGCTTTCTCGGCATATGCTTTGATACCTGCGTTGGCGCTATTCAGGATATTAACAAACTTTGCGACATCCTCTCGATTTCTGGCGAATGCTTCAGGCGTAGTCTGATGACGCCGGCCATACAAACACATGGGAGTGTAACCGGAGTAGTCAAAGTGTACCGCGCCGGCTACATGTAGATATGGCATCCCTAACTGCATGGCAGCGAATTCCACATAGAATTGAACGGTATCGATTAGCAGGGCATCGATCCCGTTAGCATTGACGACGTCCGGCAGTGATTTCAATATCGACTCCGACTGACCAGACATCACCTGGGCAGCAAATTGCAAGGCTTCATCCCCCTGCATTCTGCTGATTTCTGGCATGTTTTCGTGAATCTGATCTTTCTCGTCGGCCGGAACACACGGTAGGCCGGCAGCCTCTGACGAATAGAGGAAGACAACGTCATGGTTGCGGGCTTGAAGTTGACGCGCCAACGCTGTCAGTGGATTGAGGTGACCCGGTACGTTAGGACAGATAAAACCTAATTTCATTGATAGTTACTCCCCTTGTAGTTCTGGCAGCGTTGACCGAACGGTCCGGCTGCACGTTTTTAGTTGGGAGCTACTAAAACTCACTAGTGAGAACATCGGCCGTTTTTCCTCCGGCTGCCGGAGTCGCTGTCTAAATGGCGCTCCCCAGCACCCGCAGATCGAATCGCACGGAGTTTCCAACCGCGAATGGACGCGAATTAATCTATTTCTAATTCGCGTTCATTGGCGTCCATTCGCGGTTTGTTCCGGTCTCTTTGGCCCGTTCGGACGGCAATAACGGCATTTCGGACAAAATCGAGGGGGCGGTTATCATCGCGCCTTTATTACGCGAGTGATGCTTAAGTAATTTGGGCTACCCCCCGTCATCCATTTTGGTTTAGGCAGATGTGATGGGTTCGTCCGCAGCGATTCAGAGTGGAACTCCGTTATCTTCTTTACTTCGCGACTGTCGCGGACGAGCAGAGCTTTACCCGAGCGGCGGAAAAGCTACGCATCGCTCAGCCGGCTATCAGCCAGCAGATCAGAACGCTCGAGGAAGAACTGGAAGTAAAACTGCTCCTCCGCACCAAACGCTCGGTTCGGCTTACAGCTGCCGGACAGGTTTTTCTGCGCGAGGCTAAAGAGATTCTCAAGCGCGTTGAACAATCGAGAACGCACGCGCGCCGAGCAGCCCAGGGAGCAACCGGCACATTGTCCATCGGATGCTTCGGCTGGACAGCATCCCTCTTTCTGCCGGAGTTGATTCATGCCTACCGCACCCGGTACCCAGCCGTGCGGATTACTCTTGATGAACAACTACCTCGGGAGCAACTGGAAGCCTTGGAGGCCGGACGCATCGACGTGGGATTCACTCGTTCGTTACCGAAAACCAAAGTCAGCCGCTTCCTGCAGGAGCGGGTTTACCGGGATCGCGTGGTAGCTGCATTGCCAAATCGCCATGCGCTCGCCGGATCTCAGGAAATCAGCCTCGATCAATTAGCTGATGAGGATTGGGTGTTTTTAAGTCGCCGCACATCGCCCGAAGTAGTGGATGAATTTACACTTCTCTGCGCAAATGCTGGCTTTTCGCCGCGCATTATCAATGAGGCCGCGAGGATCCAGACTGTATTCACCATGATAGCGGCCGGAATCGGTGTTTCCGTGACACCGAGTTACATACGCCGCTTTAACCCGCCAGGCGTGACTTTCGTTCCTATTCACCCCGAGCCGCCTCCGATTGACCTAGTGGTTGCCCGGCCTCTGGGTGAGCCGCCGCCGACGGTTGCTGCTTTTCTGGATATACTTCGGCAACAGCTTCCTCGGATTCGGCGCCAATACGCTTACCGTCGGAGGCGGATCGCCGGGAAATAAGTGAAGATGAAACGGTCAACGATTTCCCACATAAGTCCCATTGGTCCCATAAGTCCCATCTGTCTGAGCCCCTATAACTGGTCATGTACACTAGACAGCCTCGCGCCCGTGGGCGGTCTGTTTTTGTCTGTCTGTTCAACCATATCGACGTATCCGCTAAACCGGGTTTGGCGGTTTAACGGATTAGCGGGAATTCTGGTTCCGGATGGCTGAGTGGTTTGGCTAACCTCAAGCATTGAGGGGTCAGCCTTTGGTTGCACGAACTGCCGCAATCCGTGGCCCGGCTCAGGCAAAAAGGAAGACCTGCTCCTCTCCTCGATAGCACCGGGAATTGGATCTTCTTTCGGTCTCGATCCCGGAAATGTCGTCCAAACTTGCAATCGTGAACGCTGCGCCGGGTAAATCGGCCGGCGACAACCAAGACAGCGATTACGGCAGCTGAGACAAATTAACCAGACGTAAGGGTAGTGAAGCGGAAATAATAAGATGTCGACAAGATCAACAGCAGTCGTTACGGGTGCATCACACGGGATTGGAGCAGGCCTCGTGACTCGTTTTTTGGAAAAGGGTTATAACGTGGTCGGGAATTCACGCGCCATCAGTGATTCACCAGAATTAACTCCATCGCCGCACCTGGCGCTGGTGGACGGCGATATCGGTGAATCCGTTACGGCTCAAAAGATCACTGACACGGCTATCGCGCGGTTTGGCCGCATTGATGTCTTGGTCAACAATGCTGGCTTGTTGGTGTCCAAGCCTTTTGTCGATTACACTCCTGGTGATTTCGAAGCGCTAGTATCAACGATCTTAGCTGGCTTCTTTTATATTAGCCAAAGCGCTGCGAAGCAGATGCTTCAGCAGCAGTCTGGGCATATCGTAAATATTTCGACCTCGGTGGTCGATCAGCCGATCGCCGGCGTTCCGTGTGCATTACAGGTGTTGGCCAAAGGTGGATTGCATGCGGTCACCCGCGCCCTCGCCATTGAATATGCCGGACAGGGCATACGCATCAACACCGTCGCTCTCGGAGCCATAAAAACACCGATGCACAAAATCGAAGCCCATGACTTTTTGAAAAGCCTTCAACCCATCGGCAGAATGGGCGAAATCGATGAGGTCGTTGATGCGGTGATGTACCTGAACGGCGCCAGGTTCGTCACGGGGGAAGTGCTCCACGTTGATGGCGGCGCGCATGCCGGAAAATGGTAGTTCCTGAACTGATTTAGAGAAAAAATGGACGAACAGAAGTCTCTAGACACCGGAAGTCCGAGAGGTCGAGCGATGGCGTTTTGTCAGCAGTATGGTCTGCGAATACCAATCCTGCAGGCGCCCATGGCCGGCTCCTGCCCGGTTAACTTAGCGGTTGCGGTCGCGGACGCGGGGGGTATGGGCGCGATGGGTGCTCTTATGTCGAGCCCGGATGCGATGGCCAAATGGGCTGCCGAGTTTCGCTCGCGGAGCCTTGGGCCGTTTCAATTGAATCTTTGGATTGCGGAACCGGGAGCGCCGGCACGTGATTTCGCCGCCGAGCAGCGGGTACGAGAGTTCCTGTCGAGTTGGGGGCCGGCAGTCCTGTCTCGCCCAGGTGAGGCGGCGGCGGACCCGGCCGAGACGGCCGGAATCCGGTTGCCGGATTTTGAGAAGCAGTGCGACGGTTTGATCGCCATCAGACCCACAGTTGTTTCTTCGATCATGGGTCTGTACTCTTCGCAATTTGTCGCAAAGTTGAAGGAGCACGGGATCGCCTGGTTTGCCTGCGCAACCACTCTGGCTGAGGCCCGAGAGGCGGAGCGTGCTGGGGCCGACGCCATCGTAGCCCAGGGGTACGAAGCCGGCGGCCATCGCGGCTCCTTTGATCAAGCCGCTGCGGAGCGCCAGTGTGTCGGCCTTTTTTCATTGCTGCCTCGATTGGCCGATAAACTCTCCGTACCGATTATCGCTGCGGGTGGCATTGCCGAAGGACGAGGCATCGCCGCCGCGTTGACTTTGGGCGCGAGCGCAGTCCAGATCGGCACCGCTTTTCTCTGCTGTCCGGAAGCGGGCACGAACGCAGCCTGGGCGGATGCGCTGGCCGATTTGGAGCCGGAAGCAACCACCCTGACCCGAGCATTCACCGGCCGGCTAGGCCGTTCGGTCGAGACCGACTACGTGCGGGCCGCCCATTCGTCTGCTGCACCGAAGCCAGCTCCCTATCCGGTCCAGCTCGATTTAACTGCGGCCATGCGCCAGACCGGACTAGACCGGAAGGATATTCACCGGATGCAGCTTTGGGCTGGGCAAAGCGCAGCCTTGGCGAGCCGCGCATCTGCGGGGGACTTTGTCCGCCGCGCTTGGGATCAAGCCGAAGCGTTTTTACCGTGATCTATGAAACTGGGTTTTATTTGTCTCAACCTGCCAGGCCACCTCAACCCGATGACGGCGCTGGCGCGCCACCTTCAGGACCGAAACCACGAAGTCGTCTTCCTTTATTCCTCCGGTGCGGCCGGTCTGGCGTTTGTTCCTGGTCCCGAAAAGGATCACTTTAACGAAAACAGACCAGAATTGAGCAAAATGGAAGGGGAGGACGCTTTGCAATTCTCCGCCCGTGTGCTGATGGCTCAAACGGAGGCGATGTTAAAGTCAATGCCGGCCATGGTACAAGCAAATGGCGTCGACGCGCTGGTACTCGATATGGGTATCTTCTATTTAGAATTGGGTGCGATGCAATTGGGTATGCCGTATGTACACATCTCGAACTCGCTGCACCTCGACTTCTCCGGTTACACACCTCTCTGCTTGTATGATTGGCCCCATGAGACGACTACTGCCGCTCTGGCCAGAAACCGAGAAGGTGTGGCGAAGCTGGTTAGACTGCTGGAGAGTAGCAATGCAAGTATCAGAGCGTATGCGGAGAAGGCCGAACTAAAAATCGACTGGGAAGACCCCGGTTACACTCTTTCCCCATTTGCGGCCATCACCCAAGTTCCCAGAGCGTTCGACTTTGAGAGTTCTCATTGGCCTCCCCAATTCTACCACACTGGTCCATTCCATGACGGCAAGGGCCGGGAGAGCGTCGATTTTCCCTGGGAGCGATTAACCGGCGAGCCACTGATCTATGCTTCCATGGGAACGATATTGAATGGCCGATTGGACGTCTTTCGCACCATTGTAGCCGCGCTCGCGAAGCACAATGATTTGCAACTGGTGCTTTCCGTGGGCGATCAGGTCGAGCCGGAGCAGATCGGACCGGTTCCGGGCAATGCCATCATCGTAAAGCGGGCCCACAATTGGAGTTGTTAAAGCAGACCTCAGTCTGTATTACCCATGCGGGATTGAACACCGTGCTGGAGTCACTGGCTCAAGGTGTCCCTCAGCTAGCGATCCCTGTGACCTACGATCAACCCGGTGTGGCTGCCAGAATCACCGACAAGCAGACCGGTGTCGTCACCTCGCTAGAAGAGCTAACCTCCGATCATCTCGCCACCCTTTTGGGTGAGGTGCTGAACAATTCCATCTATCGGGACAATGCCCGTAAACTTCAGATGGCGATCGCAGACGCCAACGGACTGTCTGTCGCCGCTGATCTGATAGAAGAGTCCCTTGGTGCGACCAAGAAGCTGAGCCTGCGTTAATGGTAGTTAGGCGAGGTTTTGCCAGCTGCGCACCGAATCTTCCAGGGCGGTCGCCCGAAACGCGCAGCCAGTAATCCTAGGGGTCCTTCACCTATTCGCGGATTCGTCCCGTTCGCCGTGGATCCACTTTAACTGCAAGTGTCTTCCCAGGATATCGAACAATTCTTCTTCCATTAAGTGTCTTGACAGCCAAACAGCATCCGCCCCTGAGCATCTTCCGCTACCGCATATATTTCATATACCTCCCCATAGTCATGGGCAGTAAAAGGTCGAAAAAGCGGATGCCCGAACTCGCGATCCGTTGCCAGAGTGGTGCAGACACTGCAGATAGAAAAAGCGAACGCAAAAGAGCTTAATCATCTACAAAATACCTTAGTCATCGCTCAAACTACTTGGGTAATCCGCTTCGAGCAAAGGAACCCGTAAGACACCTTTGCGATTTGTGACTTGCTCCCGTGAGGAGCGCGAATCAAGGAACTGGATTATCCTTCAGTCCGCTGCTCGATCGAGCCTGGTTGCTTCTTTTTGGACGGTTGGGTAAAAATCTTCATGATAACAGAGAAAAAAACTGGAGTGAAAAAGATCCCAAAAAAGGTGACTCCGATCATTCCCGCGAAGACGGCGGTACCCAACGCCTGATTCATTTCGGCTCCCGCGCCTTTAGCGATCACAAGCGGCAACACGCCAAGAATGAAAGCAAACGAGGTCATGAGGATTGGTCGCAAACGCAACCGGGACGCTTCTGCTGCAGCCTCGATTCTCCCTTTGCCGGACAGCATCTGTTGCCTGGCAAACTCCACGATCAAGATCGCATTCTTACAGGCGAGCCCGACGAGAACAATAAATCCGATTTGGGTGAAGATATTGTTGTCCTGTCCTCGGAAATAGACTCCGGCCATGGCTGACAATAAGCACATAGGAACGATCAGGATGACTGCGAGGGGCAAGGACCAGTTCTCGTATTGAGCGGCTAACGCGAGAAACACAAACAAGACACACAGTGGGAAGATGAAGATCGCGGTGTTACCAGCGGTAACCTCTTGATAGGTCAATTGGGTCCACTCGAAGGAGAACTGGCTCGGCAGATGCTCTCGACAGATTCGTTCCATCTTTTCGATTGCCTGGCCGGAACTGACTCCTGGTAATGTCGTCCCTTGAATGAGCGCCGCGGGATAGACGTTATAATGGCTCACCGCATCCGGACCATTGATCCGTTGAAAATCCATTAAACTACCCATTGGCACCATTCCGCCGGTGCTATTGCGGGTGTACATCCTTAGGGTCTGATTAGGATCCGACCGGAAGGCGGCGTCACCTTGCAAGTTTACCTGATACGTTCGCCCCAGGAAGTTGAAGTCGCCCACGTAGTTGGTTCCAAGATAACTCTGCAGGGTAGTAAACACCGAGCTGATCGGCACATTCAAAGTCTGGACTTTTTCCCGGTCGATATTGATAAAGAACTGAGGCACCTGGGAGCGATAGGTAGTAAAGACACCGCTTAAGCCCGGCTCGGCGTTAGCCGCCGCGATGACTCCGTCGGTTGCTTGCTGCAGTGCGTTCAACCCGGCGTTTCGATGATCCTCGATCTCGAGCTGGAACCCACCCGCATTCCCCATTCCTCGAACCGAAGGAGGCTGAATCGCAATCACAAACGCGTCTTGAATCGAGGAAAACGCGGCCTGTAGTTTCGCTGCGATCGCCGTCGCCGATTGCTCCCGATGACCGATTCGCTCACTAAACGGTTTCAGAGGCATCCAGAATGTCAAGGCATTGGACTTGGTAGTCGAATCCAGAATCGATAAGCCTTCGACGGCAAACGTGAGCTCCACTCCAGGGGTATTCTTGCCAATCTCCGCGATCTGTCGTTGGACGTCGTCGCTCCGTTGGAGTGAGGCTCCGTCCGGCAGTTGCGCAAACACGACGATAATGCCCTGATCCATGTTTGGGATAAAACCGCCCGGCACCTTCTGGAACAGCAACCCAGTCAGAGCGAGAAGTCCTATATAGACCACTAACACCAGTCCGCTGACTCGAAGTAGCCGGCGTACCACCGCTCCATAACCAGCGATTGCCAGATCGAAAGTTCGATTAAATAAGCGGAAAACCCAGCCCAGCAAAAAGTCAATCAGCCGGCTCAGCAGATCCTTCTTCGCGTGACCTGGTCTGATCAAGAGTGCGGCTAACGCCGGGCTCAGGGTAAGTGAGTTAAATGCCGAAATTAAAGTGGCAATCGCAATGGTCAGTGCGAACTGCCGATAAAATTGGCCGCTGACGCCGCTGACTAATGCGGTCGGGACGAACACAGCTGTCAGCACCACCGCAATCGAGATCACGGCTCCGCCCACTTCATCCATCGCCTTCCTGGTGGCCTCTTTCGGGTCCAGGCCACGCTCGATCCATCGTTCCACGTTCTCGACCACCACGATGGCGTCATCCACCACGATGCCGATCGCCAATACTAGTCCGAACAATGAAAGTGAGTTAAGGGAAAACCCCATCAGAGCCATCACCGCAAAGGTTCCAATCAACGAAACGGGCACCGCAATGAGCGGGATCAAGGCAATTCTCCACGACTGGAGAAATAGCATGACCACAATCACGACCAGGACAACGGCGGTCCGTAGCGTCTCATAGACCGCGTCAATGGACTGTTGAGTAAAGAGAGTGGAGTCGTAGTTGATAGTGTATTCCATTCCCGGAGGAAAGGATTTCGCCATTTCTGCCATCTGTTTTTTTACCAGCGCCGCGGTTTTCAGTTCGTTGGATCCCGGTAACTGAAAGATCCCGATAGCGACGGTCGGCACTACTCCATCCTGATAGGTAGTACTGGTGTAGTTCTGTCCGCCCAGTTCGAGCCTCGCGACATCGCCCAAGTAAACCAACTGTCCATTATCGCCTCGTTTCAAAATGATCTTAGAAAACTGTTCCGGAGTTATCAGACGCCCCTTGGTATTGAGAATAAACTGAAATTCCGTCTTGGGCCGTGCCGGCTCGGCGCCGATGCTTCCGGGTGCAACTTGGACGTTCTGGGCTTGAACCGCGCTCACCACATCATCTGCAGTTAGCCCACGGGAAAACATCAGGTCCGGATTTAACCATACCCGCATGCTGTATGGCTGCGCCCCCCAAACCATAACGTATCCCACACCGTCGATTCGCTTAAGGGAGTCCTCTATCTGGGTGTAAGCGTAGTTGCTGAGATAGAGTGGGGTATAGGTATTACTTTTAGAAGTAAGTCCGATCGCCATCAGAATATCCGGCGACTGTTTTTGCGTGGTAACCCCGATATTCCTGACCTGGAGCGGCAATTGCGGCTCGGCAATCGCAACCCGATTCTGAACCAGTACCTGTGCGATGTTCGGATCAGTGCCTAATTTGAATGTCACCGTTAGCTGCATGGTGCCATCCATGGCAGAGACCGAGGACATGTATAACATGTTCTCTACCCCATTGACCTGCTGCTCGATCGGCTCCGCTACTGTATCGGCCAGGGTCTTGGGATCTGCCCCCGGATACTGCGCTTGTACTACTACCGTCGGAGGCGCAATTTCAGGAAACTGCGCCACGGGCAAGATCGTATAAGCAATCGCCCCCAGCAGTAAGGTAACAATTGAAAGGACGATTCCGAAAATCGGGCGCTCGATAAAAAAATGAGATAACTTCATTAATTTCTTCCCTCCACGTCAGGCGTTGTCTGGTTAACGCTCCACGCCGGCGTGGGATGCGCTCGATTGTGAGCTGATCAGCGGCATCGACATGTCGTTCGAGCTGAATTGCTCCATCGCTCCTGGTTGCGGTCGCACCGGGCTATCGGGCCGCACCTTAATAATTCCATTGATTATCACGACATCATCGGGTTGGAGTCCCGATTTTACCACTCGCAGGCCCTCGGCCAGCTGTCCCGCTTTTATATGGCGCAGCCGGGCGATATTCTTGGAATCCATAACATATACAAAGCTCTGATCCTGATCCGAACCGATCGCCCGATCAGCCACCAGGAGCGCGTTGTATTTCGGGCTCGAGGCTACTCGCACCCGGACAAAGTTTCCCGGCGTTAAAAACCCATCGGAGTTTGGAAATGATCCCCGGACGAGCAGGGTACCGGTCGATGCGTCGAAAGCGTTATCCGAAAAATCAATGGTTCCCTGATGAGGAAACCCGGTCTCATCCTGCAATTGAAGATAGACCGGAAATTTGCCACCTTCAGAACTGGCTAGTTTCCCTTCCCGGACGAGTCGCTGATAGCTCAGCGCAGCCAGCTCATCCACGCTGAAGTAGGCGTAGATCGGATCGATGCTGACGATGGTGGTGAGTCGAGTAGAATCCGCTTGTACCAGGTTGCCAATATTCACCAACTGGTGGCTGACCCGTCCGTCGATTGGCGAGGTAACGTGAGTAAATTCAAGATTCAGCTGAGCCGAATTGCGGGCCGCTTGCGCCGAGAGCACCTGCGCAGCGGCTTGGTTCTTGTTGGACAATGCCGTGTCGTAGTCTTCTTTCGCGATGACCCCCGTCTCTCGCAAACGCTGTTGGCGCTCGAACGTAGCATCCTGTAGTTGCTGATTGGCTTGCGCCTGCTGCAACTGGCCAAGCGCCTGTTCGTAAGCATCCTGATACGGTCTGGGATCGATTTGAAAGAGCAAATCGCCTTTGTGGACGATGTCGCCTTCCTTAAACGGAATATCCACAATGTAACCGCTGACCCGCGGGGTTACGTTCACCAGCTTGACCGCCATGGTTCTGCCGGTGAACTCGTTCCAATTCACTACCTCTTTCTGCTCTGGCTTGCTCACCGTGACCTCCGGGGCTGGGGGGCCCTGCGCCACCGGTTGCTGTTGGTTACAGCCTGCGAGCCACAGACTCAGCGCGACCATGATCAACCCTCGGCAGATGTTAAGTCCCCTGGCAAAAGCCATGGGTTTCTGCGTCGCCGGAGAAAGCGGGCGCTGTAAAGGTAGGCGTAGAAGCGAACGGCTCTCACCGAAGTCGGAAGAGCCGCCCGAGCTTGAATCCTCGAACGATTCAGCAATGCGCTGACCGCTTTTGTTGTTTTTCAGGTTTGCCCGCATTGGTCTATTACTCCTTTGAGAACTTGGTTAAACGTTGAGCGGAATTCCCCTGCACGCTTCTGGTGCTAATACATTAGAGCCAGGTATTCCGGATCCGACCTTCAGTGAGTGTGGGCAGTTCTCCCACACACGCTTTTTTCCTTGGTGACGCGATACCGCGCCTACTTGGGCAGTATGCTAAATAAGTTCCTACCTAATGTCTTGGCGGAACCTGCTCTCTCTTACTGTTAGGTGATTTTTGCGGAGACTCGAGATTGCCCGATGGCCTTAAACGCTCAGAACTAAAAATCGATTTAGCTCGCTGGCTTACCGAGGCAGTGGACCGCAGCTGGCATGCCTTGGATTCTGTTCTTCCACAGGAAGAGGCCAACAGCGAAGCCAACCAAGGAAAGAGCGGCGACGTAGTGAGCCACACCGAAAAGATCGTTCGCAGCAACGATCGTCACAATCAGTGGGGTCAATCCAGCACCAAAGATTGCAGAGATATTGTAAGAGAGCGAGATCCCTGTGAAGCGGATCGCCGGTGGAAAAGATTTCACCATGATGCTCGGAGCGGCACCAACTACTCCGATGATCAGGCCGACGAGCGCGTAGAGTGGAAGCAGGAATGCGGACCCCAACTTCGTGTCGGCATAGAACAGATAGTTCGCAATTATGAGGCAGACGGAACCGCCCATCAATACCGGTGGAGCGCCAAATCGATCCGACAACCAGCCACTCAAAACACAACCAATCGTAAGGCAAAGAGCAGCTAAACAAGAGGCTTCCGACACCAACGTGGATGAAAAATGATATCGGCTTATCAATAGTTGCGGTGTGATCAAGATGATAGCGGCCATCCCGCCGTTGAGCATCCAGCCAAGGAGTACGGAAATTATGACTGCCGTTTGATGTTTGCTTAGTACCGTCTTAATCGGCAGTTCTGCAGCCAAAGCTTTTCGCGCGCTCATTTCTCTGAAGACCGGCGTCTCGTGCAGCCATTGTCGGAGCAAGGCAGCGCAAATACCAAAAACTCCACCGAGCAGAAATGCGATGCGCCAGCCGATGCGCGTGATCTCGGCAGGCGGAAGCATTCTGGTGATCCCAATATTGACGACCGACCCGAGTAGGATCCCCACGGTAAGACCGGCCGTTAGTGTACCGCAGGCGAGGCTCACTCGATTAGAAGGAAGGTGCTCGCTCACGAACACCCAAGCGCCGGGGATTTCACCTCCAATCGCCGCGCCTTGCAGAACCCGAAGAATAAGAAGCGCAATCGGCGCGATTACACCTATGGCACTGTAGGAAGGAAGTAGGCCAATTGCCAGCGTCGGCGCCGCCATTAGAATGATGCTGAATGTGAAGATTCGCTTTCGACCGATCAAGTCGCCAAAATGCCCCATGATTGTCCCGCTCAAAGGCCGCACAAAATAACCGACGGCAAAAAGTCCGAACGTCTGAGATTGCCGGAGCCAGTCTGGAATTTCAGCCGGAAAAAAGAGTTGTCCGATCTGGTTCGCAAAAAAGACGAAAATGATGAAATCGTAGAATTCCAATGCACCACCCAGGGTAGCTAGCCCGAGCGTACGGAAGTCTGATTTCGTCAAGGTTTTCACAGACGCCGAGAAATCAGCAGTGGAGAGCGGAGTTTGCATTCGTTTCGTGGAGTAAAAACGTTAACATCAGAGTTTAAGGACCAGGCGGATCTGACCTTCAGTGAGTGTGGGCAGTTCGCCCACCCTCACTTTGTTCCTTGGTGACGCGATACCGCGCCTACTTGGGCAATATGCTAAATAAGTTCCTACCCAATGTCTTGGCGGAACCTGCTCTCTCTTAGTTTTAGGTGATTTTTGCGGAGACTCGAGATTGCCCGATTGCCTTAAACGCTCAGAACTTGGTGCACTAACTATCGGTTTAGCTCGCTGGCTTACCGACGATCGTTCGCTGTGCGCAAGCGATTCCGTGACAGTATGGGCAATGACATCAAGCCCAGTGATCCGGTCAAAACCAAGGGGTTCGACGATTCGAGGTCACGGTTGAGACAGCGATTCCGGCAATCGGGACTAAAAACGTTCGGCCTTTCCTAAGTTAGTAAGGTGGTTAGCGAATGCCACGAGGTCGACCCTGACTATTCGAGCAATTAAGACAAACCTGACGAGGTCTCTACAGGATTCCTGTTAGTTAGTTTGGCTCAATTTAAAGAAGCAAAAGTTAGTTATCACAATTATTCAGAAAACGGAAGACATGAAACGAGAGGCAACTTTAGAAAATTTCTTTCTGGGCAGGCCCGCGGTTGTAGTGGGTGCGGGATTGGGTGGATTATTGGCCGCTCGGGTGCTGGCGGATTACTTCGATGAAGTGATCATCCTGGATCGCGATGACCTACCAGATGACGCCGCCCCACGCCCCGGCGTTCCTCAAGGTAAACACCCGCACGTTCTCCTAGGAGGCGGCCTCAAAGCGCTAGAGAATCTGTTTCCTGGTTTCGGCAATGAGCTAATGCGAGCCGGAGCTGAACCGATGGAACCGGGTTTCGATTTGCTCTATGAGAACCCTGGTCAGGAGGTTTGGCCGAGAATTAAACTCAGCTGGCCGACGTACGCCATGACCCGGCCCCTGATTGAGCGCACCCTGAGACGGCAGGTCGAGCGCATAGGGAACATAACCGTACGACGTGGATGCCGAGTTCTGAATATCGTGAGCGAAGCGCAGGCGCTGGCCGTAACGGGAATTCGTTATGAAGCGCCTGGCGGCAGTCGCAAAACCCTTGAAGCAGATCTCATCGTGGATGCGTCCGGAAATGGATCCCTGACGTTGGAATTCCTGAAAGCGACTGACCGAGGGCTGCCAACAGAGACAAGGATCGGTGTAAATACTCGTCACGCCAGCGCCCTTTTCGAGCGCGTAGACATTGGGAATGATTACAAAGCTGTTTTCACTCTTCCCGATGCGCCCGAGCACTGTCGTCGCGGCCTGATCCTCCCGGCAGAAAACCATCGGCACCAAGTCGTACTAGCAGGGAGAGGTAACGATATTCCACCCATCGATGGTAATGAATTTCTGGGCTATGCCCGGACGCTCCCTACGCCGAGCGTTTATAATGCGATCAAAAATGCCAAACGTCTCACCGGAATAACTCCGTTTTCATTCGCCGAAAGCAGATGGCGACATTTCGCGCAAGTTCCTGATTTTCCTGAAGGGCTACTTCCGATTGGAGATGCCATTTGTAGGTTTAATCCGGTTTATGGCCAAGGCATGACCGTGGCCTTGCAGGAAGCCAACCTGCTGTTTGATTTGCTTCGGACGGTGGATGGAAGTCAGCTCGCCACGCTGACGCCAACTTTTCTAACCAAGGCTGAGACGTTGATTGCGGCTCCTTGGGCTATGTCGGCCATTCCTGATTTCATTTACCCGGAAACCACGGGCGAACGCCCAGCCGGCTTGGAGGATCGTCTCAATTTTCAAAAGGCATTAGGTCGACTAGCTGTCCGCGATGCGGAAGTCTATGAATTGCTAACCGAGGTCAGGCACCTGCTCAAGCCTCGCTCTCTATTAGACGATCCTTCGATCGTAAGGAGAGTAAAAGAAGAAATTGCCAAGGGCTCGCAGGGTAATCAGTCGCTAGCAATCGCCAGGAGATGAAAGTGTCTTTATTGGGGTTCCGAATATCGAAGCCGTAGGTTTGACTTGGCCGCCTTCACCTTCGTTTACCGTTCGGCTGAGCTCAGGTCGAAGCCTTCTGTAAAAAACCTTCTGTAGTTGCCTGCACCGATCCTCCAGATGACGCCCGTTCGGATATCGGGTGGCAATTCTTTGGACCACTCTTCAAGCTCATTCAGACAGCGTTTGCAGCAGTTGGGACAAGAACGGACCGATCCCTGAAGTAACGGGTTTCTTGGGTCATGACATGGGAGAAGAGCTACGAGCCTTGGGTCGGTCTGCCGCGCAAACTGCGTCCGGCGGTACCAGAAGCGACGAGCCACAATTTTGGGTGGGTCGGGTTACAGGCCCTTCGTTGCCGGAATAGTGCCCCTAACGAAGTTCATTGGCCTCCCCTTTCTCAGCATTTGCTGGTCCTGATGACCAGACCTCCCGCGACGATGAGCTTCAGGTACGAGGGAGGCAAAAGGGACTTACCGCCTCCTGCTGGCTCGATTGCGGTAATGCCGGTCGGGAGTGAGGCAGAGGCTTGCTGGCAAGGTACCAAGGACTCGTTGCATATTTACTTGGACCCAAAGTTGACTGCACAGGTAGCCACGACGTCGTTCGAGCTAGATGTCTCCCACATCGCGATCCCACCGCTCGACGCTTTAATCCTACCTGAGCTCCGCGCCACCATGCTGGCCGTGGACGCCGAGTTAACCACTGGCGGCCTCGGCGGTCCGCTCATGATCGAGTCGCTCGCCAACATTTTAGCGGTTTGCCTGCTACGCTATATCTTTGGACGGCGCCGGCTCGTCACTCGGACGGACGGAGTACTTACGCGGCGGAAGCTCACCACGATGATCGACTACATCATGGCAAACCTACACCGCAGTCCGACGCTGGAACAAATGGCTGCATTGGTCAGTCTTAGTCCCTATCACTTCGCGCGGCAATTCAAAGCGGCCACCGGTTTACCACCGCATCAGTTCCTAATCACCCGGCGCGTTGAGCAGGCGCAACAGATCCTGCGGGGACGAGGGAACCTCAGTCTGGCCGAGGTCGCGATAGGTGTCGGCTTCTCGGACCAAAGCCAGCTCTGTTTTCACTTCAAACGGATCGTTGGCGTCACCCCAGGGCGATTTCGGGCCTCAGCAAAAAGCACCTGAAATCTAAAAGCTGCCCGGTAGCGGCGACTGTCCAACGAGGTCTAAGGGTGTGCCTTAATCCATCATCGTATCGAAGCGACAGGTGTGCCTAGCCTCAACGCGCAGTCGCCATCCGAGCGTTGGGATGGCGACTGCGCGTTTAGGCCATGCTGATCTGTTGCTCCGGGATCGTGATGTGGCCTGGCGCACTATAGACCTCATTGGATCCGGCAGCTGCCGGACCGCTACCGGGCAACCCCGTCTCCCTTTCCTTAGGTTGACGCCTATGGACCGCTACCGAGATGCTCGTCGGGCTTCCTCCTAAGTTGACGCGCAGGGGCCACTGCCGGACGAAAGCCACGTTATTTATGGGACAGGACACTAGTTCCAGCCTCCGCAAAAATCGCCAAAAAATAGAAGCGAGCAGGTTCCGCCAAGACGTCGGGTAGGAACTTACTTAGCTTACTCCTCAAGATGACAGAAGACGATAAACAACTCGTTCGTGACTCCTGGGCCAAGGTTATGCCGATTTCGGATAAAGCGGCCGAGCTTTTTTATAACCGGCTATTTGAGTTAGATCCGTCGCTTAGACCGCTCTTTACGTCAGATACGACGGAGCAAGGCAGAAAGCTGATGGGAATGATTACGGTCGCAGTCAACGGACTGGATCGTCTGGATGAGATTATTCCGGCAGTTCGGGAACTCGGGAAGCGCCACTCAGGATACGGTGTGACGAACGACCATTATGACACAGTCGCTACTGCACTTTTATGGACCTTAGAACGCGGGCTTGGTGATGGGTTCAATGAAGATACTCGTAATGCATGGATCCAGACGTACACCCTATTGTCAACGACCATGAAAGAGGCGGCGGCTCAACCCGCAACCGCCTGATGATTAATCGCGCTGCATGTCGTACTCGTCCTCGTCGTCGAAGTTTTTGGCACTATGTGTGAGTTACCTACATTCACTGAATGTCAGATCCGAGTTAGTAGGATTTCATTTACTGACGCAGAAGCGTGCCCGGCGCGCCTAACGCCCGTCGCATATAACCAGCACGCATCACGAAATAAGAAACAAATGGCAAAGATAGTACGTTTTCATGAGATTGGTGGACCTGAAGTCCTGAAGATTGAAGAAGGCCCTTCGAGGAAACCTGGCAAGGGCGAAGCGAAATTGCGAGTTCAGGCTATCTGTCCTGTCGATGTCTGCAACGTCTCGTAACGAAGCTGCCAGCGTAAAAGCGCTAACTATCAAACCGAATCGATTTAGAGGTAACAGGAACTGTGAATTCAGAAACTATCAATGAGGAACTCGCCGGACGACCGCCCGCACCGGTAGCTGCCCGCGCGCGCCTGCCTTCGCTTGACGTCCTTCGCGGCTTTGCGCTTCTTGGCATACTCATGGCGAACATTCAGGATTTCGCCTCGCCCACGGGTATACTGCACGACGTTCCTCTCGACGTGGTGAGTCAGTCCGGTTCTCACCATGCGCTGGACGTTGCGGTTATGACCGTGCAGTGGTTATTTGTAGAGGGTAAGATGCGGGCCTTATTCGGCCTCCTATTCGGCGCTGGTACGGTACTGCTTCTGGAACGCATCGAGAAGCGCTCAGGGGCAAAATTCGCTGCCGACATTTTCCACCGGCGCAGCATGTGGCTTCTAGCGTTCGGCATCTTGCATGGCAGCCTGATCTGGAGTGGCGATATCCTGCTGTTTTACGGAAGTCTGGCACTTCTCGCCCTTTATCCGTTGCGTCACGTCGGGGCCAGGTACCTAGTTGGAATTGGCCTGGCGCTGTCGTTGGCAGGGGGCACGCTGGGTATAGCAAACGCCATGGATCTCGGCGCGGCCGTGCCCGCAGCCGCGTTGCAGGAAGGCGCGGCGACCGCACGCGCGTCTCACACGACCCCGACGGCGGCTCAGGAGCAAGCTATCGATGCCGCCGTCGCTTTGCGGACCGAGGAACTGCAGGCGATACCCAAGGCGGTGACGGCCGGTCGTCGGGGTTACTTAGCTTCGGAACCAGACAACGCCAAAGGCGAGGCGGACTTCGTTGCGCTGGTCTTCCGCACGGGCTGGGTTTTCGAAGTCCTCGGCATCATGATAGCCGGCATGGGTTTGTACAAAATCGGTTTCCTGTCAGCACGTCTGCCGCCCCGTGTTTATCTTGGTACGGCGGTAGGTGGCTATGCCATTTCAATGACCATTGTGCTGGTTGGTATTCAGCACTCGCGCCAGTTTGGCTTCAGCGATGCGATCACCACGATTTATATGTTTCTTCCCTACGGCATCCAGCAAATCGCGGGTATGCTGGCCAACGCTTCTGTCGTGCTCCTGCTAGTGCGCAACCGCAGGTTTGTGCCTTTGCAGCAGGGTCTAGCGGCCGTTGGGCGCACTGCCCTTACGAATTACCTCTTCACCAGCGTGGTCTGCCAGTTCCTGTTTAAGTGGGGTCCATGGAAGCTCTATGGCGCGTTGGAGTACTACCAGCAGGTCTACGTTGTAGTGTGCGTGTGGGCCGTTAACATTACCGCTAGCGTGCTGTGGCTGCGCTTCTTCTCCTTCGGCCCACTCGAGTGGCTTTGGCGGTCGCTCACCTACTGGAAGCTTCAACCTCTTTTCGTGGAGCGGACCCCGTAACATACTATTCTCTCAGTGAGGGCTCGCAGGGTAAGGAGTCGCTAGCAGTCGCCCGGACATGAAAGTGTCTTTCTTGGGGTTCCGAATATCGAAACCGTGGGTCGCGCAGTGGGTCCGGACGTCATTGAAAGGAGCACTCGGGAAGCTAATTCAGACCGCGTTTGCGGCAGTTGGAACAAGAATGGGCCGATCCCTGAACTAACAGTGTTTCTTTGGTTCATGGCATGGGAGAACAGCTGCGAGACTGCGGTCGGTCTGCTGCGCAATCTGCGTCCGGTGATACCAGACGCGACGAGCCAGAATTTGGGATGGGTCGGGTTACAGGCATTTCGTTACCGGGATACTGCCCCTAACGAAGTTCATTGGCCTCCCCTTTCTCAGCATTTGCTGATCCTGATGACCAGACCTCCCGCGAAGATGAGATTCAGGTACGCGGGAGGCAAGAGGGACTTACCGTTTCCTGCTGGCTCGATTACGGTAATGCCGGTCGGGAGTGAGGCAGAGGCTTGCTGGCAAGGTACCAAGGACTGTTTCCATATTTATTTGGACCCAAAGTTGACTGCGCGGGTAGCCACGACGTCGCTCGAGCTGGATGTCTCCCCCACCGCGATCCCACCGCTCGACGCTTTAATCCTACCGGAGCTTCGCACCACGATGCTGGCCGTGGACGCCGAGTTGACCAATGGCGGCCTAGGCGGTCCGCTCATGATCGAGTCGCTTGCCAACATTTTAGCGGTTCGCCTGCTACGCTATATCTTTGGACTGCGCCGGCTCGTCACTCGGACGGACGGAGTACTTACGCGCCGGAAGCTCACCACGATTATCGACTACATCATGGCGAACCTACACCGCAGTCCGACGCTGGAACAAATGGCTGCGTTGGTTAGTCTTAGTCCCTATCACTTCGCGCGGCAATTCAAAGCGGCCACCGGTTTACCACCGCACCAATTCCTAATCACCCGGCGCGTTGAACGGGCGCAACAGATCCTGCGGGGACGAGGGAACCTCAGTCTGGCCGAGGTCGCGATCGGTGTCGGCTTCTCGGACCAAAGCCAGCTCTGTTTTCACTTCAAACGGATCGTTGGCGTCACCCCAGGGCGATTTCGGGCCTCGGCAGAAGCACCTAAAAGGTAAAAGCTGCCCGGTAGCGGCGACTGTCCAACGAGGTCTAAGGGTGTGCCTTAATCCATCATCGTATCGAAGCGGCAGGTGTGCCTAGCCTCAACGCGCAGTCGCCATCCGAGCGTTGGGATGGCGACTGCGCGTTTAGGCCATGCTGATCTGTTGCTCCGGGATCATGATGTGGCCTGGCGCGCTGTAGACCTCATTGGATCCGGCAGCTGCCGGACCGCTACCAGGCAACCCCGTCTCCCTTTCCTTAGGTTGACGCCTATGGACCGCTACCGAGATGCTCGTCGGGCTTCCTCCTAAGTTGACGCGCAGGGGCCATTGCCGGAGGAAAGCCACGTTATTTATGGGACAGGACACTAGTTCGAGCCTCCGCAAGAATCGCCAAAAATAGAAGCAAGCAAGTTCCGCCAAGACATCGGACAGGAGCTTACTTAGCTTGCTCCTCAAGTAGACGCAGCATCGCGTCATCAAAAAATCGAATAAAAAATGGACTATGTGTGAGTTACCCGCATTCACTGAGCGTTAGATCCGAGTTAGTAGGTTTTGATTTACTAACGCAGAAGCGTGCCCGGTGCGCCTAACGTCCCACGCATATAACCAGCACGCATCACGAAAAAGGAAACAAATGGCAGAGATAGTACGTTTTCATGAGATTGGTGGACCTGAAGTCCTGAAGATTGAAGAAGGCCCTTCGAGGGGGCCGCAAAGGCGAAGCAAAATTGCGAGTTCAGGCTATCGAGCAATGAATTCACGAAATACGATTCTCGACGCAGCCTCTCCGATCGAACCGGCTTCCAGTCCGAAGGTGGAACATAAAATGTCATATAACGAATACGCCGAGGGTTACCTAATCACTAAAAATATAATGAAATGGTTTTGGGACAATCAAATGAGGATGCGCCGGAACGTTGAGACCCAATCGTCGCCGAACGAACGGAGGAATCGTCCGCTAATAAGGCAATCAACTCTGGACCAGCAAACAGAATGAATTTTCGTCTACTCGGTAAAAGCGGATTGAAACTTTTTTTGATTGTTCCACTTCTTTCTACATTTGCGTTGCTCTCTCCCATAGTCACCCTTGCGCAACAGCCGACCACGATGTCTGCCAAAAGCGTTGCCAAACTACCCTTTAGTTCTGGACTGGAGCTTGGGGATATTCTTTACGTCAGCGGTCATCTGGGTGTCGATCCAGCCGTTGGCAAAGCTCCAGACGATCCTGAGGAGGAGGCCCGACAGGTCCTTCACTCGGTCGAGCTGACCCTGAAAGAGGCCGGTATGAGCATGGACGATCTCGTGTATGTGGAGATCTACTGCACCGATCTGAAGCTATATGGCGCCTTCAACAATGCGTATGCCTCGACTTTAAAGAGTCCCTTTCCTGCCCGCGATTTCATCGGCGTGAAGGATCTCCTCTTCGGTGCGCACTTCGAGGTGATGGGTATCGCCGTTCGGAATGCCTCGCAGAACAAAAGACAGCCGCTCGCGGTTAAATAGCATTGATTCAGTTTCTACTTCCGATGATTTGTCGACGGAATTTGACGGAAAATCACAGACCTCAGTCTAGCCAAAATCTTCGTTGATTGTGTCGTGCCCGAATTAAGGAAGCGCGGGATTCTTGGCCATTAGTACACCGGAACGAAGTTAGCACCTTCGCCGGGCAACGGTTCGGTCTCACATTCAGCGGGAAGTAGCCGGTGTCAGTCGTGGTTTACCCTTGATTCTAGTTCGTGGACTACACGCTGTAAGACGAAGGTGCGGATCGCATCCACAACTTCTTCTATAATTTCCGCTGTAGTTCGAAGGTTCAATATGGCGATACGCGCGATTAGTCTTCCCTGAATGATGGTAGTGGAGAGATACCCGCGCCCGGATGCATTGACATAGCTGACCATCTCTTTTGTCGCGTGATCCTCCTCTGCCTGGGTGCCTTGAGGAATTCGGCAATGGAACGCGATTACAGAGAGGTCAGGTTCGTCCAGCACTCGCAACTGGGGCATCTCAATCAATGTATCGTAAGCTTGCTGCGCAAGATCGAGTTTGTGATCGAGTGCCTCGCGGAATGCCGCCACTCCGTGAAGCTGGAGCGGCAACCATAGCCGGAGTCCGCGATTCGGACGTGTCAGCTCTGGACTGAGATCTGCGAAATCAGGCAAGTGCACATCATCTCCGCCTAGTTCATGAATATTGCGGAGGATCGGTGCATCGCCGCCTGAATGACTAAGGCGCAACGCCTCTTCGCTTCTAACCAGGAGGCAGCCAGTACCGAAAGGCACAAACAGGCCTTTGTGTGGATCCAGCACAACGCTATCGGCCTGTTCGATGCCTGCCAGTCGCTCGCGGCCCCGCTCGGTTAGTTGAAAGAAGCCGCCGTAGGCCGCATCGACGTGGTACCAGAGACCTTCATGGTGCGCTATTTGTGCAAGCTCCGGCAGCGGATCGATCGTGCCGGTATTAGTTGTTCCGGCGTTGGCTGAGATGCAGAACGGAATGCGTCCAGCATCTCGGTCGCGAGCAATAGCTGCTTTCAGTGTGCTGAGATCCATACGCAATTTGCTGTCGACAGCTACCAGATGCAATGCATCATCAGGGAATCCAGCGAGCCGTACTGCCTTGGCTAAGGCATGATGGGTCTGGTTGGTGGCATAGATGACACCCTGGCGAAAGTCTGCGGGCAGTTTTGTGCTCCTTGCACAGACGATTGCGGAGAAAACGGCCATCGAGCCACCGGAGGTGAGGATACCGGTCGCTGAAGGAGGCATGCCTAGTAGATCTGCCATCCAGCGCAGAACATCTGCTTCCAAGGCAACCATGGCTGGCGCTGCAGCACCCAAGCCGGTATAACGGTTGAGAACACCTGCGATAAGATCGGCGGCAGCTGAGGACACGAGTCCGCTTCCCGGAATAGCTTGCAACGAACTACCGCTCGCCGTGTTCAGATCGTTGTCTGCGGCTCGGGAGATAATCTCAAGCAACTCCCGCAAAGGGCGTCCACTCTCCGAAGGAGCGGGACGCATAAATGGATCCCTGAGCAGCTCAAACCTGTCTGCATGTTGGATAAAAGGTGCGTTTGGAAGATGATCAAGAAATTCCGCGAGCAGGCGTACGACATCTTTCATCAACGCACTGAAGTCGGCGCCGTTCAGATCGAGCGGATTTCTTGCTTGGGAAGACGACAACATCTCAATCCCGACCCTTCCTTTTGGATAGCCACGAGGCTTTGACCAGGTAAGCCACGATCAGCAATCCGAACCATGACAAACCAATGTAGAGAGTGATAACGGTACTTTCGTGGATTGTGAGCATCACCGCGACGAATCCAATTGCCAAAAGGACGAGCCAACTTGTGTAAGGAGCGCCCGGCATGCGGAAGCTAACGCGCTTGGCTTGCCCTCTGGAGACGGCCCGTCGATACAGGAGATGGGTCAGCGTGATATTCGCCCATACCAGAAGTATCAGCCAGGCAACCATCGTCAGCAGATAGCCGAATAGCCTCTCGGGCATTATGTAGTTCAATCCGACGCCGATGAGCATGGCCATCCCGGATACCGACACGGAAAAATGCGGGATACCTTGCCTGCTCAAAGATTGCAACCGAAGAGGCGCTTGTCCTGAACAAGCCAGGGAACGCAGCATCCGGCTACTGGCAAACAGGCCGCAGTTGCATGAGGAAAGCAGCGCAGTGATAGCTACAAACGTCACTATGCCCGCCGCTGCCGATAAGCCGGCCTGTTGCAATACCAGAACAAATGGACTTTTCGCCGGTTCGAACAGGTTCCACGGATACAGCATCATAAAGACCGCCAGCGAACCGACATAAATGAAAATGATTCGGTAAATGATCCCACGGATCGCTCGTGGCAGTGTGTGCTCTGGCCGCTCTGTTTCGGCCGCAGCGAGTCCGATCACTTCAACTCCGCCGAAGGCGAAGACGACGGCGGGGAGTGCGGCGAGTACGCCGGAAAAGCCGTTAGGCAGAAAGCCTCCATGGGTCCAGAGATTGGCTATGCTAGCCTGACGGCCCACGTCTCCAATCCTAAACAACAAGATCGCCACCCCGCATAATAGCACTCCGAAAAGCGTCGCGACTTTGATCATGGCCATCCAGTATTCCGTTTCCCCGAACGACCGCGCGGTCTGAATATTAACAGCATAGAGCAAAACGACGGCACATAACGCTGGAACCCACTGCGGGATCCAGGGAAACCAGGGCCGCAAGAGAATCCCTACGGCCGTTATCTCCGCGATACCTACGAGCAGAGCGCCGAGCCAATAGGACCAACCCATGATGAAGCCAGCCAGCGGACCTAGGAACTTCGTGGCATACGTAGTAAATGAACCCGCAGACGGATAGGCGAGTGCTAACTCGCCCAGTGCTCGCATAATTAGATACATGACGGTTCCGGCAAGCAGATAGGCTAGCAGTAATCCTGGCCCTGCCTCATGAATGGCAGATCCGGAGCTAAGGAAAAATCCAGCTCCTATAGCCGCGCCCATGCCCATGAGTTGGAGATGCCGGCCTTTAAGGGTTCGAGCGGGCTGCGTCTCCGCCTGGATGCTTCGAGAATAAGTGGTTTCTGCCATAGCGCTACTACCTCAATTCATCGCCATCGGGCTGTTGGTTGCCTCTAAGGCGTTGGTCCTACTACATGTTCGGTTGTTGCTATACTTAGCGCGCGAAGAATCCTTTCCTGCTCGCGAGAGTAGATAGTAAATCAGGAAAGGCCTGGCGTTTTTGGTCCCAACTGCCGGAATTGCTGCCTCAAATCGTCGAACACTTCTGTTTCCGCCGGATCACTGACCTTGACGTCACGTCACGGTACTGTCGCCGAATCGCTTGCGCCCATCAAACGATCGTCTGTAAGCTAGCGAGCTAAATCGTTAGTTAGTTCGAATCGTATCGACATCGTCAACCGTGTAGTTGGATAGACGCATACTTTCGAAGGCTCGTTCAGCAGGTCTGGCTCGGTTACGGTTGCCTCGCCGATTTGTGTCCATCCGGATTTGCTGTGACCAGCGATCATGCTCTCGAAGAGGGACGCAAGGGACGAGGGGCGATTGCGAATGAACCCGACCCTTAAAAGCACGTCCAACCCCGCGGACGCGGGGTGCAATTCCGACAATGCGCAATACTCCAGTACTCCAAAACTCCATCACTCCGCTCGCCAGGATTCGAGGACGAGGACGAGTACGAAGCGCCTCACGAGGGAGGAAGGGAGTCTGGTCAACTGCTTGAGCGCGCCTCTAATCTTGCCTCCTCTGATGACAGAATGATTGGGGTCCGTGCACGACGGTCGAGCGGTGGCTGAGATTGAGGACCCCGTCCGAACTCAAGGCGATATCTCTTTGGAGGTGCGCTAAATTTGACTATACGTTCCAGATATAATAAAGACACAGGATGAGTAGAACGAAAGAATTCGACCGGGACGTTGCCCTAAGCGGGGCTATCGAGGTGTTTTCCGAGCATGGCTTCGAAGGCACGTCCTGTGAGGCGCTCGTTCATGCGATGGGGATCGGTCGCCAAAGCCTCTACGACACGTTCGGCGATAAGCGGAAGCTCTATGTCGCTGCTTTAGAACGATACACCAGCGACAGCATCAGCGAGCAGTTCCAGGATCTCAGATCGAAACGGTCCGCGATGAAAGGGATTGAGGCGCACCTCCGTGGCGCTGTGGAGAGAACGACCTCAACACTGTCGCCAAAATGCCTCGGGATTAGTGCGATCTGCGAATTTGGTCGCTCCGATTCCGAAATTTCCGCCATATCGGATGCTGCCGGCCACAGGCTTCTTTCTCTGCTTGAGCGGTGCCTATCCGAAGCCAAGGCGGCGGGCGAAATGGCCCAGGACGTGGCCATCTCCGACGCGGCTAACTTCATCGTGGCGACGCTCGTGGGCATTAAGATTGCGGCCCGCGCGGGGGCGTCCCCTGAGGCCCTGAAGAGCATAGCTCGAATGGCGCTTCGGAGCCTACAGAAAGCTTAATCATCTTTTTTTGTTCAAAAATGGATTATTCATTCCAGAAAGAACGTCTATGAAAACCGTCATCATTCAAGCCCACGGCGGCCCAGAGCAGCTCAAGCTTCACGAGGCTTCATCGCCGGTTCCAGGTCCAAGAGAGACGCTCGTGATGATCCGAGAAGAATAGCGAGTCGAACGACTGTGGTTCTTCGGATTGAATGGTACAGTTCGACACCAATTCGAGCAGGTGTTTCTCTAGATGATCAAGTGCTTCGGATTCCTTTTGTTTATTTGTAATGCAGGCATCGTCCTTGCAGCCGACAGAGAATTTGGACACCCAATTTTTCGAACGTTCACCGCTCACGACTATGGTGAGGGGGTGGGCCAGATATTTGCGATATCAGAGGATCCTCAGGGTCGCATGCTTTTTGGGTGCGAAGACGCCATCCTGGTGTTCGACAATAATCGCTGGGAAACGATTGCAGCCCCGGGAACCGGTTTTATCAGATCGTTCGCCGCTGATAGGGACGGAGTAGTCTGGTTCAGTAGCAGTACCCAGATCGGTTACTTGTCCAGAGTCGATGGGGGATACCGGCTGGTTAAAGTCTACGAGGGCGCACTGGGAGTAAACTCCCGCGTTATTGTCGACGGTGACCGTCTGTACTTCACTGGCGACTCCGGACTTCTAACCCGGGAAAACGGACATATGTCGCAGCAGCCTTGGCCAACAGACGCGATGACCAAATTCTCTGCCGCAGTTGTCGATGGCAAAATCTGGGCCGGCGATCGAGACGGATCCATCTATGAGCTCGATGGCGGCAAGTTTACCAAAATCGCGGAATCGCCTTCGACCGATGCCGGCAGGGTGCTGGCAATTGTGGATTGTTCAATCGGCGATGTGCTGATTGTCAGATCGTTGGGAATTTTTCGGAAAACCGGCGCTACGCTCGTACCATGGCCAACCGACATCGATCCTCTGCTGAAAACTGCTCCTATCTTCCGGGCAAAATGGATATTGGGCAATTATCTGGCCGTCCTAGTGCAGAACACCGGCGTCTACCTGCTCGACCGTCAGGGGCACCTTGTCGAAAGCCTCACGCTCGACAGCGGCTTGGCAGATGCCGGCTTCGAAGCACGTGGCGAAGATCGGGACGGAGGCCTTTGGGTAGGAACCGACACCGAGATTACTCGGATTCAGTTTGCGGTTGGATATACCGAGTTTGACCACGAATTGGGATTGCCGAAGGGCTTTGTCACCGGTGTAATCAGGTATCAGGATAAAATTTACGCCACTACCCAACACGGCGTCTATGTTCTAAAAGCGGCCCAAGATGCGTCTGAATCCTCTCAATTTCTCCGGTTCGGAAATGAGAGTGACCGCTTTTTCGGGATAACCGTCAGCGGTCCGAACGCGTTTGCTACTAGCGACTCAGGCGCTTACGCCCTGGACGTGGCAGGCTCCAAGCTTAAGCGGATCGGATCCGCAGCTGCCCTAATCGTTCCCTCGACAACTGATCCAAGGCGGCTGTTTCTCGGCACGCGAGACGGTTTGGAGTCCATTAGTAACTCCAACGGTCAATGGTCTTCCGAGGGCCTGCTCTCGCAATTTCCTTACTTTATTGGGGGATTGGTCGAGGATGAAAATGGCGACCTGTTTCTCTGCACCGAAAGTAATGGATTTTATCGGGTCCAGTTGGACCGGGGCGCGCGGCCATTGTTCCGCAACGCTCGAATAGAGCGACTAGTGGACAACCAAGAGAACCGAAACGTTCCAGGAGGTCAGGCGCCGGTTTGTCTATGGAAAGGGCAAATGCTGTTTGTTGGAACTGACCGGGTTTGGAAGTTAGTACCGGGCACGAATCGATTGGAGCCTTTTGAGTTGACGGCAAAAAGCTTGCCTTGGCGGAACGTTCAAATGATCGTTCGTAGCCAGTTAACCGAAGACTATGTTTGGGTAAGCAGTCGCCCTGTTAATGCAAGCCCAGAGACTGGTTTTGAGGTGGGACAGCTCTATTCGTCGGGACGCTACGAAGCGCTCTCCCACGCTGTCTCCTACCCATTGGGTCTAATAAATAGTGTTTGGGATGAAAAAGTGGAGGGCAAACCGGTGGTGTGGATCGCCGGGGACTACGGCCTGATGCGTGTCTTTCTGGATCGACCCACGTTTAGTAAAAGACAATTCGAGCTTTATCCGAGTCAAATCGTAACCGCGGACGGAAAACCCATCCCGATTCACGACAGTAAAGAGTTAACCCTCGAATACGATGACCGGGATTTCCAAATTCGTTTCGGCACGGACCATTTCAGTGTCGATACTGAGCTCTATTATCAGGCCACTCTGGAAGGAAAAGTGGCCCACCGGTCGCCAGCCGTAACCGCACCGGTTTGGCGCTCCGGAGCACTCAATGAGGGTCACTATCTTCTTTCGGTTGAAGCTAAAGACAGCAACGGAGTCGAGAGCAACGCACTGAGGTTAGCCTTCATCATCGAGCCGCCCTGGTACAGGACGCTTTGGATGGAAATCGTCTGGGGAATATTGGCAATTTTGATTGTCTATCTCTTTATCCGCTGGCGGACATGGCAGATGACTTTACAGCAAAGGCAGCTGGTGCAGACGGTTGATCTGCGCACTCGGGAACTGCGGCTAAACGAGATTGAGCTCCGAGAAGCCAAAGATGCCGCCGAACTAGAGCGAGGGCGCGCCGAAACTGCTAATCGTGCCAAGACAGCTTTCTTGGCCAACATGAGTCACGAGTTGCGAACCCCTATCAACAGTATTCTCGGCTATGCCCAAATACTCCTCCGGCGCCGGGAACGCGGCGACGACGGAGGAGCGAAATTGAGAACGATCCTGGCTAGCGGAGAACAGCTTCTCGAAATGATCAATGAAGTATTGGACCTCTCCAGGGTCGAGTCTGGAAACGTATCGGTTGAGCTTCGGTCCTTGGAGCTGCCCAAGTTTATCGCGGGAATCGTTGACGAGTTTCAACTGCGAGCCGCTCACGGGCAGCTGCGTTTCATTCACGAGATTCACGGGGAGCTGCCGCAATGGATCGAAACCGATCCTCTCCGGTTACGACAAGTACTCTATAATTTGCTGGGGAACGCCGTGAAATTTACCACTCAGGGAGAGATCGCTTTAAGAGTGCACGTGACTTCAGAGCAGCTCCGCTTTGAAGTGAAGGACACCGGAAAGGGAATCCCGCAGGCAGATTTGCCTTCGATGTTCAAGCCCTTCTACCAAGCAAGTAACAACCAGCTAATAGGCCAAGGCGTGGGGTTGGGATTGTATATTAGCAAGCAAATTGTGGAATTGCTTGGAGGAAAAATCTCGATTGATAGTGAACCGGGCCGAGGCAGTACGTTCAGTTTCGAGATTCCGCGGCGCGACGCAAACCCAGTTAGTTCTGAACCGGCTTCGCCACAGATCATCGGTTATGAAGGGCCGCGCCAGAAGATTTTGGTGGTGGACGATGAACCGCTCAACCGTTCGATGTTGAGAGAACTTCTCTCAACGGTCGGCTTTGATACGGTCGCAGCGGATTCCACAGAACAAGCGCTTTCGCTGCTCAAGGATAGTTTTGATGCGGTGATCTCAGACATAAGAATGCCAGGCTTTGATGGGAATACCTTCTGCCGGCGGCTCAGGTCATCTGATGAGACTAAGAACCTGATCATTATTGCCTGCTCGGGCAGTGTATTTGCTGACGACCAGCGCCTGGCGCTTGCGTCTGGATTTAACGATTTCTTACCGAAACCGGTACTGGAAGAAGAACTATTCGAAATCCTGAGAACACATTTGAGGGTAAAATGGGTCTACGCCGAACGGAACAAATCCGCGTTCCAGAACGACTAAAGCTAGATTTACCTCACCCCAGCCGCCAGCCGGCCAGCACAAACAAAACCGGCGACATGGGCGAGAACGTTTCGATGCTCTCGAAGCCCAGTGTCCGCAGCCGCTCTTCGATTTCGGTTGCCATCCAGGGGCGACCGCCACTGCGCACGATTCGCAATTTAGTTAGTATTTGGGGTCCGCGCACGAAACGGAAAAAATCGTACGCTTAGGCCTTCCAAGGATCATGCGATTAAAGGAAAACGCTCCAGAACTCGATTACAGCTCGTTTTACGGCAAAACCGGTTGGAAGCCAACTGCCTTGTGATGGAGGTTGAGGGTTCCTTCTGAGTGCATTCACACTCCAGTCCACGAGGAGAGAGAGCTCTTAGCGTACTTAAATTTCCGTTTCGTGTGCGGACCCCTAGTTACCGGTTCATTCCGTATCGTCGGTGAGATCCGGTCGATCATCCTGGAACTAGGAGCCCAGCAAAGACCGATTCTCGCGCAGTAGCGGTCCTGAAACTCTCGGGCGTCCGCTTTCTTGGCAGGGATCGTTGGCGACACACCCGGGGCAGTTCGAGCCTCCGCAAAAATCGCCAAAAATAGAAGCGAGCAGGTTCCGCCAAGACATTAGGTAGGAACCTATTTAGCGTACTGCTCAACTCGACACGGAATCGCGTCATCAAGAAATTGAATAAGAGGGAGTATGTGTGAGTTACCCACGTTCACTGAACGTTAGATTGAGACGCCTAACCCACGGCCAAACCGCGCAATGAATTCAAGAAATACGATTCTCGACGCAGCCTCTCTGATCGAACCGGCGTCCAATCCGAAGTTGCTCCGCCTGAGTTCAACTCTCGAAGGAAGCCCCGGCTTTTATGTTCCACCTGGCGGTATGGCGTCCCCATCAATAAGGGAGTGGGTGCGAACTGCCGACCTTCACTGAACGTCAGATCCGGAATAGCAGGCTCTAATGTATTAGAACCAGAAGGGCGCAAGGCAATTCCGCTAAACGTTTAGCCAAACGATCAAAACAGTAAATCGAGCAATGGATGTAAATCTGAAAAACAACCGGGGCGACCGACAATCGCGAAACGAACGACGCACTTTTGTTCTCGTTCACGGAGGATGGTGCGGCGGCTGGCTATGGCGGTATGTCGCACCCGCACTTCGAGAGTTGGGGCATGTGGTGACAACACCAACCTTGACCGGCCTGGGCGAGCGCCGTCATTCAGAAAATAGGACCGCAACTCTGTCGACCCATATTGAAGATATCGTTGCACATATTGAGATGGAGGGCTTTCAGGATGTGATTCTCGTCAGTCAGAGTTACGGGGGCATGGTGGCCACCGGCACCCTGGCGCGTATCCCTGACCGTATCCGATCAATGATCTACCTGGACGCTTTCGTCCCCGAAGACGGAAAATCGCTGGTCGACTGTTTCTCGCCGGAGGACCAAGCCCCATTTATGACCTTTAAAAATGAGGACAGGTCAATTCCTCCGTTTCCACTTTCATACTTGGGTATTACAGATCCTGCGCTCGTTGACTTCATGACGCCAAAACTTGTGAACCAACCTTGGCGAACGCTGTTCGAGCCAGTGAAAGTATTACCGCGCCCCGCCCATGTTCGCATGAGTTACGTCCGCTGCACCAATAGTGTAGGAGATCATTTTGATCGAATAATGGAGCGAGTGACGCGTGACTCTAAGGTTCGGACTGCCACGATCGACGCCACCCATCTCTGCATGTTGACAGCTCCCGAAGCTACCATCAAAACCATCCTCGACTTGGCAGAGATAAACGAGTGAGGGCATTGACCTCCCTAGCCGTTCAGAGCATCGCGGAGATGCGAGAAGCTCGGACAACGATTACGGCAACTGGGACAAAAAGGGAAAGGTATCTCAACTAGCAATGTCAACTCGTATAGATGCGAAAGGAGTCGCGTTTCGAAGAGCTTTCTCTGCGTTACTTAGATGCGGCTTACAACCTTGCCCGGTGGCTGGTAATTCGAGATCAAGATGCAGCCGACATTGTCCAGGAAGCCTATGCGTGCGCTCTTCAAGGCTTCCCCGAGTTCGACGGAGACAACCCGCGAGCTTGGCTGCTGACTATTGTGCGTAACACTGCCCACAGCTGGCTTACAAAACACAACCGGCAAGAGGAGGTAGCTCGAGTTCACGAAGAGCCCGACGCTGCACCCACGAAAATCGTGCCCTCGCGATTGTCCCAGGAAACACAACGACAGTTAATAGAGGAGGCCTTAAAACGGCTCCCGGTAGAGTTTCGTGAAGTGTTGCTCCTGTTTGAAATCGAGAGATGGTCTTGCCAAGCAATAGCAGCGGCGCTTGACGTGCCAGTGGAAGTCGTGATGTCTCGCCTGAAAAGCGCGCGTCGCCGCTTGCGAGCAGAGCTAGCCTTTGTCCATCAAGTTAGCAACTGCGGTAGTGACGGTCAGAGCCGGACCGGCGGCGTGATCGAAACAAGCTGCGGGCGATGCGGTGCGAGCGGCCCGGGCAACTAAGAAGGAGGGCCTGGAGGGGAGCCGCTTTATAGCCCGGCAGCTCTATGGGTTGGTAAGCAGGCGGCTCCCGGGAACGTCTCGAGGTGTGGCAGTTCTATGGGCCGTTGTATCCGCCGACCGGAACAGACGCGCTGGGCAAAATATTGCGTTGGGTCATTCCCGGGAGCCGCCTGCTGCTAACCGATAGAGCTGCCATCCTGTAAAGCGGCTCCCCTCCAAACCGATAAAGCTGCCATCTTATAAAGCGGCTTGCCAGACGTAGCCTCCCGGCCTGCCGGACAGAGCCTCCCGGAGTTATAACGACGGGGCGTAGTCTGGCTGCCCTCCAGGCCTGTAGCCCGGATATCAGTCATCGCTTCTGCTTATTACTCCGAGAAGAAAGCGATATTTCACAGAAAGCCGGAAACCGGCTTTGGTTGGCGCGTCGTCTACAGCAGCGGGCGGCGCTCGGAGGGCGGAGGTGTCCAGCACTCTGGGTTCGAAAATAAGATGTTTTGGATGGGAATCTTCGCAATCGCTGGAGTTTTGCCCGTCAAAACAATGTTAGAGGATGGTATCTGAGAAAGGATTCGCTTGGCCAAATTTCGTAGCAAAACTAAACTTGACTGCTCGGTAAAGCTGCGGTTGGGTACCAAGCTGGACCAGGAACTGCCGCGTCGAGGAGTTTTCACGGCGTTGAGTTTGCGAGCGGCCGTTCACTAAGCGTATGAAGCTGGTTTTGTTGTACTCCTGTCGTATCCCCCCGGACGCACCTTTTTTAACGACCGGTCCTCGGGGTCTTCACGATGGATACTATTTTTACTGAAGTTTGTGCGCTGGTAACGGCGGCGTTTGTACTCACACTCGCGCCTGGCTTCAGGAAGTCAGAGCGATCTTTGCTGTCGATGCGGGATCGAGGAACCGCGTTGCTCGTGTTCCTGATCCTCGGTTTAGTCGAAGAAGTCACCAGCTCGCAAGTCGGCTGGCTCAACGAACGAATTGTGGCAGTGTGTGCAGCCGGTCTGGTGGCGGGCCCTTTCGTGGGGGTCGCCGTCAGCGTTTTTGTCACCTGGTTGGCGGTGAGGTGGGACGGTCTGCCTTTCGAATGGATCGGTATTTCGATGTTGTGCGGCGGTCTGGTCGGCGGATGTCTGTTTCGTTGGCGTCCTCAACTAGCGCAACGCCCGATGACCGGATTCTGTCTAACGTTGGCGGTATCATTGCTCAGGAATGGCCTGGTTTATGTTCATACCCCGAACCCACGCGGGATGTTGCCTACTTTTGAGCAGGTTTGGATAGCGCCCGTGCTGCAGGGTTTGGGCGCGGCATTGATTCTAGCGATCGTTGAACAGGTACGTGACCACGACGAACAAACTCGAGCGGCGGCTGACGCTGAAGTCCGTGCTCTCCAAGCACGCATGAATCCCCATTTCCTCGGCAATGCTTTGAATGCCATCGCCGCGTTGGCCGTGGTCTCGCCGGGAGAGGTGCCCCGCGCAGCTGGGCGGTTGCGCCAATTTCTACGGGCCAGCTTCGACCAACACGAGCGAGCGCTAGTTCCGCTAGAGGAAGAGCTGGCTTTGGTCTCTGCTTATCTCCATATCGAGTCGCTGCGCCTGGGGAACCGATTGAAGGTGGAACGGGTGATTGATCCGCACTTGTCCAAGGTTTTAGTGCCTCCTTTCGCTTTACAGCCGCTAGTTGAGAATGCGGTGCTGCACGGACTGTATTCCTCCCCGCGAGCGGGGTGCTTGGGGCTTCGGGTGCATGCGTCCGGATCCTGGCTAGAGATGCGCGTCAGCGATGACGGGCAGGGAGTTCCCCAGCAAGAGGTCGAGCATCTCTTCTTTGCTGAGGGCCAGAAGGTCCACGCGTTGGCGCTCTTACGCAAGCGACTGGAAGGCTTGTTTGGACGCTCCTTTCACCTGGCCGTGTGTAGCCAGGTCGGACGGGGCACCATTGTGACTTTGCGTATCCCGCTGCGAAAGCCGTTCGGGAACTTCCTAGAATCACCCGGTGTTGTCCCGCCGTATGTGCGCGGACTGGCGCTTTATTAAGACTTATTCTCTCATATGTGGATCCGGATTCGTGCCATTATCATCGAAGACGAACCTTTGGCTGCCGAGTACTTGGCCGCGTTGCTAGACGATACCTGCCAGGTGGAGGTCGTCGGTACCGCCACCGAAAGTGAGGAAGGTTTACGCCTTTGCGCTGAGCTGCGGCCAGATGCGGTCTTTCTCGATATCAACTTGCCGGGTAAAGACGGCGTTTCACTCGCCACGCAACTCGCTATGCTTCCCCAGCCGCCTCATCTGGTTTTCACCACGGGAAATGCAGGTCGCGCCACCGATGCTTTTCGTTTGGATGCGGTGGACTATCTGTTGAAGCCTCTGGATCCGGATCAAATCACTGAAGCGGTGAATCGACTCAGCACGCACCTACGTCCTTTCGAGTCCTCTTCGCTGCCCGCTCGCCGTATTAACTCGGCAACGACGCCAGACAAAATGTCCTTTACTGGCGGAGCCGGCGAACTGTTACCGGTTAAGGATCTAGACCGTGACCAGATCCGATTGCTCGCGCGTCGCGAGGTTACAGCAGTGCTGAGACGGGATCGTCGCACCTGGGTGCACACCGTACGGGAAGAGTTTGCCACTTATTATCCGTTGGCTGACCTCATACGATGGCTAGGCGACGATCCGTTTATCCAGATCGGAAGGCATGCGGTAGTGAATCTTCAGGCCATCGAACATGTGATCCATTACGGTGACCGCCTTTACCGCGTCCGGCTCCGTGACCGGTCTGGGACTGAAATCACTGCCTCGCGTACCGGCGCAGCTCGCTTGGCAGCGGTGCTGAAGATGCAGCGGGCGTAGGGCGCGGGAACTCGCCCGAAGCTCCTTCCCGAATAGCAGATAGCAGATAGCAAATAGCAGATTGTCCTACCGAGGACGCGTGGCAGGGTCGAGCCGCCGTCGATATTTGCTATCTGCTATTTGCTATTTGCTATTCGGGAACGAGCCTCAGGCGAGTTCCCGCGTTCCCGCCGCGGTTCGGACAATGAATGCGGCAGCTTGGACAAGAACGCCCCTTGGTGACAGCCAGTGTCTACTGTTTCTGAGAGAGGCCGGCGGCTCGACCAAGCGCAAGTGCTTGGGAGCAAGTAGCATGAAGAATTCAATGAAGACACTGCAATTAGTCTTGGGCCTTATGACTCTGTTTGCTGTACATACAAATGCTGGCACGCAAGAGCAGCTAGCCAACTATCGTCAACAAATCGATTCGATCGACCAACGCATTGTTGAACTATTTCAAGAACGCGCTCGAGTGGTTGCGCAAGTCGGCGATATCAAGCGCGAAGCGCATCTACCGGTCACCGTTCCCAGCAGAGAAAACGAGGTCATAGCCAAGGCTCGAAATCTGGCTAAGGGCGGCCCGCTGCCAGCGGACGCTGTCGGACGTATTTATCAAAAACTTGTAGAAGAAATGCGCAACTGGGAGTCCGACCTCGACGCGACGGCCCGCCAAACATCTAGTCCGTCGCCGGCGACGGATGGCAAATAAGGTTTTTCTGCGAGTACGTCAGAATCCCGAGTTCGGGCTTTGGCGATATTCTCGCGAATGCTGGATTTTCTATGACTGCTATCGGGGGATCCGTGGTTGAGAGTATTTTCGATGCCGTTTGCGTATTGGTGACGGCAGCCTTCGTTCTGACGCTCGTGCCAGGCTTGAGATTGCGCGAGCGCTCTCTGCTCTCGATGCGCGATCGAGGAACCGCGTTGTGTGTGTTCCTGATTCTTGGGTTGGTCGAAGAACTGAGCGATTCGCATAGCGGTTGGTTCAACGAACGAATCGTGACGGTGTGTGCGGCCGGTCTGATCGCGGGTCCCTTGGTAGGAATAGTGGTCAGCGTTTTCGTGACCTGGCTCGCGGTTTCATACGATGGCCTCCCTCTGGGGTCTATTGGCATTTCGATGTTGTTTGGCGGCCTGACGGGTGGGTGGCTGCATCGGTGGCGCCCGAGATTAGCGGAACGTCCTATCACCGGATTTTGTCTGACTGTGTTGGTGTCCTGGCTGCGTACGGGCTTGACGATGTTGTGCGTTCCTGGCGTGCGCATTGGTCCCCAGATATTCACACAGATGGGAATAGCACCGATTTTGCAGGGGTTGGGCACAACCTTAATCCTGGCGATCGTCGCGCACGTGCGTGACCGCGACGCGCAATCAAGAGCCGCAGTCTCGGCTGAGGTGCGTGCGCTTCAAGCCCGTATGAATCCGCATTTTCTGTTCAACGCCTTGAATGCGCTCGCGGCACTGGCTAAGGTTTCACCGCGTGAGATTCCACGTGCGGCCGGGCGGTTACGATATTTTCTGCGAGCCAGTTTCGACCAACACGAACGAGTGTTGGTACCGCTCGGAGAAGAGTTGGCCGTAGTCCATGCCTATCTCGACATCGAGTCGCTCCGGCTCGGCACCAGATTGAAAGTCGAAGAAGTGATCGATCCGGGGCTAACGGAAGTCTTAATGCCTCCTTTCTCGCTCCAACCGTTAGTAGAGAATGCCGTACAACACGGCCTGCAATCCTCGCCAAAGGCTGGACGGTTGCGCCTCACCGTCCGCCAAGACGGACAAACACTGGAGATGAGTGTCAGTGACGACGGGCACGGAGTGCCCTCTGCCGATGTGAAAAAGATTTTCTTTGCGCCGCGTCCGGAGGTGCACGCTTTGGAGGTGTTACGTCGGCGGCTCCACGGTCTCTTCGGCCGCTCATTTCGCTTGGAGGTATTCAGCGAAGTTGGACACGGCACCACTGTGACCTTACAGATTCCACTGCAGATGCAGTTCGAAGTTTCGGGAAGGTCATTCGAAACGGATCCCGCGACGCCGGGACAACTTGCGTCAGGTTAGTGTGGAGCTTCCTTCTCGTCCTCGTTCTCGTCGTCGTCCTCGTCCTCGAATTTGGGCCGCGGAGTGATGGAGTAGTGCGCCAAGTCCGAATGGCACCCGCGTAGCGGTTGGGGTTCCTGGAGGGGAGCCGCTTTAGAAGATGGCAGCTCTATCGGTTAGCAGCAGGCGGCTCCCGGGAATTACCCAGCGCAATGTTTTGCCCATCGCGTCTATTCTGTTGCGGGGATACAACGGCCCATAGAACTGCCGCACCTCGAGACGTTCCCGGGAGCCGCCTGCTGCTAACCGATAGAGCTGCCATCTGGTAAAGCGGCTCCCCTCCAGGCGTTCGGGCCACTCCACACATTACGTGTTTGCATTTTTTCTGTGTTACTTACTCACCCTAGCGATTCCGTATGTTAAAATATCACATATATACTGTTGATTGTGTGATTAAATCACAGTAACCAATCGAACCTTGTCCTCTCCTAAGAGCCGACCGTCATTGATCCTCGACTTGGTCGATCGCCAAGGGAGCGCCACCTACGGGGCGCTGGCCGAAGTCCTGCAAGTCTCCACCATGACCGTCCGGCGGGATTGCGATGAATTGGTGCGATCGGGAAAGATCATTAAGACCGTAGGCGGGATACAACAGGCGAGCGCTGCACCTTATCTTTACGAGAACAGCGTTCGAGAACGAATCGCCAGCAACCAATCGGAAAAACGAGCCATTGCTGCGAAAGCGCTCGACCTGGTTGGAGATCGTCAAACGATCTTCATTGATGGTGGTACCACCAACCTGGCCCTGGCGAAGCTCATCGCCGTCCAACGAACCGGGCTCACCATCCTGACGAACTCGGCTTTGACCTGTTTGGAGCTCAGTAAGGGCAACAACACCATTATTGGAATTGGTGGCGAGTACGATCCGGTCACTCTCTCGTTTGCAGGGCCGCAAGCGGATGAAATCGCAAAATCGTTCCTCGTCGATCAAGCCTTTTTTAGTACGAAAGGGTTTCTACCAGAGGATGGCACCTACGAGTCTGCGGTGGCGACCTCGCGTGTAAAACAGGTCATGGCAGCGCGGGCTGCTCAGACAGTTTTGCTCGTCGATCATACGAAGTTCGGCATTCGCGCACTCAGCAAAGTGCTCGACGTTTCACAGATCCACCACGTCGTGACTGATGAATGGGTTCGAAAGTCCGATCTCGAGGCGGTACGGCGTGCCGGAATCACGGCTCACATAGCCGCGGTCACCAATTTGGAGTCGGATTATGTCACTTTGGCCCATTAGCGAACTCATCCAGCACGCGCGCCAGCAACAATACGCGCTGGGGTATTTCGAAAGCTGGAACCTGGAATCGCTCCAGGGGGTGCTCGACGCTGCTGAAATGACGGGCTCACCGATCATTATTGGATTCAACGGAGAATTCTTGAGCCGCTCCGGCCGCAAATTACCAGAGCGTATCCGCTGTTACGCCGAGTTGGGAAAAGCGGCGGCGACTGACGCGGGCGTCCCGTGTGGACTTATCTTTAACGAATGCCCGAATGATGAATGGGTGCGGAACGCCGTCCTAGCCGGATTCAATCTGGTCATGCCCGCAGATCCCGGCGCTTCCTATGAGGACTACCGGCTTAGAGTCGCAACCCTCACTGAGTTTGCTCACCGCCGAGGTGCTGCGGTAGAAGCTGAGATTGGCCGTTTACCGTTTGGAAGCCTCAAAAACGGGAGCTCCTTAACCGATCCGGACTTGGCCGCTCGCTTCGCTGAGGATACGAAGGTGGACCTTTTGGCGGTAAGTGTCGGCAACGTCCATGTTCTGACGAAGGGCGAACGAGAGCTCGATCTTAAACGCCTGTCCCACATCGGTGAACGCGTTAACAAACCGCTGGTCTTACACGGTGGTTCCGGCATCACCGCGAGTTCAATTCGCGCGGCGATCAGGTTAGGGGTCAACAAGGTCAATTACGGTACCTATTTGAAGCAACGATATCTTGAAGCGCTGCGTGCAAGCGTCGCAGCAGAAGTGGATAACCCCCATGAACTATTAGGCATGGGTGGTGAACACGACGTGATGATAGCGGGCCGGCTGGCTGTCCGCGACGCCGTCCTGGAACGCATCGAATTACTCGGTTGTTGCGGAAAGGCGAACTAGCTTATGAAAAGGATCGGTTGCGGAGGCATTTTAGTAAAGGACACGTTTTGCGGTCCGTTTCCAGGGTTGCCACGTCCAGGAGAATTAGTGGCGGTCGATGCGATTAAAACCATGGCTGGCGGATGCGCAGCCAATGTTGCCATCGATCTTTGTAAACAAGATCTCGCGGTTGATTTGGTCGGCTGTCTTGGCCGGGATGCAGCCGGTGAAACCCTGGTAAAAGCTTTGCAAACCGCCGGAGTAAATTGCGATCGACTGGTTTATACTCGCGAATATCCAACCAGCGAGACCATCATCTTGTTAGTCGAAGGGGAAGACCGCCGTTATATACACACCTTTGGCGCCAATCAGGAATTTTCAGTTTACCATTTAGATGGGAATTGGTTAGCTGGTTTGGACTTGTTTTATCTGGGTGGGCTATTTGCCATGCCTGGTATCCAGCTAGATGAATTGCTAACTCTGCTGCATTTCTGTCGCGAGCACGAGGTAGTCACAGTAGTCGATGTGGTTTTACCTAAAGGATTCGTCTATGCACCCGAAGTGCAAGATCTGCTGCCTTACATCGATTGGTTCTTACCCAACGACGCGGAAGCCGCCGTTTTGACCGGCCGGAATGACCCGTGGGAGGCGATGCAAGTGTTAAGGAGCTGGGGAGCGAAAGGGTTAGTGATAACCTTGGGTGAACACGGATCACTCGGAGTTCAGGGGGACGAGTGTTGGCGTTGTGCCTCTTATCCGTGGCAGACAATTGATCCTTCCGGAGCTGGCGACGCGTTTGCCAGCGGTTTAATCACCGGAATTGCTAAGGGATGGGATTTTCCTCGGATTCTGAGGTATGCGACTGCGCTGGGAGCCTCAGCCACCCGGGCGATCGGCACCACTGACGGCGTGCTGACTGCGACGGAAACCGAGCGCCTGATTGATCAACGGCCGCTCGCCATGTGCGCTGAACATTTAGCTAACCCGACCCCGGCATGAACTTGAAAATGCCGGATCTATCGACTACCGGATCACCGATCAAAGTAATTCGATGGTTGATTGAAGTGGGAGACTTGGTTGAGCGCGGGCAGGCCGTCCTCGAAGTGGAGACAGACAAAGCGGCCATGGAGGTGGAAGCGCTTGGGTCCGGAACGTTGCTCCAACAGTTAGTGCCGGTCGGCAGTGATGCCTCCGCGGGCGACCTGCTGGCGGTCATCGGCGAAGCTCAAACGGCCTCCACCGGCAGTGACGACCGCAATGGCGCCGCCGCGACCAACTATCATCGCGATTTCTTGCTCGGTCTATATGAGCGGATGTTACTAATTCGTCAGTTCGAAGACCGGGTTAAGGCGCTCTTTTTGGAAGGCGTCATGCCGGGAACAATCCACCAGTGCCAGGGGCAGGAAGGTACTGCGGTCGGGGTCTGTGCGGCGCTCAGGCCCAACGACTTTATTACTTCTACCTTTCGTGGTCACGGGCACGCGTTGGCCAAAGGATTGACTGTTCAGGAAATGTTAGATGAACTTTTTGGCGCGGTTACCGGTTGTTGCAAGGGCAAGGGAGGCTCAATGCATATGGGGAATCCGGCGAAAGGGATGATCCCTGGAATCGCCATCGTAGCCGGAGGGATCCCGGTGGCGACAGGAATGGCGCTCGCTTTTAAGCTGCGGAAAACCAAAGAGATTGTTGCCTGCTTCTTTGGCGATGGCGCCGTGGCCGAAGGTGCGTTCCATGAGGCGCTAAATATGGCAGCGCTCTGGAGTTTGCCGGTGTTGTTCGTTTGCGAGAACAACTTGTACGGAGCTTCCACCCGGATCGATGAAGTGATGAAGAATACCAGGGTTTCCGATCGGGCGGCCAGTTACGGTTTTCGCGGTGAAACCGTCGATGGTAACGATGTGCTGGCAGTCTACGACGCAGCCACGCGGGCGGCAGAGGAATGTCGCGCTGGGCGAGGTCCGGTTTTGCTCGAACTACAAACCTATCGCCGTACCGGACACTCCCGGCGCGATCCCTGCCATTATCAGCCAAAAGAAGAGCGCGCGGCTTGGTCTGCGAACGATCCAATCACCCGGTTTGCTCAAGCGTTGTTAGTCGGCGGTAACGCGGACCTGGATGATCTCGAGCGCATCCAGAAAAAAATCGATGATGAGATCGAGCGCGCCGTCGAGAAGGCGAAACTGGCGCCAAAGCCGGCGCTCGATGATCTGCTTACGGATGTTTATGCGAGCTAACCATCGTGCTCGTCCTCGTGCTCGGGCTCGAGAGTGGGACGCATGTGGCATTTCGTTAAGGTTTGGCGTAACGCGCGATGATGGAAATCTGTCCCGTAGGGACCGGACGAATTTTGTCCCGAAGGGACTGGATGAAGGTAGCCTGGCACGTAGTGCCTGGAAAATCGGCCGTTACAATCCGTCCCGTAGGGAACGGTGTGAGCTGGGCAATACCGCTTGCTCTCCATCAAAGACTAAGGAACCTCACCGCCAAACGATCATACCGTACCCTACGAGACGGAATCATTTTTGCGCGATTCCAGGCACTTCGTGCCAGGCTACCTTCGTTCAGTCCCTCCGGGACGATACAACACTCCAACGCTCCAACGCTCCAACACTCCATCACTCCATCACTCCGGCCTCGAGGACGAGGACGAGTACGAGGCGCCTTGTGAGTGCGGACCCCCACCCATGAAACGACAGGCGATCGCTGAAGCTTTGCGGGACGCTATCGCGGAGGAAATGGAACGCGATGAAACGGTCTTTTGCATTGGCGAAGATATCGCGGTACCAGGCGGCTGGGGCGGTGCGTTTACGGTTACTCTTGGCCTCGAAAAAAGATTTCCTGATCGGATGATTAACACTCCGATCGCCGAGCTCGGATTCTTCGGAATTGCAGTCGGGGCTGCCATGATGGGAATGAGACCCATTGCCGACGTTCAATATGGCGATTTCCTCTTTCTAGCGAGCGATCAGATTATCAATAACGCCGCCAAAATGCGGTACATGTCGGGCGGGGTTTGCCAGGTGCCGTTAGTGATGCGAGCGCCGGTCGGTGCAACCGGGCGGGGTTCCCAGCATGCTCAAAACCTGGAGCGTTATTTCACCGGGGTTCCCGGTTTGAAAGTTGTGGCTGTGTCGAATGCTTATGACGCCAAGGGAATATTGAAATCGGCCGTCCGCGATAATGACCCAGTCTTGATTTTTGAACACAAGCTCCTCTACGGCTCAAAAGGCGCCCGCACGGAATCAGGTGCCGTCGATGCTACCAGTGAAATTCCGGATCACGATTATCTGGTTCCGCTTGATCGAGCTGCCGTTCGCCGGACTGGATCGCAGGTCACGATTTTATCCTGGTTATTGATGTTGCATTTCAGTCTGGACGCAGCGGAACGGCTTGCCGGCGAAGGCGTGGATGCGGAGGTGATTGATCTGCGCAGTCTTGCGCCGCTCGACTTTGAAACCATCGGAGAATCAGTCCGAAAAACCGGCCGCGTTGTGATCGTTGAGGAAGGCCCAAAAACGGGCGGCGTCAGCGCAGAAATCGCCGCTGGCATTCAGGAACGTTTTAGCGCTCATCTCAAAGCACCGGTAGCCAGAATCGCTTCCCCGGATGTCCCGGTTCCGTTTTCACCGATCCTGGAAAACGCCTATCGCCCTAGCGTTGCGCAGATCGTGCAGGCCGTGCGAGAAATCGCCGGCAAAACGTAGAGTGACCGACCGGGCGCGTGCTTCTGTCCCGAAGGCAGGAAGACAGAAGGGTTGCAAACACGCCGCGTGTTGAGCGGACCAAACGCCTGGAGGGGAGCCGCTTTGTATCACGGCAGCTCTATGGGTTGGCAGCAGGCGGCTCCCGGGAACGTCTCGAGGTGTGGCAGTTCTATGGGCCGTTGTAGCCGCCGCACGGAATAGACGCGATGGGCAAAACATTGCGTTGGGTCATTCCCGGGAGCCGCCTGCTACTAACCGATAGAGCTGCCATCTTGTTAAGCGGCTCCCCTCCGGGCCGGTGGGCTTACGATCAGCCTGTGTCCCTTAGGAGAACAATTTCGATGCGCCTGGTGAGCACCTTCAACCGCTACGTCGGTGCAATCCGCACCAGGCGCAATACTCCAACACTCCGCTACCCCACCCCCACTTTTCGAACACGAACGCCAAACGCCGAACGCCAAACGCCAAACGCCAAACGCGTTGCGCCCGGTGAGGACAAAGTCCGACAGTCCCCTACGGGACACAGTCGGGCAGCCGACTTAATGGCGCCCGATTCGAAACAGAAGTGCGTTTCAATATCAGCACGACCGGTAACATCAGCAGCGGCGCTACCGCCGAAACCGCTAAGCCCAAGTGCAGATTAGCCAAATCACCGATCCAGCCAACAATCCACGGCATCACAATTCCGCCGGCATTCCCCATAGCGGCCAACGCTGCGAACATCGTTGCTCCGCCGGCGGGATAACGATCGGCGGAAACCGCCAAAACCGTGGGCCAGAGCGAGCTCCCGGTGAACCCGGCGACGATACAAGCGGTTAACGCCCAACCTGGCACTGGCGTGAATGAACCCAGCACAAAGAGCAGCACTGATGAGCCACAGCACCAGGCCAGCACCACGAACGGATTAACCCGCGTGCCCATTGAACCCGCCACCATCCGGCCGGCCGCCATCAAGACCGAGAAAAAGAGCAGAGCCGCTCCGCCAACCCATTTGGGAAAGCCTAACGACGTTTCGGCATAAGCAGGTAACCATTGCGCCATCCCAATTTCGGTCGCACCGCCCAAGAAAATGGCCAACAAACAGCCCCAGAGCCAGGGTTCTTTCAGTAGCCGAGTCATCGGCGACCTACCGGCCTCTTCGGACTCATGGACGAGCTCCGGAAACTGGAAGAATGCGAAGGTGATGAGCAAGGCGAGGGGGAGCGGCAGTAACAAAAGAGCGGCGTTCCGCCATCCCAAACCCACTTGCAGGGCCACGGTACTCGCCAGAATGGTCACTACGGCGCCGACGCAATAGAAGGAATGCAACCAATTCATAGCTGCCGATCTTCGTTCCGGATTAAGCACCGAGACGATCGGGCTAAGAACCATGTCAAGAATGCCCGCGCCGCAACCGAGCCAGAACACGGCGAAGCTCAGCGTCCAATAGTCCGGCGCGAACGACATGCCGAACAGACTTGCCACCATGACCGCGTTACCCGCTATCGCAAACGGCTTTGCGCCCCATCGATCGGCCATTGGCCCGGCCAGTAAAATACCAAATACCAGGCCGGCAAACGAAAACGCGCCCAGCCTCCCCAGCTGCTCTTGGCTCAGACCATTCGGCCCGCCGAAGCTAGCGCTAAAGCTGGTCAAAAAGACCGGCAGAAGATTGACACCGATCGCCAAGCTCATCATCGCGCCGTAACAGAGGATGGTCAGGAGGCGAGGACGGAGCATTTGGGAGGTGGCGGGTGAGGGTAATGGGTGAGTTGTTCGAGATGGCAGGCCGGCGAAGTAATCAGTAATCAGTAATCAGTAATCAGTAATCAGTAATCAGTATTCAGTAATCAGTATTCAGTAACCGATGATCGCAGATCATGAAAATGGCTATCCATCGATGCTCGCAGAAATTTGTACCTTACTGATGATTACTGCCCACCGGCCACTGGTCACTGATCACCGATCACTGATCACCGATCACTGATTACTGATTACTGATTACTGATTACTCCGCTCTCCATCCCACGTCATACGGCCTGCCTTTGCCGGCGCTTCGCTTCCATCGTAACATGGGCCCCGATGAGCAACGAAAAAGATTTCCCGTACGATACGCGAGTCAATATCTTGCACGGCGCACTTGAGATCATCGATGAGAAAACGTTCTCCGATGCGCAGGTGCCTTGGATCAATCAAACGCTTTGCCAGGTCAACGCATCGGTTGTTCGGGTCGGTGTGATCCAAGGTGAGTACCATTGGCACAAGCACGACAACGATGACGAATTCTTTTATGTGCTCGAAGGCCAGCTGACTATCGATCTGGAAGGGCGGACCGTTGGGCTTGGCCTCAGACAAGGATTCGTCGTCCCCAAAGGCGTATTGCATCGCACGCGTTCCCTCGAACGCACCGTTATTCTCATGATGGAAAACGCCGGCATCGTCCCGACAGGCGATTAGTGAGAAGTGAAAGGTGAAAGGCCTGCCCTGAGCAAGCGTTGAGCGCGTCGAACGGGTGAGAGGTGAAAGGTGGTTGGTTCAGCGCAGCCTCATAGAGCCGCGAAGCGGTGAAAAGATTATAGCCTAGGCTGAGTCCGCGAGGCCTAGGTATAGGTACAAAAAAACGACAAGCGCTGAAGGCGCGATAGAACGCGGCTATTGGATGCGCTGGTCGGGTCGGAATGCAAACGTGTGTTGTCGAGGTTAGGGGCAAATGATCGCTCGGGGTCGGAGACCGATCTCTTTCGCGCCTTCAGCGCTGTTACCTTTTTTGCACCGATACCTAGGCCTCGAGGACTCAGCCTAGGCTAAAGACTTTCCAGCGCTTCGCGCCTCTAATCGCCCACACGCCCACACGCCCACACGCCCACACGCCCACACGCCCACACGCCCACACGCCCACACGCCCACACGCTTCCTCGGTTCGCCTCACTTCTTTACCTTTGCGCCTTTGCGTCTTTGCGTGAGATATCTTCCCGTGACTCGTTCTGATCCCTTTCAGCAATCGTTAAAACGGCTCTCGAATCGTTTATTGGAACTCGGCGCGTGGCGTGACCGAGATTGGAGCCTTATCCCTAATGGTGAATTTCGGGTTCGATCGGATGCAGCTTGGCAACCGGTCCGGCTGGGAGACCCTTGGCCGATTCAGGATGCGCCCATTGAATTTCGATTCAACGCTGTAATCCCCAAGACCTGGGTTGGATCACCCGTTCATTGCCGTTTCCGGCTGGGCGGTGAAGCGCTCCTGTTTCTTAACGATCAACCGTTGGCTGGATTGAACACCTTTCACGAAGAACACCCCGTATTAGTCGAAGCGGGTGGGGGAGAAACCTTACGATTCAGCGCTCAGGCTGTTTCGCACGGGCTGTTTGGAACCCCGACCAGCCGGCCGTGCGTGGATCTGGCGGCCGTGGTGGTTCCGGAAACCGATATCCGTTCCTTATACGACGATCTAGCGGCTGTATTAGACGCTGCCCATTATCACTATCTCAAAGGCCGGTACTCGCTGGTCGAATTGCTGGCTGATCTGATGCATCGGGCTTTTGTCAAAATTCCACTTCCCAGAAACGATACCGAAAACTATCTGGCACGCCTGGCCGCAACTTCGCAGAGCCGTTCAGCGGAAAACTTTTATGGGAACGAAGAGAGTTTGGCTTCCCTTTGGGAACGATGGGAGTTTCCTGCAAATCCGTCTCCGCTCACCGGGAAATATCTCCAGCGAGTACGCGAAGTCAGAGAACAATTCCGCAACGATCTAGCTGAGGCTCGGAGCCGGTTCCCGGCCGAAGGCGACGTTTGGCTGACCGGACATGCGCATATCGATTTGGCCTGGCTTTGGCCTCTGGAAGAGACTCGGAGAAAGGCGCGTCGCACTTTCTACACCGTGACCGGCCTCATCGATCGGTACCCGGACTTTTATTTCAATCAGTCTAGTGCCCAGGTCTATGCTTGGATCGAGCAAGATGACCCAGCGCTTTTCGAAAAGATCCGGACACAGGTAAAGGCGGATCGTTGGGAACCGATCGGCGGCATGTGGGTTGAACCCGACGGCAATCTGTTATCGGGTGAATCCTGGGTCCGTCAGCTTTTGTTCGGACAGCGTTATTTTGAGAGCCGATTTGGTCGCCGGGTCAAGGTGGCCTGGCTGCCTGATTCATTCGGGTTTAACGGGAGTTTACCTCAGCTTCTGGTTTCTGCCGGTATTCCGTTTTTTTTCACCCATAAACTAAGTTGGAGCGAACGAAATCCTTTTCCTTACAATCTCTATTGGTGGGAAGGGATCGACGGGACGCGGGTGTTGGCTCACAGCTTTACTAACCCTGAAACCGGTTACAATGCTCGCGTGACCGCGCTGGAGGTTGGCGAAACCTGGCAGAATTTTCTCGGGAAACAAATCCATGACACCACGCTTCTATCTTTCGGATACGGAGACGGAGGGGGCGGTCCAAGCGAAGAGATGTTGGAGCGGTACTCGCGGTTGCGAGCATGTCCGGGCCTGCCCGATCTCAAGATGGGGTTAGTTGCCGACTTCTACAAAGAAATCCCCATCGCTCCCGGCGTTGACGGCTTGCCAGACGTAGCCTCCAGGAGTCTAAACGACGGGGCGAAGTCTGGCGTTCCCAGCGTTCCCGTCTGGGTAGGCGAACAATATCTCGAGTATCATCGGGCCACCTTTACAACCCAGGCCAAGGTTAAATGGCTTCATCGCCAATTGGAACACGCGTTGATTGAAGCGGAGACTGCAGCGACCTTAGCGTTTATCTGGGACCGGCAGCAATTTCCAGCCGAACAACTGGCTTCGCTCTGGGAAACCCTTCTGCTTCATCAGTTTCATGACATCTTGCCGGGCTCAAGCATCCATTCGGTCTACGCATCCGCGCATCAACGACTAACGGCGTCCTTAGAAGAAGCGACGAAGCTGAGAGAGACGGCTCTACAACCGTCTCAACCAGGGTCAGAATCGCTTATTTGGAACTTACAACTGTATGACCGGCCTTTCTCCGCGGAAATAGCGAGCGCTAACCACCAGGATCCGCTGGTTTTCACGGCTGGGGACCACCCGGTGTTAACCCAGCAATTAGAGAGTGGCCGGATGTTAGTAACCGCCCCGATATAGCCGTTCCGGGAATGTCTGCTGTCGTTCTCCGATCTGAAACCGGAGCGGCCACGCCGGCAGCGCCGTTTCTTACCGTTACTTCCCGCCAAATCGAGAACGATGATCTAAGAATCAACGTCAACCCTGACGGCACTTTGGAATCAATCTACGACAAGACTTTCGACCGGGAGGTCTTGGCTGATCGAGGGAATCAACTCTGGCTATTCACCGACGTGCCACGGCAGTTTGATGCTTGGGATATTGATGCGACTTACACCGACGAGGGGACAGAACTTCTGGCCGCAGTAGAGCCGGAATCGGTTGAACCTGGTCCGATCCGAGGCGCGCTGAAGGTGGTACGCCGCTACGAAAACATTGAGATTGTACAGGAGTATCGATTAGCTGCCTATTCGCGGCGACTTGAGATTGCCACCAGAATTAAGTGGCATGGCCGGCGTCGCTTGTTGCGAGCGGTTTTTCCTTTTCGGATTCACACCCATGAGGTTTGGTCGGAAACGGCTTTTGGCGCCGTACCGCGGCCGAATCATCGTAACACTCCGTGGGATCAAGCGCGATTCGAAATCCCGGTCCATCGTTGGGCAGATCTGAGCGAACCCGGTTATGGGGTCAGTTTACTAAACGATGGTAAGTATGGATATAGCGCGCACGGTAATGTACTCGGGATCAGCTTGCTGCGTGCGCCGATTTATCCTGACCCCTATGCAGACGAAGGAGAACATGAGTTCCTTTACGCAGTTTATCCTCATTCGGGGGATTGGCGAAACGGGACGGTACGGGAAGCAGAAGAAATACATTCTCCGCTCAGGATAATATCGAATGCGAAAGCGGAAGGTTGGCCTTCGTTGTTCCGCTTTACGGAAGAATCGCTAAAACTAGCGGCGCTAAAGAAAGCCGAGGACTCCGACGCAATCATCCTGCGGCTTTACGAACCGCACGGTGCTCGCGGAAAAACTACCATCGAGACTGCGCTCCCGCTCCAAAAAGCAGCCATCGTGAATATCCTGGAGGACGAAACCGAGGAATTATCCATCGAAGACGAACGGCGAATGACCTTAGAGTTCAAGCCGTTCCAGGTTGTTTCCTTAAAGCTAATCTTTAAGAGGAGCTAGGAGCGCGAGCGTCATATTTGGTGGGGCGAGGCTCCCGAAAAGCCCGACGATTGACCAAGGGTAAAGTGCACAAACGCCGAAAGATGGGTGAGCAAGGCCTATAGATGCGCCGAGCCGTGGCCCACGATAGACCACTATGGGCGTGTCGGCGTATGGGCGGTTTTGAGGCGCGAAGCGCTGTTAGACTTTAGTCCGGCGGCTGCCGGATGAGTCTGCGAGCCCTCGGTAACGATGCAAAAAGGCGGCCAGCGCTGAAGGCGCGATAGAACGCGGTTATTGAATGCGCTGGTCGGGTCGGAATGCAAACGTGTTGTCGAGTTTAGAGGCCAACGATCGCTCGGGGCCGGAGACCGATTTCTTTCGCGCCTTCAGCGCTAGTCGCTGTTTGCCCGGAATACCTAGGCCTCGCAGACTCAGCCTAGGCTAAAATCTCTCCAGCGCTTCGCGCCTCAAAACGCCGACACGCCGACACGCCGACACGCTCACGAGCGCGCCTCAATGAATTTGTTCAGCGCTTCCCGGGTGGCCGCGGTTGGCACCATTCTCGCGAACGCTTCCGCCTCGATGGCTAATCCTTCGTCGATCGTGGTATTCAAGCCCCGATGAACCGCATGTAGACAAACCGCCACCGCCTCGGGCGCAAACTGGGCAACTTTTAATCCGAGGCCAACGGCTTCCTCAAGCAGTGTCTCTTTATCAACGATCGTGTTGATCAGCCCTGCTTCTTTCGCCTCGATTGCGGTAATCGGTTCGCCGGTCAGGATCATTCTTAGTGCCCGTTTCCGGCCAATTAACCTCGGTAACCGCTGAGTTCCTCCAAAACAGGGAGGTATCCCAATGGCGATTTCAGCCTTGGAAAACTTAGCCTCTGGTACGGCAATCGAGAGATGCGTCGCCTCCACGATTTCACACCCACCGCCGTAGGCGAGGCCATTCACGGCTGCGATAATTGGTTTCGAGAAATTTTCAATTCGCTTTGTCATGTGCTGTCCGCGCCGCACAAACCGACGGTGAACGATTTGCGCACCTTGCTTTACATCTTGGGAGAACTCATGGATGTCCGCTCCTGCGCTGAAAGCCCGGCCGGAACCGGTCAAAACCACCGCCCGAATCTGGTCTTCCTCTTCGATTTGATCTAATGCCTGAACGATCGAGTCGACCAACTCGTAGTTGAGAGCGTTGAGCTTGGCCGAACGTTCAAAGGTGAGAATGGCTACCGATTGACGATCGCTGCGGGAGAGGACGCTGGTGTTCATGGCGAAGGTACAAGTACAGGAAGGAGGAGCCACAATCCAGAAGGTGTGGAGGCGCGAAGCGCTGGACAGACTTTAGCCTAGGCTGAGCCCGCGAGGACTAGGGATCGGTCAAAAAAAAGGCCAGCGCTGAGGCGCGAAAGAAATCGGCGCACTGGTTCCCAAGTAATGATTGACCTCTAGAATCGACAACACGCGTTTGGGTCCGACCCGACAGCATACCCAATAACCGTGTTTCTATCGCGCCTTCAGCGCTTCTCACTTTTACTTTCTACGTACCTAGGCCTCGCGGACTCAGCCTAGGCTAAAGTCTTACCAGCGCTTCGCGCCTCAAATCGCCGACCCGCCGTTACGCCGACACGCCCATACGCCCTCAGGCCCTCACGCCCTCTGCCTCGCCTCCACAAAGTCCCGAATCTTCCCAAGAATACGTTCCTCGACCTCGTCCTGCGTCTCACCTGCAGCCTTGAGCTGGCCTTTCGTAACCATCAACGAATGATCTCCGCTTTCGACCAAATAAAGCTGGTTCGGTGCTTTCATCTGTTCGCGGACGCCTGCCAACAGATCCAACGGACAAAGCGAGTCCCGGGTTCCCTGTACGAACAAGACGGGGGTGGCTAATTTAAGAAGCACCTCCGCCCGCATCTTTTCCGGGTTGCCTCCACCGCAGAGTGGGTATCCGAGGCAGATGACCGCTGCCACGTCTTCTTCGAGGGCAAGATGGCATCCGACTCGACCGCCCATACTCTTACCAATCAGCACCACTGGTCCATCGTGGGTTTTCCTGGCCTCCAGCAACGCTTGTCGATGAGCCGCGACCAGCACCGGCAATGGATCCGGGCGTTTTCGGCGTTCTTCCATGTAAGGGTAATCGAACGGGAAAACCGCGCCAATTGTCGCCAGCCGTTTCGACCACCGTTGCATCCACGGATGCATGGAAGGTGCGCCCGCGCCGTGAGCAAAAACAAAGATTGGCGTTCTCATTTAGACCCAAAGATAAAGCAAAGACTGGAATAGCCGCAAAAGAACGCAAAGAACGCAAAAAAGGGTGACTGATTACCGCAGGCAACACCAGTGTGGGCGAGACCTCGGCACCGAGAATCCGCAACTGCAGATTTTCATATCCCGGCCTCCAGCCCTAATTTTTCTGATCCGTTTTCTTTGCGATCCTTGCGATCTTTTGCGGCTATTCCAGTCTTCGTCTTTTTTTTGCGTTTTTTGTGCCTTTCCGCCTCCGCCAATCCTATGGCGCGACAAGTTTTTGCGGCTATTTGTTTTCTCCGTGCACCCGCAAAATCACAAGGCCTTAGCCTACGGTACGTTTCGTCTTGCTCTCGGAGTTGTCGAATTGATGCATGGCTTAGTTCGGCTCCCGATACTCGCCGGTTTCGCCGCCAACATGGCGAAGCAGTTCGAAGGGACCATCTTGCCCGGCTGGTTTGTCTATTCTTTCGGCTTTCTGCTGCCGTTCGTCGAAGGATTGATTGGACTAGCCCTGATTCTGGGACTGTTTACTCGCTGGGCCCTGGCTGCAGCTTCGCTTCTATTCTCGATCCTGCTCTTCGGCACCTGCCTACGTTCCGACTGGACCATAGTCGGTCTCCAGATGATCTACGTCCTGGCCTTCTTCACAGCGCTATTCCTCCTCGAACATAACGATTACTCCCTAGACCGCCTCATCCGCCGGGAGGAGGCGTAACGGCGACTGGGCGAGGGGGACACGAAACAAATAGCCGCAAAAGGCACAAAAAACGCAAAAAAAGAGGAAGAAAAATCTCACGCAAAGTCGCAAAGCCGCAACGGTGAAAACGGAGGACAGATAAATCGATAGAAGGTTTCGACGTGAGCTCAGCCGAACCGTTCACAAAGCGTACAAAGGAAACCTGATCACTTACCTATCAGCCGTCACCATTACCCACTCTTCATCTGGCTAAATCTTCGCCTGTCGCACCATAGCGAAGCGGCGGTGGATTCATCTGCGGTTCGTTTTGTTTCGCGGCTTGTCGCGCCGTAGGCCTTGCGGAGGCGGATCAGCTTGTGTCCATTCGCGGTCCTCTTTGCGCCTTTGCGTGAGATTTTTCTTCGTCTTTTTTCGCGTTTTTTGTGCCTTTCGCGGCTATTCCGGTCTTCGTTTTTCCCTTTGCGGCTTTGTCTACACAAACGCGGATCGATGCTCGTAGCACCAGGTCTCGAAGGTTTGTGCCGGCCGGCCGGTCAGCCGTTCCACTTCGTTGGTTTGGAATGTGCCCTGGTTCTTGCTCACTTGGATCCAGAGATCGGTCAGAGCAGCGATGAGAGGTTCTGGGAATCCTCTCGATTTCATTCCATCGGCGGCAACCTCGACTGGGGTATCAACACATTTGAGCGGTTTGCCGATGACCTTGCTCAAGATTTGTACCTGTTCTTGAGTACTTAATAATTCCGAACCGGTCAGATCATAGGTTTTCCCTTGATGGCCGGAGCTGGTCAACGCCACTGCTGCCACCGCGGCGATATCGTACGGAGATATCGGCGCAGTCTTTCCGTGACCAGTCGAATGAAAGACGGTTGCCTGGGATTTGATGGTGTCGGCCCACCAGAGCAAGGCATTGGACATGAAACCGCCCGGGCGCAAAACGGTCCACGGGATACCCGTTTCTTCGATTAACACTTCTACTTCGCGATGCAAAGCGCCGATCGGATTTGTCGGGTTAGTACTGACTACTTCGCTTGAGATCATGACGAAGTGGTCGACACCTGCTCGCTTGGCTTCGTCGATCAGCAACCGGTCGGCTTTGTGACCCGGATCCAAAATAACCGGAAGCAAGAACACCTTGTCGACGCCTTGCAAAGCCTTTCGGACGATGTTGGGATCATGCCGATCGCCGATCACCGCTTCGACGGCGGGAGCGAGATTAGAAACCTTCTTTTCGTCGCGGGTTATCACCCGAACCGGGGCCCCTTTTGCGACAAGTTGTTTAACGAGTTCGCTGCCGATATTGCCGGTAGCACCAGTAACGAGAATCATATGTGGTTTTTTCCTTTTGCTAGGTTTACAGAACTCTGCCCAAGATAAGTGACCCGTCAATCACTAATTAACGCCGAGAGCGAGCGGGAACGCCGTGAACGCCGGGAACGGACGCAGCTTACCCGCCGAGAAAGCCAAACCCCGTCCACGCTGTCCACTTGGTCCACTTACGTTCCCGCTCGCTCCCGGCGTTCCCGCTCGTTACCCAGGAGCAATCCCTGACCACATCGCTTTCACCAAACGTTTCACGTAACGCCGCTCTTGGGCCGGTCCGGTTTTACTGTTACCTAGCATGACCTGCAGGAAAGCATGATGCCAAAGAGCGCCGACGAATGCTTGCGCAACCACCTCGAAATCCGTGTCCCGGATCCGGCCTAGACGGTTCTCAGCCTGCAAATAAGCCGCGATGGTTTTGACTGCTTGTAAGGCTCGCGCCGCTCGCTGCTTACTAGAGGCGGTTGCCGGCTCGGGTGAGCTTTGATCCTCCTGCCGATTACTCCAGCTCATCATGAGCATCGGGATTACAAAAAGGAATTTTTCTACGAAGAGACATCCCAACTCGACCAGTGCGGTTTCAACGTCTTTCCGGCCAAGACTTGAATTAAGCAGGGCCGGGATCGCTCCACCCCAATCGCTGTCCCCCTGCATCGCGCTTTGGAAAAGCCCTTGCTTGGTCTTAAACCGTTTGAAAATGATGCCATGGGAAACGCCGGCCCTGGCCGCGATTTCGCTGGTCGTCGCGTCCCACCCTTTTTCTAGAAAGATCTCCCTGGCTGCACGAAGTATGACATCATCTTGAATCGAAACAGGTCTGGGCATTAACGGTTCTAGGTTCTACGTTTTACGTTTTAGGTTAAAGGTTGGTGGCCTTCGACTTAAAACTTAAAACGTAAAACTTAAAACCTAAAACACGTTTCGGGACGAGCTCCTGCTCGTCCGGGTGCTCAATTGGGAAGGACGATTTGGCGGGGCTAAGCACTGATGAGCGGGAGCCCGTCCCTACCGCAATCCCCTATGGGACCGGCGCCCAGCCTGTCGGGCCTAATCCGATTGGGTAGGCAAGCTGTTAAGTTTTGGTTTTCCGGACTCGTGATTGATGTGGGGGCTGATCAGGGCGACCAGACCGAGCACGACGACAATTAGCCAGGATCGCCAAACCTTCTTCTTCGGCGATGGATCAGGAAAGGTTTTCATCGCGATGGTGGGTTCCTTATGCGGCCGAAAAGATTTGACGCCTCCGATACGAGGAGAGTTGCTGGAGGTCTGCCACAGCGGCTTGTAACGCGCTCGGCCAAGGAAGACCGAGGTCCAGATACAGCTCGATCAACTGCCCTGATCTATCCTGGATCGATCGCCTGACTGCTCGCGAAAATCCTTTTTCTACAGATGGTTTTCCCGCTGCCCCCCGGGCCGCGGTCCGTGTCTTGCGAATGCTTCGACTTACCATATGCCCGAATAACGGGTATCAGCCCAGGTCCACCTAGTGATTTTGGATTGACGCGGAAAACAAGGGATAAGTGGCGCGAATTCGACCTTGAGCGCGGTTCCGTTGGAGCGCTGCCTCGCTTGCGAGGCCGATTCGGTCGGGACCCATGGAGCGCTGCCTCGCTGGCGAGGCCGTGGTGAGCAACGGAAAGCGTGATGCCTACCCCATTCCTCTCAGCGCTCTATCACCGAGGTTTGGCTCTAAACGCAAAAGAGCGCAGCTAGACGATCCGCTTTGGGCCCTCAATCTGCGTAAATCTGCGCCTGTCGCGCCATAGCGAAGCGGCGGTGGATTCATCTGCACTTGGTTTTTCCGGTTTGTCGGACCTCTATTTGCGCCCAAAATCGGTCTCGCAAGCGAGGCAGCGCTCCAGGGGCACGCCCTACCACCCGTACGCCCACCCTCTCAGCCGGAATGCGATGGCTAGCATCCGGGTCAGGAACGCACCTACGATAGTCACCACCACGCCGACAAAAATCTCTCGCGGCTGCAGGCGTTCAGCCTCCCATTGCAAGAAAACGGAAAGGATAAAGCCCCAAATCACCGCGATCTCGGGGTAGAGCTCCTGTTGTAACCTGGGAGCCCACCGCATCCCGACGCAGCAGGTCGCGCATCATGCCACCAAACGAGCTGGTAATTCCTGCTGAGATCGGCCCCCACAGCCAAAGCGGCTGCACAGACGTATCGAGGACGACAACAACGCCGATTACCAGGAACGCGGCCAATCCCATTCCGTCGCAAACTTGAATCAGACCGGTTCCAAAGTGTCCGCGAGACCGTAGCGATTCAGTAAACCGTTTAGCACCAGCGACAGAGCTAATCCTGATCACCAGCATTCCTATCATTACCGTGCCGAAAATCGTCAGTAGCACCCATGGATCCCGCACAATTCCTAGAGGTTGGCGTTGCAGAAGCAAATCCCGTATGACGCCGCCGCCAACCGCCGGCAAACTAGCCAGGACCATCGCTTCAAACAGGGTGGAACGCCCGACATAGGCAAGCACTACCCCTGACAGAGCAAAAGAAATCGTGCCGATCGACGTCAGAAATTGAAACCAGTCTGTGTCGAGAGTCTGATGAATCAGAATCGGCAAAGCGTATGTGTCGACGATACGCTGGAATTCGCCCTCGGATTTTATCCGGTCAATCGCCTCATTCAGGTGAGCGAGCGTGGTCGGTGTCATCGAGACCCGGCTCAACATGAAATGGATGTTGGTGGAAAACCGTACCGGATGTTCCTCGATCAAAGCGCTCTTCTGTTGCCGCCAAGCGACGGTGGCGGCGGAGATCTGGTCGGCTAGAAAACCATCGATTCTTCCCTGCAGAAGATTCTCCAGGTTAGTTAGATCATTGTCTTCCTTGATAACGACTGCGGCATTGACCGGATCTGCAATATACGCGTTGACCCGTTGATCGGCATACGCAAATCCAGAAACGACTCCGAGCTGGAAACGTTCCTTCCGGAAAAAATCGAGCATCTGGTCGACGGTTTCGAACGAATATTTGGAGCTGGCCCCTCGTAGCACAATTAAGACGTCTGTTTCCCGCCGATAGGGCTTGGAAAAATAAGCGTATTGATCGCGTTCCGAACTGTAAGTAGCGCCGGCCGCGATATCGCCGGTACCCGCCGCCAGAGCAGCCAAATGGCTATCCCACGAAATTTCTGGTAGTAGCAATTCAACGCCCATAACCCGGGCGGCCGCACGCTCGATCTCGACATCAAAACCGGTGAGGATCTCGTTCCCATGAACATTCTGGCGGTATTGATAAGGATCCCAAGGATACCAACCACCGCGCAAAACCTTCGGTTCTGCCGGTTGGCGAACCTGAGGAGGAGAGGGGTTCGGAGTATCGGCGGCTTGGCAAGTGAACGATAGGCTCCAAGCGAGCCAGATCAAAACCGGGGCTAGAATCATATTGATCCAATGCCGGCTAAGCCGAGATTGGTCACCGCTTAATGGCTGCCGATAACCGCTGAATAAGCTCCTCATTAATGATCTGCGAGGCTGAACGTTCTATAGTGAGGAGGGAACCTTATTAGCAAGTAGAATAGAGACCCCGTGGAGCGCTGCCTCGCTTGCGAGGCCGACCCGGTCGGGACCCGAGAAACGCTCCAGACTTCGGATAGACGCGAAGCCTTGGTTCTGTTACAAAGCTTGGCTAACTAGTCCCCCTATCCGATGCACAACCGCTTGGCGATGCTGTTCCTTTGTCTGCAGCTTGCCTCTTGCGCAATCACCGAACAATCCGGGTTCATTGGCGTAGGTTCGCAACCGACTAATGTCGGTGACGCTGGAACTGCCGCTAGAGCCTATCACGATTCCGGCGCTTACCAGCGTGGTTTGCAGGTCGTGGCTGATCAGGCCGCTAGCTGGATTAAGGCGCGGGCTGCTAGCGCTCAACGGCCCGCTCTAGTGCTCGACATTGATGAGACGGCTTTATCGAATTGGGAAATTATCCAGCGAGACGATTTTGGCCGGCCAATCGCCGGCCCAGCAAATCTCGCTTCCGCCGGACCCTGGGGCTGGGCGGAGTGGGATCAACTGGGACGCGACCCCGCCATCGAGCCAACCCTGGAAGTATTTCGTGTTGCCCGAGCGGCAAATGTCACTGTCTTTTTCATTACCGGCCGGCCCGAATCACAGCGGGCTGCTACCGAGCGAAATTTGCGCACGGTTGGGTTTGGAGATTATGCGAAACTTTTTATGGTGCCCAATGGTGCGCATTTCGCTTCTGCTGTCGATTTCAAGACCCCGGTGCGCATCCAGATAGAACGACTTGGCTACACCATCATTGCTAATATGGGCGACCAGCCGTCCGACTTGCTCGGTGGTCACGCCGAAAAGAAATTCCTGCTTCCTGACCCTTTCTATCGGGTGCCATAGCTAGGTGTGGTAAGTTAGGCATCAAAACCGGCCGATGGATTATTTACTCCATAGCTATCCAAGGGAGTTAGCCAGGCAGATAATAGCTCAATGGAACGCCGCCGGGGTGGTCGACCAGCTTCCACCGGAGGACGTCTTGGCCTACTTTTTAAGCGAAGCGTACCAGGCCAGCTTACTTCGCGAGGAAGATCGTGCAGTTGTCTGCCGGCTGATTTTGGTTAATCCGGCGGAACTAGGTGATGATGGCGGTCCGCCTAACGGATTGCATGTTCTAAGGTTCCGGGAAGAACGGCCGATGCGTGAGCAGGAGATCCGGCGCTTAAGCCCGACCGCTAGCTTTCACCGATCGTTGATTGGTGTGCGTTGGGATTCAAAGCAAGGCTTTTTGATTTGGGGAATTGTCAATTCAGGTTTGCGCTGGATCAATCAAACCGACGGCGGACGACTGCCCGGCCCGGTCGTTCCGAATCAGCTGATTATTCATATTCGCGGACCCGGTACTTTGATTGCTTTAAGAGGCCAAAATCGTATTGCCACATTGCTGAACGGCAAACTTCAGGACTACGGCTTCAACATTTTCGAGGCGAGCTGGCTGGCCCATCTGCAAGTGAGATTTGCAAAATGGGTGCTTCACGAGTGTTTCAAAGGTCAGCCTCACTCCGGAGCAACCGTAGAGCGAGATTTCACGCGCGTCCTCGCCCAGAACGTGATGAGGCGAGTGATTAGCCAGGTAAGACGCGCACGCCACGGCGGTATGATTATCGTGATCGCGGACCCGAAGTGGGACAAGCTGGTCTGCGCTAATGGGCCGATCTCCCCGAAGTACTGGATCGAAGATGGTAAAGCGCGAAGGCGTTACCGCGAGCTTTTATTTGCGGTGGTGCGAACCCTTTCCGAGATCGGTGCTGAGCTTGGATTGGCAACGGTCGGTTGGGAGCACTATCAGCAAATTAAAGATGATCGGTTAGCCGAACTCGATGAGTCGGTTTTCGAGTGCGCGCATTTGCTTGCAGACCTGATGGCCGTCGATGGCGCCCTAGTCCTGACCGCGGCACGCGACATTATCGGTTTCGGTGCCGAGATACATGTACCCACCCAGGAGAACGAAGTGGTTTACCGGGCACTTGATATCGAAGGTGAAAACTCGATTCCGGAACGGGCAGACGAAGCTGGGACCCGCCACCGCGCAGCCTACAGACTCACTCGCAGTTATCCCGAGTGCATGGTCACCGTCGTGTCGCAAGATGGTAGCGTGCGATACGTCGGAAATCGAAACGGGAGAGTTGTTTATTGGGACATCCTATCGATCTGAAAAGATGAGAAGGGAAATAAGGTACCGAAAAGGAGTGTGCTTGGGTGCTTGCGCTTTTGCCAGAACTGTCCTAACGCCGATGAAACGGGAGCTCATCCCTAACGGATAGGGGTGACCGTATACGCACAACGAGGTGCTCCCCCTACGATGTGTTCGGTGCGTTTCACCTCAACTTTATCGCCGAGTAATTTCCGGAACACGTTTAACTCTTCGCGACAAAGGCCGGTACAACTCGTGGCGGCGATACAAATGGGGCAATGTCTTTCCACTAGTAGATAACCTTTACGGTCATCCAATTTCTCCACCGCGGCCAGATAGCCCTCGCGAGAACGGATTGCCGCCAAGGCTTCGAGCTTCTCCCGTAATGAGGCGGTTGGTTTGATCTCGCTGCGATAGTTCTCGAGTTGGTGGCGGGATCGCGTTTTTATCAATTTGTCTAAAGCCTCCGGTCCCAAACTTTCATTCAGACAATCGATCAAGGACACCGCCAGCTCCGCGTGAGCATCGGGAAAGAATTTTGAGGCCGCGGCGGTCAGCGACCAAAGTAACGTGGGCCGTCCCCGAGGGCCGGCCTTACCTTCACGCTTAACCAGGCCCTGTTCTTCTAAGGAATGCAAATGTTGTAGCGCCGCCATTTTGGTGATCCCCAAGGTGTCGCCAAGGTCGGCGGCCGACGTTGGACCGGCGCTTTTAAGGTGGTCAAGGACGGGCTTGCGCGGAGGCATAAGGGTGGATCTCTATAAAATAAAAAGAATTCTTTACAAATAAAGTAATCCGAGTTTTATAAAGTAACAGCTTTATAAATCCCCCTATGAATTCTTCCCCAACTGCTTCCTCTACGGCTACTCCTTCAGCAGTTTCTACTCAGTTTGAAGGATTTTTTCGGGCCGCTTCCTTAAACGATCTAAAAACCGAGAAGATGTTAGTGGTCTTGGGAGCCGACCGGCCGGTGCTGCTCTGCTGGTCGGAAGGCCGGCCTTTTGCTCTGGATAATCGTTGCCCGCATATGGGTTTTCCTTTGAGCAAAGGCAGTCTCGAAAGTGGTGTCCTTACCTGTCACTGGCACCACGCTCAATTTGATCTTCACAGCGGCTGCACCTTTGACCTCTTTGCGGATGATGTTCCCGCCTTCGAAGTGCGAATCGAAGGTGATGACGTCTGGGTATCAAGCCGGCCAAAAGAGAAGATCGATGTGGGCCATCACTCGCGCCGGCTATTGTGGGGTCTGGAACAAAACATCGGCTTGATCCAAGCAAAAGGCATCATTGCGTTGCTAGCGGACGGCGAGAGGACGAATAGCGTGGCCCGGCGGATCGCTCGATTCTCCGCCCGCAATCACCGGGTCTGGGAGGACGGGTTGACCACTTTGACGATCGTGGCGCGGCTTAGTCCGCATCTCAGTCCGACGACGCTGATTTATGCATTAGCAAAAGGGGCGCGCAGAGTCGCTGAGAATTGCGCGGGGCAACCGGCCCGCCATTCGGCGGGAGGTTTGAACCGAGAACAATTCGAGGAAAAGCGCCTTGCTGATTGGTTGTCGCATTGGTCTAAGATCCGGCACGATGAAGGCGCTGAACGGACCATTTTAGCGGCTTTAGATTCAGAAGTATCACCAGCGATGTTGAACCGGATTATCTTCGGATCTGTTCAAGACCGGATCTATGCGGATGGTGGTCACGCATTGGATCATTCTAATAAGGCTTTCGAACTACTTGATGCCATCGGTTGGGAGGAAGCTTCGAGGATTCTGCCGCTGTTAGTCTCGCACCTCACTCAATCGCGATCCGAGGAAGAAGGCGGAGCCTGGCGAGTACCGCTGGATTTGATTCCGCTGATACAGGAAGCAGAGGATCAGCTCCAGCCGCGCGCGGGACAAGGGAAAGATTCATCCCCAATCTATAACGAGTTCCTGGGGACCGATCCGAAAACGATTCTCCAACTGATCGTTACTGCTTTAGCCGGCGGAGTAACGCCGGCGGCTATTGCCCGGGAGCTTTCGGTGGCTGCGGCCGCGCGCTTAGCACATTTTCCGGAGTCGAATGATGTGGACGATTGGTTTAATCCGGTCCACACGTTCTCGTTTTGTAACGCTCTGTATCGGGTTTTATCCCGAGGCGAAGCAAACCCGGAGGTCGTACGCGGTTTATTCCATGCCGCCATGTCGATCTACGTTGATCGATTTCTGAATATCCCCAGTGCCCGGTTACCAGATGGTGCGGTTCTGGAGTCCCTGCCAAGTGATCCGGACGGACTGTTGGCCGCGATCCTGGAAATGTTAGATCAAAAGAAAGGCTGGAACGCCGTTCCCAGTCTGGTGATCCGTTACCTTCGGCTTGGACATCCGGAACCTCGACTAATCGACACGCTTACGTTTGCGACGGTTCGAGAAGATCTCGATTTCCATAAGCTGCAGGTATTGGAAGCCGCGGTAACCCAATCGGAGTTATGGCCGGAAGGAAGTCGCGAGCGCGAACTGCTCTATATCGGTGCGGCGCGCCATCTGGCTGCTCATTGTCCGACTCGGCGTAGCTCGAGCCAATCTGTTACTGTCGCTCTCCGCCTACACCGGGGAGAGGCTATCCATGTCGAGAATGAGAAGTGATTAGTGATTAGCGGGCGCGGTCAGTAATCAGACTCCTTGAACTCCTACTGCCGCCCAGCCAAGCCCAAAATCAATCTGTTCTACACGAATTATCAGCGTTCTGTATCTGTTCTGGTCAGGTGATTTGCGCGAGATTCGGCTGCATGGACAGGAGGCGGTGATTGGTGAAACTGAAAGGGGATGCACTTCAAATGCAATCAGATTGCCCAACAGCAAAAGGTCGACTTCAATTTCTGTTTTTCCTCCGGCAACGTCGTAGGAAGATCTTGTTTAGGCGGGATCCGAGGTTAGAACTGGAATGGAATACCGAGGATGATTTTCTCGATACCAAACCATGCGATGGAGCGTCGATTCAGTGTCGAATCGAAAGCGCCCGTTCAAGGATGGGTTGGGGCATCACTCATATTTAGCGCCGACGCCGCCGGCTTGTCCGACAAAGCCCCGGGATTTTCGGACGAGAAGCAAAACGTCGCGCATTACTCCATCGCACGATCCCGGTCGATCAACCAACGGCCTCGCTACCTGTCGCGCCGTAGGCCTGGCGGAGGCGGAAGCTAGGCAGCGCTCCATACGGAACCACCAATCACTGATTACTGACCTACTGATTACTTTCGCGCCACCTCCCACCGTTCACTTTCAAACGCCTACTTCACCGCGCCAAACGTCAACCCGCTTACCAACTGCTTCTGCGTGAACCAGCCCATTACCATGATCGGAGCAACGGCTAGCAGAGAAGCGGCCGAAAGCTGCGCCAAGAATTGACCCTGCGAACCCGTTTGGCTCGCGATAAATGCGGTGAGCGGAGCGGCGTCGTGCGCGGTCAAGTTGAGACTCCAAAAAGCTTCGTTCCAGGCCAAAATAATCAGTAGTAAAGCGGTCGAAGAGAGACCCGGCATGGTCATCGGCCGCAGTAGATGCCAAAGCTCTTGTCCAGCGGTAGCTCCATCAATAC